>Ga0209979_1000153_pt1 | contig 115926 bp, 101 predicted proteins | sample AnhtaG_FD_183114 | JGI IMG/M metagenome (GOLD analysis project Ga0209979, IMG submission 183114) | Deep subsurface microbial communities from Anholt, Denmark to uncover new lineages of life (NeLLi) - Anholt_01485 metaG (SPAdes) (version 2) | ecosystem: Environmental > Aquatic > Marine >... | reverse complement strand
AGCGCCAGCAGTTCCTGGACAGAAAGCGGTGGAAGTAGAAAGGGGCGATTCATAATAGCTCATATCATACATGCCAGAAAAGAAATGTCAAGCTAAATATAGCGGAACTTAGCTGTCGAACCACTAGAGCCTGAGTTTGGCCTTAAGACCCATGAGTACAAGTCTGTATGGAAAATGGATTTCATCGGCAAAGCTCACTCCCAGTTTTTCCGGGCTTTAGCTCGCTTCATCGAGAAAGGAAACAAATTGGTGATTATCAAGGGCAATCACGACGTGGAGTTCTACTGGAATAAGGTCCGGCTCAAATTCAAGCAGCTTATTCTGGGTCAGTTACGTCTCAGTTACACGGACCCGAAAGCCAGGGAGATATCGGAACGTATCGAATTCTGCGATAGAGCATATATATTGGAGGGCAAAATATATATCGCGCATGGTCACCAGTATGAAAAGATCACCAGTGTCGACAAGCCCACCTTGGCCAAGGGCAAGGGTGATCAATTAACCCTTCCTTATGGCTCGCTGCTAAACCGATATTTTCTCAACAAAGTGGAACGCATAGCGCCTTACCTCGACAACATCAAGCCCCCTACTGCCTACCTTGACGCAGTATTCAAGAACCACCCAATTCGTTCAGTTAGAACGGTGCTGAAATACCTACGCGTGACATGGAAAATGCTAGGCAAACATTGCCACTGGCAGAGAGTAAGACTGATGATGAAAGTAATGAAATATTCTCTGATTCCTTTGACTATCATCTTTGTGGTCCTGCTGCCGTCCATATGTCGCCCGTTCAGAGTTTGGCTCTCCTCCATACCAGTTATAGGCGACTCTCTGGCGGATATTAAGATTGGCGCGGCTATTTCTCTGATCTCCGTTGTTGCACCTTTTATCCTCCCCACCATCATGCGAAAAGGTCATAATATTGGTCGTGCCATGAGCAGCATCTTGCATCAGCATCCCGAGCTGACTCACGTCATTCTGGGACACTTTCACGATCCCGACCAGCACAAATATGGAAACTGCACTTACTATAACTCGGGGTGTTGGGTTCCCATCATCAATCTTCAAGAAAAGCTGAGAGAGTCGGTTCATTTTTACCTAATTCTCATAGACAAAAAGAGGGGGGGAGGTTTTGAAGAGCCTCTTCTGAGACAATGGAACGACTGTAGTAAGCGGTTGGAAAAAACTATTCTCATCGAGTCCCCTGCCTCCCAAAAGCTTAAGAAAAAACGCTGTCAGAGATTCAAGAAACTCTTGGAAAAGACGGAGAAAGAACATCGGCGTTGGTGGAGAGCAGAATGTTTAATAACGTAGAGCCTGAATCAGAACAGATTCACCGAAATTCTATCATTGTGGATCTGCATGCTCATCCATCTCTAAAGGTTTCTCTTTTCAAGCGTGTGCTCACGTCGCGCTTTCGGGCTAGCCGTTCATTTGATCCATTTAGCATGCGCACGGATTTTGGCAAGTTGAAGAAGGGAAGTGTAGATGTACTCTTATCCACAATATACGCACCAGAGAAGGGCATTTTTCACGAGTGTAAAGTTATCAAGATTCTGCGCTATCTTATGCCCTTTACTTGGAAGAAGGTTTTCAATCGGCCGTATTTCGACGTCACGATGGAGATGCTGGATGTTATGGAAAGAGCCGTAGACAATTCTGGCAAAGACGAACGTGGGAAACCGTTAGCGAAGATGGCGTTTTCGGTGCAAGAGTTCGATGATATCTTAGGCCAAGAAGATCATCGACCGATAGCGATTATTCACAATGTAGAGGGTGGGCACAGCCTCGACGGCAAGTTGGACAATTTACAGAGATTATTTGACCGTGGTGTGGCCTATCTCACTCTGGCACATTTCTACAAGAATGAAGCTGTTCATCCTTGCTTCCCGTTTCCAGAGAGTGTACAAGTATTAGGATGTTTCCGAGGTGACCGTAACCTTTCGCTGGGGCTAACAGATTTCGGCGAGCAAGTTGTTGAGAAAATGATTGAATTAGGAATGATTCTGGACATTGCCCACTGTACGCCGCCCGCACGTAAGCGAATATACGACATTGTAGGGAATGGTCTACCTCTGATCGCATCGCACGTCGGTGCCTACGAAGTTAACCCCAGCCCATATAACTTGAAGGATTGGGAAATCAGAAAAATTGCAGACACAGGTGGTGTGGTGGCAGTGATTTTCATGAATTACTGGTTGATGCCTCACGAGACCAAACGCGGGTTGAATTTCATAGCTCGTACTATTGAGCATTTCGTCAACGTCGGAGGAATTGACCACGTTTCCATTGGAAGCGACTTTGATGGCTTTACTGATCCACCTGATGACCTGAAGGACGCTTCTGAATTGCCCAAACTCACCCACCGCCTACTAGCGGAAGGCTACAACAGAGAAGAGATCGGGAAAATCTGGGGCGGCAATGCCCTGAGGGTGTTGAGAGAGGGATGGGGCAAAAAGGAATGATTTGGAACAAGGGCGGAGAAATCAGAAGGTGGGGCGCGAAACATCTTCTGTCCCCTTTGCGCAAAAGCTACGAAACCTACGAAAGGCACCAAATTCCTGTCGATTCAAATGGTGGCTTCCGGGTTGCCATTTCCTTTAAGGTTGGGGTTGTGCCTGGACCGGCAGGCGACGACCGGGCAGATTGTCGATCGGGACGAGGAACTTGCCCAATACTTCACCGCAGCATCTCGCCTTCCCAACCTGCCGGAGTTTTTGAAGAGTGGAATCTTCCGCATTTTTCGATTTGTCCTGCCCCGCTCTCGAAAAGCCGAGCAGCGCGTCCTGTGGCGAGGTTCTTTCGTTAAAGCCGCAAAAAGCCCTCTCTAACGGGCAAAAACCGGATCCCTAAATCTGTAACACATGGTGTCTTCGTAACACACTCTCATACCGTCGATTGCAACGTCGCAAAAGGCGTTTTCTCCATGTAACTCGACCTGTGCGGCAAATCCCATCTTGTCCGTCTTGATCTTTCTGCACTTTTTGTATGTATCGCACGTCTAATGGCCGATGCAGGGAGCATTCACCTGTACAAGCATCAAGTGCAACAGAGGCTTCACACGTCACGGTCTGGCCATGCCTTGCTCAATTGGCGATTAGGAAGCCCCAACGAGGCTGGATCCGGTTTTGCGGGCATGAAAACGTTGAGACCATCTCAATCGCGGAGCGGGAAAGGATGCCGAAGTTGCCTCGGACGACGCTGTGGTTCCATGGGCACCTGGGGTCAACATCGCATGCTGAGTGACGGTGGGGAATCGGTGGAGAAGAAGTGAGATTCTCGAACGCCCTTTCCCAGAAAACATTGTCGGGAAGAAGCCGCTTAGGGCGGAAGCGGAACAACTCTTTCTGAGAGGCTTTGTTTGACAGCCCGTATCTTGGAGCAGAAAACCAAGTCATAATCTCCGTGTTGCGTCGTTGAGCATTCGTGTTGAATTCTGGAAACATATTCGGTGACATTGGCATTCCTTGCCTCTATTGCAACTCTTTGCTTACAAGTCAATTGCGGCCATTCAGCGATGAGGCACAATTCCTGCTGTCAACCAACTCACGCGAGGGACGCGCTTCATCCTTGTGACTCAGCAATAGACGGGGCCGGCCTTCCCAGCTCTGTCAACCGACACGCGTGTCGAGTTTGGTGAGGGGCGCCCGTCTCCGTTCCCGGCTGGGGCGCCCCGCGATAAGCGTCAGGCGAAAAGCCGGTATAGTTGTAGTGTGGGGGGAGTTAGTTGTATTTCAAGTGTCCACCTCAGGCTGGCATCGGGTCACTCTTTCGTGAGAAGAGAGAATCAATCCTGCTCCTGAGGGAGAAATTTGGCTTGACCTTTCTTGGCGTCGGCTTCTATAAGTAACGTACGATGAGAACATGGGGAGGTAGACTGTTCGTCTTTTTCTGTTTCGTACTTGTCTTCTTCTCTTTGAGGAATTGTTTTCACATAAGAGGGGAGGACTTGCAGGAGCACTTTGCTGAAAAAATGCCGGCTGGCCGGAGTCTTTCGCCGAGTCGGGCTGATTTCAGCATCGCCCCAAATGCAATAGTTGTCCAGTTTGTCCCCGGCTTTTTCTTTTCCTCGACGAGCACCCCTGAAGAAATCTCCGAGACTCAAACGCCATCTATTGATGATCTGATTGCAGCCTATCGCGTTGAGAGGATATGGAAGCAATTCAGGCGTTCAATTCCTCCTCAGGCACCTACTGAACCGGACCTATCCCGCTTGTACAGGGTGCGGTTTCCAGCCGACTTTGACCCCAATGAAGTAGCCGCCGCCTTTGCCCACGATCCAAATGTGGAGTCTGCACAGGTCATCGGCATTCATCCTGTTCACCAAACGCCTCCCAGCGATACCTACTTTGCCTATCAGTGGGCTCTGGAGAATACGGGGCAACTGTATTGGCCCGAGTACGAGCTAAGCGGTGAAGCCGGCTCCGATGTGGGGGCGATCGGTGCCTGGCAGCTAAGGGATGCCGAGACCCAGGTGCTGATAGCAGTGGTTGATACCGGCGTTGATTGGAAGCACCCGGACCTCGAAGGAACCTCTGCGGATTATGCGGATGGAAACATTTACTTTAACGAGGCAGAGGTCTATGGGGTCCCGGGCGCCGATGACGACCGAAACGGTTACGTGGATGACTACAGCGGGTGGGATTGGGTTGAGGGGGTCCTTGCTGCGGACGGTGAGGATTGGGTCGGCGAAGATAACGATCCGATGGATTTCAACGGTCACGGCACACACTGTGCCGGAATCATCGGAGCAATTGCGGACAACGGCATAGGTATTGCGGGGCTGGCACCCGATTGTAAGATCATCCCCCTGAGAGCGGCATGGGAAGCACCAGACGGTGGGGCCTACGTACGAATGGATTTCTGTGCCGAAGCTATCGTGTATGCCACCGATCTGGGGGCTGCCGTTATTCTTTGCGGTTGGGGATCAAGTGATTCAGGTGCCATCACAGAGGCCGTGGACTACGCGATCAGCAAGGGCGTCCTGGTGGTGGTGAGTGCGGGGAATGATAGCGCGGACACGCCTCATTATCTCGCCTCCCGCGAAGACTGCATCGCTGTGGCGGCAACGGACGCACACGATCTCAAAGCGCCGTTCTCAAATTATGGGCTGTGGGTCGATGTGTCCGCTCCCGGAGCAGATGTCATCAGCACGTCTTATGCCCGCGATCTGCCAGAACCCGATTGCCACACCTATGCCTACGACAGCGGAACCTCCATCGCCGCCGCCCACGTCGCTGCCCTGATGGGCCTCATCAAGTCATGCCAACCCGACCTCTCAGCCGAACAAATAACGGACATTGTCCTCAATTCGGCCGATGACATTGACAGCATGAACCCAGGGCTTGAGGGCAAGCTCGGCGCTGGCAGAATAGACGCCGAGACGGCATTGGCGCTTCCGCCGCCCCCGGCGGAGACGGAACTTGGCTCAGACCGCCTTGCAGATGCGCTCCCCGTTACCCAAGAAGGAGCCCCCACCGCAATCATTGCCCAACCACAGGGCGCCGCACCTGCCCAGCCCAGAGAAGCCGAAGTCCCGGGCATTCGCGTCCAGTCCGGAACTTCCATACCGGGCGATGGACTAACTCTTCCCATACGCGTCAAGGAACAACCACCCGCGGAAGCAGGGCTGGACCGGGCCCGGCGTCCGCCGTACGTCCAGGACGAAATTATCGTCAAGTTTAAACCGGGAGCGCCTGAGCAAGCAATTCAAGAGCTGCTGAACCAACAGAGGGTGTTCGAGAAGTACGAAAGCAAGTTCGCCAAATTCAAAGTCCTCAAGATTCCGAAAGGCAAGGCCGTTCTCCAGGTGGTTGAGGCTTTCAAGGCCAGTCCTCTGGTCGAGTACGCCGAGCCGAACTACTATGCCTACGCCACCATGGTTCCCAACGATCCCCGTTACTCTCTTCAATGGCATTTAGATAATCTGGACTACGGCGGAATTCACATGGAACAGGCTTGGGATAAGACAACCGGCAGCGCAAGCATTGTCGTCGCAGTCCTGGATACTGGTATCGCCTACGAGGGTCATCCTGCTCCAGCTCATTGGCACATTGATACCTATCAGGCCTACTCCGGCCATTCCTGGTGGTGTGGGCTTTCATCGGCACCGCCCGGCTGGTGGGAGCCTGATAGCACTCCTCCCGGCTATGGCAACGGTTGGAAAGATTATTTACAGCATCAATTCGACCTAACCGGGGCCACCGGAAAGGTTACCTTTTCCTATTACTACAAGTACGACATTGAGCGGAATTTTGACTATTTTTATGTCGATGTTTCTGACGATGGCGGCCTCACATGGACAGTGCTCAAGCAATACACAAACAAGCCTGGTGCGCCTCCGGGCGGAAAGCCGGTCGATTGGACCCAAGATTCGCTCGACTTATCGGACTACAAGGGAAAGAACATTCTGATCAGATTTAGGTTCAATTCCGACGATATCTATAGTGATGAGGACGGCAATTTCAATTCCGACGGGGCGGTTTACATTGATGAAATCACATTGGAAGATGGCTCGGGCACGCTCTTTTACGATGACGTGGAATCAGCGCCGGGAGAGTGGGAGACAACAAGATACGAGCAAGCCCCCGACCTGGCCGGAACTAACTTCTGGGTCAATTCCGATGAAATCGCTGATAACGGAGTGGACGACCATAACAATGGCTATGTTGATGACATCAACGGCTGGGATTTTATCAATTCTGACGCGCACCCCAATGATGATGAGGGTCACGGCACCCATGTCTCAGGCACTATTGCCCAGACAACAAATAATAATTTAGGAGTGGCAGGAATTGCTTTTAGTACAACAATCATGCCCGTCAAAGTCTTGAATGCTGCCGGCACCGGTACCTACGACATAGTGGCACAGGGAGTTTACTACGCTGCCAACAACGGTGCGAAGGTGATCAATATGAGCCTGGGCGGGACCGAGCCTTCAACAGCCTTGGAAAACGCGGTCGCCTATGCCCACAAGAATGGGGTGACCGTGATTGCAGCCAGCGGCAATGCCAACACCTCGCCCTGTGATTATCCCGCACGCTACGACAGTTACGTCATCGCGGTCGGGGCGACTCAATACGACGAGAGCAGGGCACCGTACTCAAATTATGGTTCAAGTCTGGACTTGGTTGCTCCGGGTGGGAATACGGGGGTTAACCAAAATGGCGATGGTTATGCTGACGGCGTTCTGCAAAATACTTTTGGGGATACCCCGGTTGATTGGAGCTACTGGTTTTACCAGGGAACTTCCATGTCAACACCTCATGTCGCAGGAGTAGCTGCCCTGCTTTTGGCTCAATATTCAACCCTAAGTCCCGATGACATAAGACAAGCCTTGCAATCCACTGCTGAAGACCTTGGTGATCCCGGTTGGGACCAATATTATGGCTGGGGATTAATTGATGCCCAGGCGGCTCTAACTTCAGTAACCCCCACTATTACTGTCGCCTCATCCACCGGTCAGCCGGTCTTTGTGGATATCCCCTCTACTGATAACATTATGGGGTCTGTCTCTATCGTAAGGAACATTGGCACAGGCCAAGTCAGCGCAGTTGCCTTGAAGGAGAATGGAGGAACCATTGACGCTGCCAATGAATTGGCGAATATAGAGGTGTGGCTTAGTTCAGATTGGACCTGGGATGCAGGGGATGAACAGTTGGATACGGCCAAAACCTTTGATGGAGAAGATGGAGAATGTACCTTTAATGAATCCTTTGATGTTACTACTACGCCACAATATCTGATTGTGCGCGCAGATGTCGTTTCGGGAGCAACCGTAGGGGATACTATTGAGATACAGGTTATGAGCATCGCCACCACCGATACGGTCAGTGGCACACCCTGCAACATATCAGGTACCACTTCTGTAACCCCTCTTTGGTGGAATCCATCATGGCCATACAGACAAAGACTTACCTTTGATAATTCGGCACAGGCTGAGAATCTCATAGCTTTCCCGGTTCTTGTCAAGCTCACCTCGGCCAACTTCAACTTCGCTCTCGCCCAGCCTCAGGGCCAGGATATCAGGTTCATTGATTCCGATAACTTCACAATGCTCAGCTATGAGATCGAGCTATGGGACTCCGTCGCAGAAGAGGCGATTATCTGGGTGAAAGTGCCTCAGATTGATGCCAACTCGGACACGGACTTCATTTACATGTATTATGGCAACCCCTCGGCCACAGACGCTCAGAATCCATCGTATGTTTGGAGCAACGGTTACGTAGCTGTCTATCACTTCGCCGAGCAGATCGTCGATTATCAAGATTCAACCGCTAACGCGAATCATGCCAACATTCAACAGGTAACCTCGCAAAATAACACCGATCCCAACGGTGTCGGCTATTACCCTTATTTTGACGGAATAGATGACTATGTAGGCGTTCTTGATGACGATACTCTTGATTTTGGGTCTGGAGATTTCACCGTAGAAGTCCGGGCGAGATCATCAACCACAAAGGTGGACACTGATCTGATAAGAAAAGGTTCAACCAACACCGCTAATTCCTGGTGGAAGTTGGAATGGGGTGATGCCGTAACGGACAATTGCGTACATTGGCAGGTCAGGGTGAGCGGCACGAACGCTGATATCTACTACAATACATTATCCCCCGACGACAACTGGCATAATATAGCAGCGACCCGAAACTCGGGTTCTAATCAGATAGAGCTGTTCGTAGATTCCCTTTCCGTTGTTTCCGGCGAGGGGATCGCTGGCGACGTGTCAAATTCTGCCAGCATGGGCATCGGGAGCAAAGATACCTATACTGACGACTTCTTCGACGGGAATCTCGACGAGGTGAGGCTTTCCAATGTCCTCAGAAGTGCTGATTGGATCGCAGCCCAGCACCTCTCAATGAATCATGAATTTATAACCACCTTCCCTGTCCCTCCTCTGATTACTGTAGCCTCATCCACCAGTCAGCCAGGTTCTGTCGCTACTCCCTCTACTGATAATGTTATGGGTTCTGTATCTATCGTTAGAAATACAGGCACAGCCGCAGTTACATCAGTTACCCTGAAAGAGAATGGAGGAAGCATTGATGCACAGAATGAATTAGAGAATGTAGAACTTTGGCTATCTTCAGATGATAACTGGGATGTGGCAGATACTCTGTTAGATACAGCAAAAAACTTCGATGCAAACGAAGAATGTACCTTTACCCAGAACTTCAATGTTACCACCACTCCTCAATACCTCATTGTCCGTCTGGACGTAAAAACTGGAGTCCCAGCAGGCAAGACCGTCGAGATACAGGTTCAAGATATCGCTACCACTGACCGCAAAAGTGGCCTTCCTTGTGATATAATGGGAACCACCACTGTTGGTGCTGAAATATATCCTGTTTGGGGCGTTCTACATTCAATACATACAACAATAAGCGATGGTTCAGAATCCCAACAGGAAAGGGTCTCAAACCTGAATAGCTATTATGACTGGGCATCCACTGTAGACCATGACACACAAATAAGTGATGCGGAATGGACCGCAACGATAAATGAGGCCAGCAACAATAACATAGATAACAGTTTCACCTATTTCCCGGGTTATGAGTGGAAGGGAACGGCCGTGAACAACGCAGAAATTACTGCCTTTTTCATGGACGATGGGCCTGCTACAAAGGTAGATGGAGATGATACAAGCTATGATGACTTTGGGGAATTCCTTGCCTGGCTTGCTGCCAATAATGGTATGGGATGTGCAAATCATCCTGCAAGAAGTGCAAATACTTATGACTGGACTGACCCGGACGTGAACAATGAGACCTATTTGCCCTGTGTTGAGATGGTAAACAAAGACTATTATCACTGGAACGATTTTTGGATTTATGCTGAGGGCAGCGGCGGCACAACCTATCCAAATCCTCATCCAGACTCATCTAATTGGACCGGCGGTGTAAAAGCCGCATTAGACAATGGCTTGCACCTTGGTTTTGTTGCAGGATGGGATTATCATGGCTCATACCCCGGCACACCAACGGCCTATACTGGTTTGGTAAATCCAGCAAGCTGGACAAGAGCAGAAGTCTTCGCTCAAATAAGGAAAAGGCACACCTGGGCTGCTGAAGAAAAAATCTTAATGGCCTTAACTTATTACGATGGCTTAGAAACAAAAGTTATGGGGGATCTGTTTACTGTCGATTCTGCACAAATTTCGCTCGATTATGATATAGAAGCAGATAGTGGACAAATAATAGAGAAGGTAAATCTATTTTATGACGGGATTATTGTAAGTGTGGCTAACTTTTCTTTACAAAGTGCTGTTGGCTCTTTTGAGATAACATTTTCTGATAACGCAGAACATTACATATTTGTAGAAGCTGTTCAAGATAATGATAAAAGAGCCTGGAGCTCTCCAATGTATATCACATACCCTGCTGATATACCAACAATATCCTCAGCCGCAAGCCAGACATTTGAGGTCAACGACCCACCAACTGCTATCTCCACGATTACTACAACTGATGCTCCTACTACTCCTGCTATCACGGCTGCCAATGACATCAGGATGAAAATCCCCTCAACCTTTAATATGACGTGGGATGAGACAGACACTGATGCCACTATTGAAGGCGAGGCACAAAGTAAGGTATCAACCACTGTTAGCTATGAAGACTCAAGCAAAACCCTGGTCATAGATGTTACCACTGACTTTTCTGCTGGAGATTCTATAACCGTATCTGACCTGTCCTTTAAGAACTTTACCGCTGTCTCAGCTGCGGATAATTTAGAATTGGTAACCGGTGGTGCCGGAGCGTCAACTGTGGCTTATGATGATAAGACCATAACCATCATAGTTGTTCCCCATGGCTGGACCGCTTACAACGACTGTGGCGATGCCGGGAACTCAAGTTGGGCATCAACGGGTAATGTTACCAACTACGGTGCCCAAGATTCCTCCGGAAACCTCGTAACATACTCCAGTGACGAAGATACGGGCGTAACCATCAGTTATTCTGGCGGTGGCATAACCGAGGGCTATGGTGCTGAAGACACTAATGGTGCTAACCGTACTCCGCCAGTATATGCCCCGTCTGGAGATGCCGCTACTGAATTCGCGGAAATACTTAACTTAGCAGGTATCAGCTACGCCCCCAAGGGTAACACCATAACAGTTACGTTGTCGGGGGTTTCAAATACTAAGGAATACACATTAGTAGCCTTAGGTATGCGCGGCAACTCCACCTATAACCGGTGGTGTTCCTACACCATTTCAAATGTTCAAGCCTTTGTGAATAGCAGTTCCATAGGCACCGAGATTTCTACTACCTCCATGGCCGACGATACCACGACCTATAAAGCAGGCGATAACTATGACGAGGGATACCTTGCAAAATGGACAGATATTGTGCCTACAGGTAGTACTATAACCCTTACCGTTTCTGGCGTTGACCATATCGATCCGCCAGCTACAGCAGATAAGGCCTACTTATCGGCTATCAAACTCGTAGAAGAATTACCTGAAGAGCTGAGCGTATGGGTGTCTCCAGACTACTGGCACATGGGAACGGTCCAATCGGGCTCGGTCAATACCATGATAGCCGGTGATAAGCTCACCGTCCAGAATGATGGCACTATCACGGAAACATTCACCCTCGAGGTCACCGATACCGGAGCCATTTGGTTCGCCGCCACAACAGAAGACGGCAACACAGACGATACCTTCGTCATGAGCGGATTGTTTACCTCCGTAGATGACACAATCGGAGCAGTGGACTTCAACGAGGGCACCGACGACGATGTAATAAGACCTGACTATTCCAAGGCAGCCACTGCCGTCCTTTTCGGGTGCGCAAACTCGACGGCCGGCGGCTTTGCCGTTCCAGCAACTGAATCCAGAAGCCTCTGGCTGCAATTCAAGGCGCCGACGTCCACTACAACCTTCCAGCAACAGAGCACGGTCATCATGGTCGGTGCGCAGGCGCCCCCCTGATCTTTGAAAACAAGCGAAAGGAACATGTCAGCAAATCCCGAACAGAACAACGTAAACAAAAACAACAAATCGAGGGGAGGTGATGCAATCATAAATCAACGAATAAGAGATCAAAGACGAAAGGAGGTGATGTCCCCACAACCCGTTTCAGCAGCAAACCAACGAAAACACGAAAACAGGAGTATAAGAAGAATGAAAAAGCTACTTATAGCCTTAGCAACTCTGGCCCTCGTAGCTGCTGTCCAAACGGCGGAAGCTACCGAAGGAACCACGACGGGCACGGTGACCGTTACGGTCGCGATAGCCACCATCACGATCAGCGTGAGTCCTGACTGGGACATAGGCGCTGTCGACTACGTAGGTACGCCCATCGGCAGCGGCGCTGACTACTTTACCGCGACCAACACCAACACCAGCAACACACCAGTAGACTTCAGCATCGCCGGGGCTTCCTCCACCACGGGAGCCAAGATGTGGGCTATAGGGGCTGCAGCGGGAGCAGGCACCTTCCTGCTTCAGTGCACAGGTGGTGACCTCACCGCCGACAGCCTCGATACCCCCCAGGACCTTAAGACCGGCGTGGCTATAGCAGGCGACGTCACGTTCAGCCTGGACCTTACACTACCCACGGACGCGGCAGTCGCCGACGGAGGCCAGACGATCGCGGCAACGGTAACCGCATCGATTGCCGGATCGTGAGTCTAGTTGGCGGGCCCCCCCATACCCCCGCCTTTTCAGGCGGGGGTATGGGGGCGTCACGAAAGGAACCTTATGAAGAGCGTGAGCACCTGCTTAACAGCAGCACTTCCCTTCTTACTTGCAAGCGGAACCACGCTTCCCGGGACCCTAACGGTAGAGCCAGCCTCCATAGTCATCCAGAACCTAGGCTTGGCGGGGCTGTGCGATCTACATGCGGTTTCGGGAATCAGCCTCCGCGTACAGAATGAGGATAATGTGGCCCGCACCTACACCCTGTCAACCCACAAACCATCGCAAGTTGCGGCGGGGAGGTGGCTTAAAGGATACCTCGAGATACCCGATGCGAGCTGGTTCTGGTTCGAAAATGACGAGGTGACGGTTGAGGCGCAAAGTAAGCAGCAGGTAAAGATGTTCTTAAAAATACCCGACGAAGAAAAATACTATAACCAGCATTGGTCCATTTCCCTGTTGGTGGGCGGAAAGCCCGGTCCGCGCATGAGGATTGGCCTGGCCGTCTCTCCGCGTTTTCAGATCGAGACCATGGCGAAGGAAGGGATGAAGGTCAGGCCAGATGGCATCATCGCCTTCGAGCCATCCCTCGTTCGTCTCGAGAACTTCTCGCCCGGTGCAACAGCCGCCGCCAGGACGAAGCTGTATAACAACGACAAAAAGAAGCACGAATACAGGATCGGCGTGAAAACCTTCCCGCCCGATCCTAAGAAAAGCCAGATCTCCATTTCTCCGGGTTACGCCTGGCTCCCCGATACCAAATGGGTTGTCCCGGGGAAAAAGGTCGTCACCGTAGAGCCTTCCGGCAGCCTGCCTTTATTCTTCGACGTGAAGATACCGGACGCAGAGAGGTGCTACGGCAAGAAATGGGAAGTGATCCTCTTCGTCGACCCGGACAGCGGCCCGGCTGGCTTCGTCCGCCTCCAAATCCTCACCACAGCCCCCAAAGCCCCCCCCCCGGAGAGGCGAAAGCCTGCCTCCCCCTCCGCCTCTTCCCGATCCCCGCCCACTGATATCCGCGCGGGCCCAACATGCTGGAGCGCACTGCAATTGTTCGCGGCTTGCGTCATCATCTCAGCGCTCGCAGGAAACGATCGCCGAAAAAGAATCAGGCGCTTATGCGGCCTGCTGTGCGCTCTGCCCCTCGCTCTCTCGTCCTCGCCCGCGCCATGCGCTGGCCTCAGCACGACGTTCGTGAAACCGACGATCAGGGGGATCAAGATCGGGCAATCGCACAATATCACGAAAAAAAACAACCTGCCTCTCGCTCTCATCAACAGGGGCGAGCGAGAAATGAAGGTTTCCGTCGAACCTGTCTTTCCCCGGCAGTCCGAGCTGAGCAAGGGCTACGAACCTATCCCGGACCTCTCATGGGTAAAGGTCGCTGACGATCTCCTTACGATCGCGCCCAAGGCAATAGCCTCGACGGATGTCATCATACGCATCCCCTACGACCCGAAGTATGCTGGCAAGAAATACGAGGCTATGATCTGGTCGAAGGGCGCCGCGGGAATGATCGGTGTGGGATTGAAGAGCCGCATCCTCATCAACATAAGCGAGGAAGTTCCGCCGGAACCGGAGGATCCGGCTCTGGCCCTGAGCCTGCTGCCGAGAAACCACCTCCTCCAGGACATTCCCATCGGCACAACTTACTCATCGCCCATCTCAATCAAACTGGAAAACAGAAGCCGTAAGGCTCATACCTGCATTCTATCCGCCTGCAAGCCGGGCGCGCTCGGAGGGGACTGGCCGGAAGGATATTCCGAAATCCCCGATGCAGGCTGGATTCGCTTCGAGAGGGCTGAGCTGAAAGTCCCCGCGAAAGCAACCGTCGAAACCAAACTATACATCCTCATTCCACCTGACGAAAAATATGTCAATCAACACTGGGTCGCACGCCTCGCTCTGTGGGACCTGTCAGCCGACAGAAAGCCCGTGAATCTCCTCGTTCATCCGCAATATTTCATCGAGACGAAAAGCAGGGCAGGATTGATTACGAGCCCGTTCGGCGCCGTTGCCCTGAGTCCTACTAAACTTGTTCTGAAAAACGCCCCTCTCGGCTCTCGAATCAAGATAGATGCGATCAAGATATTCAACAATCGGCCTGAAAATTGCGAATACACCGTTTTCTCAAGGGCTCCCGCTCGCCTCGGAGAAAAGGGAATTCCCCTGTCTCCGGGTTATGACAAAATCCCCGTCCCCGGCTGGCTATATGCCGGCAAAAGGACGTTCTCCATTGAGGAGCAGGGTAATTCTAAAATAGACGTGTGGCTGAACATCCCGAAAAAGCTGGAATACTGCGACAAGAAGTGGGAAGGGCTGCTTCTGGTCAGGAACGACAAGGGAGACTCAGTCTTTGCAAGGGTACAGATTACAACTCAGAAGAAAGAGGAATAGTCTTCTCGTGAAGCAAAAACTTGCCTTCGTTCTGGTGCTTTGCCTCAGCCCTGTCGTCGCGTCTTTCCCGCAGTCAGATAGCGGTACAATAAGCATTCGCATCACCCTGAGGTATGCCGCGGTCACGGTCTCAGCCCCGCCCGATCAGTCAGGCGATCCGGGTCAAACCCTGACCCATACGTTCAATATCCAAAACACAGGCAACAGCCAGGACACGTTCGATCTCGCTGCCACCTCCTCAGAGGGCTGGCCGTTGGACTTCCCCGGCGAACTTCGCGACCTTCCCGCTGGCGACACCGCCACCGCCAAGGTGGAAATCACCATTCCCTCCGGAGAAAAGCCCGGCACGCAGGACCTTCTAACTCTGACTGCCACCTCCCAAGCCGACAACACCGTCAGCCACACCGCGTGCGTCACCACCACCGTCGCCGTAGAAACCAACAACCCACCCATCCTGGAGCCGATAAGCGATCAGACTGTCAAAGAGGGGGAGGCTCTTTCCGTCGTCCTCACTGCTTCCGATCCGGACGACGACAGACTCAATTTCAGAGTCGTTGACAAGCCGCCCCGTTCCAATCTCCAACAGACAAATGGTTCGGCTGTCTTCACGTTCTCCCCCAACTACCAACATTCCGGGACCTACACCGTCACATTCGTCGTCACCGACCGCGGCCGCCCCCGCCTCAGCGACTTCGAGACCATCACCATAACGGTGATAGATGTCGAGAAGGAGTCCCCCGGAAAAGGCTCCTCGGATGAAGCCGGAGCAGAGGAGTCAAATTAACCCTCGGGGCGGAATGACACCCGCTTGGTGTCGCCGACGAAACACAGAGCGGGCGGTATCGCTGTCCGACAGCGGCAAATACTCTGTGACAAGAATGCGCCAGCGAATCCATTCGGGTTTTTCAGCTCAGGATTGCGCACCAGCAAAATACTGACTGGTGCCCCTTTTTCCCTTTCTGTCACTAAACAGAAGCCCTCAGGGAAGTGATCCTCTCACCTAACGAAAAACACGGCTGCTGGAAGACGAACGTAAGCCGAAACCCGAACCGACCATCGGAGAACTCGTATCACCCCTGACAGCGGGATTGCCTTGCACCAAAGAGAAATGCTTTCTAAGCAGCGAAATCAGGCCCCACGATTCTGGGCAAAGTCTCTGCTCGTAACCGACGTCTTCACGGATAAGTTATCAACGCGAGGTGCCCCTTCTCGCCATAGTACTCGACTTGAGCGGCTAATTCCCACGGTTGAAATCCAGCTTCTCTTTGGCACATCGGTAGTTCCGAAGTCCAGCAGGTTGGTCCTTGAGTCAAAAGAGACCGACTTTGGGCTGTATAATTCTTAAAAGCTCCATGCTTGTAGCCATTCAGCGGATCGTGTTCGTCATGATTGGCGGCCTCCATGCGCAGGGCAACACGCCGTGGCGTCACGTCACCGAAATGCAAGGCACACCAATCGCGCATGCCGCGGTTGGTATGGGGCGCAGTGGATGACTGCACATGTTTATGTTCATCATATTGGCACTCGCGGCAACGCGCATCCTCATCAAGGCGTGATGATTGCTGTAACATCCTTCCTCCAACCTCCTCCCTCATCGTGCTTACACACGCAAGTATCAAGTGTGCGGTCTGGTTTCATTGCGAATCAGGATGGTGACGCTGACAAACCCGAGATACTTGCGCCTCTCCACATTTGCCAGGAGAGCGCACTGTACATCGAGGGTGCTCCGTAAGCCGAAGACAACCCGCACCGATAAGCCTCGAGCCATGCTCAGTTGGTCGCGTGTTAGTCTTCTGCTTCAGTTGGAATTGGACAATTCCTCGTTGTCGGTTAGCATAGAACCGGAAAGGAGGGAATGATCGTGGGAGAAAAACGGGGAAAGGTAAAATGCAGAAGGAGAGTATTGAGTGAGCGACCCAGGTTGGCGATGTGATGAGGTGGAGCATATGGTCGGATAGAGACCGCGCCGGAGTTAATACCCGGTTTGCAATCTGAAGAATTTCTTTCTGGTTGTGCCCAGGTCTCCACTGTGCCACCAGGGACTCTTTAAAAGATCTGTTTCATTGGTCCAAGGGCCACCAGGTTCGTCGGCCGATTGGGTGATGTACTGCTCTGCCAGCCAAGACTCGGTCTTGATCACGAAGGCCCCGTCCTCCCAGGACAGGTTCTGTCCGCGACTGGTTCTACAGGTTACGATGAGCCGGGGTCTCTGGGAGGGATCGCCGTGTGAGGAGGAGCGGAAGTACCGGTAACTGCCCGCGGAGGCTTCCGGATCGGGATTGACGATCAGTCCCTGATTCCGGCTGGGGGAGGTAATCCATTGGGAGACCATGCCGGTTACGGTCCATGCTTTGTACTCGTTGACAACGTCGCCCACGTTGACGACATCCTCCGGGGGAGCGATATTGCTCTGAGCGAGAGGGACATCGTTGTAGAGACCGGAGAAGGGGTCCCAGGGGAAGCCCTTCTTGTAGTGCTCGCCGCTTGCCTCGCTGACCACCGGGTCGACGCCGATCACTTCGTGGACGGACATCGAGTAGTCCACATCGCCCTGGGCATCGAACATATACAGGTAGAGCTTGGCGTCGAGGATTTCCGCCGTCGGCGGGATCGCGAAGAGGTCCCACTTCATAAGCAACGCGGTAGCGGGTTTGCCCGCAGGGAAGGTGTAGGCGCAGAGAGTGGGCGATTCTGAGGGACCGGCCGGGAACTGCTTGCCGCCATCCGGCGCGAAGTCGGCGACGCTGATGTAGGTATCCTGGACGGTGCCCGGGTGGGTGGTCTCTGATGCATCTCCCCACTCTTCGGTGAACACGCCTTTCGAGGAGGGCAGGGTGGTGAACGTCAGATTCTCCGAGACCGCTTCGTTGGCAGCCGTAGCGTCGCGACAGATGATTCGGCAGTGGTACTCCGCGCCAGAGACCAAGCCATTTAATTTGACGCGATGCCCGGTGACCAGAGAGGTGTCGCCAAAGACCTCGCTGTCGCTTCCTGCTTCGCCGTAAACCACGATGGAGGTGGCGGGCTTGTTGGTTTGCCAGGCGATCTTCGCGCTGGTGTGTCCCACGGCCTTGACGCTGAGGTCCTCTATCACGACCGGTGTCTCATCGTGTGAACCATCTATCAGGCCGATGTAAGCTGTGCTCAGGGCCACATTGTCTATCCAGACCTGGTTGCTTAGAGACAGCTCCGGCAGGCCGATCCGCAGCCACAGGCAGTTCGGCTTTAGGGCATCCGTCAGGCGCCAATTCAGCCCGGACCAGTATCCCACGAGCTCGCCGTCAATCCACAACGCCTGCTCGCCGTCGTTGATTCCGGGGGTATTCGCCCGGATCACCACCTCCATGCAGTGCCACTGATCGTCCTCAACGAACACAGGTGTTCCGGAATGGAACTCATTGCCGGGCCAGTTCAGCTCGCTGACCCCGTCTCCGTCCGCGTCGTAGTACTTCGGCTTCATGCCGGCGTAGTAAGTGTAGAGGATCGCCTCTCCGGGGGCAGCGTGCCTTCCCCAGGCCGTGGTGAAGTCAAGACTGGACCGGTAGTAGTCGTAACCGTTGGGGCAGACGTCGCCCACCTTGTACAGGTCTCCGGTCGAATCGGCCGCGAGAGCCACGAAGCGGAGCAGGTTGCCCTGGTCAAAGCCTGGACCGAAGCGAGCGTACCATCGGCAATAGACCGTGTCCATCGGAGCGAAGTGGTTGACCAACCCGGCGCCCAGTCCACGAGCCGCGCCCAGGTGAAGAACCTTCGACCCGCCGGAACCGGGAAGCGTTCCCTCGACAATGGCCAGGTCACCCGTGGCGATCGCATTGGCATTGTTGGTGGGGTCCCACCTGGGGAAGTCCAGGTCTCCATCCTCGAAGTTCTCGAAGAAAAAGACATTCGGGTCGGATGCCGCCGGATCATTCTCAGGAGCAGGGGCCGTGGTGAACTCGTACCGATCCTGGTCCATCACGTTCGCCGGGGAATGCAGATCCTGCGCCTCGACGGTCAGGACGACACTCTGGCCATAATCGAAGTTCGTCGGGGGATCGTAGCTGACCAGGCAGTCGGTGACCGTCCCTGTGATGCTCGGCACAACGAGCGAGCCGTTGACCTTCATCACAATGGACGAGATGTCCACGCCATCCCCGTTGTCCGTGATGTGGAACGAGATGCTCGTGTTGATCGGAACACCCGTCGCTCCCCGTCCGGGTGAATGAGCGGACGTGAAAGGTGGCGTCGTATCCGGCGAGGGCATCACCGTAAACGTGTAGCTGTCGGTAGCCATGACGTTCGGAGGTGAGTTGAGGTCCTGAGCGTCTATCGTCACAGTCACCGTCTGGCCGTAATCGAACTCCAGCGGCGGAACGCACGTGACTAAGTAATCCTCAGCCGTGCCGCTGATGGTCGGGGTGACCGGCTGTCCGTTGACCGTCATGGCGATGGAGTCCCTGTCCACGCCCTTCCCCGAGTCGGTGATGTGGACGCTGATCGGGGTGTCCGGGTTCGCGTCCCCCGCTCCCCGGGCGGGGAAATGACCGGAGGTCTGTGGCGGAGCGTCATCCGGGCGAGGGATGGTCCGGAACGTGTACGTCTCCGTCGCCATCACGTTCGGGGGCGAGTGGCGGTCCTGAGCGTCCACCGTCACCGTGACCCTCTGGCTGTAGTTGAAGTCCGCGGGCGGATCGTAGGTGACCAGATAATCGGCAGGTGTCCCCGTGATCGTGGGCACAACCGGCGATCCATCCACCGTCATCACAATGGACGCCTTATCCACCCCATCCCCGGCGTCCTTAATGTGGAACGAGATCGTCGTATCCACCGCAACATCCACAGCGCTCCTTCCCGGCACATGCCCCCACGTCGAAGGCGGCGTATTGTCCGGCTCCGGCATGGTCGTGAACGTATAGGTCTCCGTAGGCATCACGTTCGGCGGAGAACCCAAGTCTTGAGCATCAATAGTCACTGTAATCGTCTGCGTGTAGTCGAAATCGGTGGGTGGATCATAAGTGATGAGATAGTCCGCAGGCGTTCCTGTGATGACCGGTGTTACCGGCACCCCGTTCACGGTCATCGCGATGGATGACCGATCCACTCCATCCTCTCCGTCTTGAACGTGAAACAAGATGCTGGTGTCAACGGGGACGTTAACCGCACCCTTCGCCGGCACGTGCCCAGACGTGGAGGGAGCGGTGTTGTCCGGCTTGGGCATCGTTGTGAAGGTATAAGTCTCCCTCGGCATCACGTTCGGAGGAGAATGAAGATCCTGGGCCTCGATCGTCACCGTAACGGTCTCGCTGTACTGGAAATCGCCCATCGGATAATACGTAACAAGATAGTCCGCGGGCGCTCCTGTGATCGTGGGCATCATCGGGACACCATTCACGGTCACCACAATCGAACCCTTATCCACCCCAACGTCGGCATCAGAAATGTGGAAGGAAATGCTAGTGTTAACCGGTACACCAGTCGCGCCCTTGGCAGGCGAGTGTGCTGAAGTCGCAGGAGGCGTTGTGTCCATCACGGTGACCGTCCTGGTCTTTTGCTGGGCGGCATTCCCGCTGGAATCGCTGACGTTGTAACGCAGGGTGTAGGTGCCGGGGACCGTGTGGTCCACCGAGCCTGTGACCACCACGTTTGCGGTGATGTCTCCGTCGTAGTTATCGGTGGCGGCATACCCCGGTTCCGCGTAAGGCGTGCCCACCTCCATGGTGAAGGGGTTGTCCCCCGACAGGGTGATCACCGGGGCCGTGGTGTCCCCCACGGTGACCGTCCTGGTCTTTTGCTGGGCGGCATTCCCGCTGGAATCGCTGACGTTGTAACGCAGGGTGTAGGTGCCGGGGACCGTGTGGTCCACCGAGCCTGTAACCACCACGTTTGCGGTGATGTCTCCGTCGTAGTTATCGGTGGCGGCATACCCCGGTTCCGCGTAAGGCGTGCCCACCTCCATGGTGAAGGGGTTGTCCCCCGACAGGGTGATCACCGGGGCCGTGGTGTCCCCCACGGTGACCGTCCTGGTCTTTTGCTGGGCGGCATTCCCGCTGGAATCGCTGACGTTGTAACGCAGGGTGTAGGTGCCGGGGACCGTGTGGTCCACCGAGCCTGTAACCACCACGTTTGCGGTGATGTCTCCGTCGTGGTTATCGGTGGCGGCATACCCCGGCTCCGCGTAAGGCGTGCCCACCTCCATGGTGAAGGGGTTGTCCCCCGACAGGGTGATCACCGGAGGAATCGTGTCCTGCGGCGAGGAGTCCTGCCGTGTGGGATCGGTGCCGGCAAGGAACTCTTCGTAGTTGCTCCAACCATCGCCATCGCTGTCGATGTTCGCGTCACCGGGGTCGTCAGCGTCGAGGATCTCGTTGTACATATACTCCCAGTAATTCGGAATGCCATCCGAATCGTTGTCCCCGCTCAGATTCTCGACCGTCAGCGAGCCGGCAGGTCCGACATTGCCCGCGAGATCCTTTTCGCGGATCTGAAGCACGTTCTGCGAATCGGGATTCACCGTGAAAACGAAAGTGCTCGTCTGTGAGGTATCAGTCCAATCAGTGTACTGTCCGCCAAGGACCTGGTAGTTGCTGAAGTTTGTATCAGTTGGGCCGCTCTCGAGGCTTAAGGCAACCCTATTCGCATTGAGAACGTCATATGTGCCAGAGATGACGGGAGACAGGGGGGCGAGAGTATCGCAGATGGCGGGATCCGACTCCGGGGAGGAAGGCCCTTCAAGACCTTCGGATGTTACGGCTGTCACCTTAACCTTGTAATCATGCCCGTTCTCGCCGGCAACCGTGTATGCCTCGGTTGACGAAGTACCATCCAGTTGGTAGTCGAGGCCATCTACAGAAAGATAGATATTGTAATGATCAAAGTTGCCCTCAGGGGGTGTCCACACGAAATCGAGCGCGGTATCATCGTCGTAGCCAGTTTCCTGAGCAGAGGTGTGCTCCGAGAAGCACAGTGCCACTGCAAGGGTCCAGGCAAGAACCAGCCCGAATGGGGTTATAATCCTCGTTCTCATACCTCATAGACCTTTCTCCCCCCATTGCCGATTACCCCTTAGCACGGCGCGTTTATGCTGAGCAACGCGTGTGCCAGATAAGAAACAGATTTGGACAAGACTTTTCTCTGTGGTCGTAACAGCCACGTAATGCGTGAAATACAGAAGCGGAAGGCGAGAACGGCTTCGCAGCCCTAACTCCTCGCGGTGGGGAATCATTCTCAAGAGAAGCGGGTTTAGCCACAGAAATGTTCTGGTTGCACAGGTTTTGCTGGAACTTCAAATGGATGGTGGCGCCTCGGCTTCAGGAAGATGCATCCCTGGTCCACGTGCGGTGAGCGGAGCGCAAAAAGGTGAAGGATTCAATGCCGCTCCGGAAAAGGATACTCAGCTGTGGGATGTCTCTAATTTCGGAGGTAGGGGGCTGTCAATGCCGGAAGTCCGATGCTGTGCCAGGGGGGTGAGGAGGTGATAAGGGTCAGTTCTTTTTCTCCATCTCGGCAACGACTCGCTTTGCCTCGTCGGCTTCCTCGAAAGTGGGGTTGAGAGAAAGTGCGGTCTTCAGCTGATGGAGCGCCTGCTCCTTCTGTCCCTCTTTGAGCAAAGCCATCCCCAGGTGGTACCGGATCAAAGGGTTGTCGGGATTATTTGCCACGGCAGAGGTGAGCTTCTCGCCAGCCTCTGTGTATCGCTCCAACTTGTACAGTATCCATCCGGTCGTATCGAGGATGCTTGGATCGTCGGGACTGTACTCCTCCGCCTTTGTCGCGAGCGAGAGCGCTTGCTGAAGGTCCTTCCCCTCCAAACAACCGATCCATGCAAGATTGTTGTACGCGGAAGCGAGGATGTTCCGATCGTGGATAGAGGCGACGACCATCTCGTACATCTCCCGTGCCCTTTGATAGTCCTTTAAGAGGAGATAGTTCTGGCCTGCGAGAGCGGCGATGCGTGGATCGTTATTGCTGTCTTTGAGTGCTGTCTCGTACTCCTTCGCAGCCTCAGAGTATTCCTTTTGCGAAGTGAGGATCTCCGCGAGGCGAGCTCTCACCCAGGCAGCTTTGGGACTGCGTGCCAATACCGTTGTCAGCTCTTCGGCTGCCAGGTCCGGCTTGTCGGCTGCGTTGTAGGCTGCGGCCAGGTTGACGCGGGTGGGAAGAAACTCGGAATCGAGGGCAATAGATTCCTGAAAGCTGGAGATCGCCTCTGAGTGCAACTTCTTGGACAACTGAGCCAACGCAAGGATGCCGTAAACTCTGGCATCTTTGCTGCCGGAGGAGATGGCTTCTTGACAGGTGGCGATGGCTTCGTCAGCCTTACCGGAGCGGAGCTGCGCTGCAGCGACAAAGGCTGGGCCGCTGGCGGCAGATGGAGAAACCTTTTGGATACGGGCATAGACCTCCTGGGCTTCCTGGGAATTTCCCTGGATGATGAGCGTATCGTGCAGCAAGCGCAGGGCTATGAGGTTTGCTGGCTCAAGCTCCGCGGCCTGGGAACTATGGCTCTGGGCCGAATCGAGGAGGCCGGCTCGCAACTCCAGTGCCGCGATGGAAAGGAGCGCTGGCAAATGCTTGGGCCGGCGGTCAAGCAGGGCGTATAGCTCTTTAATAGCCTCCTGAGGGCGCCCGTCCGCCTTGAGAACACCGGACAGCTTCATCCTCGCATCCACCCAGTCCGGCCGTATGCTCAACGCTTCCCGGAACTGGACGATGGATTCAGACCGATTACCTTCCCGAGTGCGAACCCAACCGAGGACGTGATGAGCTGCCGCAAGTTCCTCGCCGCTCGCCAGGATGTCCTGTACTTCCCGGACCGCCTGTTCGGGTTGCCCTGCCCTGCAATAGAGTTGAGCGAGGATCAGCCCGGCAAGAACGTTATCCTCGTTTTCCTTGAGCACCTCCTGGACGTCAGCCGCGTCAGTCTCGAAGTCGCCTCCCTGCTCATACAGCGGCGCGAGTTCGATAAAAGCCGAGTCGGTATCCATGTGACTCATAAGGCGAAGCAACTGCTTTGCTTGCTTTCGGGATTCGGCGACCTTTTTCCCGGCCAGGTAAACCTTCGCCAGCCTCATGCGAGCCGAAAGGAGGCTCTTATCCCTATGAATTGCCTTTTCTAACTCAGCAATAGCGTTGTCCGGTTCACCTATTGCCAGGTACACCCGCGCGGCTAGTTCATAGGCCTGGGCCATGTTTGGGAACCGCGAAATGACCTGTTCGCTGTAGGTCAAAGCCTTTTTATGTTTTTTCAGCATGACCAGCACATCGACAACGGCGTTGTGGGCAGAGAAATCCTTCGGATTAGCTTCGGCCGCCGCTTGAAACTCTTTCAGGGCGTCCTCGTTTTTCTTCTGAAGGCGGTAGATTGTCCCCAGGCGATAATGGAGGGCGGATGATTTTGGGCTTTTCAGCAAGGCAAGCTGGCACTGTTCTGCGGCCTCGTCGTATTTCTTCTGCATCAGGAAAACGGTGGAGAGATTCAGATAAGGACTTACTGACTCGGGATCGGCTTCAATTGCCTGGCGGAACTGCTTGGCTGCCTCTTCAAACTCCTCTTTCTTGATGTAGGCCAACCCCAGCACGTTGAGAAAACCAACGTCGTCGGGTTTGTTCTCCAGGGCCTTCCGGCACTTCTCGATGGCGCCGTCCGCATCACCGCGGGCAAGGGCCTCAACGGCGAGCTGGAGTTCGGTCTTTTCCTCGCCTGAGACTACGGCGGTGAGCCTGTTGTGGATGAGTGCGGCGTCCTCTGTTTTCCCCTGGACATCATAGGCGCGGGCAAGGCACTGAAGAGCTCTTTTATCTGTTGGATTGCGGTCAAGAACCTTCTTGCAGTGGAATTCCGCTTGCGAGAACCAACCCTGGTCCAGAGCGATGAAGGCCAAACGAAGGCGGGCTTCGTCGAATTCCGGAAGCTCCTGGAGGAGGGTTTCATACTCAGCCGCGGCCATCCCGGGTTGGCTGTTTTTGTGAAGCGCGCTGGCTAGGCGGTAACGTGCTTCCGCCCAGTTTGGACGCTCTCGCAGAGCACTCTGGAGGTCAACCACTGCCTCCGAGAATTTCTCGCGATGGAACTGCACGCTTCCCCGGACAAACATCGCCCCGGCTTGCGTGGCCCGACTTCGCATCGCTTGTTGCGCTTCCTTGAAAGCCAGATCGAACTGCGATGTCCTCAGATAAAGAAACGCCAACGCCAGGTGACCCGACGCCCTTCTTTTATTCTTCTCGACGGCGATCTTTGCCTCCTTGATCGCGTTATCATATTGTTTCTCTCTCTCGAATATGCGAGACAGGAGCGTGTGCGCGTCGAAGTTGCCTGAGTCGAATTTCTCTACAGTTGTCAATGCGAGCTGGCGGGCTTCATCAATTTTCCCTGCCGAAAACAGCGAATCGCCCAGAGCCGCACGTATTTTGAGAAGACCTGGTTCTTTCTCGAGAGCTTTGCGATATTCGGCAATGGCTTTGTCGGTCTCCCCCTGACCCCGATAGATATTTCCGAGCAAGCCGTGCACCTCACCGGAATCAGGCTTCTTCTGAAGTGCGTCCTGGCATACCCCGATCGCTTCCTCCAGTTTTTCCCCAGCGTGAAGGGCTTCCGCCAAGCCGAGGAACGCTTTCACATAGTCCGGCTTAATCTCGATCGCTTTCTGGAACTCCTTCTCTGCGTCGCTGAGGAGTCGCTGAGAGAAATAAACCCGTGCCAGCTCGTAATGCGTCTCATGATTATTGGGGTCGAGGCTGAGGGCTTTCTTGAAATGTCGAGCCGCCTCGTTTAGCCTGTAGTTCTTGGCGTACAGGAGGCCTTTCTCGTGGTGCCTTCGGGCACGGGACTCAGGCGAGCCGCAACCGACGAGCATGCCAACAAGCAGTAATGCGCACAAGCCGTGGCAGGTCCGCAAAACATCCTTTCGCATAGCGTCCTCCCAGGTTTTGTACCTCAGTGAAAAAAGGTCGATATGGACAGCCTGCGGAGCACGTTACGTGCCAGCTCCCCGCTTTGAGACCTTAAGACAAACCCGGCCTCGGGCTCAAGAGAAAGGGGCACCGGCCCTTACGCCGCTCGAAAGGGAGCCTCCCCGCCATGCCGCTGAGCAACGGCAACTTACCGTTCAGGTAAAGGATTCAGGAATTAGTTTCGGCAACAGGCTGTCGTTGGGGCTCTTAATAAATGCGTGACACATTATTCTCCGCAGGAGAACCTCCTGGTCATGCCCTCCCATTCGGAAAACGCGGTTCGTTCCTGATCGAGGTTTGACCTGTCTTCTACAGTGCCGTTTTGCAAACCGACGCTGACATGACAGCGGAGGAGGTGGCCCTGAAGCACAAGGAGCTGTGGATGATGGAGGCGGTCCTTCGGAGCATCAAGTGGGTCTTGCGGACCCGGCCCCTTTACCACAGGCTCGATGAGACAATTCGGGGCCACGTCTTCTGCAGTTTCCTGGCCCTGATGCTCCTGAAAGAGCTTCAGTCCAAGATGGAAGCTCGCGGCTGGCGTCCCCACTGGGATCGTCTGAAGGGCGACCTCGACGACCTGGAGGAGATCACTGTTGGAAACTCCGGGAAGACCTTTGTGATCCGAAGCCGCACTCAAGGTGATGCCCGCAAAGCCATTCAGGCTGTGGGTGTAGGCCTCGGACCAATCGTTCGGCTACGCGACGCGAAAGTGGCGTGACAATCGCAAAACTGCAGTGAAAGTGAGAAGTAGTGCCAAGAGCGGAATCCAAAAACATAATCTACCTTTTCTCAGCAAGTTACAAAATCGCACTGTAGAAGATTAGCCTAAGACTTTTCGCTGAGCAGCCGAGGCGGTATAGACGATCCGGGCCACATCCAGCGTTCGGGGCTGATTCTCTCCTGGAATTACCGTCTGAGACTCCTACTTGAGCACGATTCTCGCACAGTGAGCCAAACCGCAGGGGTATGAGGCTGATATTGCTCCGCTTCCTTCCATAAGGTTCTCTGGTCCTTTCGTTCTTCATCGGGCTCGAGTGAAAAACGATTGATGGGCGGGTGCCTGTCGGTGAAGTCGAGGGTATTGCTGTGTGGGGAGGGAGGAGGCGAGTCGGGGATCTTGTGTCGCATCTTCCTCAATGGGAAAGAATTACGCCATGTACAATTGGGATGGTGGGGGTTTCTAAAAAGCTACGCGCGTTGACGGAAATCAACAGTCGCCGCATCCTGTTCAGGCGAAGGCGGTTCCGTTGTCTGCGGCGGTGAAAGGGAGACGGACGTTTAGTTAAGGCAACATACGAGCAGAATCGCGCCCTTCGGGCCCTGACTTCCATTCGCGGAATGGTGCTTTGCAATCTCCTATCGCGCAAAGTGTTGTGGAGTTTCTATCCCTTCCAGCGGGTACCCGTTTCCGTTGGCATGACTGTTGCGTACAGAAGCCCAAACATCATTGTAGAATTGTAACGACTTCTGAGGTAAAGACACGGGAGAGGTGAGATGAGAAGTTTGATGTTATTTTTCATTTGCGGAATTCTCGCGACGGTACTTTTTGCTCCGAACGTCTATGGCTCGCCGACAGGTTTTTCACTTTCAGACGACGTCCTGATGACTTTTGGAGAAACCTACACGAATCCGCAGGGGTGGGCCCGGGTCGTCGGAGCAACTGACGTGGATCCAACCGATCCGGTATCGGGCGTGGAATACGATATACAACTCCTTGGACTAATGGGGATCGAAATCGGCATAGGCGCAGCATCTCCCCAAGCGGACCTCAGTGCCTACACGGATTATTTTCTGAAATTTGCGAATACGAGTGATGTGGACGCGTATGGCGTCAACCTTTATGTCAAAACTGGCCCTGATGAGGCCTACTACGGAACCGGCTGGACCATGTTGTTTCCACAACCCTTCTCGCAGCCTGTAGAGGTGGAGATGGACCTGAGCTCGGTCCTGAACTTGGACGACGTGAGAGAAATAGGGTTTGGCGTGAAGGCTTGGGTGGGCACCGACTTTGGCTACGCCTTCGATCATTTCCAAGTCGTGGCGGCGGACCCCCCCGGCGGTCAGACTTTGGACTTACGTGATGGCGCGGTGCCGGAAGCGAGTACCCTTGTGCTATTTGGTTCCGGCCTCGTGGGCTTGCTCGCTTTTGCGAGAAGAAAACTCCCGTTCTTGACAAAATAGGTAGTGGAAGGTCCCTGTCTCCCCTAAAACTAAAACTCCCGGCGGACAGGACATCTTCGACAGCGAGAGCCACGCTTGGGCTTTTCTCTCGAGCGTGGCTTTTGTCGTTTTTCCTCCCTGTCATCATAAACCCCAACGGGGATCGGTCTCGTTTGCAGCTTCACCAGCGCGAAACAAGCTGATTTGTCGCTCGGCCACACACAGGAAGGCCATCAGCGAAACGAAGAATTTTGGATCGCTGCCGGGCTATCTGTCGGCGACAGTTATGCGCGCCCGCCGGGAAATTCCCTTCGGATTTCCATTTCTCCCCTTTTAGCAGACACCGGAGTCGTACCGTCGAGTCTGGCGTCTGGTCCTCCTATTCTTTTCGCGGAAAGATGAATTAACGGAGGTGGCGAGAAAACAAGAAGCTGCTTATCGGGGGGATGCATCATGGATGGCGAGTGGATGGTCGAACACCGTGAGAAACGTTGCCCCTCATGAGCTGTATCGGATGATGAGGCTCTCGGTGAGCGGCGATGCATTGGGAAAGCAACGGGGACGCTATTTGGTGCGTCCCTTCGGTTTGCACTTCTCCGTCCTGAAGATCCGGCTTCAGGCCCGGACGGTCCTTTTCCTCCTGCTGTGGCGAAGGCGCCAGCCCAGGAAGCCCGCCATAGGTGCCATGGTCATCAGCAAGCCCGGCTCAGGCGTGACAGTGAAATTGTCCACTCTCATTTGCGGATTATTCGACTCACCACTATCAAACCACAGGACCCCAATGAGATCCACGTCGCCAACCGCAGTAGACCAGCCCCTGGTGGGATCACCGTCGGGGCGAATAGCTGACCACTTGTTGGGCTCGGTCCCTTTGCCGCCCGTGAGGTCGGCCGTGAGCGTAGTCCAGGTGTTCGTAGACGCGTGCGGCGCGTACGTGCTGGTGTTGTAAAAGTATAGCGACGTGCTGCTTCCAATCGTGCTTCCGGCCTCACTGGCGAAAAAGACAAAGACACCGGGGTTATTGTTCGAAAGCCGTTGGATATCTACAGAAAGATATGGAGTGTTGCTGTAGTCCCCAAGTTGCACCTGGCCGGTGGAGTCGGCGTTAGCGAAAAGCAGAACATACTTGAACGCGGGCCAGTCAATATCGCTGTAGCCGTAGCCACCCGGGTTACCCCCTGTGGTGGAATGCTTTGCGGCATTGCTCGCATAATTGCTCTGGAACAGCTCGGTCAGGGCGCCGAAGTCTGTAGTCCAACTCGGGTTTGTAGTGAAGGGCTCAGTGTAGGGCGAGATGGGGTCGCATAAAGCTGGGAGGGAAAAAAGCAAACCTATACACGCGATAACCAAAGTCCTGACTCTCACTGTCAAAATCTCCTATTCTTGTCCAGATCGCAGTGCGTGGAATGCTACTGGAGCATTTGAAAAATGGTACCACACAACCGAGACTGTGTCAAGGGAAATCGAGCCCCTCGACAACAGGCCCTTGACATACTAATCCATTTTTTGCGGGAGCAAGATACACGCCAGGTGGCTTCTACAACCCAACTGCTTCCACGTGAAACGACTACGAAGACTGCACGGGCAAACCTCTTGCGCCTGATGTTTATGCATGTCAACGCTTGTTCCCGCCGGACAACATGTCCATGTTGTCCCCGCGATTCATGGCGTGCGGCTTTTTCTCCCCAGGGATGGCCGTTGACAGGCCTTTCATCGGGTTGCCTGGCGAGGCGCACTCGCGGCCGCCAATCTGAACTTGGAAACAGCGGAGACAAACAAGCCATTTTGGAAGGGTTTCGGCAGAAAGGGGATGATCTGGATATCTCCCGCCACGGAACTGGGCGACGCTCTCATTTGGCAGTGCCCCGTGGCCGCTATCGGTTTGGTGCGCCCGGTGCGAACCGTTGTTGCGGCCAAGAGAAACCCATGTGTTTCCGCGCTGAACATCGTGTGAAGTTAATGCTCTGCTGCGCCCAGGCTCAGATTCTCAAGAATTTAACTGCCGGGAGGTGAAATTCTCGCGTTTGATAGAATACCGTTGCGATGTGCGGTTTCATAACCCATTGCGGATTTGGGTGTTGTCAATCTTTCCAACTTTTGCTGCCTTCACCTTTTTCTGGCACAAAACGTGTTGCAACACCGATTCCGGGGGTGTTGACAAAAGGTTTTCCTTTTGCTAACATTTACATAAAGAAATTAGAAGCCGGAGGGGCTATGAGAACCAAAGCATCGTTAGTTACACCTTTTCTCTCTCTATTTCTTTGCGTTCCACTTTGCTCGGCTTTCGCAGCCAAAGTTGTGCGAGGGGAGATAATCGTAAAGTTCAAGCAAGGCGTAAGCGAGGACGCGATCCGGGAAACCTGTGCCGCCCATAAGGCGTCGGTTTTCTACACAAGCCCTTTCGCAGGCTTTAAGAGAATCAAGCTTTCCAGGAAAAAGTCCGTCCACAAAATCGCTAAGGAGTTCCGCAAGAATCCCAACGTGGAATACGCCGTGGTGAACTCGATCGCCCGCGCTCACTTCACGCCCAATGATCTTTACTATACTCCTTACCAATGGAACTTCGATGATCAGGCACCCGGCGGGAACCCTTACGGAGGAGCAAACGGCGGGGGAATTAACCTCGAACCGGGCTGGGATATATCCACCGGCTCAGGCGTCGTCGTGGCTGTGGTGGATACTGGCGTCGCGTACGAAGACTATATATGGTTGCCTGGGAGACAGCGGTGGAAGTACAAGAAGGCCCCAGACCTTACCAACACGAGTTTCGTCGCCGGCTGGGATTTCGTCAATGATGACTCTCACCCTAACGATGATGACTCTCACGGCACGCACGTCACCGGAACCATCGCCCAGAGCACTGACAACGGGATAGGCGTGGCGGGTGTGGCGTTCGAGTGCTCGATCATGCCGGTGAAGGTCCTCGATGAGAATGGCGAAGGCACCCTCCAGCAGGTAGTGGACGGAATCTACTACGCGGCAGAGCACGGCGCGGATGTCATCAACATGAGCCTGGGCTGGGAGGCCGGATACGACCCTGGCCAGCCGCTGAAGGACGCCCTTGACTACGCTTACGACAACGGCGTCACCGTTGTTTGTTCCTCAGGGAATGACGGCGCGGCCACGGTCAGCTACCCCGCTGCTTACTGGACCGCCATCGCCGTCGGGGCAACCCGCTACGACGAGACCATACCGTCTTACTCGAATTACGGGGATGCGCTTGATATTGCAGCTCCCGGAGGCGATTTATCAGTTGACCAAAACGGCGATGGCTCTCCCGACGGCATCTTGCAGAACACGTTCTACCCCTGGACCCCGAAGAACGGCCCGTTCGACCAGTTCGGCTATTGGTTCTTCAACGGCACCTCCATGGCGGCGCCTCATGTTTCGGGCGTGGCAGCTCTTCTCATCGCGAACGGCGTCGCGACTCCTGACGATGTCAGGTACGCCCTCGAGTCAACCGCTGAGGACAAAGGGGCGCCGGGCTGGGACTCCCAATACGGCTGGGGAATCGTGGATGCCTACGCGGCCCTCAACGCGAGCCTCACGTACACGCTGACGGACGATATCTTGATGACCTTCGGAGAAACCTACACGAATCCAGAGGGGTGGGCCCGGGTCGTCGGAGCAACTGACATGGATCCAGACGATCCCGTATCGGGCGTGGAATACGACATGCAACTTATTGGACTAAAGGGGATCGAAATCGGAGTAGGCGGTGCGCTTCCGTCCCATCTGACCGACCTTAGTGGATACACGAACTATTCTATGAAGTTTGCGGACACCAGCGATCGCGACGCGTATGCTGTCAACCTTTACGTCAAAACTGGCCCGGATGAGACCTACTACGGAACCGGCTGGACCATGCTGTTTCCACAGCCCTTCAGTCAGCCTGTAGAAGTGGAGATGGACCTGAGCTCGGTCCTGAACTTGGACGACATGAGAGAAATAGGATTTGGCGTGAAGGCTTGGGTGGGCACCGACTTTGGCTACGCCTTCGATCATTTCCAGGTCAGCGTGGCTGCCCCCTCCTGGCGGTGACTTCTCGGTGAACCAGAATGACGACGACATAGGCGACGGCATGTTGCAGGACACGTTCACCCCCGGGGGCCCCGGGGAGTTGTTCACGTACTGGTGGTTTTACGAGGGCACGTCCATGGCGGCGCCTCATGTTTCAGGTGTGGCGGCTCTTCTCATCGTGAACGGGGTCACCACTGCCGATGACGTCAGGTTCGGCATGCAGTCAACCGCTGAGGACAAGGGTTCTGCCCGTTGGGATGCCGAATACGGCTGGGGAATCGTGGACGCCTACGCGGCACTCAATGCCGACCTCACGTTCACGTTGTCGGACGAGGTGCTAATGACGTTTGACGATACGTTTGTTAGCCCCTTTGCCGGGTGGGCTGACCTTGTAGGAAAAGCTGACGTGCCCGGATTGGGCGTTCAGTATCATATTGCTCTCTACGGGGTTCACGAGATTGAACTGGGGATAGGTGAGCGACATCAGGCCGACTGGAGTGCATACACCAATTATTCTTTGACTTTTACCAACACCAGCGTTAACGACACCTTTAATGTCAAGCTGTACCTTAAAACAGGCGCGGAGGAGACGTATTACAGGTCAGGCTCGGTTCCACTTCTTCCAGGGGTGTTCGCACAGCCTTATGAGATGACGTGGGACCTGAGTGGGGTCAGCAATCTGGATGATGTGAGGGAAATCGGATTTGCCGTATCCGCGTGGATGGGCGGCGCCTTTGGTATGGCTGATGAGATTCGCGTCAAGGTCGAACCTACAGTAGGTAACCTTCATTGAACTTGGTCATAGACCAAGAGGGCCGGAGGACAGAACAACAGCGACATACAAAAAACAACCAAGCTCCTTATCCTCGTCCTAAAACCCTCCTGTCTTGCCAATGCACTTGAAGCGTGTGCTCCGTTGTCTTCACGAAGCCAAGAACCATCGCGCAGGGTTGAATGAAGGGTTTGTGCCCCCGAAACGAGCCGCCGTCTGCCGGGCAATCCGGCCATTCCCATCTTTCGGCCCGTCCCTGAAGTCCGCATCTTCTCGAGCTGCCGATAACGTGCACCGAGGCGAGACGCCAAACTTGCCGCCGCCAGGGAGAGGCGAGACGCACGATGCAAGCAGCAGCGCAACCAACAAAGGGATCCATTGAAACCGTGGTTGACAAGCAGAGAGGAACGCGAGGGCCTGCAACTCGTTTTACCGACGGGAAGGATAGGCCGAGGGTCGGACGGGACCGTGGGGACTTCAAATCAATCCCGGGGCGCTGTGACGACGCTTGGGACCGGGAGCCGACGCCTGAAGCTCCTGCCGATATCATGAAGAGAATTCGCCGTCTCCTCGCGAGTTGCTTCTGCAGTGAGTGGTGAAGCCACCCGCTCGCATCGGTCCAGCACCTCGCAGACCGGAGCAAAGTTGTGTGTTGACAGCAAGCGCTCGAATTTAGTGTTCATCACCGAGATGTTATGGTAATGCCTGAAGGTCGTCACAGGAGAGGCATGCATGCGAGGTTGATCCGGATCAAATTCCCACGGATGAACGTAAACAATCACAGGCTGGCCCCGTCGGTTTATCCTGTCGATGACCCGCGAAATGAAGCCCAATGGCAACAAGCGCATGTAGCCCCCGCCGGCGAAAGGGAGGTTCATCCCCATCAACCTCACCGTTGACATCGGGAATTCCAATAATTCGCATCCGTTGCTGCTGCGGATAACGCTCGGGAATCGTTCGGCTTTCGGCATGCCGTACCTATCGTGGCGGATGGGAAAGACGCTCGAATCGTACTGGAAGCCCTCTTCAATAAGGATATCCAAAGCCCAGAGCGTACCCTCTGTTATGGAGAAAGTGGGAGCCCGATATCCCCTTACAGGCTTGCCAGTTATACCTTCCAGAATGCTTCTGGCCAGCCGGAGGTCCTTCCGGAAGGTATCCGGAGTCTGTTCAGAAATCTCTCGATGAGCATAGCCATGACAGGCTATCTCATGTCCCTCTTTCTGGATCGCTTTCACGATTCCCGGATGCTTCCTGGCAACCCACCCCACGATAAAGAAGGTGGCTTTAGTGTTGTATTCTGCAAGGATGGAAAGGACTGTTTCAGTAGCGGCGTGAACCCGGGGTTCGTAGCTATCCCACGTTTCGTAGGGCACATCGCCGTTGAAAGCCGTGACCTGAAAGTACTCCTCGACATCAATGCTGAGAGCGTTAAGGATTGCTTTCAATGTGTTCCCCCTTGACAGCACGCAATACGAAAGGGCCCAAGAGATCGCAACAAGGCGACAGTCAACTACTTCAACTAATGTGCCAAAGGGAGAACAACGCAGACAAGCGCTTGCGACTGAGTGTGTTATGATGCACGTTTCGGTTCGACTCGCGGCGCTCAGTATGTTGACGAAAGGTAACAGCGGCGGCAACCAGCTACCGTTCATGCAGCGCAACCCTCGGAATGATAATCAGTTAGAAGGCAAGGCACTCAAGGCACTTTGATGAAACCCATGTTGACCCTGGTCAACAGAACTTCAGCATAGCCTTCCGCCTGAAGCTGTTCAAAGACATGCCGCGGTCGGCCGGATAGGGCGCTCTCGGCGGCGGAGCTCATTGTTGTGTGCACTAAATTCAGCCCTACAATAAAGGGATTGCTCCCCGCTTCGATGGTTTTGAATTGCAGGGTCACTCGACCTCCGGTATCACATCTGGTACGCTTTTTGGTGTGGTATAGCTCCACCCCTCGGAAGAAGGATTCCGGAGGCGGAAAGGAAAATCGAAGTTAGGGCAACGGAACCAGAAATAGGGGGAAGTCGCATGAAGCTCAACATCAAACAGGTAAGCGTTGGCGTGGCGGTGATGGTCACAGTGCCACTTATTGTGCAGTGCCAGGGGGTTGAGCGTGTCTCTCTGGGCGGTAAGGCCGTAGTCTGGAGTGTCCCAGACCTCTCTCTTGCGCTTGAAGGTATGCCAGGAACTGAGATTCACGAACTCGACGAGAGCGTCCTTTTGGGCTTCCGGCCATTTGTACGGTTAGGTTTGACCCCCGAACTGGCTGTGGAGCTATCGCACGAATTCGCATTCGGAGACGATGCAGACATAACGGTTTCCTCCGGCACCGGGATTTGGAGGCCCTTCGGAGAAACCGGCCTCGAGCTTCACGCGAGCATATGTTTCGGACAATTCGATTGGGATGGCCCCGGCAACTTTGACAGCACATGGGGCTGGGAAGTAGGGGGCGGATACAGCTTCAGGCTTTCCGACTCGGCAAGCCTCGTCGTCGGCGTCGCCTATCGCGACCTCTCGTTTGACTATGAGGTAGATGACTCGTTGGAGGACCTCGCAGGAACGCAGCCGGACGTGACTCTGGTGAGCTTCACGGAGGGGTCGGTGGATGCGGCTGGGGTCGTTGCTGACGTCGGCATCTTCATCACTTTCTGAATTGGCGGCTGCGATCCAGCGGGTTGGATGAGGCGTCTCTTTGCCATCGGCCTCGGTTGTCCAAACCGGTTTGTTGCGCCGCAGTAGCTCTTATGCAGCAGCGGCGGTCGCCGCGGATAAACAAGTAGGCCTTCGGTTTCCGAAAAACAACGCCGTGGCGCGTTTCGTCATCGTTTGTGCTACCGGCTTGCAATCCCCTTACGGGCAAGCCATTACAGCCGAATTTGGGGTTTACCCCAGCGTTGTTCGTTGAAATAAGGCAACAATTGGCTTGCCTTGGTTGCGAAATTCACCATCATCTCAGGGCCTGCGACACCCAGGCCTCCAATTTTCCTTGTCCCACCCAATGCGTTGCGGCTCCAAGGGGCCAGGTATAAGCAAAGTTGCTTCTCCAAATCAATGAAGGGCCCCTCGGTTTCGGTCCGGCCAAAACATAGGCAGCTCCTCTCGTAAGGGCGCATCCATCGACTCTGCCGTTAGTTGCAAATGGTCAACACTGCATAGCGGCTGCAAGGAAGTTGTCTCGCTTAGCAAATGTGGCGACAGAGGCTACTTGGGTTAACGCTGATCGAGGCGGTTGGCCCCTGCGTTGCCTACGACAGGCGCCGGATACGTTTGCCAGGGGTATGATGAAAAAAGGCGACATGGGTGCTTCCTTGGTACGCCACTTGCGTACACTCTTGGTCCGTTACGTGCCTTTTCAGGGAGGGGTGCCCACGTTCAAAGTCAAGCCGTACACGCCTAAACAGTATCCTCTCCCCTGAACAGGAAGACTGGTTTGCCACCTAACGAACCCGAGTCATCGGACGAGCTGAAAGTTGATTTGGTCTTTTCAGCCTGGCAAAGATTCGCTCTCTTTTCCTTAGGAAAGGTACAGTCGATAATAAGATCAAGAAGCTTGAAAAACCCGAACATTTCGCTTGACAAAAAGGACGAAATGTTCATGATTATCGGCTTTGGCGCTACCATGGGAGCCGCGCGTGTTAAGTTTCATAAACAATTTGCGCGGTTCTCAAAGCGGAGCCGGGAACCGATTTAGGCAAGGAGCTTATATCTTGATGTGAGGAGAGAAAGTATCTCCTCCGTAAAATGATGGCACGTTTGCCTTGGACCTAAAGGCAAATCTTTCCATCGGAGAAGACCCGGGGGGCTATAAATGCGGGGGGACTCTCAACCCATGCGAAGGTGTGGTGTCTGTGCATCTGTGATCGCGGATGTGATAAGCCGCGCGTCACGTACGGCTTTCAAAATCTCTCGGCTTTTTTCTGCGCAATCCTATTCTCTCCTATCCCGCCGCAGCGTAAGGCGCTGCCCGGTGCCTGATCGGGGCCAATTGGCCAGTGGCACGAGGGGCATCACTGCACTGCATGCGGAGCTGGCGCCGTTCTGCGTTGCCATTGACCAGCCACATTCTTTCCCCGATATGTTTCACGGCGTTGTGAGACCCCCACGAGCCCGGAAAAGACGCTCCGAGGATAGGGACAAGTGCGGCCCGGCGGCGTTCCTAACCCCGGGAGATAGAACCGACGAGTTTGACGATATGCAGTCATGAAGAATTTGTGGATTTTCGACAGTGATCCTGACTTTCTGGATAGACTATCTCGGGAGCTGACCAACAAAGGATATCGGTTCCGTGCGGGTTGCAATGACCCCGATAAGGCTCTGGGTCTGATCACAGCTTGTCAGAAATCCGATGATCCGGTGCAAGTCCTTTTGGCCAGCGCGTCAATGGACGATTCGCATGTCACGAGTTTCCTGTGGAGGGTAAAGCAGGATTTTCCGGAGGTGGCGACGCTTGTTGTGGAACAGGATAAGGCCTGGGGAACGGCCATTGACGTGTTTTCAGGAAACGGGAAGCTGGCGGATATTATCGGTGAGGTCGTTGCCGGATCCGCCGATCTACTGGTCCGCAGGCAAGCCATTGGGCAGGCCATTGACAGGTTCCGCAAAAGTCTTCAGGGATGGGCAAACTCTCCCGACTTTGTCGAGCGGTTTCTTGATGAAGTACTTGCTTTTCCCTTTTTGAAAGTGGAAAGGGGATCTATTTTCTTCCTCGATGAGAGACGAGAACGAATGGTGCTGCACGCGGCGAGGACCGACAACGGTCCCGAGCTGGTGGGTTTGACCAAGAGCCTCGGAGAAGGAGTAGCGGGCTACGTGGCCCAAGAGAAAAAGCCGCTCCTGGTCGTCTCGCGGGAGACCGCCCCCATCCCGCTGACATTCTCCCACGCCAGGTACGAGACGGAATCTTTCATCTGCGCTCCTATCCTCAACAATGGTCGGCTAATCGGTGTCTTAAACCTTACGGAGAAGAAGTCGAAGAAGCCCTTCAACGAGACGGACCTCGATGTCGTGATGGCCGTTCTTGACCAATTCTCCGCCAATATTGAGCAAGCGTTTCAGCACAGGAATCTTCGCGACGAGATTAGAACCTTGGAGACGATGATTCAAGGGTCACAAAGGAATGCGGGAATGGGAGAGATAGTGGAGGGAGTGGCCCACGAGATCAATAGCGCGCTGGATGCCGCTATCCGGTTCATTAACATTGCCTTGAAGAAAGCGGCCGGCAATGAAAGCCTGTGTGATCGCCTCAGCGACGCGAAATTGGCAGTGGAAAGAATTTGGAGAATCGTAAAGCGGGTCAATAAGTACACGCGCAATGGCAACAGAACTTTTGTGGAGACGAACCTTACGGACCTACTTAATGATGTCCTGGTTTTGTTGTCCCACAAGCTAACCAAACATAAGATCCGTGTCGTGAAGCGCTTCGACCCGGAACTGCCAACCATCAGCGCACGCAGTGACCTCGACCAGGTCCCCTTCAATCTCATAAAGAATGCCATTGAAGCCATGAAACCGGGGGGGACGCTGGAGATCTCCACAGCTTCTGACGAAGAGAACGTATTCATCCGGTTTAAGGATACGGGGTGCGGTATTCCTGAAGAAGTGCTGTCGAGACTCGGTAAACGCGGTGTGACGACCAAGGAAAACGGCACGGGGCTTGGGATCAACATCTGTCGAGAAATCATCAATGAACACGGTGGCGAGCTGACGGTGGAAAGTGAGGTTGGAGCGGGCTCAACTTTCACGTTGCGTTTGCCGCTGGAAAAACGGAAGAAAGGAAACTGAATTGGGCAAGGTGCATAACGGAAAGATCTTGATCGCGGATGATGACCCGATGCTATTGAAGTCCATGACGGAGATGCTCGAGATGAATGGCTACTCCGTTGATTGCGCTGCCGATGGGCGGGCCGCCCTGGAAATGATCGAGCGAAACGGCCACGACGTTCTTCTGGGCGACATCGATCTGCCCGAGATGAACGGTTTTGAACTCCTGGACAAGGTCAAAGAGAAAGCTCCTTCCACGGCGTTCATCGTGATCACGGCTTACGGGACAATTGAAGATGCCGTCAAGGCCATGAAGTTGGGCGCCTACGAATACGTGACCAAACCGATCAACGATGAGGAGATCCTGACTCAGATCAGGCGGTTTTTCGAGCAGAGGGAGCTCGAGCAGGAAAACGTTACCCTTCGGAAAGAGTTGAAAACCCGCTACCGGCTTGGGAGCCTGATCGGGCGGGACTACAAGATGCAGAAAATCTACGAGCTGGTAGAACACATCGCGGACACACCGGTCACAGTTAACATCCAGGGAGAGAACGGTACGGGCAAAAGCCTCCTGGCCCGGGCCATCCACCACAATTCCTGCCGAAGAGATAAGCCGCTCGTGGAGGTGAGTTGCGGGGCATTGCCCGAGACGTTGCTCGAAAGCGAACTTTTCGGTCACGCAAAGGGCTCCTTCACGGGGGCCGTGAGAGATCACATAGGGAAATTCGGCCAGGCCTCCGGCGGGACGATTTTCCTCGACGAGATAGGTGCGGCATCTCCGTCCCTACAGCTCAAGCTCCTGCGGGTCCTCCAGGAGCGGCAGTTTGAGAGGGTGGGCAGTAACGAGACGGTTACTGTTGATGTTCGGGTGATCATAGCAACCAACACCGATCTTTCGGAGCTGGTCCGGAAAGGCGGGTTCAGAGAGGACCTCTACTATCGTATTAACGTGATGCACATAGACTTGCCTTCTCTCAGGGAAAGGGTCGGAGACATCCGGCTGCTAACACAGCATTTTTTCCAGACTTGTACAAAGAAGTATTCCAAAAAGCTGAAAGGCATTGCCGCCTCGGCACTGAAGCTTCTCGAGCGATACTCGTGGCCGGGAAATGTTAGGGAACTGGAAAACGTGATAGAGAGGGCGGTCATCGTGGCCAAGGGTCCTTATCTCACGAGCGAGAATTTCCCGCGAGCTATTGTCGATGCCAAGCCGTTCACGAAGGACTTCAACGGCATTCTCCCTCTCCGTGAGGCCCTGGGGCCGTACGAAAAGCAGATCATCGAAAACACCCTGGAGTATTGCGGCTGGAGCAGAAAGAAGGCCGCAGAAACGCTCGAGATAAACCGGACGACCCTGTTTAAGAAAATGAGAAAGTACAACCTCCTCCCGGGGCGCTGACCCCAATGTCGTCCCATGCTTAGTGACGCACTTTCTCAAGAGCTTTGTGGATCAATTCCTTCCCTTTTTGCCCATCTTTCGGATAACTCGCCACGCCTTCCACCAGAGAGGGAAACTCAATTGGAGTCCCGCTTTCATCGAAAACGGATAGGTCTCTCACTTCGCCCCGTACCCTATCCAGAACAACCTGGGCTCCCTCCTCAGTCGTGAACGGGAGAATTAGCAAGAGCTCCTCTTCGCTCAGGCGAACTGGAAGGTCGGTGCGACGACACTTCTTTTGTACGAGGGTCCCTATGTTCTTCAGAACGGCTTTACCGGCCGCGGGTCCGTAACGGTCGACGTAGGAGCGGAACTGCTCAATTCCTATCACGACGACAGAAAGGGATTGATGAGAAAGTTTGCCTCGCTTTTCTTGTCCTCCATATATTTCCGCTCTGGCCAGCTCCTGCTTCAGACGAGCAAGACCGTAGTTGAAACGATACGCGCCGGTTAGCCGATCCTTGATCATTTGCAGCCAGGTTTTCTTTTTTTCCCTGAGAAGCGACTCTTTCAGTCGGCTAAGTTGGCTGCCGAGGTCCAGGCTTACCCCCAAGGTCTGGCCGATGACCCGCATTGTCGAAAACACCATCTCTCCCGCTTTGCGAAATTCTTCCAGGGGGTAAGACTTGAGCTTGCCTGACAGTTGAGCGAGTTTAGCCTTGCCGATCCCAAATTTCCTTGCCAGGCGGGCAAGAGCAGGGCGACTCCCCTTTTCCGCAATCCAGACGGGGCCGATAATGACGTGTCCCTTGATGCTGTCAAGTCTAAGATTGAAGACATAGTTGATCGCACGATCACAGTACTGACAGAGTGAGAAACCTCCTTGGTCGTAGCTGGGAAGGTCTTCTATGTCGCAACATCTCAAACAGGCAGGATGTTTCGCCGCGCGCTTCATCCCTTCACGGCAAAGAGCCGCAAGCCCTGACTGGAGAATCACCTCCATCCTCTCATTGACAATGCGGATGGCAGCCCCAAGCTCCCCCGAGAGAGAATCGAGCATGGACTGCCACAATCCGATGTCAATAAGGTGGGTCAGCTCGATGTTTTCGCCCTTTTGATCGGTGTTAGGGCACACTGTTTAGCTTCCTCAGGATTCACGAATTTCAACGCATGAGGGACAGCCTTGGGTCTGCGACAGCGCAAAGCGAATGCCATGACAGACTCCGTGTCCGAGTATACCGCGGGTTCAAAGCCATGGGAGAATTGAATGAGATGGGCTGGTGAACATCACCCTCCTTCTTTTGGAATCCTGCGTACTCCTCTCGACTTTCACAGACGCATGTACATTGTAGCCGATCAAAGAAAACAGTGCGCTCTCCGCCATGACTTCTTCATCGTGCGCCCCCAGAATCTTCTCCAAGAGCTAAGATGTCCGGCCCACGGTCACTACAAACGTCCATAGGGCAGAAGCGGAGATTTGAACAACAAGCTGGACCGGAGCATACATATCCGCTTGAGTAAGAAAGCTATTGCAATTAGTGTGCCTAAGACTGACAATGTGCCGCCGCAAGCTACGATGTGTCGCCGTCTTCGCAAGGCGACTTGCCGATGAGGCGAAAGCTCAGACTGCGCTATGAGGAGAGAAGCTTATAGCCCCTCCCTTGGGGTACCTTTGTAATGCACTGACTACCAAGGAGATAGCAATCTGATAAGCTTTCGACGCGAGGAAGCAACACGTCCTCAAACTGCCCCAGAGCGCTTGACCCTATCGCGCCAGATTCGCCTGCAGGAGAGGCAGGAAGCACCCTTAGTCGTGCGCAGCTGCTACTCCTGGGGAGAACGGTCTGATGCCTTGGTTTTCTCCATTTGGTAGCGTCTTGGCAGCGTGCTCTGCCGCCGTAAGTGTCTTTGTTCATGGCGCTTATGAAGCAAGCGATCGCGTCGAACGCTGCTTTGGTGCTGTCGCTTGGTCTGAACTTGCGATGTTGCTTTGGGGCAACGCCGTAATTCTCGAAATTGCAAATAGCTACGGAGATAAGCTTCAGTGACTGCTCTCTTTTGGCAACATGATTCAGGAAATCGAGCAGGGTGCTTCTGTGGGCACCTCTACGTGGTCGGATGCGGGGGATCTTGCGACGGCAGGGGGCTGTTTAGACATAAGGAAGTGAAGCCACGATCTTGCTGTCGTACCGGTTCATTTCCACCGCCGAATGCTCCCTGTATAACAGAAAGAGGGCCGAAAGCGAGGCCTCAGCGAAGAAATCGGTTGGCATGCGAGGAAGAACTGAGCTGCCTGCGTCCTGAGACGCCATCCGTCCAGATGCGAAAACCAGATGCGTGATGCTCCACCAAGGAGGAAGAGCGCAGAAGTTGACAAGAGTCAACATAATGTTGCGTGTTTTCGTCAGTGACGCAATCACCTAATGCAGGGCGAATTAGAGTTACGCCTTCCCTATCGCCGGCGCCTCAAGTTTATTCTCGGCAGCACAGCTTCATAAGCAAGCCCGGACAACAGGCTCCTAATGTCAACGTTTTTTCGACAAATATCCTAAGGCAAAGGAGTGTCCGAATAAGGCAGATTCCGACGGCAAGTGGGATGGAATCTATTCAATGGTTCGTGAAAAGCCTGGTGGCTGCGCGCATTGCAATAATGTTCTCGGCAGGAGGTCTCAAGGTGAAAAGCTGACTGTAAGAAGCTGCCAGAAAGCAGCTAACGTGGCGAAAAAGCATCAAATCTGCCGTTGGATTCCCCGAGGGGCGGAGAAAAGCCAGCGGAAACCGTGTGAAAGTACCATGGCCTCAAGGAGACTCGGAGGTGGATGTCCAGAGACGCGGCGGGCTGTCACCGAACCAGTTCAGGGCCGGTTTCCGTGGGAGAGAAGTCTCCCGCGTCTCACAGCGCAACGTGCCGCTGCCGTCATTGGTATGGTACTTGCGTAAGCCACCCCGAAGGTGTTTTGATGACGTCTAATCCAACCGGAGGGGGATGCCACAATGATCCGAAATCATTACTTCCCTGTATCGGCTGTTTCGTTTGTGTTTCTGGCGTTCGGTTTGGCTTTGACCGGGTGCAACACGAACAGCGATTACGGTAGCGGAGCGGGTTACACTGGTTTGTCGCGCGAAGCAGTCCAAAAGGAGCTCATGGAGAAGCCCCTCATTATTGGGGTGGATGACGTACTCAACATTTACGTTCGCCATAACCCGGAGGTCAGCGGTGAATTCATCGTAGGGCCAGAAGGCACGATATTCATGCCGCTGGTGGGAGGCGTGCGGGCGGTAGGGCTGACCAATGATGAACTGCAAAAGGGTCTCACCGAGAAACTGTCCGAGTTCATCATTAAGCCCGAGGTCGCTGTTGGCGTATCGCAGTACAGGAGCAAGAAGGTCTATGTTATCGGTGAGGTTACGAGGCCCGGCCCCGTGGTGATGAAGGGCAACATTCTAACAGTCTGGGATGCCATCGTCGAAGCAGGGTTGCCGCTTCGCACTGCCGCTCTCTGGCGGGTTCACGTCATCACACCGGATGTCGCGAAGCCCGTGGTCAAAAGGATCAATCTCCGCAGCATAATGTATGGGGGGCAGTTCGCCCGCAACGATTTTCTCAAGCCGGGGCAGATTGTTGTCGTACCTTCGACAGCGGCCGCTTCCCTCGGTTCGTACCTGGGGCAAATTGTTACCCCCGCCAGTCAGGCCAGAGAATTGGTGACGGTCTACGAGTTCTTCAAAAACAAGAGCTACTTCCTGGATCCACTCTACGGCCGGTACGGCCGCGAGACGTTTTGAACCTGGCATCCACGCGCCGACTTTCCGTTGTGAACAGCACATATCAAGAGGCCTGAAATGGACAATACTGACAGGAAAAGCAAAGGCAATTTCCTTACAGACTACCTGCGGATGTTCGCCAAGCACAAATTCATGATAATCATCTCGCTGGTCGTGGTCTTCCTGGGTTCCGCAATCTTCGGCTCAACTCTGCCCAAACTTTACAAAGCGAAGGCTGTTTTCCGTAGGCTGGCATCAATCTCGTCCGAACGACGGTCGAGCGGACAATCAGCTCAGGAAGACCTTGAGGTTATGAAGCAAGTGATTCTCAGTCGCTCTAATCTCGTTGAGGTCATAAAGGATGTGGGTTTGGATTCCTCCTACCGCGACCTCCCCGAAATTGCTCGGGAGGCAAAGGAGGGAGGGGTCGTCGTGCATGTCCGAAAAAACCTTGAGTTGCAACAAAAGGCCAACGGCGTGTTCGAGATTTCCTACCGCAACAAAGACCCGGAAATGGCGGCAAGAGTGGCCAATGCCGTCATGACTCGATACCACGAAGGCGTGCTAAAGACCGAAAGAGAGCAGATGGAAGATACGGTCGCGTTCCTCCAGAGGAAAGTCGAGGAATACCAAGCCAGGAAGAGCGCCTCCAGTGAAGGACTTGCACGGTTCAAAGCGAAACATGCTACGGAAATGCCGGGGAGCGAGCTTTCCAACAGCGCGCAGTTGCGAAGCTTCAGGGACCAGTTGGCCGAGGTCGAAGCTGAGCTTTCTGATGCGGAGACGGCAAAGAAAGAGAAAGAAAAGCAATTGCGGGAAGTTGACTCTAGGGTGATCGGGAAGACGATCGTGGAAACGAACCCGCTTGTCGCTCAGTATCAGGCACAACTCGATAAATTGGAGCTGGAACGGGCTACTCTCCTGACACGGTTCACCCCACGTCATCCGGATGTGGTAAAGAAGGAAAACGAGATCCAAAGCCTGAAGTCACTCATAGAAAAGGTTGCGGAAAAAGTCACCACCACTGAAGAACAAGAGAGCAACCCCGTGTACGTGAAATTGCTACAGGATCTGAATGACGCAAGAACGAAACTCGCCGCGGCAAAGAGAAAAAAGGAAAACCTTCTGGCGAAGATAGCTGACTACGAGGAAAGGGTTCGAAATGCTCCGGCTCTCGTAAAAGAGGTGAACAACTTAGAGGCTGTAGACGCTTCCAACCAAAGCCTTCTGGATCATTACACCAGGCAGCTCGAAGACGCCAAAATCAGTCAGGAAAGAGAGAAGGACCAGGGGACACGTTTCCGCATCCTCGATTACGCGAGAAAATCTTCCGCTTCTGCAAAATCGAATAAGCTGAAGGTGTCGCTACTCGGCCTGCTTGTGGGCGGCGGTTTGGGTTTGGGTCTGGCTGTTTTAACAGATCAGATGGACACCTCTTTCAAAGACGTTGAAGATGCCTCTTCTTTCCTGGACATCCCCATCATAGGGACGATCCCCGTCATCAACACCACAGCCGAGAGAGCCCGCGAGAAGAAGAAGGAGGCTTTGGGGTGGATGATCGTGGCGGTGCTGGTGATACTGCTTGGGGCGGCGCTGATAGTGACCTCGCTCACCTCTTTCCCAGGGAGGTAATATCCAGTGTATCTCGATTTCTATGGATTGACAAGAAGACCTTTCGACATGACGCCAGACCCATTGTTCTTCTTCCCGAGCCAGAAGCACAGGGAGGCCTTGGCCAGCCTGACTTACACGCTGACGGAGAAAAGAGGGTTCGTGGTCATCACAGGGGAAATAGGCAGCGGCAAGACGACGGTCTGCCGGACATTGCTGCAAAGGCTCGATCCGGCTGCCAAAGTGGCGATGCTAACAAACACAATCCTCACTCCCAAACAGCTTCTTGAAGCTGTTTGCGTGGAGTTCGGCTTGCCAACGGAGAAGCGTACTAAGGTGTCGCTTCTATCCAAGCTGAATCGTTTTCTGGTGGAGCAGAACCATGCAGGCAACACAGTGGTTCTCATATTGGACGAAGCACAGAACCTGAGCGTCAAGGGTCTGGAAGAAATAAGGCTCATATCCAATATGGAAACGGACACGCAAAAGCTCATCCAGATCATCTTCCTGGGTCAACCGGAACTTCGTGACAAGCTTAACCGTCCGGAGTTGGAGCAATTAAGACAGAGAATAAGCCTTCGCTACCACCTCCGCAGTCTCGATAAGAAGGAGGTTCGCCTTTATATCGAGCACAGGCTGAGAATCGCCGGAGATGAAGACCAGGTGAAGTTCACAAAAGGGGCTGTGGATTCACTATACGAATTCTCCAAGGGGATTCCCCGCCTCATCAATGTTGTGTGTGATCAGGCGCTTCTCACGGGTTATCTGCGAGACACGCGGAAATTAGACCAAACGCTCCTTAGCGAAATAGCTGAGGAGTATAGATGTCCGGCGGGGGACGAGGCGAGCGACTGGCAGACCGATGATACACAAGAAAGACCTTTCGGATTCCGGAGGCTTTTCAGGCGAAAGAGAAGTAGATCAAGACCCCAGCCCGAGGTAGCGGACACTGCGCCGTCTCCGGAAAGGATGAAAGAAAGCGACGACGAAAGCGATGTTGCCTGCGCACAGGACGAAGTGGAAATCCTCAGCAAACTCAGCGAACTCAGACTCGCAGGCATCTCTGCGGAGAACGGCGCCTTCGTGGCCACTGTCGATGGCGTTCACCTAAAGGCGGGAGACCGCCTTTTCGGAATTAGGGTCAGCCGGGTTGAGGAAGACAGAATAGTTTTCAGATCCAGGGATAATCGGTATCAATTGGCCATGGAGAGCGGTGGGGATGGCGAGGAGGTCAACGCAACCTCGCTGGAGCTGGGGGAGAAAACGAATCCCGAAACGGGTGTGATGGAGATTTGAGTTTGGCGCTGCATCGGCGGGAGACGGCTGGAGAACGAGAGAAAGGTATTCAATCATGGGTAGAATTGCCGACGCTTTGGCAAAGGCAGAGAAAGAACGAAAGAAGCTACGGAGGGCAACAGAACACGAGGCGGATGTTGTGACATCAAGAGATGTGTCAGGAATTGATGCGCATATTGTGTCGTACACCGACCCCCAGTGCATAATCGCTGAGCAATATCGAATGCTTCGGACCAATCTCGTGGCTCTGAATTCCGGCCCACCGATACAAGCTCTTGTGATAACCAGCGCCATCAAAAGCGAGGGGAAAACAATAACGGTTCTCAACCTGGCGACTGTCATGGCCACGGATCCGGAAAAAACGGTGGTTGCTATTGACTGCGACTTACGCCGGCCAAAGATGCACGCTCTAATGGGTATGCATTCTCGGCCGGGTCTTTCAGAACTCCTTCGCGGGGAAGCCGAACTCGAAGCTGTCCTTCAGAAGACCAGAATCCCCAATCTCACCATCATCCCGGCAGGAAAACCTCCCAGCAATCCTTCTGAATTGATCGGGTCCAGAAGGATGGTCAGCCTTATGGAGGAACTGAAGAAAAAGTTCGATTGCTTCATTTTCGACACGCCACCCATCATGGCGGTCACCGACGCTGGTGTGCTGGGCGCGAAGGCTGACGGGGTGATTCTGGTCATAAGAACCGAATCCACTAAACGAGATGTCGTGCTGAGGGCACAAACGCTCCTGAGAGGCGCCAACGCAAGGTTGGTGGGATGCGTGCTGACTAATATAAAAGAATTCAGCTCGTACTACATCTACGGCGGGAAATAACATTCGTTCAGGCAGGAGCGATTATCAAAGAGCCTCACCCGCGAAAGGGTTTGACCGCGGACTCGCCAGGAAAGGTCCGGTTGGCGACTCAGATTCTTTCGTGCGTCGAGTCAGAAATCGCCCCCGAACCCTTGTGCCATCAGAATAGATCCAGACTGAACTTTCTTCTTCCTGCAAAGGCGGGTCCTCACTTGCGACGCACGGTCGCCCCCCTTGTGCCCCCTGCCCGCTCCGTCCCGGAATTGTCAGGGCCAAAGACCGTTGCGAGGCCAATAACGCTCTGATCTCACAGCAACAGTCTTTTGGGTTAAGAGAGAAGAATCCGGCTATCTTGCCCCAGCCCCGAACATAACGGTCTTGACGGTGTCCACGAAAATCATGAAATCCAGGACGGGCGACATGTGCTTGATGTAATAGAGGTCGTATTCCAGCTTGCCTACGGTCTCCTGGGTCGACGAGGTGTAGTAGTGGCGAACCTGAGCGAGTCCCGTAATCCCGGGTTTGACAGAATGTCTACGGGAGTAGAACGAGATCTCCTTTTCCAACTGCTGAACAAAACAAGGTCTTTCCGGCCTGGGACCAATAAAGCTCATTCGCCCTCTCAAAACGTTCAACATCTGGGGAATCTCGTCGATACGTAACTTTCTTATTATCCGTCCGACTGCCGTTATTCTCTCGTCGTTGATGTCTGCCCATACCGGCCCGGATTCTGCCTCGGCGTTGTGCCACATGGAGCGGAACTTGAGGAGCTTGAAGCGTTTTCCGTTGTAGCCGACACGCTCCTGGGCAAAGAGGACCGGACCTCGGGATGTTAATTTAATGGCTATCGCGGTAATCAGCGATATAGGCAAGGTGACGACCAGCCCAATAACGGAGATTACAATATCCATTAAGCGTTTGAAATGCCGGGCAACTTTTTTTCGCCCGGCGCTCCGCAACTGTGCCATATCTGCAACACCCAAGGCCGGTAAGAGGACCCTGCCAGCGGCCTCTTCGTAGAATTCACCTCCCCGCCGGATTTGAACATGAGGACATTGCTGATTCACCTCGTTCAAAAAGTCTTCTGAGCCCTTTTGCTCGTCTTCGTTAGGAGCAACAACCACAGTGTTCACGTGGCTGGCTCTCATCCACTGAAACAATTTTGGGTTGATGCCAGAGACTACTGGAACCGGTTCTGAAATGGGGGGAGCCTTCCCGTTGCTCGTCCAAAAACCGATCAAGTTATAACCCAACCTTGCATTCGAACGGACCTCTTTAGCTATTTCCCTCGCCACGCCACCCGTCCCGACGACCAGAACATTCTCGGCGATTCCCCTGTGCCTCAGCATCCGTACATAGAAGTGCCGCCAGGGGAATACAAAAAGGATAACAAAGGCGATGCTCAGAAAGAAAACTCCCTCGGCGATTATCAGCCCTGGAAGCAATAAATACACGGTGCCAAGAATCATTGCGGCCACGGCAAATGAATGGACGAGATTGTAGGTGAGCGGGATAAACTTGTGTGTTGCCTTGAGGTCATAGAGATTGTTGTAATAGAAGCTCAACTGAAGAACAACGGAAATCAGAATGATTCTCGGCAGGATCATCCAAACGAGCGGCGTAGGAGGGGCAGGCCTTAAGACGGATCCCAGCAGCACCGCGCCAGTAATCAGCCCGAGATCAACGAGGACGAGAATGCGTTTACGTGCACGACCCGATAATGGCTTATGCATATTGTACCTGGAGCGATCGAAGGTTAGACCACAACACTATCTGCAGAAATTGGGGTCTCCACCTGGGATTGAGGTGCGCGATTCTGATATACGGCGGAGGCTAAGCACCGTATGATGTCACCGCAACATCCGTGCCAAAGGTAAGGACAGATGGTGACGACCTCGTAACTCAATATATTGCAGTTGAATGGATTACGATCCACTCCCTTCGTCTTTGCAGGGGCCAATCTGCATTTCCAATGGCGATATGTTTCCGAAAAACAACTCTTGTTGTCCGCAAGCCCCACCACGCAGTTACGTAACGGCGACAGATAGCTCAACGGGTGGGGTCTCCTCTTTCCCTGAGGACGATCAATGGGCAACAAGCGTATTGCCGGCAGGTCGTTCTTCGCCGCGATCCTCTAAGGACCAACGGCTCTGACGGACAGCATTTCGTGGGCTCTGTCCGTCGCAGGCCTTCTTTCGAGATGCTCCAGGAGGATGACCACAGGATTAGAAAGACTGAAAAAGTCAAAACCGCTTTCCCCTGTCTCGTCGATAATTGCGAAAAAAAATGTCAGCGAGACCCACATTTTGCCAGGTCTGATCACCTTTTTGGGTACAAACTGGATACACGTTGTATCCACGAGTCACGGAGAATGGGTCCGTAGGTCATGAATTGGGGCTGCCTTTCCGCAGAGAGGCACGCTGGCCGAACGAATGCCTTTTAACCCCTTAGGCTTTGCTTCAACGGGTTGAGGAGCAAGTCGCCGGAGATCGCACACGGGAGCGGACGTTTAGCCTTGCGTCTGGATTAGGCCACGCATTTGGTCGTCACTCTGGGGACACCTGGCCTCCAGCACAAGCGGACTCGCATCGGGAAGCTGACCTGAGGTTACCTGGGCACGACCGAAAGGCACTGTCGGCTGGATTTTATGCACATTTTACTGCTTTGCCCGCCAATCAACAGCGGTTCCGTTCACTTTCGAGAATCACAACAAGCAGAGCCCGGCGATTGAGATGGAGCGAAACAATGGGCTTCTCAGGACGGTCCGCCTCGCCTGTCATCGGCCGTGGGGCCACTTTTTTGCGGCCCCGCCCATGACATAAGTTCCTCGTGATCGGGCACTTCCTGTTTCACCTCATTGGAGGATCAAAAAACGTCGCGTTAAAACCTTGCCCTCATATTGGAATTGGACTATATTGGACTTGCTTGGACTATCTTATACGCCAAGGGTTGCATGCATGCGGCCATGGAGTACGAGCAGATCCGACTTCGCCGAAGGATAGTCCTATTGGCCACTCGGCGCTGCTGGAAAGGGAATTCATTGCAACTGCACCCCGTATTGAGAATAGTTCTCCACCACTGCGGGGTGGGGCAAAGAGGTTGCTCTCCCGTTTATCTTTTCCACTTGTCGTGTTTCCTCAGTGCTTGGCGTCATGCAAATAAGCTTATAGCGGGAGCAAGGTAGGCGCCCGTAAAGGACGAGAGCGATGAGGTCCCCAGTACGGTTTGGATTGCTCTTAATGTGGATGGTTTCAGCGGCATTGAGCTTGTCGGATTCCGCCCGAGCACAGCCAATGAACGAAATTGGGTACGACGACGATCGCGAGCTCGATTTCGAATGGAAACCGGCCGAGGGCACCGTTCACCATTACAATGTTTACGTGTCTGAGGATGGCGGGGGATACAAACTGGATGGTAAGACCTTAACGAAGAGTTACACTCTCAACCTGGGCGCGGACACCGAAATTGGTCACAGCTACAGAATCAAAGTGACCGCCGTCACCTCCGAGGATCTTGAAGGTCCTTTCTCCCCGGAATCAGATCCCGTGGTCTATGATCCCCTCGCGCCCAGCGGCGACAACGATTCTGACGGGATTCCGAATTACCTTGAGTACTTCTACCGGAAGATCCTCGACGCTGAAGACCCCAGTGATGCGGATGTGGATAGCGATGGCGACGGCTATGCCAATTACGAGGAGTTCCTCGCGGGGACCGACCCTGAGAGCGCGGTCTCTGTGCCGCCCAAGACCACAAGCGAGGCAACCGCCGTCAAGGTCGGACGCATTATGTCGCTAACTTGGTATCCGTTCGGCAATGGCAAGTACACCGTGCAGTGGATCAATGACCTGATAACTGGCGCCTGGCAGGACGCTGAAGGCATCTGGCCCACCACGGAAACTTTTTGGGCAGGTGAAAACATCTCCGGCATCCGCAAGCGCTTTTACCGGGTGATGTCACAGGACGGTGCATCGACGCCAAGCAACGATGGCATGTGAAAGACTTCCCCTATTTCGCATTCATGCGGCGTGACGAGGAATCATCCCCTGCTCGTGCGGAACCACCGAAACAGTTGGATAAATGCCGCAAGCATCACCGCATAGATGAGGCTGTTCAGCATCGAAGCAAGGACAAACATCACCTTGGTGGGCTCAAGCGGGATCCACTTGATGATATGAAGGGGATAAGCAAGGATCAAAGTAACAACCCCACAAAGCGACTGGAAGACCGTGGGCGCAAGATAGTAGGACCTCCTGTAGAAGAAATAGCAGACCGCAAAAACGCTAAAGTGGCACGTCGCAAAAGCTATGACCAACGGCAGGAATCGGATCGGGCGACTGAAGACTTTCCGAACCATGCGATTTCTCCCCGAGGGGTCATCCTGACTTGCCTCAAGCTGAGCTGAACAATCTCTCATTATATCTTCTGTCCTACCTGGGGCAAGCACGATTTCCTCGGGCAGGCTTTTTCGTCTCACTTAGCGGACGCAGGTGTGTGCGGGAGACTCCGTTCGGGAACACACCTAAGGATTTCACAGGCTCTCTGACGACATCACCTACTGAGCAAGCCTGGCTTACATCCTCCTTTGTGGGAACACGGTGATGTGCTATCCTTTTGGCAGAAGCCGTACGGAAGCCGGGGCCGACTCAGCAAGGGACTTGAGACGGGTCGAACCTCAGAACCGGTGCAAAGGAGAAATGTGGCGGAAAAAGTAGCCAGAACCCTCAGGGCAGAGATCCGAGCCACAAACGCGCCTCTGTCTAATGTTCTGATTTCCGGCCTCGTTGCAGGAGGGTTTCTTTTCTTCCTCATCCTCGTGGCGTATTTCTCCGCTCTGTTCGCTCAGAGAGGGCTGGTTAGTCTTGAATTGCGACCATTGTTCAAAGTCTTCCCTGCGGCTGATGGGAAAACCTACGGCACGAAGTCAACGATGGAAAACATCTACTCGGTGTATAGGGGATCAGGAAGTCCTGTTTGGGCCAACTACGAATACACCGGGCGTATAATGCTCACGGATGACCGCGGTGGCATAGGAGTCGTATTTCTCGCACATTACTGCGAAGGCAAAGATTGCTTTTATAGATTGAAAAGATGTGGGAGGGGCGGCGAGTTCGCTGTCAGCGGCTTTAGGACAGGAATAACCGGTGGACCCCAAGCAAACACCAACGTGGAGCCCGAGCCAAGGGTCTGGTACCGGTTCAAAGTCCAGGTAGAGGATGCCGACGGCCGCACACAAATCAAGGCGAAGGTCTGGAAAGACGGGAACGCAGAACCCCGCAAATGGCAGGCAGAATGTTGTGACGCAGGACGTAGCAGAAGTGTCAAAGGTTCCGTGGGAGTGTGGGCATGCTCGGAGGGAGAGAAGTATTTCGACGACCTGCTCGTCCGGCCGATACGTGCTCGAGGTGGAGAGCGTTCGCCGAATATGGGCGTCCAGCCAGAAACGACGCGCTATAACTCTTCTCCGTCAAAAGCCCACACGACCTGGCCCAACAAGGCACGAGCCCACGACTATGTGCTTAGAGAGGACTTCGATCGTTTTCCCGTAGGCGCTCATCCGGCGGAGTGGAGCAGTGGGTGTGCCCCCCTGGACCTTTCGGAAGCTGCGGACACGGTTTCCAGTCTCTTCGGAATGAATCTGCTGGACTTCGGCGGCCCGTGGGACGAGATCGTGGATTTGACGGCGGTTGCGTTGACTTTTTGTTTAGCCGGTTTTCTCGGGGCGATCGCGCTGAAGTTGAGGGCAGGCCTTCGGTGCCGAATGCCTTGCGTGGGAAAGAAATGGAGAATTCCGTTTGAGTTTCTTCCGTTTGTTGGTCTTTTTATGTATCTGGGTGCGATGAAAGGTCTGGCTATCGTTCTTTACGCCGCAGCCGGGGTGTGCGCCGGGTGTATTTGGGCGCTCTTGAACAGGTTTGCCCTGAAGCTTCTTCTTTCTGTGAGCGGAAGAGACTCAGTACCGGGTGTCCAGCCGAAATAGCACAAGTGGACGAGTCCGCCAGGACACCAGATTAGCGGATCTTCCGAATGTTTTCGAAAACCAACAATCGGATTCTTTGAGAAGCCACGGGCTTCGGTTTCACGGTGGTTGGAGAAGACCCCCGGCGCAATCCCAAGACAATCCGCCAGTGTTGTGGCCGAGTTCATGACCTGCCGACGAGTACATGACGGCTTTCAGGCGAACCGCTCTTCGCCAGGCTGCCCCCCGTCGCAGACCCCACCTGCGCAAAAAGGAAGGACCCGCGCTTTCACGCGGATTCCCTCTTGTTTTCGGCACGCGGAATGGTCAGAACTTTATCAGGCGTTTCTTCCTGGCGTAGAACACAAGACCCGACAATCCCGAACCGAACAGCATCAATGTGCTGGCTTCGGGCACCGGTGGGGCTGCCAAAGCATCAACTTCCGGCTCACTGTAACCACCAGTCGTGCTCCAGGCAGTCAGTTTTACATATCGGTAGGCTCCGTCAAACTCAAACACACCTGCAACATCGTCGCTGCACCAACCGTTGTTGTTTGCATCTTCGGCGGAATTGTGGACACGCCACCCGTCCAAATAGACGTCGGTCAACGTGGCTTCAGGGCTCAGGGTCGTACTCCAGGGCGTATTCGTGCCGTACAGATGATATTCGAGTCCTTCGCCCGGATACGGCCCGTGATCCTGGCTGGTGAACACGACCACTCGACTTGACGGAGCACCTAAGTCCCACCAGCCGACCTCGTTGCGGTACGAAGCGTGTATCTGGACCCACAGTCCGTCCAGGGCGTCGCCGTTTGTATTGCCGTCTCCAAGCGGACCTGTCCAGGCGTCATCCCAACCCACCTCCGCTCCGCTACTACCGTAAAAACCCACGGCGGGCTGGCTGGCCGATACTCCGAGGAAGTCCCCCATGACTAGGCACGTAACATCAATGGTCCCGGTATGAATGGTTGCCGAAGGGTTGTAGTTCGGCGTACTCGCGTCCCAGGTGTAGCCGGCACCGGTGAGGTATGCCGATGCTTGCTCCGGAATTCCAAGTAGCACGCCGCTTAGCATTACGGCCAGTATGGTTCTTTTCATGTTTCTCTCCTTTCTCTCTCCTTCCGCCGTATGAAAGTCTAGGTTAATTGGGTTGCGAAGTGGCAATGCAATAGACGTGCCAAAGATACGCGGCATTCCTAATCCATTTAGTACAAACGAATTACAGTCTAAAGCGCTGACTATTCTCATATGGAGGCGCGCGGTGGGAATGCCGGATTTCGGCAACATTTGTTGGACAGCCCGTTGTGTAAGTGTTTATGCAGATGGATATTGCCGACAATCGTCAGTGTTTCCAAAAATCAGCGCTGCCCCCTCAGACCCTGCTCTAACGCAAGCATACCCCAACCCCACTCTCTTCTTGCGGTGTCACGCACAGCCAGCTTGCTCTCCGGCGCTCATGAGCAAACGCGGGCTACGGCATGCCCTTATCGGAAGTGGAGCGATCAAACGGTGGCGAACCTTAACTAACGGCAGCGGTAAAGTATGAGTAGCCCCAAGCGATTGTTGAGGGGCAGGGTGGAGGCAGCGTTCGAGTCGGTCCCGCAGGCTTTTCCGTGCCAGTGTCACGCGCAAAAAAGAGAAGGAATCCTTTTTACCCGGATTCCCTCGTGGTCTCATCGTTTTGTGCGTGCCTCAGATCAGATCTTTATTAGCCGCTTCTTTCTTGCGAAGAACAGAAGCCCCGAAAGGCCCGAACCGAATAAGAGCAACGTGCTTGCTTCAGGCACCACAGGGGACACTCCGTGCACTTCGAGGACGAGGTCTTGGTAGTCGGTGTCACCGAGATCCAGGTCCTCCCATCCGATCACACAGTTGCCGATCTCGTTGTTCGGATGGTCGACGTTGTCTGTTATCTTCCACGTCACCATATGGTCCCTGCCGAGGTTGTTCTCGCTCTGCACGGAACTCCACCACGAACCGCTGCTCACATCATGAAGCCGAAAGCGGAACAAGCTGCCGCTCTGGGAAGAGGTGAAAGTAGCTGCGGGGCCGGACACGTATCCGAAATAGCTTCCATCGGTGGTGAACAGGAAGTGGTCCCCGGCATACAGGTCGTGCTCGTGAGCCGCGAACTTGGCCCTGGCCACGGCTCCCCCGTTCGGGTTAAACCAAAGTTGATCGGTTAAAGGGGCATCGTAATCATCGCTTCGCGTCAAATTTTCCCACCCGTAGAGATTGTCCAGGATTCCGCCGGTGCCTTCCAGGTAATCAGTTAGAGGGTCATCCCACGTTGCGGCACTGACGGGTGTAAACCCCGCGTTCGCCGGAAGGGCCAGCGCGAAGACAGAACACGAGGCTGCTATCAAAACGCATACTTTCTTCATCCTCTCCCTCCTGTGTAGCTGGCATCGCCAAGGAGTCACGAACGAAACTGTGAGGATCGAAATCGCCTCACCTTGCGATCCGCTTGAGCCCATCCTTCCACGGAAGCGCCTTTTTTCACGAACGAAAACCCCTGGCGGCTGTTCGAGACCTACCTTCTGGTTTCTATTTCCTATATTTCGCCACTCTAACCCTGCTGGTGTGCCGCAGGAGGCGGGCCGAGACAAACCTGATCGTGTAATCCACGAGAATGCAAAAGGTTGCACATGTGGCGCTCGATTTGCCTATGTGCATGCGGTCTCCTTGCGGCAACCCTGCCCGCAGAGGCCGAGACCATAACTGGATGTAATGCAGGAAGTTAGAAAACGCAGTGGTGGTGTTTACGAAAGGCAGCGGTGTTGCATTGCGGCAACGACGTAGCCGCCGACCGTGCTCGTGCGTGCCCCCCCGAGTACCCCGTGCCATGCGCGTCTCACATGCCTCACCTAATTGCCTGACCCAGCGGGTATTGCGCCGTCGTTTTGCCCTCGTCCTGAGGGCCATTCCGTTGCCAGAAGACAACAATTTGCTCGGTGACGTTCCGATCCCCCGCATTTCCCATGGTCCTTCACATTCGGGCGTCCGCCCAAAGGTATTCGGGCGCACGGGCCTTGCATCAGGATGGGTAGCGAGGAGAAAAAGTCCCTGTACCGTGAATTGGGGTCGAATTCGGCGAAGACACACGTCGCGGAGATGCTTCGAGGATCAAAGTAACAACCCCACAAAGCGACTGGAAGACCGTGGGCGCAAGATAGTAGGACCTCCTGTAGAAGAAATAGCAGACCGCAAAAACGCTAAAGTGGCACGTCGCAAAAGCTATGACCAACGGCAGGAATCGGATCGGGCGACTGAAGACTTTCCGAACCATGCGATTTCTCCCCGAGGGGTCATCCTGACTTGCCTCAAGCTGAGCTGAACAATCTCTCATTATATCTTCTGTCCTACCTGGGGCAAGCACGATTTCCTCGGGCAGGCTTTTTCGTCTCACTTAGCGGACGCAGGTGTGTGCGGGAGACTCCGTTCGGGAACACACCTAAGGATTTCACAGGCTCTCTGACGACATCACCTACTGAGCAAGCCTGGCTTACATCCTCCTTTGTGGGAACACGGTGATGTGCTATCCTTTTGGCAGAAGCCGTACGGAAGCCGGGGCCGACTCAGCAAGGGACTTGAGACGGGTCGAACCTCAGAACCGGTGCAAAGGAGAAATGTGGCGGAAAAAGTAGCCAGAACCCTCAGGGCAGAGATCCGAGCCACAAACGCGCCTCTGTCTAATGTTCTGATTTCCGGCCTCGTTGCAGGAGGGTTTCTTTTCTTCCTCATCCTCGTGGCGTATTTCTCCGCTCTGTTCGCTCAGAGAGGGCTGGTTAGTCTTGAATTGCGACCATTGTTCAAAGTCTTCCCTGCGGCTGATGGGAAAACCTACGGCACGAAGTCAACGATGGAAAACATCTACTCGGTGTATAGGGGATCAGGAAGTCCTGTTTGGGCCAACTACGAATACACCGGGCGTATAATGCTCACGGATGACCGCGGTGGCATAGGAGTCGTATTTCTCGCACATTACTGCGAAGGCAAAGATTGCTTTTATAGATTGAAAAGATGTGGGAGGGGCGGCGAGTTCGCTGTCAGCGGCTTTAGGACAGGAATAACCGGTGGACCCCAAGCAAACACCAACGTGGAGCCCGAGCCAAGGGTCTGGTACCGGTTCAAAGTCCAGGTAGAGGATGCCGACGGCCGCACACAAATCAAGGCGAAGGTCTGGAAAGACGGGAACGCAGAACCCCGCAAATGGCAGGCAGAATGTTGTGACGCAGGACGTAGCAGAAGTGTCAAAGGTTCCGTGGGAGTGTGGGCATGCTCGGAGGGAGAGAAGTATTTCGACGACCTGCTCGTCCGGCCGATACGTGCTCGAGGTGGAGAGCGTTCGCCGAATATGGGCGTCCAGCCAGAAACGACGCGCTATAACTCTTCTCCGTCAAAAGCCCACACGACCTGGCCCAACAAGGCACGAGCCCACGACTATGTGCTTAGAGAGGACTTCGATCGTTTTCCCGTAGGCGCTCATCCGGCGGAGTGGAGCAGTGGGTGTGCCCCCCTGGACCTTTCGGAAGCTGCGGACACGGTTTCCAGTCTCTTCGGAATGAATCTGCTGGACTTCGGCGGCCCGTGGGACGAGATCGTGGATTTGACGGCGGTTGCGTTGACTTTTTGTTTAGCCGGTTTTCTCGGGGCGATCGCGCTGAAGTTGAGGGCAGGCCTTCGGTGCCGAATGCCTTGCGTGGGAAAGAAATGGAGAATTCCGTTTGAGTTTCTTCCGTTTGTTAGTCTTTTTATGTATCTGGGTGCGATGAAAGGTCTGGCTATCGTTCTTTACGCCGCAGCAGGCTCAACCGCTGGCTATCTTTGGAGGTGCTTGAGTATGTCCCTTCTCAACCTGTTCCCTTCTCCCAACATTCGGGATTAGGTCGAGACATCCAATCCCGGCGCGGAGTCTGCCAAGCCACTGAGCTAACGGACGGGATGTTTCCGAGAATCAACAAACGTAAGCCGGGAGAAGGGCGGTGGGCTTTCCGAAGGCCCTCCGGGGCTGGTGATCGTAGGAGGCACCGATGATCCGGCATGCAGCTTGCGGCGCGCAGCAGCGTTGTGGACTCTGTGTACCTCCCCCTCTTGCTCGGGGCGAGGTTTCTTCGAAAAACAACGTGGCAGGGAGGCAGCCAGCAACCGACACAGAGGTGGGGGCCGCTGAGGGCGAACACGTCCTTGCAGGAAAAAGATCGATTCTTGTGCGACCAAGGAAAGGACGTTGATGGGCATCTTGTTCTTGCACAGATGCTTTGCAGAGGCTCACATTATTCAAGAGAAGGAAATCCCGTGCGAAGGCAGACAACACCATGAGTAACGACGGTATCGGGATCTCACCACACTGTATGGTTCGGGACACCCGCTCGAGAGCGGCCGGAATCTGGTTGATAGTCATCTCTCTCGCCGGGCTCGTCGCTTATCTGCCGACGTTTTTCTCTCTTGCCGTTTCTTATACCGGTGGTGACTCTTATTATGCCCACTGGTTTCTGATTCCACCCGTCAGCGCCTTCTTCGTTTGGCTCAAAAAGGACAAACTCCGACAACTTCCTGTCCAGGGTTCCCGCTGGGGGCTGCCGCTGGTGATAGGAAGCCTGCTTCTTCACGTCTTGGCCGTGTGGTTTCGAATTGATTTCGTCTCCGCGTTCTCACTGGTGGTCACTATATGGGGATTAGCTCTTTATCTCTTCGGAAAGCGGATCGTCCGCGAGATAAGCTTTCCTCTACTGTTCCTTTTCTTCATGGTGCCGCTTCCCGGATCGCTCATAGCTCCAATCGCATTCCACATGAAGATTCTTTCTGGCAAGATAGCTGTCCGCCTTTACGGCCTGTTTGGAGGCACTGCACTTCTCACGGGGTCAAAGATCACGTTCAGCCACGGCGATCCTCTTTGGATGGGCTATGAATGCAGCGGATTGAAGTCCGTAATCACATTGTCCGCACTTGGGGCGGCGATCGCGTATTTGGTCAGTATCTCCAGACCGAGGAAGGTTTTTCTCTTTCTGTCATCATTTCCGCTTGCGATCATTTCCAACTCGATTCGGGTTACTTCTCTTTGTTTCGCTGCCAACCAATGGGGTGTGAAGAGCAAGGCGTACAAGGTTTTTCACGATGTATCAAGCCCGGTGGTGTTCATCATAGTGCTCCTCGGCCTTTTCGGACTGCATAGGCTCCTATCTATCGGCGATGGCACAAGCAGCGCACAATCCGGTGACGAGCGGCAAGGTCCGGCGGCATCGAGCGGAGGACGGTTGCTCACACTGGTGAATATAAGGAGGACCAGAATCGCATTGGGCCTGCTCCTCGCCTCGGTAATTCTCGTCACCCTCTCGCCGCATTCCCTGGTTGCGGGGGCCAGAATGTCGTCTTTGAAGCCTGTCGAATTGTCAGATGTTATCGGTGTATGGAGTGTTTCCGCGACAGACCAAATCGAAAGGGAAGAAGTCTTCTCGGCGCTGAATACCAAGAGCATCGTACTGAAGAACTACCGGCGTCCTGACGGGAAAGAAGTCCAGGTCCTGGTGGTGGCATCCGATACGGACCGCCAAGCTTTTCATCCACCCGAGATATGTATGATAGGGGCCGGAAGCGAGGTTCTGGAACGCTGGGAGGAGCCCGTTGATATCAACTCTGCCGAGACCAAGAGTCTCAGGTTGAATGCTTTTGTTCGAGGCACGAGCGGCCGCCGCGACACTCTTGTGCTCTATTGGTACATGGCCGGAGAGAAAAGCACGGGCAGTCGCACACTCCAGCAACTCATTCTCCTCCTGAACGGTGCAAAGAGAACTCCAACCATCGGCGCCATGATTCGGTTGACAGCTTCACTCGAAACAATGAGCCGAAATGAAGCGTTGCGCTCCGCGAAGGGTTTCATCAGGTCACTAGTGCCGCTAATGCCCAACGTCATTGAGACAGCCAGGAGGCAAAGAGACGAGACCGGCGACTGATGGGCTATAAGGGCACCCATTGCCGGTCACAAGCTGCCGGAGCGACGCTGCTTCCCATCGCATTTGCCGCAGGTTAGGCGCTGCAAGCAGGAAACACACGCTCCACTTCCGACGAAGACGAATTGGATCCAGGATGCAGTATGCCGTGATTTTCTTCTGCTGGCTGTGATTGCATGCCTTCCTTGCTTCCACCTGAGCCGCAACATTGAATTGTTATCCTCCCGCTTCTTGAGATCACAATTCCCGGAAGAACGCTCATTTTCCTCTCCGTGTGCTGAATGGACGAGCGGCGAAGCACACAGCCATCGCACTTCGAACACCCGCGTCGTCAAGCGCCCGGTTGCGCTTCGCACCCTATGCAGTTTTCTTCCTGCAACTCTTCCGCAGACCGTTTCCCAGCGACGACAAGGGCAGAAAAGAATACCTCTGCTCCGCTCTTCTGACGAGAAGAGCAAGCTTCCTTTTGCCCAGTGCTTGTTGTGGCCCCTTGGGGCGTGCACGGAAATAGAGTTCATACCCCAATACGCCCTGGCTTGCAGACCCAACACGTCGAATGCGGGCATCATCAACGTTTCTTGGTTCTCGAATGATGTTGCGAAAAGTAAACATGCCTTGATCCCACCGTCGCCTGGGGCATCAGGCGACTTAACTCAGGTATCCGATTGCAGTTGCGCCGTTACAGGGACCGGGAGCCCGGTTTACACAACGCAACATGGAGCAATTGGCGAGAACGATGATGATGGTTGCTTCGAATGCATCTCCTTATTGCATCTTCTTGCTACCTGGATAGTTACCTCTATGAGCACCGCTTGACAAGCAACGCGGCCCACCGTGGCATACGAGTTGCTTGGGGTATTCTGTCGAAATCGGGTCAGATGTGTCCAAGAGCGGCTAAGTTCCGGCACGCAGGGCAGATTGAAGATCCAGAGAAGCGCAAGATGAAGAAAGACGGGAGAATGACAGTCACTGAGGCCGCGCGGAAAGTTGGTGTCAGTGCGAAGACCATCAGACGATGGGAGGAGGCCGGTAAGGTGCCCCAGGCCAAGAAGGACTGGCGCGGCTGGCGGGTGTATTTCCCGAAAGATGTCGAGCGGCTTGTGGGGTTTCACGAAGCCTTGCATTGATTCCGCTCCTCAAGGATAGAGAGGCTTTGTATTCGTGCCAGGGGGAGAACAGAGCCGGGGGTCCTCTTGTCCAGCTAACAGGTCAACTGCCTGCTCTCTCCGTTTGCGCTTCTTGACGAAGAGATCCTCGAAACTCGTAGGTTATATACCCAACCTGTAAACGTCGGGCATGTAATCGAGAGGGCGGAGCTGTGCAGGCGCGTGTCCCAAGCCGAGTGCACCAACAACAACATCAGCCGGAAATGCTGAGCACCATGGAGGTTCGCAGAATCTCTGATCCCGAGGATTTCCTTGCACAGGAAAAAGCGTGGAACGTGCTACTTCGTCGCAGCAGACGCAACGAAGGATGTCTTACTCACGAGTGGTTCCAGGCCTGGTGGAAAGCCTTTCACCGAGGGAATCAGCTCCATATTCTGCTCGCCAACCGAAACGGAGAAGCAATAGGAATAGCTCCTTTGATGTCTTGCCGGGGGAACTTCAGAGGTCTGCCGATACAAAAAATCTGCTTCATGGCGAACGGGCAATCTCCCAGCGCCGATTTCATCATTGCGGATGATGACGAGGGAGAGGTTCTCAACTCGCTCATAGGCTATCTTCTCAACGAGAGAGGCAACTGGGACCTCCTCGAACTCCAAAAGATCTACGCCTGCTCGGAGACGTTGGCTCACCTCCAAAATGTGTTGGAAGCCAGAGGGTTGCCTTTTGGGTTCAAGGAGTCCCTGAAATCGCCGGTGGTATCCACGGCGAGCGATTGGGAACAGTTTCTCAGCAGCAAATCGAGGAAATTCAGAAAGGTTCTCAGAAACAAGCTCAACAGAGCCAAAAGACTCGCCAATATCTCAATAGAAAGAATAAGCGACGAAAAAGTGGTTCAGCAGAGACTTGAAGACATCTTTATGGTTTCTGCCAAGAGCTGGAAGCATAGAGTGGGGACGGCGATCACCGATAGCGCTTCGAGCAGGACCTTCTATAATGAGGTATCCAGGACAATGGCTCGAAGGGGGTGGGTGGAGCTGTGGCTGATGAGGGATAGTAACCGGCCGATCGCCTTTGAGTACCATATCAGATACAATGGGACGTCTTATCCGATCAGGGCCGATTATGATGAGGACTACGGCGAACTTTCTCCTGGCTCGGTCCTGGAATACCACATACTGAAAGAGCTGTTCAGCGACCCGACTGTCAGACAGTACAACTCCTGCGGGCATACCTATCGCTACTTGCTCAATTGGACATCTGAGCTCAGGGAGCACTTCACCGTGCAGGTTTTCAATCGCCGGATCTTCTCCCAATTCATCCACGGAATCGAGTATCGTGCTATACCATTCCTTCGCCGCGTCGGCGCGAAGGACATTGTCAAGTGGGTCTGGAAAAAAGCATCAGCCAATGCCAACAGCCGTCTTTAAAGCAGTGAGAGGCGTGAGAACCATCGCTTCCGATCTGAGAAGGTGCGTCAGGACGGAGGTGGATTTTTGGCGGGCAACTCCACGCTCTGCCCTGTTGTTCTTGACCTACCGCTGCACTTCTCGCTGCGCGACATGCTCAATATGGAGGAAAGGCGCCAACGGAGAAGGCGAGTTATCTCTTGAGCAATGGATGAGGACCGCTGACGTTCTCGCCAAAAACGGTGTGTATGGGCTGGAGCTCTTTGGTGGGGATGTCTTGCTGAGGAAGGATGTTCTCTTTCCATTGGCCCGGCATATGAAACGATTGGGAATGTGCATACATGTGCCCACGAACGGCAATTTACTCGACCGCTCAACCGCGAAAGAGATAGTCGATTCTGGGATAGATTTTCTCTATGTTTCCGTAGACGGTGTCAGCAAGACTCACGATAACATAAGGGGAATAGACGGGACGTTCGCTCGGACCATTCGTGCGGTAGAGAGCATCACGGCAGCCCGCGAGGGAAAAGCCAAACCGAAGCTTATCTGCAATACGACGGTCTCGAAATTCAACGCAGAATCACTGGAAGACATCCTCCAATTCGCCAGAGATTCCGGGTTTGACGAAATCCACTTCGAATACGTTGGCGAGATGACACAAGAGCAGATAAACAAATCCGTAGTCAACGGCATCCGCCCCGAGCCCTATTACATCAGGCATGGAGAGTCTGTGCTCCTCGACCCGGATGGCGCCCGAAGGCTCAAGAAAACCCTGAGAAGGATCAGACTCCTCCATTCAAGAGATGGCATTGGCATCATGACGATCAACATAGACGTGTTGTCACAGAGGGATCTCTGCGAAGGCACGATCCCTTCACGGAAATGCTACCAGGAGAGAAATGAGGTTACTATGGACCCGTACGGCAACATCGTTGCTTGCCCTTTCATCAACAACTATGTGCTGGGGAACATATTGAAGGAGGACTTCGGTGGGATATGGAACAACGAAAAACATAGAACGCTGAGAAGAATCCAGAATGCCGGGAAGATCGAGATATGTTGCCACTGCATTCTTAGCGCGCAGCGGAATCCTTCCTTCGTTACCCGTTTGAGGCGAATCTACTTAGGAAGGATCAGGGACAATCTCATCAATCTGCCGTAGTTCCTGAAACGTTATCTGCCCGTCGGCGTCTGACGGAGGGGTTGAAAACCAACAGTGAAGCTGCAAGATCTCCTTATCAGAGCCAGAGGGATTCTACATGGGGAAGGTTGGAAAGGCTTTGTCCTGAAAATACTAAGGAAAATTCACTACAAGGTTTTCATTACGAATCATGCCTACTGGTTTGTCCGAGACCTCAGAGAAAAGATCGAACGACCGTCTCCGAAGGTTCCCGTGAAGATTGACTTTTCTAATAAAGAAGACACAATCCGCTGGTTGCAGGAAAACCACTCTCGCTTCGGATGGATGTATATCCCCGATGAGATATCACTGGCTCATAGTTGTGGGCACTATCTCCCAAGCATTAGGCTCGACGGCAAGGTGGTCGGATATATAAAAATCGGCCGTGAGAGAGCATACGTACTTGATTATGAACGGGAGCTCCACCTTCCATCCCGAGACGCATTGGTATATGATACCTTTGTCCTGCCCGAATACAGACGAAAGAGAATTGCTTCCTTCCTGATCGCCGAGGCTATGGCTTTTCTAAGGGAGGAAGGTTTTCGGCGACTCTGGTGTCACATTCCTCCTTGGAACACGTCCTCCATAAGAGCCTTTTGCAGATCGGGGTTCAGGAGGATCGCCCACATCAGATTCTTCAAGGTTCTCGGTCGCAGTTTTTTCTCCCTCGATCCCGAACGATTGATCGGCAGAGTTGCTTCGCGATGACATTAGGACCGTCATAGCGGTAAACGGCAGGAAACCCTATTTCCCATCCTTACGCTAAGCGCGAGGCCAATGAGTTCGGCTATTTCGCGAAGGAAATTCGTAATCGGTGGCTCCCTTGCAATTCTGGGATGCGCCGCGGCGTATAAGGCGGTGACGAGCTTGCGCGATAAGACTGCCAGAATAAAGCCCAACCCCCCGAACATTCCCGACAAGGTGGTCCGTATATACGATCCCCGGGCGACTAGCTGGGATTACTCTACAGAGCGTTACCTGGATTTCGTGGATCAGAACGTTGTAGACGAGATGGTCGATCGCGGAGTCTGTGAGTTGATGTCGGCGGGGGATCCCAAAAGCGCTTGGAAAGAAATCATGGCCGCCTACGAACCCGGCGACATAATCGTGATAAAACCGAATTTCAATAACGTCAATCATGGCTACAAAGAGTTGATAACCTCTCCCCAAGTCGTCGCGGCTGTGATCAGAGGTCTTGTGTTACACCTGAGCGTCCCAGAAGATAATATCTATGTTTACGATCTGTGCAAAGTCATCCCCGATGAGATCGTCAAAAACCGCATACCTTACCGCGTCAAGTATGTAGGTCGAAGGGTCGTCCGGTCTCTCAAGGACAAGATCCACTTGCAGCTCCGCCGGGGCCTGGAAGCTCCCGACAGACGCGCACCTATCAAGATGAGCGAGAGAGTGGTGGATCGGAGCGGCAGGGAGGTCACCTGCTATATGCCCAAAGTCCTCACCCAGGCCCATCACCTCATCAACATCGCTGTACTGACAAATCACATCTATTTGCTTGCGTCCGGGCCCTTGAAGAATCATTTCGGAACGGTACGCTTCAGCAACCTCGAATCCTACCCTGTATGCCTTCATGGGTCTGTATTGACGAGCGCCATCTATGACATTAACCGCAATCTGCATGTGCGGGAGAAGACACGTCTCGTCGTTGTGGACGCATTGTTCGGAACGTATGGCCGGGGACACTTCTCCGGCATCAGGAGGTGGAAGACTTTCCCGTGCGAGAATGGCACCCCCAACAGCGTTTTCATATCTCGGGATGCCTTCGCGGCCGAGTCGGTGGTATGCGAGCACGTGAGGAAAGAAAGGGAATACCATGGACTGCGTATCCTTCAGAACGTTATCGCATAGCCGCTGCTTTCGTTCCCTCAAAGCTTGCCCGCGGCATCCTGCCAGTCGTCGCTTGGTTTGGGTGCGGAAATCTGACGAGAAACTGCGACCGGCATCAGCATGAGATTCTTCAAATGGTTTCGCACAAATGAAGAGGCCGCAGGCAGCCGTATTGTGGCGAAGACGAAAGCCTTGTCTCGCGACGCTATCTGCTCCTTTCTTTTCCTCACCCAAATCTACAGGTTCATTCGATTCCTGCGGGATCTTCTGGGAGGTCCGAGAAGCTTGACCATCGTCGTATATCACAAGGTCAACAATGACCGCATAACTGGCAGTTATCTCCGCCCTCACGTCATGGGCACACCCGTGCGCACTTTTGCCAGACAAATGAAGTACCTTAGCGGGCGGCACAAAGTGCTTCCTCTCGATGAAGCAGTTATGACTATCAAAAACCGCGGAAGGCTTCCAAGGAACGCGGTGTGCATCACCTTCGATGACGGTTATCGTGACAACTACACGAATGCCTATCCCATTTTGCGGCTTCACCGTCTGCCCGCTACGTTTTTCCTCACCACAGGCTTCATCGATTGTAAGAGGCCGAGTTGGCAGGTGGCCCTATCGGCTTATCTTCGGTTTTCTTCGCGCGATGTCCTCTTCGTCGAGCCCTTCGATAAGTCTCTGGAGCAACTCGCGGAGGCTGGCAGAAAGGTCCTTCGTTCTTACGGGCCTTCCCCTGCAAACGCTTCCACACCGACCGTCCTCCGCAAGATGGTAAGGCTTCTCACTCCCGATGTTATCGAGGAAATTGCGGACCATTTTATTCCGGAACCGGCGGAGCCATGTTTGCGGCTGAACCTCGTTACGGCAAGAGATAGGGCGAAGGCGCGCGAATTTCTGGCGGCGCAACTTCACGGCCGACCCTTATATGAGCGAGAGCTCCTGCTCGATATCCTGAGGGCACGATTGGGATTGAAACGTACGATTTATGTCCCTTCCGGACAAATGATGACATGGCAAATGGTGAGGAACATGGCTCGATACGGAATGGGTTTTGGCGCCCACACCTGCGCACATCCCATTCTCACCCGTGTGCCTATACCTCTCGCCCAGAAAGAGGCCACCTGCTCCAAGCGCCGTCTTGAGGTGATATTAAAGAAAGCGGTAAAGCTTTTCTCCTACCCCAGCGGTATGGACTCCGACTTTAACGAGGAGGTGGCTGCAAAGCTGAAACAAGCCGGCTTTACAGCCGCCTGCTGCATGATCCCGGGCAGCAACACCAGCCGCTCAGACCTTTTTTCTCTGAAGAGAATCGGCGGGGAGAGAAACATCGCAGTTTTCGCGATGAGAGCCAGCGGAATTCTTATGTGATTGAAAAAATGAAGGATTGGCTTGCCCCTATCGTTCGCTACGTCATCGCACCTCTTTGGGCATTCGAGGAAAGCTCTCCGTACCTCAGATACCTCAAGGTGCTGGAGCGCACTCAATATCTCAGCGAGGAAGAACTTCGCCATCGCCAGTGGCATCGGCTGAAAAAGGTCTTTCAGCATGCTTACAGCAATTGTCCTTTCTACGCGCGTCTTTATAAGTCAGTGGGCTTCACTGCTGGCGACCTTCGGTCATGGGACGATTTTCTTCAGCTCCCAATTCTGACCAAGAAGCACATCAGAGCCAATGCCGCCGATATGGTGGCGATGAATGTTCCCAAAGACCATCTCATCTCGAGGAAAACCTCCGGCTCAACTGGCGTTTCCGTTTTCTTCCACATTGATGAGGCTGGAGGGCAATGGCGGAGGGCTTGTGAGATTCGGCACAATCGTTGGGCCGGATGGGATATCGGCGAGCCGGTTGCCGCGATCTGGGGGAACGCCCCGACGAACATGGGGCTTCGGGCGTGGCTACGTAACCGTCTCTTGGATCGCACTCGTTTTCTTGACACGCTCCACATGAAGCCTGATGACATGGAATCCTTCGCTGAAGACCTTGTTGCGCATCCGGCAAGCATTGTGTTCGGTCACGCTCATTCCCTGTACGTCTTCGCCCTTTTCGTGCGATCTCGGCGTATCAAAGGGATCGCTCCCCGCGGCATCATCAGCACGGCCATGATCCTCCTTGAGAAACAGCGATCTGTCATCGAGTCTGTCTTCCAGGCGAGAGTATTCAACCGATACGGCTGCGAGGAGGTTTCTCTTATAGCCAGTGAGTGCGAGTTCCATTCTGGTCTCCACGTCAACCTCGACCTCCTCGTGGTTGAAATCCTGAAAGATGGACGACCGGCCATGCCTGGGCAGGTGGGGGAGGTTGTGGTCACCGATCTGACCAATTACGGGATGCCCTTCATTCGTTACAGGGTGGGCGACATGGCCGTTCCTTCCGACAAGAAATGTCCGTGTGGCCGTGGATTTCCGCTGCTCGAGCGAGTTGAAGGCCGAGCCGCCGATTATCTCGTCACTCCGGACGGTACGCTGGTCTCGGGCATATCTCTGACCGAGAATTTCGCCACCCTGATTCCAGGGCTGGAACAGATGCAGATCATTCAGGAAGCGCCTCATTTCCTCAGGCTAAGAATTGTCCCAGGAATAGGTTTCAACAAGCACAGCGAGGAAACCATCGAAACCTTGGTACGCAAGAGGTTTGGCCCCGCGATGCGCTACCAGTGCGAGTTGGTTGAAGAAATTCCCTGCGAACAGTCCGGCAAATTCCGGTTTGTTATTTCCAAAGTGCCACTACCTTTTGCTTAGTACGTCAATATGAGAAAGCCCACAGTCAGTGTTGTTATCGCAACATACAACTATGGTCGGTTTCTGAAAGAGGCCATTGACTCCGTCCTGGCACAAACCTACAGGGACTACGAAATAATAGTGGTGGACGACGGTTCGACCGATAATACCCGTCAGGTCATCGAGCCTTACCTGGCGCTGGGCAATCTCTCATACTTCCGTATGGAGGAAAACATCGGCCAGCCTCGCGCAAAAAACCGTGGCATCCGCAAATCTCGGGGGAAATTCATTGCCTTTCTCGATGCCGACGATGTGTGGCTTCCTCGGAAGCTGGAGAAGCAGATGCCCCTCTTCGAGAGGAGCCGGGAGGTCGGGGTTGTGTATTGCGACCATATCTGTTTTTGCGGCCATCAGGAGTTGCCTGAGATCGGTCACCCGCCTTACGCCAGGGGTTGGGTAACTCGCAACCTCATGTTCGATAACATCGTCCCGTTCTCCTCATCAGTGGTCAGAAAGGAATGCTTCGAGCAGGACGGGATGTTTGATGAATCCATTCCGCTTGCCATAGACTACGACCTGTGGCTCAGATTCAGCCTCAACTGGGCATTCGATTATGTTCCGGAGAAGCTGGTCAGAGGACGCTTGGGACATTCTCGCCTGTCAAGTCGCGGCGAAGAGCGAAGGAGGATAGCAAGGGCAATCACCGAAAGGTTCCTATCCGCCAACAAAGAAAGAGTTGATCCTTCCGGGTCTTTGCGAAGGCAGTGGCTGGCTCTCTCATACTTCAGCGAGGGATACTACAACTATCAGATGGATCGGCGGCTCCGGGCCCTCCGTTGCTACGTACGATCATCGTCCTTTTCTCCTCTTCAACCGAAGGTCTGGAAAGCGATCTTTTCTCTAAGCCTCCCATACCGCGTGGTTAGAACTCTCAAGGCTGTAGTATCCAAAAAACGCACGTTTCTTGGCACAGTGGCTTATGGTCCTCGAGCAGAGGAAGCCTCCCATCAGACTGGCAATTCTGAGCAATGACACTTTCCTGAAACAAGGCACAGGGTCCCCTACCTTCTCCCCGAAGAGAAATCCTTATCGAATTGCTGGCATGTTTCAGTCATCGAGCGTGCTGAATTGTGACTCCAAAGCATGAGGACTTGACAGCGATGGCTGGAGAAACAGGGAGTGGTGGGAGACAGGGTGAATCAATATGACCGAAGATGTGAAGGCCCTTGAGAAGGGTGAAGCGGGCAGTGGTGGGGGTCGTCGTCCTGCTAATGCCCGGGTCGAAAATGTAGTGGCTACGCCTCAAGAAGAAGTCGCTCCTGGCGCTGCTACCATCATCGAGCCAAAGAAGGGGTGGGTGGGGATAGATTTCAAGGAGTTTTGGCGGTATCGCGAGCTACTCTATTTCCTGACAAAAGCGATGTGAGCACTGGGTGCGAGGAAGGGATGTTTCATCGGGTTCCTAGTCTAGACGGGTCGCTGTCCAAAGACCGCATGGCTGTTTTTCAAGAGATGCTGCGTGGCCCCTGGAAGCGCACCATATTGCAAGATTTCATGTGACATATGTCAGCGCTGAAAACACAAGATCATAATAGCGGATACGAGAATATAGCAGGCAAGTCCGTAAGGGGCGCCTTTTGGGTCTTTGGCTCCTTCGGATTCGGCAAGGTTCTGGGATTCATCCAGACGATAATTCTCGTTCGTATGCTGGAGCCTACAGACTTCGGTCTTATGGCTATCGCCGGGTTTGCGACTGCTCTGATGAACGTTTTCACTCAGACCGGGATTAACGTCGCGCTGATCCACCGGCAGGAAAACGTCGACCGCGCGGCGGACGCGGCATGGGTTATCTCCCTCCTTCGCGGCCTGGTTTTGTTCATTGCTATTTTTCTCTGTGCTGGTCTTGCCGCCCGGTTTTTCGAGAACCCCGAGGTGAGACCCATTCTGCGCCTCGTATCCATCTCTTTCCTGGTAGGTGGCACAGGAAGTATGGGCAGCGTCTTGATTAGAAAGGAAATGAACTTCAAGCGCCGAGCGGTATTCTTCCAGATGGCCGACGTCTTGTCTATTGCCACAACAGTTGGGCTCGCTTTCATTCTCCGGAGCGTCTGGGCCCTTGCCTGGGGTCGTCTCGCTACAAGCGTGTTTACTGTGACGGCATCGTACCTGATGCACCCGTGGAGACCCAGGCTGCGAGTTGATTGGAGATTGGCAGCGGAGCTTTTCAAGTACGGCAAGCACGTTCTGGCGGCGGGGGTTATCATTTTCTTTCTGACCCAGGGAGATGACGCGTTCGTAGGGAAGATGCTCGGCGCCTCGGCTCTGGGCTTTTATACACTAGCGTATGGCCTGTCCAATTTGCCCGCCACGTGCATCTCTCACGTCATATCTCAGGTAACGTTCCCGGCCTACTCGAAGATTCAAAATGATAGGAAGCGCCTGAGCGAGGCCTATAGAACGGTCCTGTCTTTAGTGTCGCTAGCGGCTTTTCCTATTGCTGCAGGGATCGCTTTCCTTGGCAATGACATTGTGCGGGTCGTCTATGGTCCGAAGTGGCTTCCCATGGTCCCCTCGATGCAGGTGCTATGCCTCTTCGGCCTCTTCCGTTGTTTCGGTGGAACAATGGGGCAGATCTTCTATGCCGTCGGGAGGCCGCAAGTCTTGAGCAAACTGGCTGCTGCACAGTTAGTCATACTCTGCGCTGTAATCTATCCCCTCACCTCTGCCCTGGGAATACTCGGGACCAGCATCGCAACCACAGTGGCAGAGGTCCCTGTGATAGTTTGGGGAGGGACCAAGGTCGCGTCGATTCTCCAATTGGATGTTCGGAAGGTGATTCAACCCCTTGCGTATCCGGTCCTCGGCACTGTGTTCATGGCCGTGTCTTTGGCGGCCATGAAGATATTGCTTCCGGGGGCGTGGACTACTGCTGTCCTTATCGGAGCCATTTTAGGTGCTGCAATGTTGTACGCCGGCGTAATTTTGCTTATCCGGGGCACTGCGGTTAGTGAGATCAGCCGGCTCGCTCTCTCGCTCAAGCGTGGGTAGAAAGCTTCGATGCAGGTCAGTACGAACGGGTGCTTGAGCAGGGGAACCAGAGAGTAGTCGTCCGCAGGTGGGGGTGCGCGGCGCAAGCGACCTGGTGCGAGAGGCATTCTCTTGGTGGGGTGGTCTCAAAAACATTTGGGTGGCTTGTCAACGAATATGTGTTATGCCACGTAGACGCGCGGTCTGTCGATTCGCGCTGGTGGACTTTGTTGCACGGTTTGAAACGGGATCTATCCCGAGGTCTGGGATCGGCTTAGCCGACACTGTAAGGTTATATGAAATGAGAGAGGGGAGAATGCCGCGCCCCCGCCATGGCGGAGATGGGAGCAAAGCGAGTTTTAACCCTGCGTATGTCGGGAGCAGGCCCGATATACTCCGCCTAATTCCGGCTACAGTCACAAGACTGCTGGACGTTGGTTGCGCGACCGGGGAGCTGGGATTATCCCTCAAGAGGCGAAGGAATTCGATAGAGGTCGTGGGAGTTGAGCTAAATGCGTCGATGGCATTAGCGGCGTCGGCGAAATTGGACCGAGTCATAAATGCCGACATCGGGCAACTGGATCTGGGCAATTACGTGGTGCCCGGCTACTTCGACTGTATAGTCTTCGGCGACATATTGGAGCACCTGAGCAATCCATGGCACGTCGTAAGAGAAAGCGTAAGATACTTGAGCGTGCAAGGATTGGTGATCGCAAGCATACCTAATATAAGGCACTACAGCACAGTTTTTAATCTAATCTTTAAGGGATACTGGCCATATAGAGACCGCGGAATACACGATAGGACTCATCTGAGGTTTTTTGCCTTAAGAAACGTCTTGGAGTTATTTGAACACGCAGGGCTGTCTATTTTTGAACTAAAAAGAAAGTACAGGCTGGTCGAGAGGCCGCATCGTCTCAACAGGTTCGCAAAATATTTTGCCGTTCCATTTGTAAAGGAGTTTCTGGTTTTTCAATACGTAGTGCTTGCAAGGAAACTCGGTCAACAGGGAGAGGGAAAATGCTGAAAAGGGTTCTTGTCACCGGAGGAGCAGGTTTCATAGGAAGCCACATAGTCGACAGATTAGTTGTGCAGGGTTACGAAGTGATAGTATATGACAATCTGGACCCGCAGGTTCATAAGGATGGCAAGCCTGACTACTTGAATAAGGAGGCGGAATTTATAGAAGGTGATGTGAGGGACAGGCAAAATCTAAGCAACGCCCTCAAAGGCGTGCACATAATCAGCCACCAGGCTGCAGTGGTAGGCGTCGGCCAATCAATGTATGAAATCGAAAGGTATATGGATTCAAACGTGAGGGGAACGGCAACACTACTTGATGTTGTCGTTAATGACTATAGAGAAATAGAGAAGCTGGTAGTGGCAAGCAGTATGAGCATCTACGGAGAGGGAGAATACTTTTGCGAAAGTTGCGGCGAAGTCACGCATCCGCCCCTTCGCGATAAACAGCAAATGAAGCGCAGGCAGTGGGAACTGAGATGCCCCCGCTGTAATTCGCCCTTAGGCCCGAAGGCCACTCCTGAAAGTAAGCCTTTAAACAGCAACAGCATCTATGCAATTTCGAAGAAGGTCCAGGAGGAAATGTGTCTTCTGATCGGAAGGACTTATGGGATTCCTACTGTTGCCCTCAGGTATTTCAATGTGTACGGTCCGAGGCAAAGTCTAAGCAATCCTTACACCGGTGTCGCTGCCATATTTGGCAGTCGCATAAAGAATAACAATCCACCGCTGATCTTCGAGGATGGGAAGCAGACCCGGGATTTCCTCCACGTTACTGATGTCGCCGTCGCCAACCAACTGGCCATCGAGAATTCTAATGCGGACATGCAGGCGATAAACATCGGCACCGGCGTCGCTCGCTCTATTGAGGATGTCGCGCAAACCTTGATATGGCTTTACGATAAAGAAGGGGGGATAGAGCCCCGAATACTTGGCAAATTCCGGGAGGGAGATATCCGGCACTGTTACGCCGATATTTCAAAGGCGAAGGAAACTCTGGGCTTTGTCCCGTCTGCTGAGTTTGAGAGCAGGATGAGGGAGCTTGCTGAATGGGGGTTGGGACAGGAAGCTGAAGACAGATTCGAGGTGGCGAGAGCAGAACTCGTGGAAAGGGGCCTAACGGAGCTCTAAGGTGAAAATCTCGATACTCTGTCACGACCTCTCAGCGAATAGTATAGTAAGGACCTACCCTATAGCAAAGGTCTTACAGAGAAACTATGAGGTAGAAGTCATTGGCATCCCTTTCGCCGGTGAGGTGTTCGCTCCATACAAGCGCGAATTCGATTATAAGACAATCAGGCTCACTACGGAAGGAGGAAAACTCAGCTTTTCTAAGACAGAAAGATTTCCCGGATTCCTGAGGGCCATGAAACAATTGGCGAATCTCATAGAGGGTGACGCGATTTACGCCTTTAAGCCCCTCCTCCCAAGTTTTGGCGTCGGCCTCATGGCCAAGTATCTGAAGGGGATTCCATTGGTCTTGGACATAGAAGACTGGGACGCAGAAGCGTTCGTACACTCCAACGTAAGGACTAAGCTGACGAGCCTTAAGCTTCCCGGTATTCTTTATCCTAAGAACGAATGGCAGGGCTTCCTCCTCGAGCATGCCGTCGGGTTGGCGGATCAAATAACCGTGGTTTCCGATTTCTTGAAAAAAAAATTCGGGGGAATAAAACTTCCCCACGGCGCCGACACCCGGCTCTTTGATCCCCGCCGGTATGACCGCGCCCGCATAAGGGAAAAATGGAGACTTGAAGAAGCAAAGATTGTCCTGTTCGCAGGAACCGCGCATGCCCATAAGGGCGTCGAAGATTTAGTGGTGGCTTTGAAGGCCATACGGTCGCCTTCCGCCCGGCTTATGATCGTGGGAAAAAGAACGCCGTACCAACAAGAGCTCGTCCGACACGGTAACGGGCGCATAATCTCGATCGGACCGCGCCCACATTCAGAAATGCCCCAGATCCTCAGCGTCGCAGACCTCATCGTGCTACCTCAGAGGAACACGCCATACGCTCAAGCTCAAGTTCCGGGAAAAGTTTTCGAGGCCATGGCCATGGCCAAGCCCATTATTGCGACACGCGTCTCAGACCTCCCCGAAATCCTGGACGGCTGCGGTTGGATCATTCAACCTGAGAATCCTTCAAGTCTAGCTAAGGCTATACAACATGCCCTTAATAACCCACAAGAGTCCTGCGAAAAGGGGCAGAAAGCCCGGCAAAGGTGCATAGCTCAGTATAGCTGGGATTCGATGGAGCAAACGCTGACCAGCATATTTGAAAGAATCAAACCAAGATCCCGCCCACTGCCCAGTTAGGTCAGCCCGCTTAGAAGCATGGATGATTTACCATTGGCTTCAGTATCCTCCCGTACTGCAACCTGCAGAAACAGAGGGGGGGAATGCCGGGCGGGAGCGGGTGTTGCGAGACTTCCGTCCGGAGCCAATTTGGGAAGCACTGTACAAAGAGTATATGAGCCTCCTATCCAGAAAGAGCTCCGTCCTTCCCCAACATCGTGATAGAGGTCCACATGCAGCTTAGTTCAGTGTACGCAACCCTTTGGCTCCGCGAGTCCTGTCACCTGGATATACTGGTTCCCCGACGGCATCTTGTAAGAGCAAAAATACCGCTTTCCCGAGGAGTCGTTCGACTCCGATGCACAGTGAACGGCATCCAGAGTGGAATGAAAGCTTCGCTGGAAGGAATGAAAGCTTCGCTGGAAGGAATGAAAGCTTCGCTGGAGGGAATGAAAGCTTCACTGGAAGGAGTGAAAGCTTCGCTGGAAGGAGTGAAAGCTTCACTGGACGGAATGAACGGTTCACTGGAACACGCGGAAGACTCATTCCTCCCGGTTTATTGAGGCTTGCGGAGCTAATAAAACAGGGTCCTGTGGCTCCAGGGTTACGCGAGGATATGGGCGGAGGAATTGTGGCGTTGTCTGTGCGGCGCAAGAGAGTGTGCTTGGAGTGCGGGAGCGACGCTCCCCTGGCCGCTTACAACGCCGGGCATCATAGCAGGCATGCATAGTGTCTTGGGCGCTGCGGGATTCTCTTCGGGTGAACGGGCAGGCCGGTTTCGAAGGTCAAGCCCCCTGCTTGAGCACTCCAAGGCGGCGGCGCACCACTGATCCGTCCCCTTTTCAACGCAATCGTCAATAACAACTTGGAAAGCAAAGCGTAACAGCCCCGTGTGGGATACCTGTGCCAAGTGAATCCCCGTACAAAGTATTTCAGGCGAGGTAAAAGAATTGCTTACTAAGAAATTTGGTCCGCACGATTCGCCGCCAGAGAATCTGGTCAGCGAGAAGCACCGTCAAGCTCTCCGCCCGTGGAGGTTCGGCAAAGAGCTTCCTCTGGTCTCCATTGTGATCCCGACGTACAACCGGGCGCGTTGGCTGGGAGAAAGTGTCGAGAGCGCGCTGGCGCAGGATTACCCAAGGCTCGAGGTATTGGTCGTAGATGATGGTTCGACGGATAAGACGAGCGAAATAATCAAGGGGTTCACTGATCCGAGACTCCGTTACCTTAAGAAAGAGCACACGGGTGCGCCTGCTACACGCAATTGCGGCATTTTGCAGGCGAAGGGCGATTTCATACTCTGGCTCGACAGCGATGATATTCTGTTGCCCCACACCGTCACAAGAGAAATAGAAGTCCTCAGCAAGTTTCCGGAAGCGGGCTTGGTTTACGGGGACAAGATTAACATAGACGGCGAAGGGAGAGAAACCGGGCATCGGGGTCGAACGGTGGACTACTGGGACATTGACCCTCTCTCCGACATGATTTGGCGCGCCCCCGGTCACGGTGGCTCGATGGTGCGGAGGTCAGTCTATGAAAAATACGGGCTCTTTGATGAGCGTTTTGTGCGAGCGCAGGATGTTGAGTTCTGGTCCAGGATCGCCCGAGAAGTACGCTTTAAGCACGCCGGCTGCTTCGTTCTTTGGCGCAGAATCCACGATTCACAAATGTCAGGTGACATGAGACGCAAAGACCTTGACACCAGCTATGAGATGGAGATCGTGGAAAGGTTGGTCGCACGTTATCCTTTGAGGCGCCTGTTTCCGGCCTTCTTCCGCGACGGCGCTGTTTTGGGAGAATGCCGCGCATATCTCGCTTTGGCACAAATCGCTGTGCACTGGAAGAACGCGAATAGGGCCCATTTCTACTTCCGGGAGGCTGCCGCACGCTTCAGGACTGTGGGGCACCGCGGGCGTCGTGCAATCGCAAAGGAACTTGACGCATTTCTGCATATCAGCTATTTGGCTGCTTCACCTTATTTCCTGGCGGAAGCGATTGCCGCGGCGCGAAGTTTTCCGTGGTCGTTGGCTTCCTGGCGGCGGTTGGCCATGATCGCCGTGCCCAGCTCGCTCAGGCTACCACTGTGCAAGTTCAAAGAGCGAATGTTTGAGCGAGAAAGGTGCAGGGGTAATCCTGTTCACCCTTGAGTGCCCGTTTGTAGGTGGTTGTACAGGGACGAGATGACCCTCGAGGTGTTCCCAAGAGCACGGGCCGTGCTTCCGGGCAAGAGCGTTCTTGTTTGCAAGAGGTATTGCGTTGACGACAAGGTCTACGAAAGAGAGCTTCGGACGAAAGCGGAGAAGGTTGGTCTGGGAGACTTTGTGCGCTGGGTTGAGACGGTGCCGTATGACAATATGCCCGAGCTGTACGCCTTGGCCCACCCGGTTGTGAATTCTCCGAGTGTGGACGGTTTTCCGGTGAGCTTTATTGAGGCCGGCGCGTGCGGCAAGCGAGTCGTCACCAATCGTTTGCCCCCTTACGGAGGAGTCGGACTGGAAGATTTCTCGCTGACGGTGCCTGACTATAGCATGGAGCTGTTGAGACGGGCCATCGCTGAGGCTCTAATGGAACGACCCGAATCGGTTTCCGCCAAAGTGCAGCTCGCGCGCCAATGCGCCATGAAGTACGGCGCTGAGAAGAAGGGTGTGGAGCAGCTCCTAACAGTTTGTAGCAAGCTCGCCAAACGTTACAACAGAGAAAATTCGCGGAAAGGAGTTGCGAGTTGGTGTCGCCGCTTGTGAGCGTCATAATTCCCACGTACAACCGTTCGGGGTTATTGGCTGAGGCGATTGAGAGCGTTTTGGCCCAGACGTGGAAGGACCTTGAGATCATCGTTGTGGACGACGGATCGACAGACAATACTCGAGACGCCCTGGTTCCGTACCGGACACGCATCAAGTATATTTTTCAAGCCAATTCGGGAGGTTGCTCCCGCCCACGAAACGTGGGGATTCGCCACTCGAACGGAGAGTACATCGCATTCCTCGACTCCGACGACATCATGGCTTGCCCCAAAATACAGTTACAGGTTGCCTTCCTAAAAAAGCATCCGGAGGTTGGGATGGTCTTCACCGACTTTGGGACGTTCAGCGATAGCGGAACACTCTCGGAGTCGTTCATATCTTCGGGACACTCCCGCTTCCTAGCTCTGCCCAGGAAATCGGTCGGGCCGAATGACTACATCTTAGTTCAAGGTTTATGTGACTGCCTCGCTCTGGACAATTTCATTGGAACCCCCTCCTGCGTTGTCGTCAGGAGGCGGGTGGTTCAACGCGTCGGGGTGTTTGACGAATCTCTCTACGCCTCCGAGGACATCGATATGTGGTTCCGAATCGCCCAAAGCTTTGCAATAGGCTTCATCGACTTGCCGTTGCTAGATTATCGAATCCATGGGGGCAACATTTTCTCATCGAAAAACAAGAATCTCGTGCGTAGCCATCTCTCCCGAATCAAGGTACGCGAGAGATTTCTGAAATCCGGCGCCATCTCAACGATCACGCGCCGTCAATTGGTACGGCGTCTCGGAGGGATGTACTTGTCGCTTGCTGATCTTCATCTGAATGATGGTAATCGGTCTGGAGCGCTGTTCAATGTTTGGGAAAGCCTGAAGCGCCGGCCCGTTCAACTGACAGCATATAAGCTCGCCTGCATGAGCTTTATCCCCCAGAAAGGGAGAGAGGCTCTTCGAATCGCGTATCGTGCCGCTCTGAATCGCAGGGCGGAGGAACTCGCGTCAAGCGTTCAAGCCTGAAGGTTGTCCGGGCGGAACGGAGTTTTTTTCGATGAGTTTCTTAGAAAGGCAAAGGGAATCGCTTAGGGCCGTGCCGGCACTTCGGCCATAGGCTGGGTCGCCGCTTATGCAAACGCCGTTCATTTTCAAGCTGGCCTACGAGTCACGCAAGCCGAGGTCGAAAGGTCACGTGAGGACGCGAAGATGCTTGTGATCCTCTTTTGGGTCGGGGTCTTTCTGGTGGGCTACACGTACCTGTTCTACCCATTGATGATTTGGTTCATCGGGGCACTGCGCCCCAAGAAAGTCCTGAAAGATGATACCTATCCGACGATAACCGTTGTTATCCCCGCCTACAATGAGGAGCGTTTGATTGGTAAGACCGTCTTGAACAAGCTCGAATGTGACTATCCTCTTGGGAAGCGAGAGGTCATAGTGATGTCGGATTCATCCACTGACGATACAGACCGAATCGTTGGCTCCCTGAACCATCCGGATATACGCCTTGTCCGCCAGGAACCGCGTCAGGGCAAGACTGCTGCTCTCAACAAGGCCGTGGGGCTTGCGAAGGGAGAGGTTATCGTGTTCTCGGATGCCAATTCCTTGTACGGGAAAGACGCGCTGCTCCGGCTCGCCGCGAACTTCGCAGACCCGCGCGTCGGATACGTTACCGGCAGAATGGGCTATGTGAATCCCGATGGTAGCGGGATCGCAGAGAGCTGTGGCGCTTACATGGAGTATGAGAATCTGTTGCGCGCCCTGGAGACGCGATGCGGTTCTATCGTCGGTGTTGATGGGGGGATTGACGCCATCCGAAAGGAGCTTTACGTCGAGATGGCCCCCGATATGCTGCCGGATTTTATTCTCCCGTTGTCCGTGGTGGAGCGTCGGTATCGGGTGGTTTACGAACCAAAGGCGATTGTGGCGGAGGACGCGCTCTCGTCCACCCGCGAGGAATTTCGAATGCGCGTACGAGTAATCCTCCGTGCTCTTCATGCCACGTGGTGTATGAGGCGGATGTTCAATCCGTTCCGACACGGTTTCTTCTCGCTGCAATTGCTCTCTCACAAACTCCTGCGCTACTCGGTCCCGTTCCTTCTGATTCTGCTGTTTGTGCTAAATGGGCTTATGGTGCATCGGGGCGGCTTCTGGGTCGTTGCCTTCGCCATCCAATGCGCGCTGTACGGCGTTGCCGCTCTCGGGTCCGCGTTGCTTCGATTTCGAAAGAAAGTGCCGTCCGTGCTGTTTTTCCCCTTTTACTTTGTTTTGGTGAACTACGCATGTCTTGTGGCATGGGTGAAATTCATCCGCAAGAACAAACAAGCCCTCTGGACTCCAAGGACGGGGTAGAGTGGTCGTTGAGAAGGTCGGTCGGAAGCTTCGCATCGCCCTTTGCTCAGCCGGTGAGCTTTATGGTGGAGTCGAGCAATTCATCTATCTGTACGCTCAGCATCTCCAAGCCTCCGAGCAAGCGGGTGTAATCGTCATCCTTTTTCAGCGCGGAAAGTTAAGCAAGAAGCTCGAGGACGCAGACATCGAGACCCACGTGGTGCATTCGCGATTCAAGTATGACCCGCGGGTCGTGAGGGTCATCGCCAGGATATTCCGACGACACCGGATTGACGTTGTCCATACCCACGGTTACAAAGCGAACACCCTGTGCGCCATCGCCGCGAGACGGGCAGGGGCGGTCGTCGTCAAGACAGAGCACGGGGCCGTCGAGACCGGGCTTCGCCCCAACAAGAGCGCGATAAAAAGCCACGTCAACAGAGCCCTCGACCAACTGGTCACGCTGGCCCTTGCAAACCACATCGTGTATGTGACTCACGACCTCGCGGGGCGATTTCGGTTGCTCCATTCCTGGAAACGGAGGACAGTCATTCACAATGCCATCGCGCCAATAGACTCATGCCGCACCGGAAAGGTGGATACCCTCGACCGGAATCGTTTCAATGTTGCCATTGTGGGGCGGGTTGACGAGGTCAAGGGACACGTCTTTCTCTTGAAGGCAGTGGAGGCTCTGGTGGGACTTCACGAATTGCAGGTTCACATCATCGGCAACGGCCCGCTCGAAGCGCAGTTGAGAGAATTTTGCCTCGCTCACCGCCTTGAGCCGAAAGTGAGATTCTGGGGATTCCGCGAGGACATCCACGAGCTAATGCGCGGCCTCGATGTTCTTGTGATGCCGTCGTTGTACGAAGGCCTGCCCTACACGCTCCTGGAGGCGATGTATCTGAGAATCCCGGTCATTGCCTCGGCCGTCGGCGGCTTGCGGGAGATTTTAAGGGACGAGGAAAACGCGCTCCTGGTGGCGCCGGCAGATCATCAAGAACTTGCCGACGCCATGCGGCATTTGCACGATGATTTGAAGTTGCGGGAACGCCTTGTCAGACAGGCGTTCGCTGACGTTACCTCCCGCTTCATGATTGCCAAAATGACGGAGAGTTATCTCGACGTTTACCGCGCTGCAATTCGCGCGAACGGAGGAACTGCACATGCCGCAGCATAAGCGGAGCCGACGACATTTTAGACCTCAAGCAGGCGCCTTCGTAGAGTCAAGAAGGAGACGATGAAGGGTGGGGCAGAGAGAAACATGCGCAAATCGGGAAGACCGCCAGCCCCGATCGGGCGTCGTCGCGGCGGTATCTCGGCATTCATCTGGATAACCTGGGAGAATTGCAGAAGAACCAAGGAGCTGTCGGCGGCTCTTGGCGTGCCCGTTTATGAGATCCGCCGTCACGGCGCCTACCTCCAGAGGACAGCGCTTCAGCTCGTGAAAACGGTAACGCTGCTATGGCGGAAAAGGCCTCCCGGCGTCATAGTGCAGAACCCTTCGATGGTTCTTGCCTGGGTCGCTTGTCTACTCAAGCCTCTTCTGCACTACCGGCTCGTGGTTGACAGACACACGGCATTGATGTGTGAGCTCCCGCCGACAAGGTTGCCCATACGCGGCATAGTGGGTTACCTCAACCGGTACACAGCTCGGAAGGCAGACCTGACAATCGTGACGAATAACTACGTCAGAGGTCTTGTGGAGGAATGGGGAGGGCACGGTTTTGTTTTGCAGGATAAGCTCCCTGAACTGCGATGCGTCGAGGTGGGTCCGGCCCGGTTGATAGAGAAACACAATATCGCGTACATATGTTCGTTTCTTGCCGACGAGCCGGTGGATGAGGTTTTAGAAGCGGCGCGACGGCTGGAGGACTCTACGGTAGTCTACGTAACGGGGGACAGTGGAAAGTACTTGAGGCGACGACAAGGCACGATTCCGGGAAACGTTGTGCTGACAGGATTCCTGTGCGAGACGGACTTTGTATCTCTTCTGGCAACCGCAGATGCCGTCATGGTTCTCACAAAAAGGGACCACACCCTGTTGTGCGGCGCCTACGAAGCCATCAGCCTGGGCAAGCCACTCATTCTCTCAAACACACAATGTCTTCGCGAATACTTCCGGGATGGCCCCATCTACGCGGAGAACAAAGGCTCGGACATTGCCAGGGCAATTCGCGTCGTGCTCGACGCGCAAGCTCCCATTTCCCGGACAATCGCGAAGCTCCGCCAGAGCCTGGATAAAGATTGGGCGAGAGCATTTGAACAGCTCCGTGTTACGGTTGGGAAACTGTGAATTTCCGAGTGTTGGCATGGAAGTTTCTTACCCCCCCAGTTGATGAGTGAGTTACGCGATACAGCCGATTTCCAAAGCGTCATGTCCCTGGCGGGCCGATGTCGCCTTGGGTGCCCCGCCGCAGTTGCCTGGTGCCGTTTTCTCACGAGTGCGCAAAATTCCTGCTCCCCACCCAGATTTTTTCACTTAGGGCGGGCTGCGGAAAGACGTGGCACAGCGTCGGCAGTCGGCAAATCTGACCGTTCAGGGGCATATGTCAGAGTGTGAGTTCAACTCGAAGAAAGGAGCGCGGTATTACAATGACACAACCGGTCAAGCTGGCCTTTGGGCAAAAGAACACCAAGTCCTGGATCAGGCGACAGCCCCATTTACGCTGCTCGCCGTTGCTTCCTTTCGCAGCTTTTCTCCTCGCGCCGCTCGGCCTGTTTTGCCGACCTCTGGTGGCGGAACCAATCATCCAAGCGGTCGTCCCAGGTGCCATCGCGCACAAGGGCTCGGCTACCATCACTGGCACCGGGTTTGGCGCCAAGAATCCGGCTGCGCCGCGCATGTGGGACGACATTGAGGACGGCATAGACCCTGATTGGGGCAATCATGGACTGTCGGTGAATGCGGATACACAGCGACACGCGAATAGCACGAAAAATGCCGTGAATGATTGGAGCTTAAACCGCCGAGGTTATGTATCCAGAGAAGATGTCAACTCTACCATTTGGTACACAAGTTGGTGGTTTCGTTTTGGTGACACGCATTATTGGGGCGACCCAACGCCAGGGGACAGGGTTTCCGATGTCGCAGAGATGTGCGGGTGGAAGACTCTGCGGTTTTTCCCTAACACTGGCGGGCAAGACAATTATTGCAACTTTTTCTATGGATTTGGGGCAGACAACTGGTTGACATCTTATGGTATTGACCTACCACAATGGTGTCAATTTGTTGTGGAGTCTGGCTCCTCAGGTGATAGCCGACACAACATTGGTGTAGTTCCCCGTTCACAATGGCACTTTATAGAAATGCAATATCAAGCGAATAGCGCGCCTGACGCGGCAGACGGGAAGGTCAAGGTTTGGCTAAATTGCGTCCTAATTAGTGAGCGCAATACAATGACGACTTCAACAACAGCACATCCTGAGCGCGAACAGCACCCATATATTATTGGTGGATTCCACATGTGGTTTCGCCCGGCATCCACCTCCGTAAAGTTCCATTCAGACGACATTTATTTGGATACCTCTTGGGCGCGTGTAATGATCGGCGATAAACCGACATGGGAGCAATGCACACATCGTGAGATTCAAGTACCGACCGCTTGGTCTGCCAATTCCATCACCATCACAGTTAACCAAGGGGCCTTTCAGAATGGCACGAAGGCATACCTCTACGTCGTTGATGCCAATGGCAACGTCAACGCCCAAGTTTATCCTATAATGTTCGGTGAGGCTCCAATAGCGGATTTGACCCCGCCCTTTGTGAGTGGGCAATCTCCCGCACCCGACGCGCAGAATGTCCCCGTGAACTCGAACGTCGTGCTTCACGTCCAGGACTCCGGCGATGGAGTTGATGTCTCTTCCATCGCGGTGAAGGTAAATGGCGCCGCTGTAACGCCGCAGATCAGCGGCACATCCTCGGACTATACGGTTACCTATACCCCAGCGTCCCCCTTTGCCTACAACAGTACGGTAACCGTGGCAGTTAATGCTCGCGACCTGCACACGCCGCCAAACGTGATGAGCGAGATGTCTTATTCCTTCAAAACCATTGCCGGAGACACTGCTGCACCTGTCGTGACAGGACAATCCCCTGCACCCAACGCGCAGAACGTGCCTGTGAACACCAGCGTGGTTCTGCACGTTCAGGATTCCGGAGACGGAGTTGAGATGGGATCAATTGCGATGACCGTGAACGGCGCGGCTGTGACGCCTCAGATTACAGGCACATCCTCGGACTACACGGTTACGTATGCCCCGGCCTCGCCTTTTGCCTACGACACAAACGTAACCGTGGCGGTGAACGCACGCGACCTGCACATTCCGCCCAACGTGATGAACCAGGTGAGTTATTCTTTCAAAACCATCGCCGGCGATACAGCGTCGCCCTTTGTGAGTGGGCAATCTCCCGCACCCAACGCGCAGAACGTGCCTGTGAACACCAGCGTGGTCCTGCACGTCCAGGATTCCGGAGACGGAGTTGAGAGAGCATCCATTGCGATGACCGTGAACGGGGCGGCTGTCACGCCTCAGATAACAGGGACATCCTCGGACTATACGGTTACGTATGCCCCGGCCTCGCCTTTTGCCTACAACGCAACCGTAACCGTCACGGTCAATGCTCGCGACCTCCACAGTCCGCCGAACGTGATGAGCCAGGTCTCTTATTCGTTCAGAACCACTGCGGGAGACACTGCTCCACCTGTCGTGGCAGGACAGTCTCCAGCTGCGGACGAACAAAATGTGCTCGTTGACTCGAACATTGTTCTCCATGTCCAGGACTCCGGGGACGGTGTTGATATTGCCTCGATCCAAGTGAAAGTCAACGGTGTGACCGTGACTCCGCAGATCACGGGCGCCCCGTCGGACTATACCGTCACATACGATCCTCCGTCACCATTTGCGTACGATAGCGTTGTGACTGTAACCGTGAATGCCCGCGACCTCCACAGCCCGCCGAACGTTATGGCCGAGGTCGCCTATTCCTTCAGGACTCAGCCCGAAGGCGCGGTAACCGAAGAATGGGGCGACGGTTCGGCGTCCGACCACCCGGGCACCGTCGAGGACACCTACATCAACATAGATGCCGCGAACTACGCTGCGGAGGACACGGCGATTAACACGTACACGTGGCCGGCCAACAGTGCCGCGAACGCGATACTCATGAAATTCAATCTTTCGGCCATTCCTGAGAACGCCATGGTCACTTCCGCGAAGCTGTACCTGTACATGTATGATGCGAGTACCGACGCCACCTATGACGTGAGCGCCCACAAGGTCATCAATGTGAACCCTGTGATCAGCGCGGCGACCGGGTACACGTACGATGGGGTCAACCCATGGACACCCCACCAGGGCTTGTACGACAACATCCCTCTGGCTCAGTCCGACATCGGTCCGGCTGAAGACACGGTTGCCGTGGATCGGACGTTCGGTTACAAGGAATGGACCGTCACGAACATGGTGGCGGAGTGGGTTGCGAACCCTGCCACCAACCGAGGCCTGCTCCTCAACTCGGATTCCAATGCGGCCACAAACGCCTATCGGTTTTTCAGACCTTCTGAATATGCGGCCGCGGCCCAGCGACCACGTCTGGTAGTAACATTCGTCCGTCTTCCTCTTGCACCTGGTATGCCCAAAGGCGCGCAGCAGGAGGCGTACGACGCGGGCAAGGTCACGGCAGATAAGATTTACGATTTGCCAGACGGTGATTGAGCCCGATAGCGGGAAACCCGAGGTGATGTCAATCGCTGTGGATCAAATCACCACGGTAATGAGCGGCTAATTCAAGGCTCCGGACCTCAAGGCACTGATAGATGCTCACCTGTGTTTCAGAGCTTCTGAATACACAGACGCCGCCCAACGACCATGTCTGGTGATAGGCTACACGGTCGGTACCCCGCCGCCGCTGCCGGGGCCTCCTGGGAAGCCGATTCATGTGGACGATTAATCCGCAGGGAGCGCAATTTCCCCCACTTCCTTAACTCATCCAGGGCCAAGAAGTCCAACAAATGACTGACAAGCATACCCTGACGTATTTTGATAATGAGACGCCGTCTTACTGGCCTGGGCTCTATTCCGAGCTCCTGAGGGTACTCGTTGCCCTCGGCCGCGAGGGAGACTGCCTTGTGGACGTCGGTTGCGGCACGGGAACAACACTGCAATTGATCCAGCAGCGTACTGCGATTCGCCAACTGTCGGGCATTGACCCGTCACTGAACTCTCTGAAGGAAGCGAGCGACAAGGGAGATTTTGAGCTTATCGCGGGAAGTATTCTGGATGACGGCCTTGTGGCATCCATCGGACCGCGATTTCGCTTCGCTGTCCTGGCCTTCCTTTTGCACCATCTCATTGGGCGAGGGAGAAACGACTCGCGAGAGAAAAGCAGAGCGGCTCTTATCAATGCCGCTCGACTGGTATGTGACCGAGGTTATCTCCTGATTTTGGAGGAGGTAGTTCACCCTGACCTGGTTGCGGCATATACATTTTACCTGAAGAAACTTCTCTCGAGCCTGACGTTGAAGCGAATTGACCCGTTGAAGACCGGGTACAGTCTCGGGGCACCGGTCGTTTCCTATTTCACGGCGCGTCAACTGCGGGAGACTGTAAAGACCACCCCTGATTTGCGGGTCGCGAGTGTTGATGTTCGCGAGAAATCGCTCAGCGCCCTCATGCGTGTCGCGGGAATCACCAAGCTTGCGTGGCTTACGCTGGTGGCCAATAAATGTCCGCCAAGGTAGTTATCCAAACGCATTAGGTAATGTTACATGACCTTTTTACTTTGTTAACCAGGGTTATTGATAGCTTATGGGGAAATTGAATTCCCGGACGAGAAGGGACCACTATGCTATTAAAAGCCTATAGTCACCTCTCAGTAAGAAAGAAGCTGGGGTGCATCATAGCGCTGGGATGCGTCGTCCGCCTGATTTTTTTCAAGGGGCTGACTTTCTTTGATGGCCTTCCTTACACATTCTATTCCTACAGGCTATCTGCTGGCGCGCCGCTCCTTGCCCAAGATGCGTTTGGCCTGCGTTTGGGTCTGATCTTGCCCACGGCCTTGTCCCTCAGGATTCTCGGCTTTAATCAATTTGCTTTGGTCCTATTTCCTTTTTTGTGTTCCCTTGCCGGGATTTATCTTGCTTTCAGGGTAGGGAAGCATTTTGCTGACGCCGAAACGGGACTATTAGCGGCTCTGCTGATGTGTTTTTTCCCTCTCGACGTAATGTTCTCGAGCATGTTGTATCCGGACAGCCCTCTCGCTTTTTTCTTACCTCTGTCTTTCTTCCTTTGGTATCGCGGCCAAAGCGAGAAGAGGCCACTCTTTGGATTGCTCTCAGGGCTTTTAGTGGGCTACTCCTATCTCCTGCGAATGACCGCCTTATTCATCTGCTTCCCAATGGCGATCTGCTCTGTAGTACTGAAGCGGTTCTTCTCGAAGTGCAATGTTCTTTTGTTAGCAGGTCTTCTAGCTGTCATGGTCTCTGAGATCAGCTACTACTATTGGCAAACCGGCAATCCAGTCTATCGTTTTTCGCTTGCAAGCAGAACATTGGCGCTTGCTGATACACACCTGCGTCGGTCTCTTCGCGAGGCGGATGAAGTCGGCGGCTCTTTTTGGGATGGAAGAGGTAGCGTAGGGTTTGGGGTAATGCGAGGAAAGAATTGGTTTGTCGAGCCGCTATGGACTTTGACAACGAATCAGGAGTTTGGTTTGTTCTACTTTTTCATTGTCCCAGCTGGGATCTGGTGCCTTTTCAGAAGGCGCCGCGGAACACTCATTCTTGTAATATGGGCTTTTGCTCTGCTCCTGTACATATTCTACGGCAGCACGACACCTTTTACCTATAGGCCCCTGGGCCGCTGGCCAAGATATACCTCTGTTGTGACGATACCCGCGGTCGTAATCCTTTCGATTTTCTTGAGAGAGAAGCGGAAGTGGCTGTGGAGCCGCTTTGTGCATCTGACGACTTTGCTTCTTGCGGCGACTTCGCTTGGGCTCTTGTACATTGACCCGGATAACTTCGAAAAGAAGATGATCCGCCGAGTCGCAAGCACGATTGCCCATCATGAGGACCGCAGTTATTTGGTCAGCCAAGAAACCTGCTGGAAGATTTTGCCATTCTTTAGGTATTCGCCGCCGCCGAACTTGGCTATCGTGCGTCCGCCTGTCCGTCTCAGAGCAGGGGGCAGAAGAACACCGAAACAATTCTGGGGTGTTCCGTTTCGCGACATCCAAAGCTCAGAGTCGTACCATCTCATCGTCGGACCGGACGAGGAGGGCCTCGTAAACACCGATGGTAGGCCCTTCGAAGGGAAGATTGAAAGGGAAAGGAATCGCCTTGCTCCACTTGCCGAGAGACTGGCAATTCCGCAAACGATAACCACGAAGATTTTTCCTTACGGTGTTTTCCTGATCTATGCGCCAAAGATACAAACCGAAGATGAACAGGAGCACGTATGTCCTTGCCCGTTCGACGTAGGCCGCAAACAATGAAGTACCTTGGGATGGGGTCGGTGATTCGCATCACGGACAGAGACTCCGTAACTGGCTTTCCACCGAAGGCTGCCTTTCCTCTTCCGCATGAGGTTCCGACCTTTGCTGCCAACATGACGTAACAAGACCGCTGAAAAAGCTTGACGCTCGTTCTTGGGCGGAAGACGAAGAGATCCGCCGGCGTTGCTTTGCTGTCCCGGGCCGCGGTTTGAGCGGCTGGAGCCAGATGTCTGAGGCAGCGGTAAGGGAAGGAAGCCGGGCGATTGTATGAGAATAGCTCCAAGGAGACAGATCAATGGAGAATTCACGAAGAGCCATCCGTGTCGTCGTAGTGATACCTGCCTATAGAGTGGAAGACTCTATTCGACGGGTATTGCTGGAAATACCATCATGGGTAAACCACATTATCGTCGTTGACGATGCCAGCCCCGATTCAACGGAGGATGCTGTCAGGGCGGTTGGGGACCCCCGGATTATCCTGTTGCGGCGCGATCACAACGGGGGAGTCGGCAAAGCAACCTTGTCTGGCTTCAAAAAGGCGGTCGAGCTCGAGGCCGACGTTGTTATTAAGATGGATGGCGACGGCCAAATGGATCCTTCATATCTTGGACAACTCATAGAGCCTCTAATAACTGGTGAGGCAGACTACGTAAAGGGGAATCGCTTCCGCGACAAACGTGTGCTGAGCGAAATGCCCAAGACCCGGCTATTCGGAAATTCATGTCTCGCATTCCTCACGAAAGCTGCCAGTGGCTACTGGGATATCTTTGACCCCACAAACGGTTTCATTGCCATTCGAGGGGAGGTTCTGCGGCGGCTCAACCTTGACAAGTTGCATCCCAGATATTTCTTCGAGATCAGCATGCTTCTCGCTCTGAGCAGAATTCGTGCGACGGTGGTCGATGTTCCGATTCCTGCGCGTTACGGTGATGAGAAGAGCTCACTCTCGCCAACGACTTGCCTCTTGGCCTTCCCTTTTTACCTCGCCAAGGGCCTCATATCACGGATCTTTTGGCAGTATTTCTTGGTGGACTTCAACGCAGGGACCTTATTCCTGACAAGCGGGATGCCTTTGCTGCTCTGGGGAATCGGCTTCGGAGTTCACGCGTGGGTGAAGTCTTTCCAAACAGGAAAAGTGACGTCAACTGGGACGGTCATGCTATCTGTGCTGCCACTTCTTATGGGGTTTCACTTGCTCGTCCAGGCTCTTGTCATCGACGTTTGGATGACCCCCAGGCGCGCTCTTTGCCCACCCCTGACCAGGCCTAACGGAAGTCGCGTTCGGCGAAACCTGAAGGTTCAATCCACGGCGAAAGCTTCGAGCCGATAAAGGCTTACCGGTACCTGGAAGAAGGCCTGCCGGTTGCCGCGGAGAGACGAAAGGATCCGTTAGGCTCTGGCTTCCGCACAAGATGAGAAAGAATGAAACGCAAGAAGAAACAGAAGCTATTGGACTTCTTCACGTTCCCATTCCGGGCATTGATGTTGTCCGAGCATGATAAATGGGGGCTGTCCTCGCTTAGGTCTGAGAGATTTGACTATGTCGCGGACGAGGTAAAAGGGTACTGTCTTGATGTCGGGTGCGGCCGTCACAACTTGTTTGTGAGAGAATATTTGAAGGGTAACGGTATAGGCGTAGATGTTTTCCAATACGAGGGATTAGAAGAAGACCATGTTCTTGAAGATATCAGCCAATTTCCATTCGACGATGACACTTTCGATTCCGTTACATTTATAGCATGCATCAACCATGTGCCTAACACGCTGAGAAACACCGAATTAAGGGAAGCCTACAGGTGTCTGAAGTCACACGGCAACATCATCATAACAATGGGCAACCCTTTCGCCGAGATCATGGCTCACAAGGTTGTCTCCCTATACGACAGTCTCTTCGGCACGCAGCACGATGTGGACGCCGTGAGGGGAATGGCTGAAGGGGAAGACTACTATGTCAGAGATTCAGAAATCATTTATCGTCTTCTCAGAGCAGGATTCATGGATGTAAGGAAGAAGTATTTCCTAACCCAGTGGGGGCTTAATCACCTATTCGTAGCATGGAAAAGGCCGATGGCCTTGACTCGGCGCGGGACCCTATAGCGCGTCGTCTTATATTCTCTACGACAATGCGCTCTACGGTGTGTGATGCGAGACGTTTCCCTGCCTGTTGGCCCGTCAGAGTCAAGCGATCAGAGGGCCCCTCAAAGTGCGAAACCCAGAGCGACGTAGTGCCCTATGGTTGCATCGAAAGATTGTGTAAGGTGGCCTCCCGGATTGCTGATGGCCACCGCACATAGACATAAATTCACGAAGAAGCAGGGCGCAAGACGCAACGACCCGGAAAGCTTACCCTGAAAGCGCCAGGAGGAGCCAGGAGTCCAGATGTTGTATATGGTGTTCGGATACTTGGTTTTGTTCATTATACGCCCGTTTGAGAACTGGAAGTTTCTTGCCGCTATTCGTATCGAGAGGCTGTACGGCATCTTGATGCTCGCGGCTTTTCTCCTTTCACAGCACAAGCGGAGCATTCGCAGTTCTCAAACAGTGGCGGTGTTCGCGTTCCTTGGGGCCATTGGAGCATCCCTGATTTTTGCGTACAGGCTCGAACCGGCGTGGATCGCATTCTACAAATACGCCACCCTCGTTGTGTTCTTCATTGTGATTCTGGGAACAATCAGAACCGAGATGCAGCTTCGTGGCTTTGTCATCGTTTTTGTTGCCAGCATGTCGCTCTACCAACTCTTGTGCCTGCGGGAGTATTTCTTCTTTGGGCGAGGGTCGTGGAGCGGGGGAATTTGGCGCATGGTAGGCTATGACACAAGCCTCGGAGGGCCAAATTCCGTTGCCGCGAGCATTGCCTACTCCATGCCTTTTGCTTTCGGGATTCTGAGAAGTCAGCCCACGTTGCGCGTTCGGCTCGCGGTCTTCGCCTATGCCGCATTGAGTCTGGCCTGCACGGTTTTGACAGGATCCAGATCCGGGCTTATCACGTACCTTCTTGCGTGCCTTCTCTATGTTGGCTCCCTGCCCGGCAAGCGGAAATTCCTTGCGGGATTCCTTGCCGTAGGCATGCTAATCCTTGCGTGGGGCCTGGTTCCTTCCGAGAAACAAGCGCGCATCCGCACAATCCCCGGAGCGGAGGATTGGTCGGCGCAATCCAGAATACACGGACTAGGACTGAGGATAGGACTGAAGATGTTTTCCCGGCAGCCGGTTTTCGGCGTGGGGATGGGCTGTTTCGCCGCATATTCACAGGAACAACTGGGGGAACGCCGACTGGATGCCCACAATCTTTACGGTGAGTTGCTGGGCACGCTTGGCATAGTGGGGACAATCGCCTTCTCTGTTCTGGTCACCATCACGTTCAAGAACGCACTGTTCGTCACGAGGGAGGTGCGACGGGGGAATGTCCCCCGTGCCTCGCCGGTCGCCTGGATCTCTTGGGCCATTATTATGACGCTTGTCCTCCTTCTTTTTGATGGATGGGCAAGCCATAATCTCGACCGCTACAATTGGCTTTGGGCGGCAGCCATGGGAGTTCTCGCAAGAGATTTTGTACTGCACACAAACAATGCTGAGGAGAGAGAGCGCCTCACAGAGAGCCTGCAAGGTGTCCAAGAGCCTTTACCTGGATGAACCTCGCCCAAGCCCGGCCGATAGCGGGGAACGGTTCCCCGGTACAGTGGAGGCTGTCCCGACTCAAAGGGGCGCCCTTCACTTTGCGGCAGCCGGCAGAGCGGCTGTATTTGAACCTGCCAAAATCGTGTTGGGTCGAAAGATCGAACGAATTCATGAAAAGCGGTTGCCGGGAGGCAACAGGCGCTCGCAGGGGAAAACGCGGTGTCTTATCGCTAAGGCACCTCCCCGCGAGCTCCCTTCGCCCAATCCGAGATGGAGGTCGCGAAAGAGAGACGCGACAACTACTCGTTTACGCTCCGTGAAGAAGTACATCAAAATTTTGGTGGCGACCGTCATCCACGGTCTCGGTGTTTTCCGCCTGGAAAAGCTTTTCCTGTCCGCGTCCAGCGGGTTCGTTCTCGCCTTCCACAGAGTCGTTCGGGAAGACGAGATCAGTCATTTGCTTAACCCGCAGATGTATGTGACAAAGCGTGTGTTTCGCGACCTACTCCTTTTTCTTCACAGGCATTACGATGTTGTTCCTCTGGCGGACCTCGCAGAGAAAATCAAATCGAAAGCACCTCGGCGAAAGCCGCTGTGTGCTCTGACCTTCGATGACGGGTACATGGACAACTACACTAACGCGTTTCCCATATTGAGGGAAATGCAAATGCCCGCGACCATCTTCCTGACAGCCGGCTTGGTCGGCACCAAGCAGCTCTTGTGGAACGATGCGATCTCAATCGCTCTTGCGCGCATGTCGGAAACCGCCCGAGCCAGAAGGCATTTGCATCATCTTCTCTCAACTACCGGGGTTTCCATGCTTACACCTCCGGATTCTCGATTGGCCGCAGAAAACTTTTCGGCCAGGATACTCATTAATCAACTGAAGAGCTGGCCTCACGCGCGCATCAGTGCCCTTCTGTCAACATTGCAGCCCTACGTGGACTGGAATGGGCCGGTGGCAAGAAGATTTCGTCTGCTCACATGGGATCAGGTTCGAGAGATGAAGTCCGAAGGAATCCGTTTTGGAGTTCATACCCTTCATCACTGTATTCTCCCCCTTGAGGATGCCCAGACCGCTTGGCGAGAACTCCAAGGGTCCAAGGCTCTTATTGAATCCAAGCTTGGCACGCCTGTTGACGCCATCGCTTATCCCAATGGCGCATACAATGGCGACACCATCCGAATGGCCCGTCAAGCCGGTTTTCGGCTCGGGCTTACGCTCCAAAAAGAGCGAGTTTCACCACGCTCCGATCCGATGCGGACAGGCCGGTTCCTCGTCAACCAGCAAGACATTGTCTCCCCCGCCGGGCGCTTCTCCGTCTGTCTGCTCGAGTATGAGAAGAGCACGTTTGTTCTTTATGTTAAGCGCTTTCTTCAGAGTGTGGCACGAGGCAGAAATGGGAAGAGAGCGTAGGATTAAAATTCTCTTCGTGATAGACTACGTCGACAGCCTGAACGGCGGAACCGAGGCGCAGCTTTTCCACATTCTTCGTGGCCTTGACCGCTCCCGTTTCAAGCCATTCTTATGCTGTCTCTGGCCGACACCATGGATGCGTAGCCACCATCTTCCATGCGACCACGCAGTTCTTTTCTCAAAACTGACCCGTTGGTTCTCCAGTCCTTTGTCCATTATGCGAATCCGCAAGTTCATGCGTGCCGGCAGGTTCGACATCGTCCATACGTTCTTTCCCACCTCCAATGTCCTTGCCGTTTTGGCGGCGAGGCTAGCCCGTGTCCGGGTAATCCTCAGTTCCAGAAGAGATCTCGGCTACTGGAAAACGTGGCGAGATAGGGTTCTCCTTCGAGCAGTTCGAAGCATCCCAACATGTTACCTCGCCAATTCCCACGCGGTCAAAAGACAACTGGCCGCGACTGAAGGGATCGATCCAAGTAAAATCATCGTCGTGCACAACGGGGTGGACGTGGATGTGTACAGTCAGGATCTTTGGGACCAGGCTGCTGCCATCAAAACTAAGTATTCGCTCCCTGAAGATGCCCTTATCGTAGGTGTCATCGCAAATTACCACCGAAAAGTCAAAGGTATCGACTGCTTTGTCGAAGCAGCGAGACTTGTTGCGTCTGAAATCGAGAACATCTTTTTCTTCATCGTTGGCTACGGACGACTGGAACAGGAAAGAACGCTTCGCTGTCGCATCCATGAGGTTGGCCTCGATCCGCATTTCGTCCTCACGGGTCAACGGGAAGATATCAGACCGTTCTTGTCCATGTTCCATGTGGCAGTTTTACCATCCCTATCGGAGGGCTTCTCGAATTCCTTATTGGAGTACATGGCAAGTGGTCTTGCTTCTGTGGCCTGCGACGTAGGCGGAAACAGGGAAGCTATTATTGACGGTGAATCGGGATTCCTGGCCGAGCCAGCATCTCCTCGAGCTCTTGCTGGGAAAATTGTTCTTCTTCTCAAGGACGCAGCGTTAAGAGAAAGAATGGGGCGACAGGCCCGCAATAGAGCGAGAACACGTTTCTCAATGAAAAGTATGGTCCGTCAGCTCGAAGGGCTCTATCTCAACCTTTACAACTCGAATTCTCGTCCGAAGAAAAGTCGCGCTGCCCCGCGTCTGCTCTTGCCTCAGATGCGTTGATCAGGAGGCTTCCCTTTGAAAGCGCCGCAAGAAAACCTGTTCTCAAGTAGTGCCAGCATATGCCATCCCCCTTCCCCCGTGGAGACAGTTGGGCGGCCACGGACATTTCCCAACCAGGGGTCTTCCCTAACTGTCTCAGTCGTTGCATCTCTAAATGCCTTCCGACGCCTCAAGAATCGGTGGAATGCGCTCCTCGAACGAAGCCATTCAAACTGCATTTTCTTGACCTGGGAATGGCTTTTCACGTGGTGGAAATGGTACGGGAACAATAGCGACCTGTTCATACTCGTTATTCAGGATCAGGCTAACCAAATAAGGGGAATCGCGCCTCTCATGGCCAGAAGGACCGCGGCGGTTTTTCGAAGGTTGCAGCTGATCGGGTCTGACTCCAAAGTTTGCTCGGACTTCCTCGACATCATCGCCGAAAAAGGCTGGGAGAAACACGTCGCCAAATGCATTATGCGGTTCCTTGTGAAGACACGTTCCCAATGGCATGTCTTTGTCCTGTCAAGCATTCCCAGCGATTCGTCATTTCTCGCCGTTCTTCGACGACTTCCCGAGTTCCGCCGCCTCATGAGACACAAGAAGGTGCAGAACACCGCCCCTTCTCTCTCATACCCTGGTACTTGGGATAAGCTATTGGCACGGTTCGGCCGAAGTACAAGAAAGAGTATCACGCGTAAGAGAAGGAGGATCGAGAAAGAGTTTCGAGTTCAGTTCACTCCTTGGTCCGCGCTGTTCGACCGGACGCAGACGATCAACACGGTCAAGAGATTGCAGCAAAAGAGTATCTCCCGGAAAGGCTTGCGAGGCATCTTTGAGGACGAAACCTACAGGAATTTCCACGCCGACATCATCGACCTTTTCCGTAGGGAAGGCTGGCTCTACATCGTGTTCCTCCTTTGCGATGGCAAGCCCGTGGCCTTCCTGTATGCTTACCTCTATGGCGGCAAATGCTACGATTACCAAAGAGGCTTCGATACCGACTACCGGTCATACAGCGTGGGGACTGTGCTCCAGTCCTACGTTTTCCAGGACACGATCAGCAAAGGCGTACGCACCTATGACTTCTTGCGGGGCGGTGAGGAATACAAATACCGTTTTGCAAACTCGGCCAGGGAAATGCTCCAGGTATCCTTTTTCAACAACCGCTGGTCCAGTGTTCTACTCCGCCTAATGCTCACTGGCAGCCGACAAGTCAAATCACATATTGCGGACTTACTTGGCAAAAACTTGACAGAGAAGATAAAGGTCATTAAAGAGGCGTCTCGAGTGCAGAAAAAGAAGAGCAGAATTGTTTGGTCCGAGGATCTCGGAGAGTCCCACTGATTTCCCAGTGCTTCTGGTTATACAGCAGCTCTTTGCCCTACAACGAGGTCTGGGCTGCCTCGGAGACCTTCTCTGCTTTGGGTCAGCGATCCTTCCATAGGTGTCATCTCCGTTACGCAGGGAGGAGCATTCGGGCGTCCTTCCCCAGGTCTCCCCCAATCCCCTCTGGCCTTCCCCGAAGATGGACCGGGTCGGCTCCTGCAATGTACCTGACACCGGCTTCTATCAGGTGCGTGTTACGACACTGCAGAGTTCCCTTTCTGCTACGGGCCGCATGGTCGCTTGCCCTCCTGGACCGGTCCGACCTGGAGTGGTACTCTGGCCGCTGAGGACTTCCACACCCGAACTTTCCCAAGGAAGGTCACTACTCCTGAATCGGGTATAAGTACACTGCATTCCTGGGGAAATACCGTGGCCGGACTGTAAGCGTCCGGCCAACCCATCTTCCGTGTGAGAGCAGTCTGAGGGATACTCCTCGGCAGATAGAGCGTGCGTGTGGTGTTGACACGGAACCAACCGAGCAGGATGGAAATGCAGGGAGAAGGGAAGAAACGGGATATGGAGAAGGAACGCCATTGGCGGAAGGTGATTGGGGAGGCGGCGAGGAGCGGAGTATCGATTCGGCAGTTCTGCCGGCAGCGGCGGTTGAAGGAGAGCCAATTCTACTGGTGGCAACGAAAGCTGAAGGAGCGGCAGCAAGGGCACAAAGGTCGGCCGCGAAGCGACGTTTGCCTTGGTCAGTGAGGAGGCGGGGGAGCTGGCATCGGCGGGGATCGAGCTTGTGCTGCGAGACGGGCGTCGGGTGCGGATCGGCAAGGGAGTGGATGAACAGACATTGCGAACGGTGGTGGGTGTTTTGGAGGAGAAGGCATGCTGAGCTTTCCGGCGGCGATCCAGGTGTTCTTGGGCACCCAGCCGTGCGACATGCGCCGCTCGTTTGACGGGCTATCGATGATGGCTGAGCACGTCATCCGGTGCAACCCGTTTTCTGGACATCTGTTTGTGTTCTGCAATCGCCGGAGTGACCGGGTGAAGATTCTCTACTGGGATCGGGACGGCTGGGCGATCTGGTACAAGAGGCTCGAGGCGGGGACGTTTCAGTTCCCCTTCAGCGAGACGGGACGCAAGGAGGTGGCGGCCTGGGAACTGGCGGTCCTTTTGGAGGGGATTGACTTGAAGAAGGGGAAACGTCGGAAGCGATATCGGTTGCCGGCCACCGCGCAGTGCTGACAGATTCCGAGCCCTGGGGATAGGCCGCTTGAGGTGAGGAGCAAAGAAAGGTGCTGCCTTTCCATCTCGAGGGGTGGTGAAAAAAAAATTTTCGTTTTTTTGCATTTTTTTCTTGACAAAAGCCGGTACTTCTGCTAAAGTTTCGGCATGACAATGAAAGATATTGCTCGATTGCAGAAGCGGATCGAACAGATCAAGAGAGAGCTGGCGGAACTGGGCCCGATGAGGCCGGGAAGCCTGTCGAAGCAGTACAATGTGTGCGGGACACCGGGGTGTCGGTGCAAGGACCCGAAGAACCCTCGCAAGCACGGACCGTACTATCATCTCAACTACACCTGGCGGGGAAAGTGTCGCACGGAGTTCGTGAAGGACGAAGCGGCAGAGGAGCTTCGACGGCAGTTGAAGACCTACAAGCGGTTTCGGGCGTTGACGACGGAATGGGTGGATGTCTCGTTAGAGCTGGCGCGGCTGCAGAGGGCAAGCAAGGGCTGATGGCATGGACATAGACCCGAAGAAGTTGCCGGAAAATATCGAGCAATGCCACGCACTGATCGCGGAGTTGGCGACGGAGCTCGACGCGAAGGATCGCCGGGTCAAACAGCTGCAACACCTGGTGGAGCAGCTGCTGCGCTCGCGCTACGGGCCGAAGCGGGAGCGGGTGGACGAAAACCAGTTGTTCCTGTTTGCGGCGGGAATCCTGGGCGCCGATGAGAACATTGGAGAGGCGCCGCCGGAAGCTCCACGGGAGAAACCGAAGCGCACGCCGCATGGACGGCAGAGGTTGCCAAAACACTTGCCCAGGCGGCGGGTGGTGCATGATCTTTCGGAGGACGAGCGTCGGTGCCCGCAGTGCCAGGGCGAGTTGAAACCTATTGGCGAGGAGGTGAGTGATCGCCTCGAGTACGTCCCGGCCTCGTTGTATGTGATCGAGGAAGTCTGCCAGAAGTACGCGTGTGAGAAGGGGTGCACGGTGGTCACAGCGCAAAAGCCCATGCAGCCGATTGAGAAGGGGCTGCCCGGGCCGGGGCTGTTGGCCCACGTGGTAGTGAGCAAATACGCTGACCACTTGCCCCTTCACCGACAGGAATGGATGTTCGAGCGCCAGGGAGTGAAGCTGTCCCGCTCGACGATGTGTGACTGGATGGGGAGTTGCGCGGAGCTGGTGAGTCCTCTGTTTGAATTGATGAAGCAGCGGGTGCTTTCCTCCAAGGTGATGCAGACCGATGATACGCCGGTGGGGGTGTTGGACCCGGCCCTGCCCAGGACACGGACCGGACGCATCTGGACCTATGTGGGCGATGACAACCATCCCTACACGGTCTACGATTACACGGGCAATCGCAGTCGGGACGGACCGGTCAAGTTCATGGAAGGCTTCAACGGCTACTTACAAGCGGATGCCTACTCGGGCTACGAGGTGCTCTACGAGGATGAACAGCGCGACGTGACTGAAGTGGCGTGCTGGGCCCATGCCCGCAGGAAGTTCTACGACGCCCAATCCTCCGACATCATGCGCTCCATGGTCATGCTCGCGTACATCCGGCTTCTGTACGATGTAGAGCGCTAAGCCAAAGAGATGAAGCTGCATGGCGAGGGCCGCCTTGCCCTTCGGCAGGCCAGAAGTGTGCCCATCCTCGACGACATCAAGGCCTATCTCCAACGGGAACAGCCCAACGTCTTGCCCAAAAGCCCTGAGGGGCAAGCGATCTCCTATGTGTTATCGAACTGGGACGCCCTGCTCCGTTATTGCGAAGACGGAGACCTGGAGATCGACAACAACGGCGCCGAGCGCAGCCTGCGGGGAGTCGCTGTCGGACGGAAGAACTGGCTGTTCTTCGGCAGCGACAACGGTGGGCGAACCGCCGCGATTCTCACCAGCTTCATCACTACATGCAAACGGCTCCACATCGATCCCTTCGCCTACCTCCGTGACATCTTCCAGCGCATCAGCGCGCACCCTGCCAGACGGCTCGAGGAACTCCTGCCAGACAACTGGAAAGCCGCTCAGGAAGCAACCCAGAACCTCCCCGCCTGATCCCTCAAATCCCAAAAAGTGTGCAAGACCCCATATGTGTTCACCGGACGGTTAGAAAGCGCCAGTAACTGGCATGGAGTAGTGAATGAAAGAGTCACACAGGGAAGGCCCAGCGAGCCATCCTGGCCCCGAGTCATGCGGAGCCGCCCGCAAGGACGGAGGCGAAGCGTTGACAGGGGAAGGTGCAGGCGAGCTATGGAGCCGCGAAATCAGGTCATTCGGGGTGCCGACGCCGTTAACCGAAGCGGAAGGCAACACCGATGGGGGCGGTATCGCGAGCTCTCCTCGGACTCCGCGCGGTCGTAGACCCTCGGCATGCACGGACGCTCCATGCGCGGGAACTGGGAGATCCCAGGGTTCTCCGGGGGAAGATGGCCCCCCGGAGCGCGCCGGGAAGGCCAGTGGCCACAATCCGGCGGCGTACGATCCTGGGAAGTCGGACAGGTTCATAGTACCGAAGAAGCTGCCGAACAAAGCTCACCGGTTTGCTGGGAGGGCTGCGGAGGCAGCGGAGGGAAGGAACCTGACCAAGAGGAACTCGCCTCAGTCCGACACGTGCCGGACGCAGAGCCGGATAAATGACGTGCCAAGCGGACTGGAGCGGGTGCGTCAAGCCGCCAAGCGGGACAAGAAGGCACGGTTCACCGCCCTCATGCACCATGTCACCCTAATGAGACTTGAGGAGGTCTTTGATCGCATCAAGCGCCAGGCAGCCCCCGGGATCGACGGTGTGACGTGGGAGGCGTACGGGGAGCACAAGCTTCAGAACCTGAAGAAACTCCACGGACGACTCATGCGTGGCGGCTACCGAGCGAAGCCCTCTCGGAGAGCGTACATCCCCAAGGCGGACGGCGGCCAGCGCCCCCTGGGGTCGCAAGCCTGGAGGACAAGATCGTCCAAGGGGCAGTCGTCGACATCTTGAATGCGATCTACGAGTGTGACTTCCTCGGATTTTCCTACGGCTTCCGGACGGGGCGCGGCCCGCACGATGCGTTGGACGCGCTGACGACGGGAATCGTTAGGAAGAAGGTGAACTGGGTGCTCGACGCAGACATCCGTGGTTTCTTTGATGCCGTCGACCACGGGTGGCTCATTCGATTCCTCGAGCACCGGATCGCGGACAAAAGGATCCTGCGCCTGGTACGTAAGTGGCTGGCCGCAGGAGTCCTGGAAGACGGGAAGAGGATGAGGAGTGAGGTGGGAACCCCGCAAGGGGCGACCATATCGCCTCTGCTGGCAAACGTCTACCTCCACTACGTCTTCGACCTGTGGGCCAAGCAATGGAGGCAACGGCATGCTCATGGTGACGTGATTATCGTGCGCTATGCCGATGATCTCGTGGTGGGCTTCCAGCACAAGGAAGACGCGGAACACTTCTTGGATGGACTGAAAGAGCGAATGCAAAAGTTCGGTCTGGAGATCCATCCGGAAAAGACGCGTCTCATCCAATTCGGACGCTTTGCCGCTCAACACCGCGAACGGCAGGGTATGGGCAAGCCGGAAACGTTCGGCTTTCTGGGATTCACCCACATCTGTGGGAGAACCCGGAGCGGGCGATTCCTGGTGCTGCGCCACACGATCAAGAAGCGCATGCGTGCAAAGCTGCAGGAGGTCAAAGAGACCCTCCGGCTGCACATGCACCGCCCCTTACCCGAGCAAGGCGGATGGTTACGGAACGTGGTTCGCGGATACTATGCCTACCACGCCGTGCCGACGAATGTTCTCGCCCTGGAGGCATTCCGAACTCAAGTGACACGCTACTGGCTCAAGACGCTCAGGCGTCGAAGCCAGAAAAGTCGAATCACCTGGGAACGGATGAACCGGATCGCGACACGCTGGCTTCCTCGTCCCCGAATCCTGCACCCCTGGCCGGAACAGCGGTTTGACGCCAGAACTCAAGGTAGGAGCCCGGTGCGGTAGTGCCGCACGCCGGGATCTGTGCGGGGGGCTCCGGGTAACCGGAGTCCCTACCGCGACCCATTTTTCTCTGTAACACTACACCAACGCCCTCTTGTCCGCATATATCTCTTTGGAATACTTTCGCATGCGCACCAGTCATAGCCGCGCTTTGGTAATCCACCGACGTCCACCAGACCAATCTCTGACGCCGTGGCCAGAATCCGTCACAGGGGCGAGACGTTGACCCACTCCACCATCTCACCTTTCGCTGTTAGCGCCATCTCTTTGAATAGCGGATGAATCAAACCGCCTCGATGGTGTCTTGCCGAGGAACAAAGGTCTGAAACGGGAGATGATGACTTGCCGAAGCCAGCCGTGCTCTGAGAGACGGTTCCTATGGTGCTTATGTCTGGAGGCTGGATAGCCGCCCACCCTCATTCAGAGCGAAAGGGGGAAATAATCCGCGCATAGTTTCGGAAGGGCCAAAAACGCTATTATACGTGCGAACGCCCTCCAATTTGACGCAGGTAAGACCGCAACCTGCTCTATCCAAAGAGGTAACGACCACTCAGGTTGCTCCCTCAGCCAGATCCCCTCTTGTCCTCTTTACAGGCACGGCGACCGAGTCTCAGGCCAACCCTTTCCAGTAGCTCGCGTCCTCACTCCGTGACCGAAACATTTATAAACATTCACCTCCATCCATTGTCACGGAGAAGTGACACCAAAATGAATCCCTACACGTTCCACAAGGTCCAGGAAGCTTATTTCGCCAGAAGCCAGTACGAGCCTTCACTGCCTTATGAGCAACCGGATTCACTATTCCAGTGGCCGGGAAACCGATATTTCGACAACTTGAAAAAAGACGTCCCTCTTTTGCATGAAAGCCTTTCGCCTCAACCTGAAGCCCAAGAGTACCCGTCCACCCTTGCCGACCAGGTTTTCGGCCATCAGAAACGCGAGCAGCGAATCTCAGTCAAGCACCTCATCAATCTGCTCTATGAAAGAAGCAGGTTTCACTATCGCCATCTGAAAGATATTGACTCCCGCCTGATGGACTGCCACAGCCGCCTTTCAGTAGCCAGGATGCTTTCGCCAATGCGTGCTGACATGGGTCAGGTCAATCTCGAGCGGCTGATCGTCGCCCTGGAAAAAGAAAGAAGAAAAGAAGAGCTGTCATTCTGGAAGGACAGCCGCGAACTCAGACAGGAGCTGTTCGAGCACACACGCGAATACGGCGCAACGGCCAGAAGAGCAAGGATGCTTTCGGGCTTGGAGGGTGAGAATGCCTGAGTGCATTCCTGGCAAGATCGATCATGTCAGGGAACTCTGCCAGAAGCTCAAGCCTCTGTTTGGCGAGAAGATGCAGCAGTTGTTCCAGGCTTATTGTGCTGAAGATGATGAGGGCAAGAAACAGATTGAATCATATCTCGACCTTCTCGCGGCCAAGCATCTCTTTTCAGGCGTGGACATTGTGGCATCTCTTCTTCCGCCGTCAGAACAACAAGCAGCCGGCAGCTATCCTATCGGGACCGTCCTCTACAATGATCGCCGCCTGTACCCATTCGGCCTCCGCGAGGACGAGTGGATTCAACATGTCGGCATTTTCGGAAGAAGCGGGGCAGGCAAGACCAATGTCGGCTTTCTCTTATTGCGGGAGCTGAAGCAAAAAGGAAAACCAGTCCTTGTTTTCGATTGGAAAAGGAATTACCCCGATCTTCTCGCCCTGCCAGAATTCCAGGACATGGAAATCAACACGATCGGCAGAAGCATCGCCCCTTTCACGTTCAATCCACTTATCCCGCCGCCCGGCACGAACCCAAAGACCTGGCTGAAGAAGTTGATCGGAGTCATCGCGACGTCCTACCTACTCGGCAACGGCTCCCTCTACGTGCTTCAGGAGTCGCTCGATTCGGTCTACCAAGAAGCGGGCATCTATTCAGGCAAGATAACTCACTATCCCACGTTCCGCGATGTGATCCAGAAAGCCAGGCAGTTCAATGCCAAAGGGAGAGAAGCTGGATGGCTCTCTTCAACCCTCCGAGCCCTCTCTTCCATCTGCTTTGGAGAGATGGATAAGTTGGTCAACCAGGGCAGAAACAAAAATCTGGAGCATCTTCTGAACAAGTCAGTAATCCTTGAACTTGACGCCCTCACCCAAGCAGATAAGGTGTTTGTGACAAGCGCTCTTCTCCTCTGGATTCATCATCGCAGAATGACAGAAAAAACCCGTGAAACTTTCAAGGGGGGGATTCTTATCGAAGAGGCACACCATATCCTCTCGAATGAAAGACGGTCTTTGTTGGGTGGCCAATCAACCATGGAGCTAACCTTCCGCGAGATAAGGGAGTTTGGCGAAAGCCTCATCATCCTCGACCAGCATCCCAGCCAGATATCTCTTCCAGCCTTGGGCAATACATATTGCACAATCTGCATGAACCTGAAACACCGGAAAGACATAAACGCCATGAGCCAGTGCATGCTTCTTGATGGGAAGGAGAGCGACCTTCTCGGCGAACTGGAGGTAGGGCAAGCCATAGTCAAGCTCCAGGGCAGAATTCCCAAAGCCTTCATGATAGAGCTGCCAGAATTCGAAATAACGAAAGGCGCCGTGACGGACAAGGCTGTGGCATTAAGGATGTAACCTGTCCTTGAAGCCAGAATGGCAGTAGCCCAAGAACAACAAGGTGGCGGGAAAAGTGAGAGTGAGGAAAAGCTACAATCCCTCAGTGAAACCCGAAACCTTGAGCACCTTTTCCTCCAAGATGTGCTTGAGTACCCAGACAGTGGTATCGCTGAAAGGTACAAGAGACTTGGCATCAGCGTCCGGCAGGGGCAGAAGCTCAAGGCAAGGCTTGTAGAAAAAGGCCTGATTGAAGAAGCTGAGAAAAAGACAAAAACAGGCAGGCTTTGAGTTATTCGGTTGACCGGAGAAGATGGCGAGGGATTGTCATAAGCTCAAAATCCGGGCTTTCGGGGCTTGTGGCGAAACTCGGGAATTCAGGCGCCGCCTTTCCCCATGACTTCAAGAAACGCGTTCTCGCACGTTCTGGCGGGCGATCGCAACTCTGCCGATGTTTTTCCCGTGACATGAAGAAATTCAACAGCGGAGAGCCTGAAAAGATGAAATCCGGACGCTTCCAGGAGAACAACAGCTCCCTTCTTTTCTCTCCCTTGTTGTTGAAAGTTACACCGCGCCGCGAGCCAGACAAAGTATATGTGCAGTTTACGCGTCACGCGTACCTGATAGGGTAGAACGCAGGTTTGCTCTGGACAAGGGCACTCCACCTCTCCCCCGGCTTGTTGTAGTGTCCGGAATCCGCGCCAGATGCCAAGCAAACAGAGAGTGCAGTTTACGCGTCAAGCATAGCTGAAAGACTTGGCGTGCTGGTGACTCCAGTACCTTATAAGTACCCTATATGATATAGCAATACGATCTACCTATTTATATACCTATATTTAAAATTACTTTAAAAACTTTTCGGTGCTACTTTTCAGTGACGAGGTAGAAAAAGCAGCCCTCGTCCACTCCTGCTCGACTGCCCACGCATAAACTCCACATAGTCTTTATCCCTTGCCCCAGCAGTAAGTACTCAAGACATGTTCAGAGTACCGCTCAGCCTCCTGACCGGAATTCTTACCCCTTTTCGTAGGCTCAAACAGGCGGATTTTGGCTTGAAAAAGTGCATTTTCCACAGGAAATCAAGCCATTTTTGCCCTAAATCTGTGCAAGTTTGGCTGAAAAACCATGAATTTCTGCCTCCCTTGCCTTTGTAGTCGCATGGTCTGTCGGTTGTCCGCAGGCCGCCGCCGCTCACCCAAACCGCATCTCCCACACCGCCTCCAGTAGCTCAGGATCAAACAGCAGCTCAATCCGGTTCGTATAAGACCTGTTGACCTTTGTCGAAATCAGGAGAATCAGGCCGAGGCTTTGAAGGTACGCCAGGTTCGTGTAGAAATAAACATAGGAAAACGGCTCTTCATGACATTTCAGGCTCAGCCGACGATATCCCTGATAGACCTTCTTGACGCGTCGATCTTTTCGCTTTATCACGGCTTTCAAGATAAGAAGGTTCTTGTCATTCAGGTCTTTTATCACATCAAGAAAAAGGTCTTTCCGCGCCCGCTCGAAATTCTGCTCAACATCCCGACCGCGTTCCACTGCTGAGTAGTAAAGCGTCTTGATGGCGACGCGGACATCAGAGTTTGTGTTCCTCGCAGTCAGGGCGGCTATTTTCCTCACGTCCAGCCGGGAATACCTCTTCAGCCCTCTCCTCGCCCTTTCCTCAAGAATCTGCTCTATCTGGGGAGCAGAGTAATTCCTGAAATGGATCGTCTCTGGCTGTAAAGTGCTTCGAACGCTTTCATCCAGTAGATTGAGAAACTTCGGGCTGTTGCTGAGAAGCACTGCCATGTAGTTTTGCTCTGACCGGCTCAGCAAGTACAGGATATCCTTATTCCTGTCCTTGTCCGAGAGAAGATCAACCTCGTCCAAAACCATGACGACTCTCCCGTCATTCTGCTGGCAAAACCGTTCCCATAATCCGCTCAGGGCAGAGCCCCGGGGCTTCACGCCAAGCAGAGAAGCCAGAATCTTGAAGCTGGTGTTGTGACTGCGGCAGTTCACGTAATGTGATTTCCAGCCGTGCCTTTTGCCCAGCAGCTCCAAGAGATATTCCACCAACAAGGTTTTCCCGCTACCTCTTGTCCCCACGACCAAGATATTGTTGGCGATCCCTGTCTTCTGATATCGGAGCAGGGCATCCACCACAGGCTTGACCTCGTCCCTCATCAAAGGCTTTTCAGAAATGTAGTTGAAATCAAAGACCCTGAAGTCCTTAATCCTCTCACTTCCTCTGGCCAGCTTCTTTTCCTTGTGCAGCACATACTCCTCGATCTCCATCCTCGCGTTAACTCCACTGCACGTGTAAAGAGACAGGGGTTTATAAAGGTATCGGCCGGCTCGCCTTTGCCCTTGTTGTCAACTCTCGCAGCTCCTCCTCGAGCATGAGAAGGCGTTTCTTCTGCCTCTTCGAGACAGGATCATTCCTTTCTTCAAGCAGTGCACGAACATCCCAAGCTGCCTTGAAAAAAAACCTTGCTCTATCTTGAGATCGGCCTCGAGATGATCCTGAAGCCTAAACGACGGAGGCAGATCCCTTTTCTCTTCTTGCCTTTGTAGTTTTTGCCATTCCACCAACTCCCCCATCCGCTTGATACTTGCCCTCAAATCCCGCAAGGCAGCTTCGATTCGGTCTTTCATCTACAAGAGAGGCATGCTTGGCTTATAAATCTACCGCTTTAGCACTCCCCGTTGTCGTAAAGATCGTCCGGTTTCCACTCGTCATCTTCCCGCCCCGACCGGCTGTTGTAGAAATCCAGCCTGTACACGACCCGCTCTACGTTCTGACCGATGGCTCTGAGGCTTTGCAGCATCTGTTCCAAGATGCCTTCTTTCTCTTCTTCTTTTCGTGATGTCATTTTGGAGAGACAACGGAATGAGGGTTTATAAGGTTTGCGGTTCCAGATAGAAGGACAGGCAATCCCAGGATTCTGAGGTGATTCACGGAGGGCTGAGACCCATGCATCTAATGGGCTTAGACGCATACTGCCCTTTCGTAACAATCCCCGTACCCATTACCCTGAGGCGCAAGGCAGGTTACGACTTGCGTTCTACTCCTTTCGAATTTCACCGCAGATTTAGTCTCGAAAGTCTCCAGTTGAGATATGCGACTCCGCTTAGCTTCGTGTCCACGCAGACTCGCCTCTGGTGTCTCGCCACGATTTTCTCCTTTGTTGGTTCTCCGTGTCTTCGTGTTAAGTTCTTTAGCCTTCTCACGTCTGAGTCGTTGGGGCACGCTGGAGAAACTGAGATATGCCCTGGATGCTGCTAAAGCGATCCACTGATACCTACCGTTTGGTTCGCAGCAATGCACAGCCGCGTGCTTCGTTATGGCATATATTGGGTGTGCACGCGGTCAGGGTCCGCATGTCATAATCTGGAAGAGGGGCGTCTTGCCCCTTGGGGCAGGAGTTGGATGCGAACTCGACTGAGGGACGATAGGTTCTGCCTCCATCCCCCTCAAAGCGCAACAGAGGTAAACCGGTTCTTGCACAATTGTAACCGATAGCCTATGATCGTCCAACGCGTGTTTGTGGGGGGTTTTCAGGGGGAGTTCGAGGGTAGGCATGAAAGGTAAGTTCTTTTCATTGAAGAGGTGGCTGAAATGGCATGTTCATGTTTGATGCGATCCCGATCTCGAAAGCTGCAAGATGGCTCGTCATCAATCTTAGCCTTCCGAATGCGCTCTGAATCGGCGAAGCCCACCAAGCGATCAGGCGTTCGTGGATTCTGTCGCGCCGGTGCCGCCGGGCTGCTACCGTAGCTCGCTGTTTTCGTGATGGTCTTGGGTCTGATATTCGACCAGCAACCCGCATTTGGACTGAGTCCGCTATACGAATACACGGTTATCGCCCATGAAGGTATGCATACCGTTGAGGGCGAGTACATTGCCGGCATTAAGCCAGAAGTGTCCGTCAACGAGCACGGATGGGTCGCCTTCATCGGTACGATCGACAGTGGAAACCAACTGATGGTTGGGCGAGAAGCGCTCAATCCGCTCAACCTCAGTCAATCGCCGGGCGGCCGGAATTTCGGATATCCGCAGATCAACAATCATAACCGCGTGGTCAGCCGGGAACTTTACGCGGGTAACAGCATCGTTCGGGTCTGGAATGTGCGGAATCCCGGGGCTTACAACATCATTGCGTCCACAGCCCCGTCTGTGTTCTCCCAGTTGACGAATCCGACACTCGGGAACACGCTGTTGCCAACCACTTCGCCAAACGTAGGCTTTCTCGGCAGGGTAGGGGATTCCACGTTCTCCTACTATGTCAATGACACGGGCGTTCGTAACGTACAGGATTTGGTGAGTCCCTTGACCGGCACAGTACTGACCAGTTTTCGCTCCATGGCCGCAGCGATAGGGACGCGGACGTTCGTCGCCCAGTATAGCACCAGAAATGACAACGGGAGGATCGTTGTTTTCGATGATGAGGATGGTGACCTCCTATGGGATGCCACGCAGATTGCAACCACGGTGGGCGGCGATTGGCTTGACCTGGGAACCGCAGCCGGCATCAGCGACAGCGGCCGCATCGTGGCTTTTGTCGGGGATCATTTGGATGACGGCCCTGGCATTTATTTGGCTGTCGCGGACCCTCGTTTCAGGAACAGTTTCGTGGTCCACCGGATTTTTGGGGAACATGACCTCATCGCCTACGACGAAAATGCAAACCCGATTACCTTCGAGTACTTCGACTTTATGAACCGGGTGGGTGTACTGCACCAGGAACTGGGAGCTCCTGGATACGATGACGACAGCATTGTTGTCATCTTCACCGCTAAACCGGAGAGAGCCAGCCGGCCCAACCCAGTGGTGCCCGATGAGCCGTTCTTGTTCTCGGAACACATGGGCATATGGACCTTACGCGTGGATGCTGAACGAGAATTGTCTCCTCCGAACAGGCTGACCATAGACCAATTCCACGTGACGAGCCCTATTCCCGTGGTCCAGGAAGGCGATTGGATCGATGGCGGTACGGTTGACGCGCTGACGCTGTACGATCCTTTGAGCCTTGCCCCGGTGGGCGTGGACCTGAATCCTCGCACTCCGTATAGGGGCGATCACTTTGCGGCTTTTTCAGCGCTAACCCGCGACGGCGTGAAAGTCGTGCGGGCAGCCCTGTTGGATACCGACGGGGACGGGTTAATGGACCATTGGGAAACCCGGGGCATTGATATCGACTGGGACGGTAACCTGGAACTTGATCTGCCGAAGATGGGAGCCGATCCCTTTCACAAAGACCTGTTTCTGGAGGTGGACTGGGCAATAGATCGCACTGAAGGAGGGCACAAGAACTGGGCCAACAAATTTCCGCCTTACACCGCACAGGGCATGGCGGAGATGTTCGACATGGCCCCGGTTCCCAATCCCGATGGTGTTGATGGGATCACTCTACATGTTGATGCGGGCCCGGGCGGACGCTATGCAGAAAACCCCGAGGCCAGGCATACTATGTACGGCTATGTGACGTTCATCCCGGATTCAGTCAATATGGGGACGAATCCCGATCTCATGTGCGGAGGCGATGCGGTCGCGCTGGAGAACGACCCCTCGGCACACCTCGATGTCGTCTATTTCGGGGTTCCCCTCGATTTTGACGTGCCTGGCGTCAAAATGCGTGCCCTGCATGATATCAAAGACAAGCACTTCGGCGACAAGGACAAGTGGGCCCGCGAGTTCGCATTCAACTACACATTCTTGGCTGACTACCAGCTATTCTGTACGGGTAAGGATAAAAAAATCGTAGTCGCCCGCGTGCTCGCCGCTACTGACGACACGCTCACCAGCGACACAACACTGCCCACATCCTTCGGAAAGTATGATTCCGTGTTGATCACCAGCGGAAAAGGCGCCGGACAGGTCAGGTCCGTTTCCAGAATAACTGAAGGCAGGGAGGTTGATCTCCGAGAACCCTGGGATGTCGTGCCCGACGCGAGCAGTACGTTCACACTCATCAATAGCAGCGTGGGTGGAATGGCAGAAGTCTTTTTCTACGGCTTTCCGGATTATCATGCCCGCCCGGGTAATGATTTCATCATGTCCATGACGGTATACGGGGTCAACGATGGAGGATGGCTCGCCAACTACAAGATATTATGGAGAATCATGAGCCATGAACTGGGACACACCCTCGGCTTGCGGCATGGCGGCACCGATCACCGCAACCATAAACCGGACTACCTGAGCATCATGAACTATCGCTACAAATACACTCGTAGGAGCTATTCGAATTGGACAGACGCGGTGTTTGATGATTGGGGCTACCTCAAATATGATTTCCACCATACGGGATACCACTTCGGGAATTCATATCACAAGGAGATGTTAAAATCTCCGAATCCGCCCGACCCCATTGATTACGAGCCACTTATGGGACGACCGCCAGATCTGACCAAGCCAGTAGTCATCATGACCGCTCCGACTGACGGAACCCGAATCCCTTACGGTCATGACCTGACCGTCTCGTTGATTGCGACCGACGACTCCGGCATAGACGCGGTCTTTGCCGTCTTTGATAAGGATGGGGACGGTGTAGTGGAAGATCCCGATGAACGCATGCAGGCGGCCCATATTCAGAACGGTCATTTTTCCGCGACCTTCAAAGACGTTGGAGGTCCCTTTAACACCCGAGCGGTGATGGGCCTTGCATTCGATACCTCCGGCAATATTGGCGCGGCTGTGGCCACAGTCGTAGCGGGTGACGTGTCTGGGGCCGAAAACATCCTCCATCAATCGGATGGCGATTTCCCTGCTCAACCCGCGGCAGACTCGGGCGGCCAACGGCAAGAGATCGAGATACCCGGGATTACCGTCCCGGGCAGCGGTCGTCTCACCTTTACGGCGTCCAGCGCCCCTCCCGTTCGGGGTGCGGCTGGAGAGCACGAGCGGCACGACACAACCGTGAGCCGAATCCGGTTGAATGATAAAGAGTATGCCCTGACTCCCGTGTGCAACCCACCAGGCAGCGATCCTGCCATCTGCACATCGTACTGGCAAGCCCCCACGGGCGGCGTGTTGACCGTATACCTTCTCGGACCAGCCGTCTTCGATGCGCAGGGGAAGTTTCTCGGGCATCCCACGCAACACTATAACCTGACAGTGACTTTTGAGTTGGTCGACATCACACTGCCTGGGGTCAGCATCGTCGAGCCGCCGACCGGCGGATTCGTCGAACTGGGCGAAACCCTGGCGGTGCAAGTCAGCGCGACCGATGATTACGGTGTTGGGGCCGTGGAGATCGCCTTTGATATTGACGGCGATGGTTCCCAAGACGGAGCCGGCGAGACCGTTGCCGCGGAGGATCTCGGTGAAGGAATCTACCGCGCCACATTCGCTGGTGTCGCTGGAGATGCTGGCGCCCGGTCGATCCGGGTTGTGGCCACGGATACCTCGGGAAACAGCACCCGTGAGACCGGCTTCGTGGAAGTCCGCGTCCCGGATACCGAGGCTCCGTTTGTGGCGATCAAGTCGCCTCTTGCCGGATGGCCCATCGAGCAGGATGATACTCTCACGGTCGAGGTGAACGCGTACGATGACGTCGAATTAGCATCGGTGACGATCACGTTCGACATTGATGGTGACGGAGCAACCAGCGGCGAGGGCGAATCCATTCTCGCCGAAAAAACCGGGGTGAATCTGTACACAGCAGAATTTCCCAACATCACTGGACCGAACGGTTCCCGAACCGTCAACGTCGTGGCCGCCGATACGTCAATGAACACGTCGCCCGCCGATGTCCCCGTCACGGTCGGCGGGGTCGAGCCGACGATTGAAACAATCTTCACGGACACAGGGCACATTGACGCTCAGCCGAGCGTATGGAGCGGCGGACGGCAGCAGGTGATTGACTACGACCCCATCGCCGTATCGGGTTCGGGTACGTTGACGTTCATTGTCACCGCGACCCCCCCCGTCCGACGGGAAGTGCAGAATATCTCAAGAGCAGATCCCTACGTCAGGCACATCAATTTCAACGGCACGGATTACAACCTCACCGCTTCCTGCAACGCGTATGGTGCGGACCCGTCAGTCTGCACCACCACCTTTGAAGCCACGGAATCCGGCACGCTCGATTTCGAAGTCCTTGGACCGGGCACGTGGAACATCTGGGGAGAGTTCTCCGGGCACCACGCACAGGATTACACCATCGAAATTCAGTTTACATCTGTGGATATCACTCGCCCGGAAGTCACTTTCACATCGCCTGACATGGGGGCGGAGGTGGACCTCGGCATTCCGTTGACAGTTGACGTGTCCATCGTGGATGAGGCGGAGGTCGCATCGGTGGTGGTCTCTTTTGACGTGGACGGAGACGGAGACACGGATGACTTCGGCGAGCAATTGGCTGCCAACCGTATCGCTGGCGACAACTACCAGGCGACCTTTGCAGACCTCTCCGGCATCCCCGGCGCGCGGACGATCGAAGTCCTGGCAACAGATACCTCCTTCAACATGACTCGCAAAGCCATGACCGTAGGCGTGGGCGGAGTCGGCGCAGGCGAGACCGTCCTTTCCGCGCTCTCGGGCACCATCCCTGGGCAACCGAGCCAATGGAACGGCGGCTCTCGCCAGATCGTCGAATTCGACCCCATCACTGTCCCCGGAATGGGACGGATCACCTTTGTGGTAACGGCTACCCCGAATGTCCGACAGGAAGTCCAGAACATCGAGCGTCACGATCCCAAGGTAGTGACAATCAACTTCGAGGGTCAGGACATCTCCCTGATCCCTGTATGTAACTCTCCGGGCAGCGATCCCGCCGTCTGCGTCTCGGTATGGGATTCACCGGGGGCGGGGGAACTGGATTTCGAGATTCTCGGCCCGGCCACGTACAACATCTGGGGGGAGTTCCAGGGCCATCCCGAACAGGATTACACGATTGAGGTACTCTTCCTCCCAGGCCCAACTGTTACCGAAGTCACGCCTAATTCCGGCTCGGTGGGTGGGCATGAGACGGTGACGGTCAGAGGCACCGGCTTCGGCCTCAACGCGGTTGCTCTCTTCGGAGAAGTGCCGGCTACCGATGTCGTATGGATTAGCGACGAGGAACTCACCTGCACAACCCCGCCGGGCGTGACAAGCAGTGTGAGCGTTATCGTATTAAACGCTGATCCGGAGGGTTTGTCCTGGAATTACGGCGGGCCCTATGGACTATTCGGCGAACTTAAGGACGGATTTACTTACCAACCGGCATCGCCCCCAGCTCCAATGCAGGCGGAAAGGCTGCTGGGCACGTACAAGGGTTATTTCCCCGCCGTAGGCTCGGAGGAACCGCAGCAGCAGGAGACCTTCGATTTCGATATCCCCGGGTCGGGCCGGGTGCGCTTTGAAGCCTACGCCTTCATCCCCATTCTCAACGCCATTCCCGGTCCCTTCGAGGATCCCGACAACCTCGAATGGCACAACGAGAGCACCGCCGTACGAAGCTTCAAGGGCGGTGACGGCGGGGGTCACTGGACGCAGGTTGAATACACCGACCTGAATTACGCTTACGGGCCCGTGATCTCCGACGCGACACGCGTCGTCGGCAGCGGGGCGGCGGGCTCCGGCCAGTTGACCGTCAAGGGACCGGCACGATGGAACGCCTTCTGGAGACAGTTCGGCGAGTACGTGATGCTAAGTGCTCCCGCCCAGAACTGGAGCTTAGCCGTGTGGTACGCCGAGCCACCCTCACTGACCTCCGTTTTCCCCACGTCAGGAACGGAGGCAGGAGGAGACACGGTGACGCTGACCGGCTCGAATTTTGCTGAAGGCATCAAGGTCCGGTTCGATGGTGCGCTCGCGACGAACGTTGTGGTATCGAATGAAAACACCCTGACCTGCATGACACCTCCGGGTCTGGCAGGCCTCGCATCGGTGGAGGTGGAACTCTTGGACATGACGGCTGGGCTGGCTGACGCTTTCACCTACGAACCCGACGTACAGCGCAAGGCAATCACAGAATTCGGGGTTGACCCTCAGGGAAGTCCGATTATTGGAGTCCAAACCCAGGTTGGGAGAACCTACCAGCTCCAGCGCAACGATGACCTGGCCAATCCCAACGGCTGGGTGGATGTTGGCGGGGAATTCGCTGGAAGTGGCGGAGAGGAGTCTGTTACGGACCCGACGCTCGCTCCCTACGCCCCCGGCATGTTCTACCGGTTCATCATTCGGGAGTAGTGGCGTAGGTGACCTGTGCCGAAGAATGACTGGCTGGGTGTAGCTCGCCTGGAACAGCCGCCCCGTGTACAGGTACGTGCATTGGTCATGCTCTGGCCTCTTTGCTGAGAGCACGTAGGATCAATAGACCACGATTCAGTCGGAAGCCAAAATGGCGATCTGGGCCGATCCAGACGCGACATCCACCCGCAAGTCCCATAGAATCGAAATCCAGCGATTGGCGACCGACTTTGGTGCCGCTCGCCTGCGATCGAAGACCTGGCGTGTAAGCAGGTGTAGCCTTCGGTTTTCGGTGGGGTGAACTGTTACCACAAACAGTGAAATCACGTCGTGTTTCGTGCAGGAGAATCGCGAAGTGTCCGGCGCAAACAGGCGCTTTCTAACTGGTGAAATCGCTTTCCGTCACTTGGCGCAATCTGTGTGTTCGCAATCGACAGCAATGTCGTCTGTTACCAATGGAGCAGACCCGTTTTCACAATTAAGCTCGACCCACCTGGCGTTTCTGTGGAAGACGGGGGACTTCGGCGTGTGCACATCCAGTCTAATTAGTGTACCGCTTGTGACGAGGCAAACCGACGAAAGCGTTTCTATCGGGTAAGTTCCTCCCATTAATCTCCATCGTTCGGGTCGCGCTTTGCGGTTCAGCTGGCCAGGGGGCGTTCGCCTGGTTCGGCTCCTCCTCTCAACAGGGCATGGCGTCTCCCTTAGGCCACGTGATGGAGCTTGGCATGGGTCTTGCAACCCCCAACCGGCGGCTGCCGGGCGATACGTGAGTCAAACGCAGCCTGAGAAAGGAGAACCGACTATGAAAACCCTTCAAGCACTGATGTGGGCGTCGGGCAGCGTCGCACTCCTGGGCCTGCTGGGCTGCTCCCACCGCGAAACGGTGTACGTGGCCCAGCCGCAGCCGGAGTACGTCATCGTCCGCGAGGCCCCCCCGCCGATCATCAGGGAGCACCGACCGTCCCCGCCCTCCCGGGGGCACATCTGGATTGACGGCAACTGGCACTGGAACGGCCAGCGGTACGTCTGGCACCCCGGCCGCTGGGCTCGCCCGCCACACAGGCGCGCCGTGTGGGTTTCGCCCCGCTACGAGAGGCACCAGCGCGGCTACCGGTACATGCCGGGGCGGTGGAGTGAAAGGCACCCGGGACGGCAAAAATAAGACCAGCACCGTCGAGATGGGCGCTAAGATCGGTGGGCCGGAGGGGCGCGAGCAGGTTGAGGCAAGAATACTGTTTCGGCGGAAAAAGTGCGTTCCAACAGGCAAAATCTGCTCCCGCCATTCTGCGCAAAGCGAATCTCCGTAATCAACGGCTGCACCGGCGATCAAGGACAGCGGAATGACGTTTCGACCGTTGTTCTCGACGTCGCCCGCATCACACCCTCGATTCCGTCCCCTTGCTAAGCCTTCGGTGGCCGAAACTTGCGCATAGTTGCGGAAGGGCGAGAAAATGATCGCAACTCCGTGTGAATCTCGTTTTGGACATTCCCGTTTGATGTGTCCACCACAACGCTGTAAGCTGCCCCGCCGATCCCACCTCGGACCGGCTACTTGTCACCTTTAGAATTCAGGCGCCGTATAAGAGCGTTTCTGGACGATCCGGGGCTATACAGAAATTATCAGGCAAATTGGCTTTTCAGACTATTCGCATCTTGACCATCTTCAAGAAGTTGCATAGCATTGGACAGGCTGCTTGCTTCCGTGCTCGGTGACTGATCGCTTAGGGCTCCCGATTTGCGTCCATGTAGGCTTCGGTAGAACAGGTGGCGCCCAGCCCCACCTCGTTACTGATTTGCCCGGGGGCGTAAGAGACCTGCGCCTCTCCCAGGTGTGC
>Ga0209979_1000152_pt1 | contig 116410 bp, 107 predicted proteins | sample AnhtaG_FD_183114 | JGI IMG/M metagenome (GOLD analysis project Ga0209979, IMG submission 183114) | Deep subsurface microbial communities from Anholt, Denmark to uncover new lineages of life (NeLLi) - Anholt_01485 metaG (SPAdes) (version 2) | ecosystem: Environmental > Aquatic > Marine >... | reverse complement strand
ACCTGAGAGGAGTTGGTGGCAGCGACGCCCACTCCTTCTCGGACATACCATCATGCGCAACGCGGTTTGAAAAAAGGATCAGCAATGTAGAGGAGCTGGGCACCGAGCTCAAGGAGGGGCGATTTAGAGCCGTAAGTCTTCGCTGAACCGGACTCGCTAGCCGGTGAGGAAGCATGCACAGGTGGAGGTGGGTCTCCTTCGGTTGGAGATAATGCCTAGACTTATTAAGAAGGCTCTGCGCACAGTTCGCTGACCAGGAGATCGAGGGCAAGTTCCCCTTTGTCCCCTTTGAACCTGCCTGTCTTTATCGAGATGTCGGTGTCCAGCAATTTGCGGTAGATGTTCTCCAGCCGCTCCAGGGAATGTGCTTTGGCCTGCGCTATAGTCTTTTTAAGGGCATATTCAGAGGTAAGCCCTAGGCCATGTCCGATCTCAGCAGCCCTGCGCCGCTGGCGGAGAAGGTGTTTGGCCTGTATCACCAAGCGGAATTGACGGGTGATCATAAACAAGAGGTACGGTGGCGCTGCCCCTCCATCCTCCAGCCGGTGGAGGAGTTTAGTTGCCGCAGCCGTCCTGTGTTCAAGAATGGCATCGATCATAGCGAACACAGTGAATTCCCGTGCTTCAGCCACCAGCAACCGTACATCGTTCTCCTCTATCGTTCTCCCCAGGCTATAGAGACAAAGCTTGTCGATTTCACTGGAGAGGAGCCAGAGATTACTACCGATAAGATTGGCGAGTAGCCGCGCTGCGGCTGGTGATATACTGCCTCCAGATTTGTTTGCCCTGGTCTGCATCCAGTCGTACAACTGGTCACCCTTTTGGATACCCTTTGAAGGTATGAATAGGGGTTTGAATTCCCTGACCGTTGCCTGGGGGGCGAGCTCTTTGAGAAGGAGATTGCTTTTCTTGAGCTTGCTATCGGTGAGCACCAAGATGGTACTCTCTGGCATCCGTTCAGCGTATCCTTTAAGCGAAAGCCAGCCGGAGTCCTTGAGCTTCGGTGGATGCTTCACTCTATCTTTTTGCTCGAAGAGGCCAAGCAAGCCCTCGACGATCACGAGACGCTTTGGTGCTAAGAAAGGCACGGTAGCACAGGTAGCAATCAGTTGCTCGGGCGTAGTGTTTTGGCTTTGGAGTACTGTGGTGTTGGTGACAACCATCGCTTCATCTCCCAATCCCTCCTTGATCTCGGTCAAGGCCTCTCTGAGAGAGAAATCATCCTCACCGTACAATATGTAAAGCAATCCTGCCTCCAACCATCACCTTGATAATCAAATACGATGTTTCAATGTGGACTCTTTGGGGTATAATTATAGCATCTAATCACGGTTGTTTGAAACGTGGGTTTAGCCCGAGATCGTGAAGTAATTCTTTTGTGCCCACTCGCACTTTTTATATACGACGACATAAATACTTGCGCATAGTATAATAGCGCATAGTGAAATTCTAAACACTAATTTCGTTCGACTGAACTCACGACGAAGTCTAAGCACTAAACGGATTCAAATATCAAAATGCAAAAGGCAAAAGAGTAGCGTCGTGACTCCTGTCACGACGAAGAATTCGTTGCCACAGGAGTGGCAACGCTACGCTTGCTGATAGTGATTTTGGTCTTTTGTTTTGGGGTTTTGATATTGTTTAGGATTTCGTGCTTAATTACGGTTCTGCATAACTATTCAATGCGTTTCATATAGCCAAACAGGAGTCTGGGGCATGGAGATCAGCATCATTGGTCTACCCAAAAGCGGCAAGACCACTGTGTTCAACGCCCTTAGCAAAGGCGAGGCGCAAACAGGCGCTTACTCCTCAGCTGCTCTCGCTCCCAACATTGGGGTGGTTAAGGTACCGGATCACAGATTGGATGAGCTTACCGAGCTCCTTAAGCCAAAGCGTACGGTTCCTGCGGAAGTGACGTATATAGACATTGCTGCTCCCGCTAAAGGGTTTGGCAGGGGTGAAGGGCCGAGCGGGCAATTAGTCGCTTACCTTAGCAAGGCGGACGCCCTGGCTCATGTAGTCCGCGCTTTTGAGGACGAAAGGATACCCCACTTTGAAGGCACCGTGGACCCAGAGCGGGACATCGGCACCATGAACCTCGAGCTTGCCTTCTCTGACCTGGCTATTATCGAAAGGAGGCTGGAGCGACTTAAGGATTCGCTGAAAGGTGCCAAACAGCAGGAGAGGGAACTAATATTCCAAGAACAGGCCCTCTTGGCCAAGATCAAGTCTGCCCTCGAGGAAGATGTCGCCATTCGAGAGCAAGACCTCTCAGAGCAGGAAGTCAAGGCGATCGAGAACTTTCAGTTTCTTACCGCTAAGCCCATGTTGCTGCTGCTTAACATTGGCGAAGGCCAGCTTCCAGAAGCTAGCTCTCTGGAGACCAAATTTGCCAGCCGCTACCGGAGACAAAACTGTGAGGTTGCCGTCCTCTGCGGCCAGCTTGAGATGGAACTGACACAACTCAGCGATGCCGAAGCCCAAGAATTCCGTGCGAGCCTGGGCCTGGATGAATCAGGGCTTGACCGGATGATCCGGCTATCCTATGGTCTTTTGGGGCTGATCTCTTTCTTCACCATTGCCTCTGATGAGGTAAAAGCCTGGACCGTCCGCCGCAGTACCACTGTCCAGAAAGCAGCGGGCAAGGTGCACTCTGATATGGAACGTGGCTTTATCAGGGCGGAGGTTATCGGTCACGACGACCTTGTCAAATGCGGCGGCCTGGCTGAGGCGCGAAAGCAGGGTCTGCTCCGCCTCGAGGGCAAGAATTATGTAGTACAGGACGGTGATGTGGTCACTGTCCTGTTCAATGTCTAAACCGTTGTCTCAGCTAGCCGCCGATCATGGATAGGTGCCATTGAAGCCTGAATACCAGTTGCCATCAGTTCCCTGGTACGCACCGTAGACCGCGCCGTACTTGCCCACGATCCAGCAGTACCCACCGCCGGGGGCAGGACCACCGTTGTAGGTGTCACCGGCCATAGCTGACTCCGGTATCTCATTGAGATAGGGGCCATTCTCGTACTGAAGCGGCGATACCGCATCACGGTCAGTCGATCCGCCAGCGACAGCAGTGAAGTCGCCAGGCCAGTTCACCAATAACCCCATCCAAATAGCGTGAGCCGTAATATCCGCGGTTTCCGCTGCATCATTGACAGCCTCATCTACTCTAGGATTATTAGTGTTGTCGCGATCAAAGTTAGTCGTGCTTAGCACCAAAACATGATCGCCAACATTGCTGAGGGACGTGGGATAGTAATGCCCAGTGGTACTCGCAAAGTTGGAATCACACCATGTATCAGCAGTATTATTGTAGCCTCCATGTACATCAGAGTAGAAGCTAGCTGTGGCAAGCTGGATGACCCCTTGGTCGGTCTCGAAGGCTTGGGCGCCACCTCTGCTCGTCACTGTGTCGGCGATGTGGGTGATGTTGGTGATAAGCGTCTCGATCTCTGACATCGTCATCTCGAGGGTGACGTCAAGACAGGAATCACTAACACTTACGTCTAGGTTCTCAAGCAACGCTAGCGCTTCTTCTGGAATGTCCGGCATCATATTGGCGAACAAAATCGCAGCACTGATCATGGTCTCCGCAGCTTCCGCCGAATCGCTGCTGGTAAAACACATCCAACAGGCAAGGGAGATCGCTTGCTTGTTTTTGGCCAAAGTCACTCCAGTCGTTTCGATGTCGGCAAGCCGGGACAAATCTATTGGCAGTGGCAGTACAGCTTGGACCTCCTGCAAGCCTTCCTCTATTACCCCCGGAGGCACCTCTATCGCTACTTTCACCAAGCCGTCGCCGAGATCGTTATACATGTCTAACAACTTTCCGCTGACGGCTGACTGGTCGCCTTCCTTTACCGCAATGACGTCTTTGACTGCCTCCATCGGGCCGATAACAAACGCATCGCTGCCCAGGAAAGCAATCCCCATTTCTTCATCGGGGTCTGTGCATATTTCGTATATTTGGTAGCCTTTGTAGTTGACGGTCGTGAATCGTTCGTCCCTCTCTGATTCTATGCTTGCAATCAGATCACTTTCTTCAAAAGTTCCTTTTACCACGATTCCAAAGTAGTCCATATCCCCAGTAGCCCCTGAGATCTCGCCAAACATCAAGCCTTCCCCAAAATCCCTCAGGTCGAGGTCACTCTCTTCCATGGCCAAGTCCAAGGCCTCATCGAGTGTCTGAGGGTCTCCTGGCTCCATAGGCATTGCTTCGTAGAGTGCGGCGATATCTTCATCTGCTATAATCTGGCTCAGGTCTATATGACCTATCATATTGGCTTTCTGGGGCACAAGCTCAGTCGGGAGCATAATAGTAGGTGCGGCAGTAGTAGGCGCGGCAGTCGACGTTGGCGTAGTTGTGGGTGTCTCTCCCCCACCGCATCCTAGCAGCAGTGAAACTACAACCACCACGATGAATATAGAAACGGTTTTCCTCACTATTTTCTCTCCTTTCGCCTACTAGCTCATTCGGTGGCAGAGTCTAGCACTCACACTCCCATATGTCAACTAAAGGCAGACTGATTAGTTGACCGCGGGGGTCTACCCAAGTTAGAATAAACTCAGAGGGGGCAAATGTTTGAGACTCTTTCCGACAAGCTCGGGGCCGTTTTCAAAAAGCTCTCAAGCAAAGGGAAGTTAACCGAAAAGGACGTTGATGAGGCGCTACGCGAGGTGAGGCTGGCGCTGCTGGAAGCGGATGTTAACTTCAAGGTAGTGAAGGGTTTTCTGGCTAGGGTGAGGGAGCGAGCCGTCGGCGTAGAGGTGCTGGAAAGTCTGATGCCTGCGTATCAGGTGATAAAGATTGTCAACGAGGAGATGGTTGTTATCCTGGGAGGTGACCAACAGAAGCTGAGACACGCCGCTCAACCGCCCACCGTGATGTTGATGGTTGGGCTTCAGGGCTCGGGCAAGACCACTACCTCTGCTAAGCTAGCTCTGCATCTAAGGAAAGGTGGACAACGCTCTCTAATGGTTGCTGCTGATCCCTACCGTCCTGCTGCCAAAGATCAGCTTATTACTCTGGGCAAGCAGCTCGACATCCCTGTCTATTGGGAGGGGGACTCGACGGTCGCTATTTGCGCCAGTGCTATGAAGCGAGCCAAGGAGATAGCGGCCAGCGTGGTGATCATCGATACCGCAGGCCGGCTTCACATCGATGAGGAACTGATGAGGGAACTCAAGGAGCTTGGCAAGAGGCTTAGTCCCGCTGAGGTACTGCTCATTGCTGACGCCATGACCGGGCAGGAGGCAGTGAGAATAGCGGAGGAGTTCAATGCTACTGTAGGGTTGACTGGCGTGATCTTGAGCAAAATGGACGGCGATGCCAGGGGCGGTGCAGCGCTTTCCATCACCTCGGTCACTGGGGTGCCCATCAAGTTTGTTGGAACCGGAGAGAAGGTAGATGCGCTGGAGCCCTTCTATCCTGATCGAATGGCATCTCGAATCCTGGGCATGGGCGATATTCTCAGTTTTATCGAGAAGACGGAGGCGGCTACCGATGCCCAGAAGAGGCAGGACTTGGAGCGCAAAATACGCCGTGGCAGTTTCGACCTCGAAGACTTCTTGGAGCAACTGCAGCAGATAAGAAAGATGGGACCTATTGGTCAGCTTATAGAGATGGTCCCCGGGATGTCGGGTCTATCGCGGAAGTTGCCTCAGGGCGGTGATGAAAGGCAACTGAAAAAGGTAGAGGCTATAATCTTCTCTATGACCCCTGATGAGCGGCACAATCCCAACATAATCGACGGCAGCAGAAGGCGGCGCATCGCCCGGGGAAGTGGCACCACTCCCCAGGACGTCAACCAGTTGCTAAGCCAGCACCGCCAAGTGCAGAAGTTGATGAAGGAGCTAGGCCGAGGGAAGAAGCTCACTTCTATCTTTGGGTTGAGGTGACGGAGAAATGGCGTACAGTACATCAGGAAATAGCCTTGGGCCATTTACATTCGATATTGAGAAGCTAAGCCAGTGTTCCTTCGAAGTGGGGCCGATAAGGCCGCCCAGTGAAGGTGGAAGCCATTCCCTGCTGCTCAGGCCAACACGAAATTGCTCCTGGAACAGATGCAGATTCTGTTACGGCATGATCTACAATCGGCAGAAGTTCGAACTCCGAAGCGTGGAGGATATAAAGAAGGATATAGATGCTGTTAAGGCAATAGCGGATGAAATAAAGGCGGCGTCGTGGAAGCTGGGATATGGTGGTGCGGTGAAAGCGGATGTGGGAATCGCTATGATCCGAAGAGATCCCACTCTCAGGGCCAATCAATCTTTCGTCATCGTATTTGACTGGCTACATTTTGGCGCAAGTACGGTTTTCCTGCAGGACGCCAATACCTTGATCATGCCAACAGATCAACTGCTGGAGGTCGTGAGATATTTGAAGGAGACATTCCCGGCAATAGAGCGGATTACCTCTTATGCCAGAGCGAAAACTCTTGCCAAGAAACCACTGGAGGAATTGAAGGAACTGAGCAGCGCCGGGCTTTCGAGGCTCCACGTGGGGCTCGAAACAGGAGACGATGAATTGCTGAGCTATGTAGATAAAGGCGTGACCGCAGCCGAACAGATACAGGCGGGCAAGAAGGCCAAGGAAGCAGGTTTTGAACTCTCCGAGTATGTCATGATTGATTTGGGAGGCAGGGCGAGATCAGAACAACACGCAAGGAACACGGCCAGGGTTTTGGATGAGATCGATCCGGATTTTATCAGGCTAAGGCCCTTAGCGATTGGACCGGGTTTACCGCTATATGAGGACTACACCCAGGGGATTCTCGAGCTCTCATCGCCTCATGAGCGTTTGCAGGAGGTGAAGACCCTGGTCCAGAATCTGCATGTGACGGGCAGCGTGTCCTTTGATCATTTCCTGAACTCATGGTATCGGGATAGTGACCGCCGCTACACGCTGTTCAAACAGGACTACAACGGTTACAAGTTTCCTGAAGAGAAGGACAGGGTTTTACAGCTTATAGAAGAGGGCTTGAGAGTAGATGAGTCGACACATATACACGCGAAGGATTTGATTGGGCTGGCACATCTATGAGAGATGAGGGAGTGAAGTGAAGGGGGAAGGAAGCATATGAATGAAGACCGCGGATCAGACAGCGCAAGCTCTCTACCCACAGGTTCGCGCATATGGCCATCAAAGCGCTATGCCGAAATGCACCTCCGCTCACTGCAGGACCCTGAGAGATTCTGGGCCGAGGAGGCGCGGAAACTCGACTGGTATAAGACCTGGGATCGTGTTCTCGATTGGAGCCCACCATATGCGCGATGGTTCGTTGGTGGCAAGCTCAATGCCTGCTTTCAGTGCGTTGATCGCCATGTAAAGACATGGCGTAAGAGCAAGGTGGCGATATACTGGGAGGGGGAAACAGGAGAGACAAGGGTACTGAGCTATTCCACCCTTTTCCGGGAGGTCAACCGCTTCGCCTCGGTGTTGCAGAAGCTTGGGGTCAAAAAGGGAGATCGGGTCGCCCTCTATCTTCCCATGATCCCCGAACTGCCTATTTTCATGCTGGCCTGCGCCCGAATTGGGGCTGTGCATACGGTGATCTTCTCCGGGTTCAGCGCCCATGCGATAGCAGACAGGGTCAATGACATCCAGGCGAGTGTCCTCATCACCGCTGATGGAGGGTATCGCCGCGGCAAGATCCTGGCGCTCAAGGAGATTACTGATGAGGCAGCCAAACTGTCACCGTCAGTGGAAAAGATAGTCGTGGTTAGGAGGACGGGGGAGAAGGTGGCCATGACCCCGGGAAGGGACTTCTGGCTTTCTACCCTACTCGATGAGGCGGATATGACGGTTAAGCCTGAGCCGATGGAGTCTACTCACCCACTATATATCCTCTATACCTCGGGGACTACAGGTAAGCCCAAGGGTATAGTACATGGCACAGGTGGCTACCTTGTGTTCAACCACTCGGCATATAAGTGGGTGTTCGATATAAGAGAGGAATCGGTCTACTGGTGCACCGCCGATGTGGGATGGGTAACCGGCCACAGCTCCATAGTCTATGCTCCTCTCTCCCATGGCGCAGCCATTGTCTTGTATGAGGGAGCTCCTGATTACCCCACGGTGGATCGATGGTGGGATATAGTGGAGAAATATGGCGTCAGCATCTTTTACACCTCACCCACAGCGATACGCATGTTTATGCGCCATGGCGAGGAATGGCCGCAAAAGCATGATCTCTCCAGCCTGGAGCTCCTGGGCAGTGTCGGCGAGCCCATCAATCCCGAGGCCTGGCAATGGTATTACAAGTATATTGGAGGGGAGAGATGCCCTATAGTCGATACCTGGTGGCAGACGGAGACCGGGGGCACAATGCTATCCCCAACGCCAGGGATTGAGCCTATACCGCTAAAACCGGGCTCGGCGACTTTCCCACTGCCTGGGGTTGATGCGGCTGTAGTTGATGCTGAAGGAAACGAGACCCCTGCGGGGCAAACAGGACTCCTCATAATAAGGAAACCGTGGCCGGGTATGCTGCTCGATGTCTATGGCGACCCACAGCGCTATAAGGACTCCTACTGGTCACGATTCCCGGGATCGTACTATACTGGCGACTTCGCCATGCGTGACGAGGATGGCTATTTCTGGCTGCTAGGTAGAGCGGATGAGGTGCTGAAGGTAGCGGGACATCGCATCGGAACGGCGGAACTGGAGGATGCCGCTGTATCGCATCCTGCCGTGTCTGAGGCCGCGGTGGTGAGTAAGCCGGACGCAGTGAAGGGGGAATCCATCATTCTGTTTGTCACCCTGAAGATAGATGCTTCAGCTTCACCCAGTTTGAAAAAGGAGATCAGCGAGCATATGCGTCACGTCATCGGGCCTATTGCTACCCCAGATGAGGTCCACTTCGTGGCGTCGTTGCCCAAGACCAGGAGCGGCAAGATCATGCGCCGCGTGCTCAAGGCAGTATCCATGGGGCAAAGCCTGGGCGACCTGACCACTTTGGAGGACGAGGCATCGGTGGAGGAGCTGAAAAAGGCCTACGAAGGCCTGAGGAAGATGTCTGGCGCGGACAAGGAGGGGCGATAGGTCCTTGAGAAGCGTTTTCCCTGGAGGTGGGTTTCGATCAAGCGCCGAATCTTGCTCCAGCTTCTTGAGGTTCGCTACTAGCTTCCCGCACCTCTCATCGAAGTTGCTTTCATTGAAATATCCCCGCGTCAATTTCCTTTTCGGCATTCATCTTGTTCCTTAGATTCACAGCTAATGCCTTGCCACCTTCGCCGCAATAGCTAATAAAGACTCTCATGACACGTAGCTGAGGTCAACCTCCAATACTTGCACTGTTTATTTATACGGCGTTTGGGACTAATCCGCGAGCGAGTGGCTATGTCTTCACCAGAGAACTTTCTCATAGTGTGGAAGGCAATCCTCAAAGCTCAGGCTTGGGGTATACCTTTCGACCATGCTAAGACTTAATCACCTGCCTAGGTGCACCACAGACAGGGTTGACAATCCCTTCTTATGCTGATGACAAGCGAAGCCACGCCTGAAGCTGTGGGCGTTGCATGGAAAGCCAACCCTGCGACCGAGACGCAGAAGCATACACTGCACCGACGTATTAACAGACTCCCGTTGCAGTGTTAGAACGGCTCCCCACTGTTGCAAATGTCTCTCGCGGAATCATATCGCAAGCGATTACAACGAGGAAGCTTTTTGATAGTGCTGATCGTGCAGTATCAGCCTTGACTCTGACCTATTCGAAACATCTCGGTACCGCACGTTGGGCACACGTCTGGAAGTGTCAAATCTCAGTGTAGGTGGTTGGTTTCTCCATCGTTACTAGGAGTCGTCTGGCAGGCGGTTCATTTCCTTTCCGTAGACCAGGGCATATCCATTGACCAGGGCATATCTTGCCAACTTTTCTCGGCAGATCTGAGACTTTCTCTACTTCGGGTAGAGCTACGAGTACGTTAGGCAGTCGGGCAATGTTTCGCGAAAAGAGTTTGACCTTGATACCTTTGCCCATTGAGCCCTCTAGATCCAGGACTCTAATCTGATCAGACTTTGTCAGGCGGTTCAGCACCTTCTCCGTCTTGCCTAAATCTACGGGAGGCCCGATCACCAATTCTGCAGTGCCCTCGTAAGACACGGGTCTCTCCTTTTGGTCGTCTTCCTCCCGGCAGCGCTCCAGTTGCTCCGGCACTGCTTCCGCTGTCGTCTCTGCTGGGGCCTTGCTTTCTCTTGCTTTCTCCTTTGCTGTCTTGAGGATATGCTGAGCTTGATGTTCAGCTGCTGATACTGCCTCTTGACAGGCGGCTTTCGCCTCAGCGGCAACCGTCTCTGCTTGCTCCTTAGCTTTCTCTTCCACCTGCGCGATAATCCTCTCAGCTTGCGCTCTGGCGTTCTCTTCCGCCCTGGCAATGATATCCTCTGCTTTGGCCTCAGCCTGCGTGATAATCTTCTCAGCTTGCGCTCTGGCGTTCTCTTCCGCCCTGGCAATGATATCCTCTGCTTTGGCCTCAGCTTTCTCTTCCACCGTTTTGATGATACCTCGACCTTGCTGCTCCACTCCTGAGATTCTGTCCAGAGAACTCTTTTGAGCTTCTTGTTTGGCAATGAGCGCTTCTCTCTCTGCCTTCTCCTTGATTTCTTGTGCCTTGTCGTTCGCTTTGCTTAGAGCATTCTGCGCTTGCTCCTCAATGGTTCCTATTATCACTATTGGTAATTCCTCGGCTTCTTGCCTCGCTTTACAAATAATCCCGGTGGCTTCGTTCTCTGTTCGTTCGCATACGGCAGCTTCAGCCCCGAATGGCTCAGGGGCTTTGCTTTTTAGAGCCAGTGCGTCAATCACGCGCATCGAAGAGGACCTGGTGGCCAGCAGGTTCCATGCCGACTTAGGCCACCGGATCTTACGAGTAACTGAGGCCGGAGTGGCAGACGGTTGCCGCAGTACGATAGGCCCCGTGGTTGCACTGCCATTCGCTCTTGAAAGTTCTTCTACCGTGGGCTTCTCCATTGTCTCCACCCAGGCTTCCTTCTCCCGATCCCAAACCCACGTGGTTCTGGGCTCAGCCTCCTTTGCGTCTTCCCATCCGAATTTGCTGCTAGATTCAGGTTCCCGTACAAGTTCTGTCCCTATCAGGGTTCCTCCAAGTTCGCCTGGCTGGCTTGCCCTCTGGCCTTCTTCCACTGCTTGATTAGCTGGCTTCCTGGAGTTCCGCCCCGTAATCGTCTCCATCAGCACCTCCTCCGATAGACTAATGTCGCCGCAGTGCTCAATCTTGATCCAGCAACCGTGGTGACGCTCCGAGCCCTACTGAGCGTTCTCATCGGGCGACAAGCTGAGACGGTACGACAAGATCGTGTAATCAAGCGTCTTTACCATGCTGGACTGCCTATCCATGAAAGCGAGCACGGCGATTATTTACATACAAAGCAGTTCTGGGCCATACCGCGCTCTCTTGGTCGCAGCCGGGAGAGCAAAGTACCATGCCAATGCGTTGGACTGGTGCATCTTATACCATCATACCAACAAATTGTCAATACACCTTTCCTCACCTTTCCTCTATTTTTGCTCTCATACCCTCCGGGTGTACGGTGAGATCCTATCAGAAATCTGGCAGGTGGTTGCGAGAGTCTAGTCTCCGGGGTTGAATTCAATGTGCGCAGTGATGGAAGGATCGGGGCTTCTACTCCTGTCAAGCGCTTGCTCCAAAACCAAGTCGTTTTGGAGCGCCAGCTGTCCCTACGCGGCAAACTCTCTGCCGTTCAGTTCAACATGTGGCAATCTGAGTGGAAAGCACTGGGGTCTATTTGGGGCTATGCAATCCTGGAAGACGTCTGCTGTCTACCTGATCTGATAGGCGGCCTTTTCCAAGATTTCCCTGACTGATAGCGCAGCAGGTGAATCCTCGGGCAATTCCAGCAATGATTTTCCATCTAGGTTATACTGCTCAACCCTGGCATCGTACTGAATCCTACCGAGATATGCTCCGCCAGTCTTTTGGATGCGTTTCTCCAGCTCGTCGTTGAATCTGTAGTTTGCCACCATATAGAGGTTATTGTATGTTATGCCTACTTCTCTTGTAAGTCTTTGTATCCTATCTATGCTCTTCAGAGATTTCATGGATGGGTCCAGAATAATGAACAGGTCGTCTATTTCCGAGGTCACGTTTCTGTTGAGATGCTCCATTCCGGCCGGCGCATCTATCAGGGTATGGGCGTAGTTCTGAGCAAGCCGGGGAATGATCCCTCTGAGCAGATTATTTGGGGCACAGTAACAGCCCTCGGTCCACTTTACCCCCAGGGATACCAGGTCGAATTCCTTTGACTCGTAGATACACTCGGTGCTGAATAGATACTCTATTTTTTCAGGTATGGGCATGGCGCTCAGCTCTTCATAGCCCTCCTTCTTTTGAATGTCGTAGAGAATGTCTAGAACCGTCCTCACGCCTTCCTTCTCCAGGTCTATTCCCAGCATGTCCGCCAGACTCTGGTCGGGATCGATGTCAATAAGCAGCAACGGGCGAGCCAGGTATCTGGTAGCTAGAGCGGTGAAGGTCGTCTTCCCGCCACCTCCCCTGCCCGTAGATACGATTTTCTTTGCCATATAGCTTCCCCTTCCCATTCTTTCACCGTAATCTCCCGTTCTAATTGTGAACTTCTTGGCTTGCTACGTTATGTCAACTCGCCTCTCTTGCCTGATTTCTTCACCCAAATACGGTACATCTTCTCTCCGCCCTCCTCGAAGCATTTGAATCCCCTCGAATCTATTTCTTCCACCTCGACATTCTCATCGCCGCATAACTCTATAGTCTGGTCCAGCCAGTTTTCGAAATGTGACCCTCCCCCAAAGTAGACTTTTCTCCATATATTACCTTTCTCGTCTACTCGCTCCCTGACCAGGTTCTCCTCTGCCATTCTTTCTTCTTCTCTATCTTCCTCAGTCACCTCTTTCTCCATCAGTGTTTTGCAGTAGGATAGCGGGTATCTCTATATACAAAGTGTCACTGCGAGCCCTTCGCTTACTGTCATTCCGAGGGAGCAAGGCGACCGAAGAATCTCCTCTCCACTTTGTTCAGAGCTTCGGCTACTCAGGGTAAACTCCGCGAAGCAATCTTGCAGTTCTTTTCTCGACTCGCCTTTGAGATTGCTTCGTCGCCCCTTCGACTGGCCCCTGAGCAAATCGGGGGCAGGCCTGTCCCGAGTTAATTGAGGGGCTCAAAGCTCCTCGCAATGACACCATGTCGCAATAACCTCATGCGTTTTGCTGCCATTCATGTGTACGTCTTTTATTCGATTATGAGCTTAGAGTTCACAAAATCTATCTCGTGTATCTTTCCCTGGAGAACCTTCCTATCCCCGAAAAGGGTCTCTAACTCAACCCTATTGCCATCGATTCTCACATGGGCTATCTCTTGCAGGATTGGCTGATCGCTTTCCCTGCTTTGATAAGCGGCTGCAAGGCACATTTTCTCACCTCCCGGGCTTAGAGTTGCGTTGTCTAATTCGAGTTCGGCTTGGCTACTCCCTCGACTTTGCTCTCGCATGGCTTGCTCTTGCTTTATTCACGCCTTTGAGCACCATGGCCCCCACGGGGCAAACCGCTGCGCAATCGCCGCAGCCCTGACAGTTAGACTCGGCAATGGGCCTGTTGTCAAAGGTGGTGACCACTCGCTTAAAGCCACGCTGGGCGAAGCCCAGGACTCCTATGCTCAACTGCTCCCGGCATGCCCAAACGCACTTGCCGCAGAGTACGCACTTGTTGGGGTCGTAGGTAAAGACCGGGCTGCTTGAATCTATGGGGAGTTCCCGCTCAATCTTTCTGAACCGCTTTGGCTTCAGCTTTACGCGCAGGTGAAAGGCGATCTTTTGGAGCTCGCAGGCGCGATTGGCCGGACAGTGGGCGCAATCCACTGGATGGCTGGCCAGAAGAAGCTCGAGAGCAGTGCGCGCCAGCCTTTGAGCTTTGGGGCCCTGGGTGTTCACCGTCATGCCCTCTTCCACGGTCTCGGTGCAGGCAGTGACTGGCCCATTGCGGCCCTCTATCTCGACGAAGCACAGGCGGCAACCGGCAAAAGGTGCTGATGCCTCGGGGATAGCGCACAGGTTGGGTATGTAAATGCCGTTGTCAAGAGCTGCCCAGAGCACCTTCTCTCCCTTGCGGGCCTTTATCCTCTTGCCGTCTATCGTTAGCGAGACGCCGTTCATTTCTTCCCTTTCGCGGCTGGCACAAGCTCAGGAGGCGACAGCTTGATTACGGCGTTATATTGTGGCGGGCACGCTTGAAGGCAGGTATTGCACTTGACGCATTTCTCTTGGTCGATGACCTTGATTCCCTTCTTGTTCGAGGAAATAGCCTCTACGGTGCAGGTGCCCACGCAGGCGTCGCAGGAACGCTCACACTTCTCAGGTAGGATGTAATATGCAATAAGATCACGGCACATATGCGCGGGGCAGCGTCTCTCTTTGATATGCGCCTCATATTCATCTCGGAAATACCTCAGGGTGGTCAATACTGGGTTGGGTGCGGTCTTGCCCAGGCCGCATAGTGAGCCCGCCTTTATATCCTCTGCCATCTCATATAGGGTATCTATATCCTCCATACGCCCCCGGCCCTTGGTGATGTCATCTAAGATCTCCAGCATCTGCTTTGTCCCCAGGCGGCACATGGTGCATTTGCCGCAGGACTCCCTCTGGGTGAACTCCAGGAAATAGCGAGCTACCTCCACCATGCAGTCATCCTCGTCGAGCACCACCATCCCCCCGGAGCCCATCATGGCCCCGGCCTCTGTCAGAGAATCGAAGTCGATGGGCAGATCCAGCGCTGACTCAGGCAAACAGCCCCCCGATGGGCCCCCGATCTGTACCGCCTTGAACCGTTTGCCGTTAGGGATGCCTGCGCCGACGTCGAAGATGACCTGTCTCAACGTGGTTCCCATTGGCACCTCTGTTAAGCCGGTGTTGACTACCTTGCCCGCCAAGGCGAAGACAGCGGTGCCCTTGCTTTCCTCAGTGCCGGTGCTTGAAAACCACGCAGCTCCGTTCATCATTATGCGCGGCACGTAGGCCAAGGTCTTTACATTGTCAATGAGCGTCGGCTTTCCATTGAGGCCGCTCACCGCCGGGAACGGTGGTCGATGTTGGGGAAGGCCAGGTCTACCCTCAAGTGAAGCGATAAGGGCCGTTTCCTCGCCACAGACAAAGGCTCCAGAGCCCTGAAAAAGCTTGATATCGAAGTTGAAATCCCCTCCCAGTATGTTCTTGCCCAGCAGTCCCAGGCGACGTGCCTGACGCAGCGCGATCCTTACCCTGTGCACTGCCAACGGATACTCCGCGCGAACGTATATGTATCCGTGGCGTGCGCCCACCACATACGCGGCGATTACCATACCCTCTATAACGGAGTGCGGGTCGCTCTCCAGGATGGCCCTGTCCATGAAGGCTCCAGGGTCACCCTCATCGGCGTTGCATATGACGTACTTGGGCCTGCCCCGGGAGTTGCCACAGATTTCCCACTTCTGCCATGTGGGAAAACCTGCCCCACCTCTGCCTCGCAATCCTGATCGCCTGATCTCCTCCATAATCTCCTGGGGTTGCATCTGGAGCGCCTTGGCCAAGGATTCATAGCCACCCTTGGCGATGTAGTGGTCGATGTCCTCGGGGTCGATATGGCCGCAGTTCTCCAGGATGATCTGCTTCTCGTAGGCAAAGCGGGGAAGGTCGTAGATAGATGGGATGAGATCGTTCTCTTCAAGAGCACCCAGGCTAAATTCCAAGGAGATATCTTCACCGATAACGTAGTCTTTCACCAAACGCCTGGCTATCTCCGTGGTGACGTAACCATAAGCCATAGTAGGGTGACCGGGCTTGCTTATGATTACCAATGGCTCCGCATAGCAGTGCCCCATACAACCCACCTCGACTACGCGCGCATCCAGGTGGTCTTTGGCCAGCTCATCTCTAATTGCCTGGAGGACTTCCAAGGCACCAGCTGCCCTACCGCAGGTAGTTGTGCCGACCATGATGACTGGCTTTGTGCCATCATAAAGCTCCTGCCACTGCGAAAGAGCATGGCTCTTGATAAGCTCAAACGTCGAATCTGTCTCTGGCACGCCAGCTATCTTCACTTCGCCTCTTTGCCTTTCTTATCTTTCTCAAGTTCATAAGACAGCAGGATGCCGTCTACCCTGGTGGGGCTGGTTTTGCCCTCTGGCTCATCATCAACCACGGTCACCGGTGCCATAGCACAGCAGCCTATACAGGCTACGGTATCCAGGTCAAACTCGCGGTCTGGGGTGGTCTCTCCCCGGTCTATGCACAGCCTTCTCTTCCAGGCATCGAGGACGATGTAGCCGCCCTTCATGTGGCAGGCGGTTCCCAGACACACCCTAACCGAGTGCTTGCCCGGAGGATTGAGGCGGAACTGGTTGTAGAAGGTGACCACGCCGTAGACGTCCATCTCCGGTATCTTTAGAAACTCAGCGACTTCAACCATTGCTTCCGGGGGAACATATCCCACCTGGGCTTGAACCTGCTGCAAAATGGGCACCAGGTTCTCCCTTTGCTTCCTGAATCTCTTGAGAACCCTTCTTGTTTGCTGGCGGATCGCTTCTTGTTCTTTGGTCATATTCTCTAATCCTGATACCTCACAGAGAGCTCTTTATGATGGTTCCTTGCATTCACATTCTGCTCCGAGGGAATTCAATTCGCTCTTTGCTCCGAAAAATAGACTTTCTTCCGTTCGCCCTGAGCCCTTCGATAGACTCAGGACAGGCCTGTCGAAGGGCCGTTCATGGTTCGACAGGCTCACCACGAACGGCATCTGGCATATCAATTCTCACAATTCCTTGGTGGACACCTGCCCATGAGGATTTACCTCTCTTTGCATTTCTGGCAATAGCCCTCCAGGTGCAATACAGCTCTATTGGCCTGGAAGTCGCAGTTGCGCTCTACCTCGGCCACTAGCTTGGCGATCAGAGGGCTCTTAAACTCAATGACCCTCCCACAGGAAGTGCATAGCAGGTGGTAATGTTTGGTCGAGCGCTTTATCTCGTAGCAACAGTGTATCTCATCCAGGCGTATCTCATCTACCAGCCCTAGTTCCTTGAACAAGCGCAGGTTGCGGTAGACTGTGGCAAGGCTGATATGGCGATCTCTTTCGATTGCCCGCCGGTAGAGCTCCTTAGCATCGAGGTGACTGCTGGCCTCGCGAAGGATATCCAGGAGCAGCTGTCGCTGTGCCGTAACCGGACGGTCTTTTATCACCAGGGCATGGTTGCGTTTGATTCTCATTCTCACATATCAATTATAACAATGAGTGCGTCTCCTTGTCAAATAAGGCTTGATTTTTGGGCAAAATGTCTATACAAGCAACAAAAAAGGAATGTAACGGATCTTAGTCACGCCAGTTTCATCTAGACTCTGCCCGGAAACCTGCTGCCCCCATTGTCAACTTCCTCGTTGCTCAGTTGACAAGCTGGTGCGGTTAACACCTCAGACCATGACGGCTTTGCAATTGCTGCTATCCAACCGCGGCATTTCGTATTGTAGTTCTCGCCTGGGGTGCTGCAAGCTTAAGCACCCACCTCCATACGGCCAGCTTCACCAGTTCTAGAATTATATTCTGGAACACTCAGACTTCCAATAAGGGTCCAAGTATAGTATAAGATACGCACTGTAGTAATGGGAGAAACTGTATTTGGGTCTTGAAAACAGCAAGAACATGACAGTGAAGTTTGTAAATGTTGACGTTTTTTGTGTGAGCTTTGTACCAGCGTAGCTGGCCGGAGACATTTTCTACCGCAAGCCTAAACAAAGCTCTTTCAATAAACGGATAGCTGACCAAGCAGGAAATTGCTACGTTATATGTGGAAATACAGAGAACAATTACCTAGCCATGGACAGCGGCAGCGTCGCTAGGTCACTTGGCTTGCCATCAGGTTTTTCTTTCTTGTAGGAAGATTTTATAAGAAGACAACAAAATAAGTAGCCCCGTGCGAGGTAGTGCCTCACCGGGGCCCGGGCATCAGGCGCACGTAACACCTGTATGCTTACGTATAATGGTAGCATACACTTGACTATATGTCAAGTAGACAGCTTGGAGTCGGTCGTGCCGCCTGGTGAGGGCACGACCGACTTCTTTGTGAGGGGGTAATGCTTATCAAGGAAGCAGATCTGATAGCCCGGGGGCCTTTGAGCCTGAGGTCGATAGGCGATAAGGCAATCCCGAAGAAAGAATCTGAAATAAACCTAAAAAGAAAGGGGGTGAAAAAGAATGAGAAACATAGTATTGGCCCTAATAGTGGTTGCGGTGATGGTCACTGGCGGCCTGGCGGGCACCTTTGCCGGCTTCGTTGACACCGAGATCAGCCCGAACAACTTCGTTCAGGCCGGTATCATGGACCTCCTTGTGAACGGCAAGAACGATCCCAACGTGCCACCGAAGATCAGCATCCAGTGGATCCAGCCGAGCAAGTCCTACGACTTCTTCGTCGACGTGGAGTACTGGGGCCACAGCACCCACAACGGCGACCTGTGGATGAAGTACAAGAACGTCGAGAGCATCGAAGCCGGGAATAAGACCGGTCTGGTCTACTGGGGCGCGCCTATCTTTGACTATCTCCCGGGCAGTCCGGTAGGCCCTAACGTGGCCTCGTCAGAGCCCGAACTGATCGCTGAAGAGGGCAACGGCATGGTCGACCAGATCTACATTCCACCGTTCGGCCCGTGCACGCTGGGCGTAGACTACGCCTCGGGCGTGGCTACCCACCTGGATGTCCTCACATGGGCGTATGACCCGGACCACAATGGCATCCTGGACGACCCGGTGGACCCCGCGACTGGGGACGTAGACCTGACTCCCGGGAACTGGTTCGAAATAGCTTCGCTGTCGGGCAAGCTCGCCACACTGACGACCAAGGACTTCGTGGGTAAGCTTCAGCCCCAGGTTCCAAGCAAGATCTGGATACGGGTGCATCTGCAGCAAATCGCGTGCCCAGATTGGCCAGACCCGCAGACGAAGTGGTGGCCGACCAACGCTCTGCAGGGAGACATAGCTACGTGGGATATGGAGTTTGAACTGCAGGCAGATCCATGATCCCTAGGCATAGAGTAGTGGAGGGAGCCCGCGAGGGCGCCCTCCACTACTAAGGCAGCGCGAACAGTTCGTCTCCAAGGGAGAGGTGAATTAAGGCAACGGCGGAACGGGCAATAATTCGATTCTCCCTCGGAGATGACGCAGGGAAAATAACGGGCAAAACACAGGGAGCCATGTAGTTCAATGAGACAACTGCTGACAGTGATAATGGCGGTAGTGCTGGTGGCGGGGGTCGCCGGCTCGGCAGTGAGCGGCACGATGGCCGGATTCTTCGACACCGAGGTCAGCACCGACAACGAGATGCGCGCCGGAACACGCATCCTCGAGCTCAGCGGCGACCCCATAACCGTGGAACATGCCAAGCCCTCCAACTGGTACTCCGAGGAGTACGTGCTGATGAACGTGGGCACGCTGAACGCCGTTGCCACAGTTCACGTATTGAGTGCGCTGTCCCAGGAGGCGGGCACAGTAAACGGGAAGGTCTACTGGGGCGCACCTATCTTTGACTATCTAGCGGCAGTGGGCGATGAGCCGGTAGGCCCTAACGTGGCCTCCTCGGAGGCCGAGCTGGTGGCTGAGGAAGGTGGGCAGGTGGGGCAGATAATGGTCACCGGATTGGGGATGGACTCCGGCGATGATAGTGGCCCTGCCGATATGGTGATGTCGAAACATATCGATGTCAAGATGTGGTTCGACAAGAACGATAACGGCATCTTTGAGGAATTCGCCGATCCAGAGCTCGACGAGCTGATAGTGGAGGACAAGCTGTATAACCTCGTCTGCAACGTGATCGAACTGGGCGTGATCCCCGGCGGGCAGTCCGATGAAAATGGGAAGGGTGCCGGCTGGAAAATGTGGTTTGAGTACACTCTTGGTGACGGAACGCTGGGATCGCCGGTGGAGGTGTCACTGACGGTGGGCCAGTTCTGGCCGATGGGCCGGGTCAGGGTGTGGGATGACGGCGATTACATCTACGTCGCGTACGATACGTCAGACAGCGGCTGGGAGATGGCCACCACGCACGTCAACGTGGACCTGGGCCCGCCCCCGAAGCTAGCTCCGGGTCAGTTTACCTCGGTGCACGATTCGGTGCCTCCGCCGGGGACTTATGATATACATCAGATAGAACTTCTCCCTGAATGGAAAGTAAACGGTATGGTCACCGTCATGGCTCATGCCGAGGGCACAGATGGGGAAACAGGCTGGGGCGGGGGGCAAACCCGCAGGTTCAAGCTTGAGCTGCATATGCAGCAGATAGAGGCACCTGGTTGGCCAGACCCGCAGACTAAGTGGTGGCCAACGGATGCCCTTCAGGGCGACAGATGCACTTTCGATATGTTGTTTGATCTGGACAAGCCTTGATTCGAGCAGAGGTAGCAGCGTGGAGTATTCCGATTGACATTCTGGTGATGGGTAAATGAAAGGTATTATACTGCCGGCAATGATACTGGTATTCGCGGTCTCCCTGGCCTCGGTGGGAACGTATGCCGGTTTCGTTGATACCGAGACCAGCCAAGATAACTACGTCCAGGCGACCACCACGGAACTCTTCCTGAATAACATGGCGGGAGTGGGCGAGAGTTGGGACCATAGCGTGCTCAGGACCTGGCATTGGGAGCAGCTGGGACACTATATGGATTCCGGTGATGAGGTGACTTCTGACGTGTATCTGAGCGCGTTCGGCAGCAGCGAGGGCGACCATGTTGACATCGACTGCGTAATCGTTAACAGCGAGCCTGACGACGATTGGCCTGTTGAGAATACGGCGGAGAATACGCGAAATGCGCTGGAGGGATACCCTTATCCTCATCCCATTCCTGATGACGCCGGCTATGGATTTTTCGACAAAGATACGGTGATGATAATCACCCACATGAAGTACCATACGAAGCTGATAATAGGGGGGGAGTACAGCTATAATCCGGCATACATTACTGATACCAGCGGCGACGGCAGGATTTCGCTTGACGAGCTCGAGGCCCAGGGATTGCACGGCCTGACGCCGGTTCCCGATACAGCAGGCATAGTACCATTCTCCATGACGATCAAGTTCGCCGACGACGCCCCATACAATGAATATCAGGGCGACGCGACGAACATGACTCTGATCTTTACGCTGGTCCAGTAGGGAGATGGGATCACGATGACAATCGGCTTCACCTTGAGGTGAGGCCATGATTGAGGGTTCATTGAGCGCCCCTTCGGGACGCTCACTTTTTTTCTTTGCTGCAGGCCGGTAGGTTGGACAGTGCTTAGGGCACCTGCTACAATGGAAGCTGGGAGGATAGCATGAGGCGGGTGGCCAAGTGGCTCATTAACATAATCCTGATGCTGGTGGTCTTGGTAGCCGTTTTTGCCCTCATTTTGCCCAGTATCTTCGCCTCCAGGCTGGCGGTGGTGTACACTGGAAGCATGGCTCCGGCCATGCCCAGGGGCGCGCTGGCGGTGATGGAGCCGGTGGACACGGCAACCATTAAGGTCGGCGACATCATCGCCTTCAACCCGGCCCGTAACCCCGAATCCACCGTGAGCCACCGCGTGATCGAGGTGCTCGATGGTGAAACGCTCAGCTTCCGCACCAAGGGCGATGCCAACAAGGACCCGGACACCGACGAGGTGGGCGCTGCGGAGGTCATCGGGAGGGTGCGCTTCAATATCTCAGACCTGGGCTATGTCCTCGAACGCATGGGACGTTACACCAGAAACAGGCTAGGCTTCGCCCTGTTGATCTGCCTCCCCACCATCGTGCTCGTCACCAGCGCCACCATGGACCTGAACTTCATGTTGAGTTCGGGGAAGAGAAGGGCCAGGCTGCGGAAGAAGATGATGGAGCGGCGGAAGAAAAGGAAGCTTCGCTGATGACCGCTCTGCTTGACAACGCCGCCATATCTGAATACACTCGCTTGGCAAGGTGTTTGGATGAATAGATTTACTGGCAACGCATTCCGCTCCCCAACGGTGAGGATGGTTTCGCTGATCGTGGTCTTCCTTTTGCTCCTGGGCTCAGGAATTGGCGTCTGGAGAACCTTCTCCACTACCACTGAGAGGGAAGAGCAGGTTGCGCTGGTGAGTTACGAGCATAAGGGAGAATTCGACTACCTTGTCTATCTCAAGCCAGCGGCCACGCAGGTGACAAGTCCAACATACTTTCGGAAGATTATCGATACCATGGATGTCAGCTTCAGCTACGTGTTTACGCCGGACGAACCGGTGACTCAGGTCACTGAGGAGGTGGAGATAAGCGTGGTCTTGGCGTCCCCAGGAAACTGGCAGAAGGAGCTGATTCTGGTGCCCAGAACCTCAAAAACAGGGAACTTCACCATACCCGTTCCCCTGAACCTAAGTGAGATTCAAGCGGTGGCAGCAACCATTGCCCAGGAGATAGGATTCTCGGGATCAACCGATGTCACGCTGAAGGCCAGTGTCCATGTCGTTGCTGACACAGGTTCCGGGAGGCTCGAGGATGACTTCGTTCAAACGGTCGGCATAGAGGAGGAAGGAGCTAATCTGCAGTGGGTTGGCAACCTGGGCGTAGTTCAGAAGGGCTTCTACGAGCAGTTGAGGTATGAGCATCGGGGACGGTTCGATTACACCATCAAGCTAAAGCCGAACACGCTTTTCGGGCCCATAACACTCAAATCAGACAGCCACCAGCAGCCCCCTACAACCCTCTCCCCAGGAAAGAGCCTCGATACCACCAAGATCGAGTTTATAGATGGGACCTTCTCCTACCAATTTGATTGTGACCAGCCGCTGACTCAGGACTGGGCGACGGTGGAGGTGATAGGTGGCGTGCAAAATCCAGGATATTGGACGGAGACCTTTGTCCTAGTGCCCGAGCGCCAAGAAAGGGGAGACTTCACCACAACCTTTGCCATGGATCCGACGGCCTTCACCGACTTGATCGACAGCGCGGTAGAGCAAACTGGTAGCTCTGCATCATCGTACAACTTGTTTATCACCGCCAATGTCCACATGTTTGGGGAGACGGATTACGGGACGATAGATGAGTCCTTCAGCCAGAGCCTGACCGGAACGTCAACTGGAGCTACTATAACCTGGGACAGCGCCTTAGACCGGTCGCAGTCTGGCTCGATCAGTGAGACTGTTACTGTCGCCAACTCGGTCTGGCCAGCAAGAGGCGGTGCAATTGGGGCGTTGGCGCTCGTTCTGCTGCTTGGGTCCTATGTTGTATGGAACTATGCGCATGTTAAGCCCGTAGCACTCTCCGCAGTGGAGGAAGAGGCCAGGCGAGTCAGGAAGAAACATAAGGATGTCATTGTGGATGTCGAGGAGCTACCCACAGCTATTCTCGGGGAAATGGTAGCTTCGATGAACTCGCTTGAGGAGTTAGTCAAGGCTGCCGATGCACTTCTCAAGCCTGTGCTTCACAAGGCTGAACCAGGGAAGCATACCTACCGGGTCATCGATGGCGTTATGGCATATGAGTATGTGAGCCGAGATTACACCTGGCCAGCGGAGAGCGAGGGCTCAACTGGAGATCAGCAGTAGAGGCGAGGCCAGGCGATCATCGTTCATTTGCCTACATATACACTGCAACTGCTGATGGAGCAGGAAGGAAGTGCAGTCGGACCTGGGCTTCTCACATAAGCCCCACGGCGTCCTGGAACAGCAGTCCCCGCAAGTCTGTATCTCTACCTCTTTCGTCCTCTTCGCGGTTATCTTGGGAGGGTATCGGGAGTTCCCGCGTACACTCCAGCCGGCGACAGTATGATGTCCTGCTTGCCTGTGTGGTCTACGGATCGGACATCCAGGCCTTACTCTACAATATGATATCATCAGATGGATGCCAGCGTAGTCGACAAGCAGGCGGGATTGACTTAAGATAGTGAGAAGGCAATGGGATATATAGTTCTCAATCGTGGCCCCATTTACAGAGGTAGCAGCAGTGGACGAAAAAAGCCTCGAGATGTTGGAATTCCCCAAGGCCAGGGAGATACTCGCTGGCTTTACTTCGTTCTCGGCAAGTCGGCATCTGGCCCTAAACCTACAGCCGTCGTCAAACCCCGCTCTGATCTCCCAGCTACTGAGGCAGTCAGCCGAAGCACGCCGTCTACTTTCACTGGAGCCAGACTTTTCGATCCGAGGTGCCCTTGATGTCCGGGAGTCCGCCCGGATGGCAGCTAGAGGCAAGGTTCTCGAACCACAATCCCTTGTCGATATTCAAGCGACTTTAGCTGCCGCGCGCAATTTGCGCACCAATCTCCGGAAGCTTGTGAAGGAACTCCCCCTGCTGTGGAGTATCGTAGATCAGATTATTGAACTGCCCTCTCTGGAGGACGAGATCAGCCGAAGCATCTCCGTAACGGGTGAGTTGCTGGACTCCGCCTCAACAAAGCTGGCCAACCTTAGAAATCAGTTGAAAGAGACACATCAGCAATTGCTTGATCGCCTGGAATCGATAATCAAGTCGCCTAGAGGGCGTAGATGCGTTCAAGAGGCGCTCATTGCTGAGAGGGAAGGCCGGTATGTTATCCCTCTCAAGGTTGAATTTCGAAAGGAGCTAAAGGGTATTGTCCACGATGTCTCAAACACAGGAGCTACAGTATTCATCGAGCCTTGGTCGACTGTAGAGCTAGGCAATGATCTGCGCCAGCTTAGAATCGAAGAGGAGCGGGAAGTGGATAGGATTCTTAACGCTCTCAGTGCCAGAGTGGGAGCGAACGAAACTGAAATATCGCAGAACGTGGGCTTAATTGCAGAGTTGGATCTGGAGTTAGCAAAGGCCAGGTATGCGGAGAAAGCAAATGCCACAGAGCCTGTGATTGGAGCTGTTGGAGAAAGCAGTGAGGATAAAGTTGACTCAAGAGCGGGCGTGTTTAGACTTGTCAATGCTAGGCACCCGCTACTGGCAGGTAAGGCTGTACCTTTGTCGGTAGAGATAGAGGGCGATTACTCAATACTGGTTATCACCGGGCCAAATACAGGAGGCAAGACCGTAGCCCTCAAGACTATCGGACTTCTAACTTTGATGGCTCAGGCGGGCATGCCTATCCCCGCTTCGGAGGAAAGCTGTATCCCTATCTTCGACGGTGTCTTCGCTGACATTGGGGACGAACAAAGCATTGAGCAAACCCTTTCCACTTTTAGCTGGCACATCGGCAACATTGTTCGCATCCTCCAATCCTCCACTGAAAAGGGCTTGGTGCTTCTAGATGAACTGGGTACCAGCACAGATCCCAACGAAGGAGCGGCACTAGCACGAGCCATCTTGCTTCATTTCCTGTCAAGAGGAACCATGGTTGTGGCTACTACGCATTACAGCGAGCTCAAGGTTTTCGCACACACAACTCCCGGGCTGCGAAATGCTTCATTGGATTTTGATCCTGTTACCCTAGCACCGACATATCATCTGACGATGGGCATTCCTGGGAGAAGTAATGCCCTGGCTATAGCTTCGCAGTTGGGTCTATCAGCAGACATAATTGATTCTGCTAGGGAGATGATGGCAAGAGGTGCCCAGGATATTGAAATGCTGCTGGCAGACTTGATGAGCGAAAAACAGACAATCGAAAATCTGCGTAACGGCTTGGAAAAGGAGAAGGAGGCAGCAAGAGGGCTGAGGAATCATTGGGAAAATGAAGTACAAAGGTTGCAACAGCAAGAAAGGAACATGCTTCGCGAAGAGAGGGATAAGCTCGCTGAGGAAACGGCGCAACTGCAAGGAGAGGTCCGCCGTGCAACCTCGGAACTGAAGAAGAGAACGTCGCAGGAAAACATAGAACGAGCCGAGAAGGCATTAGCGGCAATGCGTGAGCAACTGAAGAGCATGAGTTCGAAGATCAAGGCCAGAGGCAGTGATCTGACCGGGGAATCGGCTGAGGCCAGCAAGATCGGCGTAGGCGACAAGGTGTGGCTAACGGATGTAAATATGTGGGGAACTGTTCTCTCAGTAAGAGAAGAGGATGGCGAAATCGATGTTCAGCTTGGACGCACTAGACTCAGGATGAATTTGGATGATGCCGAGAAGCTCAAGCCGCCTGCGGGAAAGGTGCTACCCGAACCACCCGCAGTGAGACAAAAACTGAGCACAAGAGCAACATCTCTGGAACTTGACCTACGCGGGAAGCGAGCTGATGAGGTAGCTCCTGAGCTGGACAGGTACCTCAACGATGCATATCTCGCCCGTTTCAGCCAGGTTCGTATTATTCACGGTTTTGGAACCGGCACGGTACGTCAGATAGTGCGAGATATATTGGCTTCTCACCCTCTGGTCAAGTCCTTCCGTCCCGGGGAGCGTGGTGAGGGTGGGGGTGGAGTTACCGTAGTAAAGTTGTAAGCCCCTAGTGGCAAGGAATGTCCGACTAGCTGTGATAACTATATGGTAGGATTAGTCTTGGCTCAGTGCCTCTGAGGACTAGAGCGATAAGAAGAATAAGGAGGCAAACCCACATGGGCGATTGCCCACTAGCGAACGATGAAGATATAGGTAGCTTATGGGTGTGCCATTTTCTTGTCCCCCTCTCTCTAACTCTCTCCCGCGAGGGGAGAGAGGATTCTTGTTCCCTCTCCCTTGATGGGAGAGGGTTAGGGTGAGGGTGTGATCTTGCCAGGACAAAGCTTAAGAGATGTGGGGTGGGTGAAGTGAAACGAAACCCACCTACGGGATCAAGTTTATGTTAGCCTCCAGCCGCCGTAAGCTTAGTAGGCCGAAGCTGCTTCGCTTGCTCGATGAGTGGGAAGCCACCTCTGGTTCGGCGCTATCTTTGTACCTGCCGCCCGGGCTAACTATTTTTGAGATCGAGAAAATGCTTGACACTGCCTCAGTTGGAGAAGGGGTTTTGACGGATGTATCTAAGGTGGTTTCCCGTTCAAAAACAGGCGCGGTCGTTTTCTGGGGCGAACAAGGGAAATACTTGGTGCTGCCGCCATTTCCCATTACAGAAAGACTATTCTCCAGCGGCTATGATGTAGAACCGTTGCGTTCACTCCTCCAGCGAGAATTCATGGTCGGTCTGATACTTTTGCGTTTGGGCTCCTACGCCATAGGCGTGTTTCGCGGAGAGAAACTGTTATCCAGCAAGGTAGGGACAGGTCATATTCACTCGCGTCACAGAAAAGGCGGGTCCTCTCAGCGGAGGTTTGAGCGGGGCCGTGAAAAGCAGATAGAGTATTTTTTCGATCGTGTTTGCGCGCACGTGCGGGAGCGTGTGGAGCCTTATCTCGGGCAACTGGACTACGTGGTTTACGGGGGCGAACGTTACACATTGCTCGCCTTTCGCAAGCAATGTGAATTCCTGGGAGCAATCGATGATCGCACTTTGAGATCATCGGTCAACGTTCGTGAACCCCGACAGGCAACTCTAGAGGCAGCGATAGGCGAGGTATGGTCCAGCGAAGTCATTCAGTGGCAGGGGAACCAAGGCCTTGGCGCTGCAATGGGGTAGCTTCACAGAATTGGTATATGAGAGCAACAACCTCATTCTCCCACTCTATGCTCCTGGCTGTACTGGTAGAAGATCTTCTTGTCCAGAATATCGGAATATGCTACAATTGAAATATGCCCCAATAGCTACCTGCAGGTTAGCGAGAGCCAAGTCTTGTTGGTTCTCGCAAAATTTTGCTTTGGAGAAGAGAGAGTAGGATTATGCCTGAGCAAGGCCTAAGCCATCTAAGAGTCCTGGAGTTGTGTAATCTCGTATCTGGCCCGTATTGCACCAAGCTGTTAGCTGACCTCGGTGCTGAGGTGACAAAGATCGAGCCCCCTGGCGTTGGGGATGAAGCAAGACGGAGAGGTCCTTTTCTGGAGGACATCCCCCATCCAGAGCGGAGCGGGCTCTATCTCTATCTCAATACCAACAAACTGGGCATAACCCTGGATGTGGGGACAAGTACCGGGCGAAACATCCTGAAGGAGCTGATTGAGCAAACGGACATCTTCGTAGAAGATAACCCTCCGCTGGTGATGCAAGAGCTCGGATTGACCTATGAAGACCTCAAAGGGATCAATCCCCGCCTTGTCATGACATCCATCACTCCTTTTGGGCAGACAGGCCCTTACCGGGATTACAAGGCCTATGAGCTCAATTCCGTCCACGCTGGTGGGGAAGGCTACCTGCTGCCGATGCAGTCGCCTGACCTCGATCGGCAACCGGTTAAAGGAGGTGGCTTGGTAGGGGACTGCATTTGCGGCCTAAGTGCCTCTCTGGCAACACTGGCTGCAGCTTATAGCATGGTGGCGACTGGCGTCGGGCAACACATAGATGTCTCAAAGCAAGATGTGATGATGACCATGGTCGGGCTAGACATAGCTATGTTCGCCAATCTTGGGATAAGACGGAACAGGTTCCGTTGGCCCGTCCTAATGCCGACACCGATGAAATGCGAGGACGGCTATATTATGGTATCGGTGCTAAACGATCGCGAATGGGGGGACCTTAAGGAGTACATGGGAAATCCATCATGGGCCGAGGATGAGAGGTTCAATACCTGGTTGGAGCGTCATATATATAGTGATGAGATAAATCCGCGCGTGGAGGAATGTCTACGGCAATCTAAAAAAGAAGAGCTCTTTCACCAACTCCAGGCCAAGGCTATATCGGCCGCCCCTGTGAATAGCGCAGAGGAGGTGCTGAAGTCCCCTCAACTGGAGCATCGCGGCTTTTTTTCCGAGATCGATCATCCCGAGGCAGGCAAGCTAAAGTACCCCACAGCACCCTATAAGTTCTCCAGGACTCCCTGGCAGGCGGAGCGGGCGGCCCCCCTCCTCGGCCAGCATAACGAGCCTGTCTACTGTGGTCGGCTGGGTTACGACAAGGAAGATCTGGTGAGGCTGAAGGAATCGGGGATCATATAGGAAGCGAGGTTCCTCGGATGAGCAGGTTGGCTTTAGATGGAGTGAGGGTGGCTGATTTCTGCTGGTTGTGGGCAGGGTCCTATGCCACTTGCTTGCTAGCATATCTGGGTGCAGAGGTCATCAAGATCGAGAGTATGGCTCGTACCGACCCATCTCGAATGATGACCTTAACCCTAGCGGTGCATGCTTTCGAAGGAGTGGATAGCTCTGCGGTTTTCAACAGCATTAACCTCAACAAGCTATCGGTGAGGCTCAACCTGAAGAAGCCCGAAGCAGTCGAACTGGCGAAAAGGATAATCCGGGTTAGCGACGTGGTGACCCAAAACATGCGCCCCGGCTCTATGGATAGGTTAGGGCTGAGCTATGATGTGTTAAAGGAGATTAAGCCTGACATCATCATGCTCTCTTCCTCGTCCTATGGAGCTGAGGGACCCATGAGAAGTTACGGAGGCTATGCTCCCAGCTTCGCATGTTACAGCGGGCTGGCCAACTTGACAGGTTACAGCGATGGTCCTCCGAACCCGATGACAGGTTCAACCGATCTCATGAGTGCTGCCACCGGTGCCTTCTCCGTTCTCGCTGCCTTGTGCCATCGGCAGTACACTGGCCAGGGGCAGCACATAGACCTGTCTTCCGTGGAGAGCCTGGCTGTTTTCACCGGCGATGCGCTCATGGACTACATCATGAATGGCAGGGTACAGTCCCGGAGAGGAAACCAGGACAGGATCATGGCGCCCCACAATTGCTATCGATGCCGAGGCGATGACAAATGGGTTAGCATTGCCGTTTCCACAGAAGAGGAGTGGCAGGCTTTCTGTGGGGCCATGGGGAATCCTGAGTGGACTGCGGATGAAAGATTCTCCGATGCCTATAGCCGCTGGAAGAACCAAGAAGAACTCGATAGGCTGGTTGGGGAGTGGACGATTGATTACACCCATTACGAGGTGACTGAGATTCTGCAAAAGGCTGGGGTTGCCGCCATGCCTTCGCTTAGCAACGAGGAGATTCTCAGCGATGCCCATTTCAAGGAGCGGAATCTGGCTGTGGAGATGGAGCATCCGGTGATGGGGAAACAGGTTGTCGTGGGACCTCCGTGGCGCTTCTCGGAAACACCAGCCAGAGTTATCAGGTCCTCCCCGCTGATTGGCGAGCATAACGAGTATGTCTTCGGTGAACTTCTGGGGATGTCCAGTAAAGAAATCGCGAGCCTGATGGATGAGGAGATAATCTACTAGGAAGGCCTAGCCTTTCCGGTACCAATTCTAAAGCCGTATCCCTTTGTAGCGTCGTGACTCCTGTCACGACGAAGAATTCGTTACCCCCCGGAGCGGCAACGCTACCTTTTTGCACCGCCTGTTTTGGAATAAAAGAAGGCCGTCACCAAGGCACCTAGCTACACTGAGACAAGCTCGTATGTCAAGGTGCCCATCTTCAGTTTCTCTGCCGTTTGTAGCTGTATCAAGCTATTTGTATGGTGCATCCTACCCAAGAGGTCAGGCGGCTTTGCTGAAGTGGAACCAGAGATAACAGGAGCCTGATCAATTAAGTCGAGCGATGCTTTATCAATGGCCACTGGATCGAACGAAAATGTAATGCCGACATCTTGAACAATAGGCTTTCCTGAGGCTGCAACACAGTCGCACAGTGGGACGACATCCTGGATAAAGTTCACAAAGGCGGTCTTTCCCTGGAATTGTGACATTACAGCACTGGCGGCGTGAGCCAAGCAAACTTGAAGCTTTTCTTTCGCTCCAGGAGGCCAGACCCAGCAGTCTGAGGGGCACTTAGCGAAACAGGTGCCACAGGATATGCATTCCGTCACCGCTCTCACCGGCTTTCCGTTCACTACTGTTATTGCGCCCGTAGGGCATGCGTCAGCGCAGTCGCCACAGCCATCGCAGTCGCTCTCTTCATTGAATTGGGGCATGTTCACTGAGTGCTGTGCTCGCTTGGTTTCCGTAGATACGCAACCCATCCCGAGATTCTTTAGAGCACCACCGAAGCCTGCAAGATCGTGGCCTTTCACATGCGATAGGACTATTATGCAGGCTGACTGTAACAGTAAGGAAGGTGCTCGTACCTCTGTAAGCTGGCAGTTGTCGATGAGGTTCCTGATTGGTATAGTCTGTAGCTCGTCCGCATCGTCCGTTATCACTACGGGTGCATCCATATTGGCTTCAACGAACCCGTTCCTGGCAGCCGTATCGAGGTATCCCTCCTTGGTTTGTCTTTCACCGGGGTAAGAAACAACAGTATCAAATAGAAAGGGTTTGCCACCTGTGCTCCTGACAATGTCAACTACCTTGCGTACGAAAATGGGCCTTAAGTATCTTATGTTTCCCAGCTCTCCCATATGCAGCTTTATTGCAACGGACTTACCTCTTGGTATCATCTTTTCAAATGCCGATTTGGCGATGAGACGTTGCAAGCCTTTCAAAGGATTGGTAGCTTCTGCGTAGCTGAAGAAGAACACCTGAGACATAGCCTTTCTCCTTCCACGGTGTGAGCAAACTGGCAAATAAGAGGTTAACAATATTCTAACACATGGATTCACTGTATCCAACGGGTTAGGTATCCGGGTCCGATGCTGCCTTGAATTCAAAGCCGAAATAAACTAAACTAGTTCATAGAACCGGGTAAGGAGAACAAGATGGCGAGGGGCAAGGCAAAGGCTCGATCTATTTATAAATCATCCGCCAAGGAAAAGAGTAGGGGTGGCAAAGCCACCCCTACTCAAACAATTATGGGCAGCGAGCGCGTCCCAGAGAGCGTCTTGACTCGCGTTAGCGATAAGTTGGGTATACCAGTGAGTCAGGTGTCTCACATGGTGGAGACGATTGGACGGGTTGCTCAAGAAGCGGGCGATACGGACAGAATCGTAGAGAAATATAGAGGTGATAAAGCTGCCTTGATCCAGATACTTCTGGAGATTCAACGGGAGAACCGCTGGCTTCCCAGGGATGTCTTGATGTCGGTTTCTAAGAACCTAGGCGTTCCCATAGGTCGAGCCTACAGAATTGCAACCTTCTACAAAGCCTTCAGTTTGACTCCTCAAGGTCGTCATCAGGTATCCGTGTGTATGGGTACTGCTTGTCACGTTCGCGGTGCACCTCGTCTCCTGGACAGGGTAGCAAGCACACTGAGCATTAACCCTGGGGAAACCAGCCCCGACCAGAAATTCACTCTGCACACGGTAAACTGCCTTGGTTGCTGCGCTTTGGGACCGGTGATTGTGGTTGACGGAGATTACCATGGCAATCCGACCCCGAAGGAAGTCGAGAGGATTATAAATCGCTGCGATTAGCCAGCGAAAGGAAATCATCATGGTTCGACTGAAGTCGGCTGCCGACTTAGAAAAAAAGAGAGCGCAGATATTATCAAAGCGGGACCCGAACAAGCCCTGCATTACTGTCTGCTCCGGTACAGGCTGCCATGCTCTCGGCTCTGATAAGGTTCACCAGGCGATTGTTAGCGAGCTCTCAAGGAATGGCCTCAAAAGCAAGGTGGATGTCCGCCGGACTGGCTGCCATGGCTTTTGTGAGAGGGGCCCCATCGTTGTCATCTTCCCGGCGGAGATCTGCTATCTTGGGGTAAAGCCAGGGGATGTTCCTGAGGTTGTGTCCAAGACCTCGGCGGATAAGGAGCTAGTTGATCGATTGCTATATAAAGATGCCAGCGGGGAAAGGATAGCGCATGAGGGCGAGATACCCTTCTACAAACACCAGAGACGGATTGTATTCGGCAGTAACAGACTTATTGATCCCAAGAATATCGACGATTACATTGCACTCGGAGGTTATTCTGCCCTAGCTAAGGTTCTTTTTGAGATGAGCCCTGAGGAAGTGCTGGAGACGGTAAAGCGGGCCAACCTGAGGGGCAGGGGTGGGGGTGGCTTCCCTGCCGGAGCGAAGTGGGAGACAACTCGCAACGCTCCAGGAGATATAAAATATGTCGTCGTCAATGCGGATGAAGGTGACCCAGGCGCCTTTATGGACAGGAGCCTGCTCGAGGGCAATCCCCACAGCGTGTTGGAGGGGCTCATAATCGGCGCCTATGCCATTGGCTCCCATGAAGGGTTTGTCTATGTACGTCAGGAGTATCCTCTTGCGGTGAGCAATCTTACGCTGGCCCTGAGCCAGGTGCGTGAATACGGTCTTCTGGGCAAAAACATACTTGGCTCCGGCTTCGATTTCGATGTCGGTGTACATCGTGGAGCTGGAGCTTTCGTATCTGGTGAGTCCAGCGCCCTGATGACTGCCATTGAGGGAATAGTGGGGGAGCCCAGGCCAAAGTACATCCGTACCGCTGTGAGCGGTATATGGGAAAGGCCGACCAATCTCAACAATGTGGAGACCTGGGCTAATGTGCCTCTGATAATCAATAACGGCTCTGACTGGTTCGCAAGCATCGGAACGGAAGGCAGCAAGGGGACGAAGATATTCTCTCTTGTAGGCAAGGTGAACAATACCGGGCTGGTGGAAGTGCCTATGGGGATGACCTTGAGAGAGATCATCTACACTATAGGTGGTGGGATTCGTCAGGGCAAGAAATTCAAAGCGGTTCAGACGGGCGGCCCCTCTGGAGGGTGTCTCCCGGAAAGCCTTATTGATCTTCCCGTGGATTTCGATGAGCTTACAAAAGCGGGTTCCATGATGGGGTCAGGCGGCATGATTGTAGTGGATGAGGATACCTGCATGGCGGACCTGGCCAGGTATTTCACTACCTTTCTTGCCGACGAGTCCTGCGGCAAGTGCATTCCATGCCGCGTGGGTCTTGAGCAGATGGTGACTATACTGGATAGAATCTGTGGGGGTGAAGGCGAGACAGGCGACATCGAGCTCCTGGAGGAGCTATCTGAGGTGGTCCAGGACGTCTCGTTGTGTGCTCTGGGGCAAACAGCGCCTAACCCGGTGCTCAGCACCATCAGATACTTCCGGGATGAGTATGAAGCGCATATTGAGCAGAAACGTTGCCCTGCCGGGGTCTGTAAAGCTCTCATCTCATACTACATTGATCCCAACAAGTGCTCAGCCTGTGGGATCTGTCTCAGAGAATGCCCGGTGGAGGCAATCAGCGGCGCCAAGAACCTCGTTCATATCATTGATCAGGAGAAGTGCACCAAGTGCAATACTTGCTTTGAGGTTTGTCCAACACGCTTCTCCGCCGTGGTGAAAATCTCTGGCGAGCCGGTACCCGCAGCACTCCCCTTGGGTACTGAGGTGGTGCGCAAGAAAGGAAAGCGGGAATGAAGAAAGTGCGCTTGAACATTGATGGTAAAGATGTTGAAGCTAAAGAGGGAATGACACTCCTCGAAGCAGCCCGAGATGCTGGAATTCATATCCCGACTCTTTGTTACCATGAGAAACTGGCTCCTTATGGGGCTTGCAGGCTTTGCACCGTGGAAATATCAAGAAACGGAGAGACGAGGCTGGTCACTTCTTGCGTATATAACGTGGAAAACGGGCTAGTTGTAAGGACAGATTCCCCTAAGGTTATCAAGATGCGCAAAATGCTCCTGGAGCTGATGCTTGCCTCTGCTCCGGTTCTGTCGGAGCTCGCAAGCCAGTATGGCGTAGAGAAGCCGAGGTTCAAAGCTGAAGTAACCCAGTGTATACTCTGTGGACTATGTGTTCGCTACTGCGCAGAGGTCAAAGGGGCCAATGCCATAACGTTTGTTGGCAGGGGCGTAAACAGGCGTGTGGCATTCATTGATGAAGTGGTCTCCACCGGAGTGTGCATGGATTGCCGGGAGTGCTTTGGCCTTTGCCCCACAGGCAAGATTCCAAGGGAAACCGATGGCGCTTCCTTTGAGGGTATTACAGTCCAGGCTGTTCTAGCGCGCACCCCATGGTAGATAGCATCGAGCAGGCCGAGCGACTGAAACCTCTGCAATGCTAATCTCCGATAGAGATGAGGCAGGAGGGCCATCATCTTTGAGCAACAGCGGCGCACATCTGAATTGGATTCCCTTGGGGATACTACCTCAAGTGGGGGCTCGACAGTCTCCAAATGTTTAGAATTCGAATATAGAGGGGGGTGATTTAAGGTGAGGGAAAAGGACATTGTGCGGGAAATAAACGCGTTGACCGTTATGCCCTTGCCTGTGAGGATCCCCGCTTCATGGTATGACGTGCTACCTAAGGTCTTGCCTCTGGTAAGATGGTCGACTGGGCAAGCGAGGTTTTACATGGGTGAAGAACTAATCGATATTTTCCTTAAAAGATGGGGAGGAATCCTCATAAGGCGTGAGGGAGCTTTTGTTTGGCTGCAGCTGGGAGGGGTGGCATGCTACGAAGTCATACCGAATTTCGTAAAAGGAGTTAAATACAGGATTGATTGCAATGATGGAGAAATCACTGAAAAGGGCGGAATGCAAGGTCTGATACAGCACTGGCGAACATGTATCGAAGAGCTAAGGTCTCTTGATGATGAGGCAGTTTTGCAAGCTCGAAATGAGACCTTGCGTCTTCTTCAACCGGAGACGTGGCACGAAGAACTGGGCAGACATTGGAGTTTTGCGGCTGAAAGGGCACACATGAATTTTGGCAGAATTCGACCTGTGATCAAGAAATGGATTGCTAAACACCAAGACCAGTGTAACCTTGACGAGCCCTTCGGTGGCAGGTTATCGGCAGGGAGATAGCCTGCCTCAGGAAAACGGGATAGCCTAGCAAATTGTAAGGGCCAGATGCCGTTCGTGGTGAGCACTTCGGCTCCGCTCAGCACACGCTTGTCGAACCCTGAACGGCCCTTCGACAGGCCCGTCCTGAGCCCTGGCCTTGGCTAGGCCCAAGGCTTGCCGAAGGGCTCAGGGCGAACGGAAGAGATTCTTCGGACCGACTTTGAGCAAAAACCTGCCCCGCCTCGGAGACTGGCTGAAAACCCTGAGTGGGGAAGGGGGGATTCGAACCCCCACGCCCGAAGGCACATGATCCTAAGTCATGCTCGTCTGCCAGTTCCGACACTTCCCCCCAATTTACAGCCATCCACTTGCGATATCCCCCTGTGATATTTATACTACCATCAGAAGTCTGAAGCAAGCCCCCAGCAATGCTGTTTTTCGGCTTTGTAGAGGGGCGAAATATACTTTGACAATTGATATTCAGGAGATTGGCGTGATAAGAGATCTGATACTAAAGAACAGGAGCTATCGGCGGTTTTATCAGGAGGTTGCTGTCGATCTTGAGACGCTGAGAGAGCTTGTCGACCTGGCAAGACTCTCTGCATCAGCAGCCAATATGCAACCGCTAAGATATATCCTTTCTTGTGACCCTCAAAAGAATGCTTTGATATTCTCACACCTCGCTTGGGCTGCTTATCTCGAAGACTGGCCCGGCCCGTGCGAAGGGGAAAGGCCGTCAGCGTACATAATCATTCTCGAGGATACCCAGATAAGCCATCCTTTGCGTTGTGACCATGGGATAGCGGCTCAAAGCATGCTTCTGGGGGCAGCAGAGAAGGGACTGGGTGGCTGCATCGTCGGTGCGGTAGATAAACGGGGATTGCGCAAGGCACTGGAAATACCGGACCGATATGAGATGCTTCTTGTCCTGGCTCTGGGCAAGCCCAGGGAAACGGTGGTAATAGAGACAGTCAATCCTGCTGGGGATATCAAGTACTGGCGGGACAGCGAGGGTATACACCATGTTCCAAAACGACCCCTTGATGACCTGATAATTGGCTAGATATGCACTGGTTCATAGCTATGGGGTGAACGATGCCTAAAAGGGAAGACGAGTATTATGCTGGCGTTGCGGAGTCTAAACGGCGACCCCTATGCCCTTTTTGCGGCAGTCCTAATGTTTATCCCATCAAAGGCAAAAGACTATTGTTCTTTACCACAACAGTTGGCTGGTCCTGTGCAAATGAAAGGTGCCGAATGTATAGGAAACCCTTCCCGGCACCAAGCCGTGGCTCAGGTAGAAGGAGACGTCATCGATAGCTGATGGAGCGCGTTGAGTTATAGGCAGCGTGAACAGTACAGAGGTTCTTGAGTGTCCATATCAGCTCCTCTTGTCGAGTAATATGCTTTCTCTTTTCCTAACCTCTTGAACCTCTTGCCTCTCATCACAGTTGGCACAGATAGACTTCATAGCCTCATGGGCGGTGCAGCGAAGGAGCGCTCTGATCATTGGTGTCATCCTGATCTTGGAGCATTCGTATAGCTTGGGACATGATTCAGGGTCCCTATCAGACATTGCTGTCACCCCCTCGATTCCCTCAGCAAACATTCTGCCTTCACTCAAGGACCTATTACAATCACCTTTAGGTACTACTTTGGGGGGTATTTTATTCCCCTTTCCGCTGGGGGTGGTTCGCTTTGTTCCTCTTGGCATTGCCTGTCTAGTACTTCCTTGCAAAAGTAAGCGTGCTATCAGGTTTGTTCGAGAATGTGTACTCCCAAGCCCAACAGCTCGTCGTAGAGGTACTCAACCCTTCCGTTTACGGAAGGGCTGATTTCCGCAAGGAAGTACTAGCCCCCATCTGGCTGGACTTGGCTTGATTGACAAACCGACCTTTGCCTGAAATCATAGGTGGCTTGTAACTCAAGAAGCCTGCAGTGAAATCCCAGAGGGTCATGATTCCCGAATACGCTCGGGGACATAGACGCCATGGATGAAATAGACATTCAGCAGATAAGAGGATAAGGAACAAATGCTATATTGGCCATGGCGCAATTCTACTGGCAGATCATGGAACCATAGAAATAGGTGATGGCAGCGCAGTTGAGGAAGCAGTCGTAATTCACCCCCCTGCTTTATGGTGGTGCCTGTCAGTGGCAATCAAAATAGTCTAAGTAATCTTTGAAGTTCTCAAGAGCTTCCTGGCTGGAAACCGCGGCAGTGGTATTCTGCATCGTTACCACACCAAACGCTCTTTGAGTATTATCGCAATAAAAGGCCCCTGCTATTCCATACACCATCTCACCTTGGGTCTTGGTCGTAGCGGTGTAGTATTGATAAAGTATGCGGTGTCCCTCTTCATAAAGCGTGCGGTGTCCCGATTTCGTTGTATCCACGAACTCGCCCTTCTGAACGCTCTCAATTCCTTCCCAGTTCTCAATTCCCGCCAAGCCGGCTTCCAATCCGCCTTCCAAACCCCATTGCCAGGTCTTTACCCAACTTACTGCGAAAAGCAGGAATCCTCCTTCTTCCGGCGCAACCTGAACTATGCCTGAGTTCTCATTAGCGTCCTCCTTCAACAGCCCATCCTGCCAAACAAGGAGATCTTCAGGATACTCGAAGGAGAAGCCATGCTTTGAAAAGGTGCTCATTTGCGGTCTGGGGGACATATCTGAGGCTGTTGACGTTTGTGTCTCACCACCGCACCCGATCATAGACAAGGGTGCAATGCTCACGAGGATCAGTATTGCCATGATGCTCATCTTTTTCATTGTCATGTTCACCTCTTTCCCAAGCGACTTATCAACTATTCTCATATTTCACCTCCTGCCCTATCTGTGCATCGCTCGTCAGTCCGCATGGACTAACGGACTGCCGCTGCTCTAGAAACCAACCTAAGTAGATGTATAAGTCCCTCTTCCCTAGCTATTACCAACGGACTGTAAGACTTTGTAACACTTTTCGTCAGGTTTGTCAAGCTTCTCGAAAGCCCCGTAGATACCATGCCAGGTTAGGGGTTCAAGCCTGTTGTGAGAGACACTTGCTTGAGGTTTGCTAGGGCTGGATATCCCCCTGATACAAATCTCACTTGATCTTCTAGGGAGAGAATGACCTGCCTGTCTGCTCAAACTCAAAATCCGTTTGGCTGAGCTTGGTCTAGCAAACTCCGTACGGCTTGCGATATCCTACCGCGATATTTTATAATGACGACAAGGGTCTGTGGAGCAAGAGCTTGATTAGCTATGGTGGAGTGCTGGTACCAGCAATAAGAGGAGGGAAGGAATCATGATAGACGAGAGGACTAGAGATGTGATCGCCGCCTTGTTGGCAATCCCTGTGGCGTCCAAAATCCTCGAGGACGTACAGGACACAAAACGCATGCAGCGGGAAATGGAAGAATTGGTGGACAGGTATTTTCGCTTGAGAAAGATGGTAAAGGAACGATACGACAAGGGCGTTTAGGGTGTAGCATTAGGGTTTCACAAAGTCACGGAGAAATGCAGAAAACGTAGCCCACCCTATTAGCTCCCTAGTCTATCCCTTTTGAACGAAGCCCAACATCTAGGTCTTTCTTCACACCGATCGCACCAGTCCTCGCTGAAGTCACCAGTGAAAATACACTCCCAGCAGGGTGTAGCTTCTTCGCCGCACATCGGGCATTCTCTATTGAATGTGTCACCTGCGGGCCTTTCAAAGATATCCGATCCTCTATCCATAAACATGTAACCACAGAACCTGCAATACCAGAATCTTGGTCTCATCTCCGGTTCCTTTTCCAGTTGACCCTCACGTTACCTATACAACCCAGAGCAGTGGGGTGGTTGCAGTGGTAACCAAACCCGCCGGTTCGACAGGCTTAGTAGAAAGCAGTTGATTGAAGCAGATTTGTTATGGGTATTCGGTTTTCACTGCGCCGTGACTACCCTACTTCTCTCAGGTCAAAGTCAGGCAAAAACTCGGTGCAGGCTAGCAGGAGCAGGTAGCTGCGCTGACTGCTTCGTGGTAGGGCGCACAGGACTCGAACCTGTAACCCACTGATTAAGAGTCAGTTGCTCTGCCAAATTGAGCTAGCGCCCCTTCTTATAGGTACCGAGGAGTAATTTTAACACCTAGCTGGTGGCTGTGGCAAGTGGAACCAGTTGATCGAGGTAAAGACTAGCTCAAACCTTCAACGAAGGCTCTGACATTCCTTCCCAGAACAGCATGGTTGTACCCGCCTTCGAGGACGCCATACCGTCTTCCCTGGCAGACCCTCTCAGAGAATTCCTTTACCATCTGCCCAATGGTCAGGTAGTCCTCGGTCTTCAGTTGCCCTCCCCAATCCTCCTCGTGTCGGTCAAAACCGGCTGAGACAGCGACCACGTCTGCCCTCTGATTGCCCAGGAAACGCGAGATGCTGTCCACAAACCCCTGTCTCCCCCCGTCCTCCGGATGGAAGTAGGTTATCTCAGGCACATTGCCGAAGATATTCTCTGTGCCATCACCAAAATGGAGGTCTATATCCAGTATCACCGCCGTGTTGATAATGCCCTCTTGCCTGAGCTTGGCTATGGAGACAGCCACGTTGTTGAAGAAGCAGAATCCCCAGCAGTGGTCCGGGCTGGCATGATGGCCAGGAGGCCTTATGAGGCCGAACGCTGGCTCTCCGCCTACAGCCAGCTTAGCCGCCTTGATGGCTCCCCCTGCTGCCAGCAATCCAAGCTCGTATGTCTCTGGCGACCTCTGAATGTTTGCAATGTGCCAGTCGGAGTGGGCGAGCTTAATGTCGGTGGTAGATGCTGGCTCTGGGGTAACCAGCTCGAACTGAGGCGAGACTTCCTTCAAAATGCTCTCCATGCGGCCGGCCTTGGCAGCAGGGTCACTGGCATAAACCTCTTCATATCGCGGGTGGTAAACTATCTTCATCGCAGGTTATCCTCACTTCGGCGCCAGTTCACGAAGGGTGTCTGTATAGATACGGTGAGTTGCGGAATCGAAGAGAACGAAGACCACTTCTGCCAGGGACTCGTCCTGACTAAGGAAATCGATGACCGTCTGCAGGGCGACTCTGGCAGCAGGCTCGATCGGGTATCCATAAGCACCGGTGCTTATCGAAGGGAAGGAGATACTTTTCATACCTCGTTCGGCTGCCAGCTTCAGGCTCTCCCGGTAGGTACTGGCAAGAAGGTCCGTTTCTCCGTCGTTGCCCCCATGCCACACTGGACCTACGGTGTGAATGACGTGGCGTGCCTTGAGCTTGCCCCCCGTGGTGATGACCGCTTTGCCTGTAGCTAGCCGTCCCCTTTCCGCCCGTATCTGCCGGCATTCTTCGAGGATGGCTGGCCCTCCCGCTCGGTGGATAGCGCCGTCAACGCCACCACCGCCCATAAGGCCGGGGTTGGCAGCATTAACGATGGCATCGGTTGCCTGCGCAATGATGTCGCCTCGAACTATGGAGAGCCTGGTTTTGTTGATGGTTAACTCCATACCTACTCCTCGGAATCCTTGTCCATTGGGGTCTCAAGCTCTTCCTCGTGGGCTCTGATCCAGCGCTTAATCTCATCCAGCCCGGGTGGAGCAACGTAGAATACTTCTATGTCCGTGGGAAACTGAATTTGATGGCCTTCCCTCATCAGCAATATCCCGATATCTTTTTCTTTCAAGGTTTCATCTATTCTTTTTGCCATGTCCTCGTTCCTTCTCAAGCGAACCTCTGCATACGATTCATAGACCTTGGCAAGCACTTTCTGGTTTTGTAGACCGACTGCCAAACATCTGCTCCAGTCCATATACTCTGTTAGCAGCTCGATATCCTCGACTGGCTGGACCTCGGCTCCCTTGTCCAGCCTCGCTCGAACAATCTGATAGCTTGTGCTGTTTAGCTCCTCGATGACTTTGCTCCCTTCTTCTCCACCCACTGGTACCAGCTCGTGAAATACCTTGTTCACGCTGCCAAGTTTCAATTCCAGATTGGTTACATGAGCCTCGACTTCATCCCAGTACTTGCCAGCCCTTTCCACAAAATCGTCCTCAGGTTCGGGAGGGGAGAACAGAAGTGGTACAAAGAGTAGCTTCCTCCCCTTACCGTATTTCTCCACCGGAGGTTTCTCTATTTTACCCAGTTCTTCTGCCATGTTCTTACCCCGCTTCCCTTTTTGACTTCAGTCTGAACTGTATATCTGCCAGGCGCTCATTGGTCAATTGGAGGGCATCGTTTAGCTTCACTACAATTACCAGAAGTCAATGTTGAAGATGTACTCGGTTTCCCTGATAGTCTTTGCAATCTCACGCTTGGTCGTCTCATCCTCAATAGGTTCCACCTCTGATACTGGCAAGCCTGACTTGTTTTTTCCCTCTTTCCAGGTCACAATGTATCCAGGGACAATGGCGTAACCACAAGAGCCCCCCCCGCAGCACGCGGATTCCACGGTGGACATTCCGATTACAACGAGGACTTCCCTGCCATTATGCTGCAGTCTAAATTCCTTGAGTGGGGTGTAGTACCCAGCTAACCCATGTACGTCTTCACCTATCTCCAGATGAACATACTCGGTGCTCATTTCACCTCCTGCCGGGGGCCCTTGGTTTTGCTTGGCCGCGGCTTATCCTTAAGGGTCTTTGCCTGTTTCTTTTGGAGGAATCCCTTCATACGGAACCAGGACGGTGTGCGATAACCCTTCATAGCATATCACTTTCTTGCTGGCAGTGTAACCGTTGATCTCCCAAGCATCACTTTGCGGCCGTTCTGGTTTTCCGCCCAGCTCTCACACTCGACGAGATTCTCCCCATCCTGTATGTCTTTCCTGGCTACCTTGCCCTGGAAAGTGAGGGTGTCACCGGGGAAAACATTCCCTCTCATCTCGGCATAATGCTTCTTGAGGACGCCCCAGCCACCGATCCAGTTGGTGACAAGCTGCGCCAACAGGGCTGTATTATGCGGGCCGTGGGCGACTACATTGGGGAGCCCCAGCACCTGAGTGGCAAACTGGTAGTCGAAGTGATGAGGCCCGTAATCATTTACGGCCGCTGCCCATTTTAGGATGGTGAACAGGGTGACGTCTTTCACCAGAGGGGGTAACTGTGTACCAACTTCAATGTCCTCGAAGTATACCTGCCCAGTGCTTGGGCGGTGTGACTTAACCTTGGTCGGTGGCAGTGATGCGCTGTTAGCTGTTCCTCGGGCTGACGAGCCCTCAATGGAGACCATAGCCTCACTGGTTATACCTACCACCTCATTCCTTTGATTGCGATGTTCATTATCCATGCGTATGAACACCATCCTCCCCGCCCCGGTCTTGCTCTCCCTCTCGTAAATATCCCCGATCCTGCAGGTGCTTGTTATGATATCGCCCGGCCTGAGGGGGATGAAGAACTGGAACTCATTGAAGGCTGAGAAGGTGCGGGTAAAAGGGAGTTCGAAGGGCAGGCTCATGTGAGACATGTCGGGGAAATGCCTGAAGGCGTGGTTGCTGGGATTGAACGCCTCGAGAAAGGCTGGTGGAGCGATGATACCGCCCCAGCGCGTCTTTCGGGCATACTCCTCGTCCTGCCACAGTGGGTTCTCGTCAGTGGTGGCCTCGAGAAATCTCCTGATGCCCCACATCGTGACCTCTTCCGGGGGAAAATCGGGAAACAGCCTTGTGCCGATGTGCTTCCTCATCTCCTCCGTGATCGCTGACTCAAACGCCATATCAAATGCCCCTCAAGCCCTATTGTACCAGTTGTTGCTGGGCCATGCCAATAGATACATTAGCAGAGCGGTTAGCCAGCATCACCTTGGACTGACGCTCACACGTCAGGCCGGGGCTACAGGAGGCCGCAGCAATGAAGTTTGAGGAAGCACTAACCACTAAAAACAGGTAGCGGCAATGAGGTTTGAGGAGAGGCTGCAAGCATCAACGGTGGAAAAGCGGAATACAAGCCAAGCAAATAGACTTGCGCAGGGGGAAAGGTAGCTAGTACTTATGGGGGGATATAGAGTGGTAATTTAGTGTCAAATTTGGTAAAGTATTGCAAAAAGTATTGACAAAAGTAGAAGTATATGATATAAGAGATACAGAGCCAGATGTGATACCCTGTGGGTGTCACGCCTGGTTCTCTGGTTTTTCTGGCGTCTGCGCTTCCTCCGCTTCCACTTCCAATTGAAAACCAGTAGTCTCATCAACTGCGTAGAAGTAATGTGCCCTCTCCGGCATCAGGTAAAAGCCACTTCGCTCATTGCCCGATGCGTCCGTCAGAACCAGCGCTTTTTCTTCAAGCACCTGATAGTATCTGCGGATTGCCGACAAAAAGGCATCCCCAGGAGGAACGGCACGAAATAAAGCGTTTTCTTGATATATTCGTACCACCCCGGCAGCCATATCAGCAATTTGGATTCCTGGAGTAACTTTTGAGTCAACGAAGAACGGACAATCGGTGATGTTACCCATGGCGCGACCTTCCTGAGACCTGTGAAGAAACGAACTAAATTTCGCTACTAGTCCGCCATATTGGTGAGGATCACCGTCAAAGAGCACAGTCAACATACTGTCGTCTCTTTGAGCCAGAAGATCACACCGTTGTAGCAGGTATCGGAATTGATTTGGGAGATAGGCTTGATCAACAGGAGGAATCTGGTGAGGCCGTTCCATTATAATTGCAAAAACCGTGATAGGTAGACTCCTAATCAATTCAAAGAAGGACTCAACAAATTCTCGCTTCTCCGTAACACGGCGAAACGTACTTCGACTGAGTAGTTTATTAGCCTTAACCTCCAATTCTTCGTTGCCAAGTAAGTTTCTTTTCAGAGAATGTAGTCTTCCTGATATAAGGCGACAAGACCTAGTTGATATACATACAGCTACGCATACCGGTCGCGTAGCAGCGTCATTGGGGTGTGGTTTACCACTTTCATCAAAGAACGCCAGCATCTTCAACCTCCTTCGTCCAGCAAAAGCGGATTAGCTAAAGATTAGCTAAATTTAAAAGGGCAAGTCCCTGAAAACCGCCAGGGGCCTCATTTTAGCTTCAAAATCTAACGCGCCCGGAGGGATTCGAACCCACGGCCCTTGGTTCCGAAGACCAATGCTCTGTCCGCTGAGCTACGGGCGCATCTTCGAGCCTCGGGGGGAGGAAAAGTGCTGCTTTCCAATCAGGCTTCTAGTTTAGGAACCCCCCTTAGTACTGACAATGGAGACAATGGGGTGAGCGGAGGGATTCGAACCCTCGATCTCCAGGGCCACAACCTGGCGCCTTAACCGCTAGGCTACGCCCACCACGAGAAGGGTTACGAGCTACCCAAAGCCGAGCCCCATTGTACCTTCGATGCTGTCAATAGTCAAGGTGAAGCCTGTTGCGATGCTCGGGAAGGCAAAGGGATGAATTGCTTCTCAGGCTCACAAATGCTAATATATTAAGCAGCGTATCAACGTACCTATCCACTTTGACGAGTTTTATGCTGGGATGCACTATTATTTCGGGCAACGAGCCCTATTCGATCAGGAATCCCGTAAAGAAATCCACTTAAATCACTGGCAAGTGAATTTTTTTTGCCCACGAAGTGCCCAGAGGAATAAGGAGAGCGAAATATGAAGGTACACGAGTATCAAGCGAAGCAACTGCTGGCGGAGTTTGGCGTGCCTGTGCCTCGCGGTGGGGTAGCCAGGACAGCCGCTGAGGCCAGGGAGATAGCGGCTGGTCTTGCGGGGAAGGTAGTGATTAAAGCCCAGGTCCACGCTGGGGGACGGGGCAAGGCTGGCGGTATCAAGACGGTCTCATCCCCAGATGAGGCCCAACAGGCCGCTAAACGCATGATCGGGAGCAGGTTGGTCACCCATCAGACCTCGCCTGAAGGGGTGCCGGTGAGTGCTGTCCTGGTTGAGGAGGCGATAGATATCGAGCGCGAGCTCTATCTGGGGGTGGTAATCGATAACACGGCTGGTATGGTCGTGATCATGGCCAGCGAGGCTGGGGGAATGGATATAGAAGAGATAGCAAGGACAAGTCCCGATAAGATATTGAAGGCTCACATTGACCCCGCACTTGGCGTCCATCCCTTCCGAGCGCGGAGATTGGCTTTTGACCTGAATCTGGCACCGGCTCAGATAAGACCTGCCACGGAGATAATATCCAACCTCTACAAACTGTTTGAAGCTAAGGACTGCTCGCTCGCTGAGGTAAATCCTCTTGCTATTACCTGCGATGGGAGGATACTCGCTGTTGATGCCAAGCTGAACTTTGATGATAATGCCTCCTATCGCCAGCGCGCTGTTGCTGAGTTGCGCGATACTGAGCAGGAAGACCCCCTGGAGGTGGACGCGAAGAGTAGAGGCATTGAGAATTATGTCAAGTTGGACGGCAATATCGGTTGTATAGTCAATGGTGCCGGCCTTGCCATGGCGGTTCTCGATCTCTTGAAGCAGGTGGGTGGAGGGGCTGCGAATTTTCTTGATATCGGCACCCTCAATGAGCCCGATCGCGTTGTTCAGGCATTCCGAATCCTGACCTCGGATCCGGATGTCAAAGCGGTGCTGGTAAACATCTTCGGCGGCATGGCCCGGGTAGATATCATTGCCCAGGGGATAGTGGCTGCGGCCAATCAAATGATGATCGGGGTGCCTGTTGTAGTTCGATTGGCGGGCACCAACGTTGATCAGGGGGAACGCATACTGAATGAATCTGGATTGCAGTTGATCAGGGCATATAGTATGCAGGAAGCTGCGCAGAAGGCTGTGGAAGCAGCGAAAAAATCCAGTTGAGGTGTATGTCTTGAGTATCCTAGTTGATAAAGAAACACGACTTCTGGTACAGGGAATCACCGGCGGTGAGGGTAGCTTTCACGCACGCCGCTGCATAAAGTACGGCACAAAGGTGGTTGCTGGGGTTACCCCGGGTAAGGGGGGGACTGATCTGGATGGCGTACCTGTGTTCAACACCGTGTATCAAGCGGTGGTGGAAACCGGAGCTAATACCAGCATTATCTTCGTTCCCGCTCCCTTTGCTGCTGATGCTATATTGGAGGCTGCTGAGGCGGGATTATCGCTTATCGTTTGCATCACCGAGGGCATCCCAACCTTGGACATGGTCACGGTCAGCCGTCATCTCAAACAGAACGAGATTCGCCTTATCGGTCCCAACTGCCCGGGGTTGATTTCTCCGGGGAAGTGCAAGGTTGGCATCATGAGCGGCGATATTTTCCTTGAGGGGAATGTTGGCGTTGTCTCACGTAGCGGCACCCTGACCTATGAGGCTGTAAGCCAGCTAACTGAGCTGGGTATCGGGCAATCCACCTGCGTGGGCCTCGGCGGCGACCCAATTATTGGCACGGGCTTCATCGATGTATTAAAGCTGTTCGAGAAAGACCCCGAGACCAAGGCAGTGGTGCTCATCGGCGAGATAGGTGGCGATCAGGAACAGCGAGCAGCGGAGTTCATTAAGAAGAACATGACCAAGCCGGTGATTGCCTTCGTCGCAGGGAGCAGCGCCCCATCTGGCAGGCGCATGGGGCATGCCGGGGCGATCATCATGGGTAGCTCCGGCAGAGCACAGGAGAAGATCGCCGCTCTACGTAAGGCTGGCGCCACCATAGCGGCGACTCCGGCTGAGATCGGCAGCACAACCCGAAGGGTACTAGCTTCAACGAGCTAGCAGAATACGCCAGTTAACTACGGAACGTTCCATTCTGGGGGAACCCCAACGGTTCCCCTAGTTCTTATTTAGTAGGCTGGGTGAAGTGGTTGGTTGCGCTGTGCAACCCCCACCCTACCACTAGCTACAGGTGGATATTAATTTGGGCTCACCCTATGAGGGAGGAGGCCGAATGCTGATCACTGGGGACACTTCCCTTGACACGTAACTTCAGCTATGGTTTAATCAACCCTAATTGACAAATGGTGTGATAGTTAGGACAGGCGTTGCTTTGGAGTCGATATGAGAAGCGATGTTACCAAAAAGGGCGTTGAGAGGGCTCCTCATAGGTCGCTGATGCGTGCTCTGGGTTTGACCTCGAAGGAGATCGAACAGCCCATCGTTGGCATCGTCAATAGCTTCAACGAGGTTATCCCCGGTCATATCCACCTCAAAGAGATAGCCGAAGCAGTGAAGGCCGGGGTGAACAGCGCTGGCGGCACGCCGCTGGAGTTCGAGACCATCGGCGTCTGCGATGGCATTGCCATGGGACACCTCGGCATGAGGTACAGCCTCCCCAGCCGGGAGCTAATCGCGGATTCCGTAGAGATCATGGCTCAAGCTCATGCTTTTGATGCCCTGGTGTTTATCCCTAACTGTGACAAGATCACCCCCGGGATGCTGATGGCTGCGGTGAGGCTCAACATACCGGCTATCTTTATCAGCGGGGGACCGATGCTGGCGGGGCGCATGGCTAACGACAGATGCGTTGATCTGAACGATGTTTTCGAGGCTGTGGGCAAGGTAACGAAAGGAGAGATGAGCCAGTCGGAGCTTGAGGAGCTCGAAGTGGCGGCTTGCCCCGGCTGTGGCAGTTGCTCTGGGATGTTCACTGCAAATACCATGAACTGTCTGACCGAGGCTCTGGGGATGGCGCTCTCGGGCAATGGCACTGTTCCCGCTGTCGATGCCCGCAGGATCCATCTGGCCAAGGAGGCAGGAAGGAAGGTGATGGAACTGCTGGCAGCGGAGATTCGCCCCCGTGACATCGTCACCAAGGATTCGATCTGCAACGCCTTTGTGGTGGACATGGCTTTAGGCGGCAGCACCAACTCTGTGCTGCACCTTATGGCGCTGGCTCATGAGGCAGGCGTTGACTTCCCGCTTGAGACTATAAACGAGATAAGCCAGCGGACTCCCCATCTCTCCAAGCTGAGGCCCTCGGGAGATTATCATTTGGAGGACCTCGACCTTGCTGGGGGAATAGCGGCGGTAATGAACGAACTCCGTGACCGGTTGAATCTGGAGGTGAGGACGGTCACAGGCAAATCTTTAGGCCAGGATATCGCTGGCGCCAAGGTCAGGGACAGCGAAGTTATCCGGCCTGTATCGAATCCTCACTCAGCCAGAGGCGGGCTCAGCATCCTCTTCGGCAATCTGGCGCCCCAAGGGGCTGTGGTCAAGAGTGCCGCGGTGATTCCCGAGATGATGGTGCATAAAGGGCCGGCGCGGGTCTTCAACTCCGAGGACGAAGCTACCAGTGAGATCATGAAGGGCTCGGTCAGGTCGGGCGATGTGGTAGTCATTCGCTATGAGGGGCCCAAGGGTGGCCCGGGCATGCCTGAGATGCTTACCCCGACCTCGCTCATAGCTGGCATGGGGCTGGACAGAGAGGTGGCCCTCATTACCGATGGGCGCTTCTCCGGGGCCACCAGAGGTGCTGCCATTGGGCATGTCTCTCCAGAGGCAGCGGAGAAGGGACCTATTGCCGCCTTGAGGAACGGAGATCAGATAAAGATTGATATCACCAACAACAGGATCGATGTGGAGCTCAGCGACGACGAGATCGCCCAGCGGCTCTCGCAACTGCCTGAATTCGAGCCCAAGATAAAGACGGGGTACCTCAAGCGCTATGTAGAGACGGTGACATCGGCAGCAAGCGGCGCGGTGTTCAGATAGGAGCTCAGAATGAAACTAAGTGGTGCCCAAATACTGTGTGAGAGCCTGATAAAGGAAGGGGTGGAGGTCATCTTTGGCTTCCCAGGGGGGGCCGTGCTTCCCCTGTATGATGTCTTGCCTCAATACCCGCAGCTACGGCATATTTTAGTTCGTCACGAGCAGGGGGCCGCTCACGCTGCGGATGGCTATGCCAGGGCTACTGGGAGGGTGGGCGTCTGCCTGGCCACTTCCGGTCCCGGCGCTTGCAACCTGGTGACCGGAATCGCAAATGCTCACCTCGATTCCTCCCCGGTTGTCGCCATTACAGGGCAGGTGGCCAGACCGTTTATCGGGAAAGACGCTTTCCAGGAGATCGACATCACCGGGATAACCGTGCCCATCACCAAACATAACTATCTCGTCCTCAGGGCGGATGAGATAGCTACCATGGTCAAGGAGGCTTTCCATATCGCCAGAAGCGGGCGGCCGGGGCCTGTGCTCCTCGACATCCCACGCGATGTATTCATCGAGGAAGCGACCTTTCATTACCCGGAAAAGGTTGACCTTCGCGGCTATAAGCCGACTGTTCATGGGCATGTAGCCCAGATCAAGAGAGCCGCGAAGCTAATCAATGAGTCCAAGCGCCCTGTTATCCTTGCCGGAAGGGGAGTTATCATCTCAGGTGCATATGACGAGCTTAGGGAACTGGCGGAGAAGGCGCAAATTCCAGTTATCACCACCCTGTTGGGAATCAGTTGCTTCCCTGAAGACCACATGCTCAGCCTGGGAATGCTGGGCATGCATGGCATGGCCTGTGCCAACCTGGCGGTGGACGCTACCGACCTCGTCATCGCTATAGGTATGAGGTTTGATGACCGGGCAACGGGTAAGGTGAGCGGCTTTGCGCCCCATGCTCAGGTCATCCATATTGATGTCGATCCTGCTGAGATAGGGAAGAACGTGCGGGTGACTCTGCCCATCGTGGGCGAGGTGAAGCCCGTGCTCAAGGCACTAAACAAGCAAGTGGATGTCCAGACGCATGTTGAGTGGATAGGACAGGTTGAGGAGTGGCGCCGGGAGCACCCGTTACACAGCATTCACGAAGCTAAGAACATCCTGCCGCAATACGTGGTCAGCAAGATCTGTGAAGTCACTAAAGGCGATGCAATCATCGTTACCGGCGTGGGCCAGAACCAGATGTGGGCAGCGCTGCACTTCTGCTATCGAAAGCCCAATAGTTTGATCTCCTCTGGAGGCTTAGGGACTATGGGATTCGAATTGCCGGCGGCGATAGGCGCTAAGGTGGGGCGACCGGAGGAGACAGTGTGGGCTATTGCTGGGGACGGCGGCTTTCAGATGACCATTCAAGAGCTGGGTACAGCGGTTCAGGATAACATTGCGGTGAAGGTCGCCATTCTCAATAACGGTTACCTGGGCATGGTGAGGCAATGGCAGGCCTTGTTCTATGAACGCCGCTATGTAGCTACCCCTCTTAGTGGCCCTGACTTCGTTAGAGTCGCTGAGGCCTATGGGCTACCGGGCATGAGGGTAACCGAGAACTCGCAGGTTGTGCCCGCTATCAAGAAGGCGATGAAGCACCAGGGGCCGTTCCTCATCGATTTCGTAGTAGAGCCAGAGGAGAATGTCTACCCCATGGTGGCACCGGGGTGTACTCTGGCAGAGATACTCGAGGACCCAAGGAAAAAGGTCGAGATCAAGGTAAAACCGCGGGAAACGAGCAATCTGTGACATTTTTTGGTTAACGAATCTAAAGAAGGCAGTAGGGACATGACAAAGCATACATTAGTAGCCCTGGTTGAAGATAAGCCAGGCGTCTTGAATCGCGTGGCAAGCCTGATCCGCAGGCGCGGCTTCAATATCGAGAGCATCGCTGTGGGTCATTCCGAGCTACCTGGTCTTTCGAGGATGACCATAGTAGTTGATGGAGCCACCACCGCTGTGGAGCAGGTGAGGAAGCAGCTAGAGAAAGTGATCGAGGTGGTTAAGGTAGCCGACATCACGGAGGGGCGCATCATTGCCCGGGAGCTGGCGCTGATTAAGGTCCATGCCACTTCCGCTACGCGTAGCGAGATTATACAGATTGTTGATATCTTTCGAGCAAACATCATCGATGTTTCCCCTGACTCGCTGATCGTAGAGGTCACGGGTGATGAGGAGAAGATCGATTCCCTGTACAGTCTCCTCAAGAAGTTCGGTATCAAGGAACTAACGCGTACCGGCAGGATTGCCCTGCAGCGACGGTGAGGTGGGGACGTCTAGAGTGGGAGAGCAGACAAGAGATTGCTCTCCAAGGGTTAAAGCTGACCAACGAAATAAATTGAAAAGACGGGGTGGTAAATGTACTATGATAAGGACGCTGATCTGGGTTTACTTTCGGGCAAGACCATTGGCATAGTTGGCTATGGCAGCCAGGGCCATGCTCATGCCTTGAATCTCAGGGACAGCGGGTGCAACGTTATTGTGGCTGAGGCCATGGGAAGTGGTGCTTGGAAGGAGGCGAAGAAGGCAGGGTTCAACGTCGGAACCGCCGAGGAAATAGCGAAAGAGGCGGACCTTATGACATTGCTTGTGCCTGATAATCTGCACCCTGTGGTCTACCGCCAGATGGAAAAGGGGATGACCAAGGGAAAGATGCTGATGTTCGCTCATGGCTTCAACATCCACTATAATCAGGTTGTCCCTCCCCCAGACGTCGATGTTACGATGGTGGCGCCTAAGTGCCCTGGCCACATGCTGCGCCAGACCTATACCGAGGGCTCCGGCCCCCCAGCCCTTGTTGCTGTCCATCAAGACGCCTCGGGTAAGGCCAAGAAGATCGCTTTGGCCTACGCCAAGGGGATCGGTTGCACCAGAGCGGGGGTTTTGGACACTACCTTTGCTGAGGAGACGGAAACCGATCTCTTCGGCGAGCAGACCGTGCTCTGTGGGGGCGTGTCCTGTCTGGTGAAGGCTGCCTTCGAAACCCTGGTCGAGGCTGGCTACCAGCCGGAGGTCGCCTACTTCGAGTGCATGCATGAGCTGAAGCTCATTGTCGACCTTTTCTACCAGGGGGGGTTGAGCTACATGAATTACTCGGTGAGCGACACTGCCGAGTATGGGGGCTATGTCTCTGGCCCCCGGGTTATCGACGATTTTGCCAAGGAAGCGATGGAGCAGATTCTGGCCGAGATCCAGGATGGTAGCTTCGCCACTCGCTGGATCCTGGAGAATCAGGCAGGACGCTCCTCTTTCTACAGGATGAGGGAAAGGGAGCAAAGCCACCAGATCGAGGTCGTGGGCAAGAAACTAAGAGGCATGATGCCTTGGCTTAAACGATAGTCGAATTTGCAGAGGTGCTGGAATGGCGATCCCATCCGAGAAAGATATAGAACTGCCACTACTTACTGAGATAGAGGCGGCGGGAGGCGAAGCAAGAGCGAGAGACCTATACGACAGAGTGGCGCGGCATTTCCCGCAGTTGACCCCCGCTGACAGGTCAGCGAAATACCCAGCAAGTGGCTTACCTATTTGGCGGAATAGAGTACAGTGGGCTCGACAACATCTCGTCAATAAAGGTGAACTCGATGCCTCGACTCGTGGGGTTTGGAAGATCACGAGCGGGGGGAGAGGGAGGTTGGGCGCACTCGGGCCACCCCTCCGACAACCTGTACCTACGCTTTCGGACCTTTTGGAGGGTCAAAAGGAGCAAGTCCGTGACCAGCTACATACACTGTTAATGAACCTACATCCACGAGAGTTCGAGGCATTTGGAGGAAAGCTCTTAGAAAGCGTAGGCTTCACCGATATTGAGGTCACAAACTATGTCGGGGACGGTGGCGTTGACGGCTATGGAAGTCTTGAAATGGGGGTGGTGAAGGTCAGAGCTGCTTTTCAGGTGAAGCGCTGGCGTCAAAACGTGCCTCGCCCGGAGATTGACCAGTTTCGTGGCGCTATACAGGGCACTTATGACCAGGGCATATTCATTACTACGTCGGACTTTTCGGACGAAGCAAAGCAGGTGTCTACCAAACCAGGTACAGTTCCCATTGTTATGATCAATGGCGATAAGATCATTGACATCATGTTAGAAAGGGGATTAGGCGTTAGACGCGAACCGGTTAGTATAATTAGGCTTGATGAAGAGTTCTTCGCAACCTTTGGTATTTCCGAGGACGAGTAAGCTAGGGGCACGTTATGGACAAGGTCATTATATTCGATACCACGCTGCGCGATGGCGAACAATCGGCAGGAGCAGCGCTCAATATCGATGAGAAGCTGGAGATCGCCAGGCAACTGGAAAAGCTGAAGGTAGACGTTATCGAGGCTGGCTTCCCCATTGCCTCCCCTGGTGATCTGGATGCAGTGCGCCGCATCTCCCACGAGGTGCGCGGTCCTACCATCTGTGCCCTGGCGCATGCCCAGCCGAAAGCGGTGGATGCTGCCTGGGAGGCGGTAAAGTACGCGCGGCGTCCCCGAATCCATGTCTTCCTCTCCAGCTCGGAGGTTCACATCTCCCATCAACTCAAGAAAAGTAGGAGCCAAGTTCTGAAGCTCTCCAGGGATATGGTTGCCCGGGCTAAGGGGTATCTTGATGATGTAGAGTTCTCGCCCATGGACGCTACCCGCACCGATCCTGTGTTTCTGTACACGATAATCGAGGCTGCGATCGATGCCGGAGCTACCACGGTAAACATTCCCGATACAGTGGGCTACACTGTCCCGCGGGAGTTCTGCGCGCTGCTCGATGGCATCATCAAGAATGTGCCCAACATAAAAAAGGTTGTTGTCAGCGTACATTGCCACAATGACCTGGGGCTGGCTGTAGCAAATAGTCTGGCTGCCCTCGACTGCGGGGTGCGCCAGATCGAGTGCACTATCAATGGTATTGGCGAGAGGGCTGGCAATACCTCCCTCGAGGAGGTAGTAATGGCGTTGCGTACCCGCAAGGACCTCTTTAACTATACGACCGATATAGATACCACTCAAATCCATAAGGCCAGCCGTCTGGTTAGCGACATCACCGGGATGCATGTGCAGCCCAACAAGGCTATCGTTGGCGCTAATGCCTTTCGCCATGAATCTGGCATCCACCAGGATGGCGTTCTTAAGGAAAGGACTACCTACGAGATTATGGACCCGAGGGATGTCGGTCTGACAGGCAGCACGCTAACTCTGGGCAAGCTCAGCGGACGACATGCCTTCAATATCCGTCTTCAGGAGCTGGGCTATGCCCTGACTGATGAGGAACTCAACCGCGCCTTCGCTGCCTTCAAGGATTTAGCGGACAAGAAGAAAGACATCAGTGACCGAGACCTGGAGGCATTGGTAGCTGAGGAGCTACGTACTGTCTCCGAGACTTACCACCTGGAGCAAGTGCAGGTATCCTGCGGTGATCACAGTGTTCCCACCGCCTCGGTGAGGCTGGTCGGCCCCGATGGCACTGCTATCGCCGATGCTGCTCTAGGCGCAGGCCCGGTGGATGCCGTCTACAAGGCTATTAACCGCCTTGTAGGGGTGCCCAACGAGCTTATCGAATTCAGCGTTAAATCGGTTACCGAGGGTATTGACGCCATAGGCGAGGTGACAATAAGGATACAGAGCGGGGGCAAGACCTACACCGGGCGCGGCGCCGCCACCGATATCATCGTGGCCAGCGCCAAGGCCTATATGAATGCCCTCAATCGCCTCCTGGCAGCTATGGAAAAGGCCTAACATGGTTGCATTCAGCCTGGGAGAGTAAAGTGCCAGCGAGGAACATCTACGAAGTCTGTAGTAGAAGCCGAGTCTTGCCTTCTGCTCCCATGCGTAGTATACTGTCGGAAAAACGCGCTATGACCTGGATTCAATGCCGTTCCAGCCAAGGCAGGTCCATCACACGGTTCCTAGCCGCAGACAGCATGGAGGACAGGATAGCGACCAAAGACTAGGAGGCCGATGATGGTGTTCGAGGACAAGACCTTGACCTGCCGGGAGTGCGGTGCCGAGTTCACGTTCACCGCAGGCGAGCAGGAGTTCTTCCAGTCACGAGGGCTGCTCAACGAGCCTGGGCGTTGCCCTAATTGTCGCTCTGCCAGGCGCAGGGGATATTCATCCCGGCCAGCGCGGGAGTACTATGACATAGTATGCGATTCTTGCGGCCAGGATGCGAAGGTTCCCTTTCAGCCCCGTGGCGACCGCCCTGTCTACTGCAACGATTGCTTCACCAGTATGAAAGGCCAGCGGTAGCAGCGGCGCTACCCGTGCGCTGAAGCATGCCTTGGGGCAGGGGTTCTAGCTCCACCTCGGTGCGGGAGCATCCGGCCACATATGCGTTGGGCTTTCCCCCACTCGAAGCGATTAGCTACCACATCTGTACGTTGCGGAGCGCCTATCGCTAGGTTTATGATTAGAGAATAATTGAAGAGGTTCTGATTTACGCCGGATGGGGGTAGGAGGTCTAATTGACGCTAGCTGAGAAAATACTCGCTGCACATAGCGGTAAGAAGCGAGTTAACCCTGGCGAGCTAATTAACGTCAGGGTTGACCTGATTTTGGCCAATGACATCACCGCTCCCCTCGCCATCAAGGAGTTCCGGCGCATCGGCGTCAACAGGGTTTTCGATCCCCAGAAGGTGGTGATGGTCCCCGACCACTTTGTGCCCAATAAGGATATCCCCTCCGCTGAGCAGGCCAAGATGATGCGTGAGTTCGCCCTGGAGCAGGGTCTGGTCTACTTTGAGGTTGGGGAGACGGGCATCGAGCATGTTGTTCTCCCAGAGAGGGGGCTGGTCCTTCCCGGAGATGTGGTCATCGGCGCTGACTCCCATACCTGCACCTATGGGGCCGTGGGAGCTTTTGCCACGGGCATGGGCTCCACCGACATAGCCTCCGCGATGGCTACGGGCGAGATATGGATGAAGGTCCCCCCGACTATCAAGTTCCTCTATCACGGGAAGCTGGGGAAATGGGTGAGTGGCAAGGACTTGATCCTGTACACCATCGGCGATATCGGTGTCGATGGCGCTCTTTACTCAGCCATGGAGTTCTGCGGCGAGGCGATTAGTCATCTTTCCATGGACAGCCGCTTCACGATGGCCAATATGGCCATCGAGGCCGGGGGTAAGGCAGGCATCTTCAGGGTCGATGACAAGACTTTAGATTATGTAAAGCCTCGGGCCAAGCGCCCTTATACCGTCTACGAGCCCGATAGCGACGCCCAGTACGCCCGAACTATTGATTACGACGCCTCCAAGATCGAGCCTCAGGTTGCCTTTCCTCACCTGCCCTCCAATACCAAAGCTATAAGCCAGGTGGGTGAGGTCGAGATCGACCAGGTGGTGATCGGCAGCTGCACCAACGGCCGTCTCGAGGATTTGACCGTCGCCGCCGAGGTGCTGCGTGGGAGGAAGGTGGACAAAAGAGTGCGCTGTATTATCATCCCCGGCTCGCGGGAGGTTTATCTGGAGGCGCTGCGCCGCGGGCTGATTGAGACCTTCATCGAGTCAGGGGCAGTGGTGAGCACGCCTACCTGCGGCCCCTGTCTCGGCGGGCACATGGGAGTGCTTGCCGCGGGAGAGCGCTGCGTCTCCACCACCAACCGCAACTTCGTGGGCAGGATGGGCAGCACAGAGTCGGAGGTCTACCTGGCTAACCCTGCTGTGGCCGCGGCCAGCGCTATCCTGGGGAGGATCAGGGGGCCGGATGAGGTAGGCCGATCAGCGCGATGACCGGCTTGTGGTTGCTGTGCAAAATGGCGAATGTGATGACTGGAATAGTAGAGGCAAATGAAACGGTTTGAAGACATTCACGGTCGGCGAATTCGATTGACAGAGGAAAGACAAGAGCATATCGAGACTGACCATCCGGAAATACTCGGGCAGATTGATGAAATAGAGAACACCCTATTAAATCCTGATATAATTGTCAGGTCTAGGGTAGATCCACAAGTTGAACTATTTTATCGCTACTACAAGGGCACGCTTGTAGCTGAGAAGTATCTATGTCTGGTAGTTAAAGTATTGGTTGACGATCAGTTCATCATCACAGCGTATTTTACAGACACAATGAAGGGGGGCGAAATACTGTGGGAAAGGAAATAAAGGTTTGGTACGACAAAGAAGGAGACTATCTGGAAGTCATTTTCGAGCGAAAGGCGGGCTACTTCAGAGAGACAGGCAACGATGCCGTAATGGAGAAGGTTGATGGTGAAGGAAACATCATTGGCTTTTCCATTCTAAGGGTGAGTGCATTGAAAGAACAAAAACCGCTTTCTGTCACTCTTGAATAAAGCTAATGAGAAAACCCCTCTGCCTGTAAAGCTTTGCGCATACGCGGGGTAAGAGTCGTGAAACTAAAATGCCCCAAGCTAACATCTCGGGATTGCCTGTTCTGAACCCTGCTGTGGCCCCAGCCAGCGCTATCCAGGGGAGAATCGGAGGGCCGGAGGGGGTAGTATCATGACTGGTCGACCAGACCGACGTGAGCTACGGGCAGCAATTGATGCGGTTGAATCCGACAAGGGCAGTGGAGGAATGACGGGACGGGGCAAGCATCCTTCAGCAAGTGACGTACAGCAGGTCGCGGAGAAGGAGCTTCTTCGAACCGTGGAGATAGAACTTCAGCGGGAACTGGGCGACTCAAGAGTGCATCTTGAGACTGGGTGTCCGCTAGGGAAGATCAGGGCGGAAGTCGACGAATATTGCGAAGAACCACCCATCATGTGTGAAATATGGGCGCACTTGGGCTCCCCAAAAGGCGCCCAGTACGGCAAGGTCATGATGGATGCTCTCAAAATGATCTTCATAGAGAAGCATTTGGATAGGAAGTTCAAGAAGATATTGGTTTTTGCTGATGAAAAGGCTCTAAAGCCGTTTTGCGACAGTCATAGGTGGCAGGCAAAGTGCCTTCGGGACTTTGATATTGAATGCAAAGTTGCTGAACTCCAGCGCGAGACGCGCGAAAGGCTTCAGGAGGCACAGAAACAGCAGGCGCTGGGTTTCCTAAAGAAGGAAGCAGGTTGAAAATCCGAGGCAAGGTCCACAAATACGGCGCCGATGTCAATACCGATGTCATCATCCCTGCGCGTTACCTCAACATATCCGACCCGGATGAGCTGGCGCGGCACTGCATGGAAGACATCGATACCGAGTTCATCAACAGGGTGCAGCCGGGCGACATCATCGTTGCTGATACCAACTTCGGCTGCGGGTCGTCGCGTGAGCATGCTCCCCTTGCCATCAAGGCAGCGGGCGTGGGCTGCGTCATCGCCAAGAGCTTTGCCCGCATCTTCTACCGCAATGCGCTGAACATCGGGCTGCCCATACTGGAATGCGAAGATGCTGCCGAGAAGGCTGATTCTGGAGATGTACTCGAGGTTGATTTCTCGACGGGTGAGATCGCAAACACAACCAAGGGGCTTCCCTTCAAGGCCAAGCCATTTCCTGACTTCATGCTCGAATTGATCGACTCGGGGGGATTGATCGAGTACACCAAACGCAAGATAGCAGCAAAGCCTCATGGTCGTCGCAGCGCAACAAATCGTGAGAATCTGTGAGCTACATACCGTTCGTGGTTCGACAAGCCTGTCCTGAGCGGAGCCGAAGGGCTCACCACGAACGGCCTTTGGACAAATACGAACGGCTCTTAGTCAAGCCTGCCCTGAGCTTGCCGAAGGGTGGTTCGACAGGCTCACCACGAACGAATCAAGTTCTAGTTCTGAAACAAAGGGAGTCACTTATGAGATTTGAACTCGCAGTTCTCCCCGGAGACGGGGTCGGCCCTGAGGTGGTGGCGCAGGCGGTCAAGGTCCTGCAAGCCATTGGGCGCAGGTCAGGCCACGAGTTCGTCCTTAACTATGGTGATATAGGGGGAGCGGCAATAGATAAACATGGCGTTGCCTTGACCAAAGATACCCTGAAGATGTGCAAGCGATGCCATGCGGTGCTCCTGGGAGCTGTCGGCGGTCCCAAGTGGGATGACCCTCTGGCCAAGGTCCGCCCCGAGGATGGTCTCCTCGCCCTGCGCAAGGGCCTAGGGCTATTCGCCAACCTGCGTCCGGTGAAGGTACTCCCTATGCTCGTTGACTCAACTTCGCTAAAGCCTGAAGTGCTTCGAGGGGTAGACATGGTAGTGGTTCGCGAACTTACCGGCGGGCTTTACTTTGGCAAACCGAAACGGCAGTGGCGAACCTCGAGAGGCAGGCGCGCTGTAGACAGCATGGCCTACTCTGAGGCGGAGATCGAGCGTATCCTCCGAGCTGGCTTTGAGCTGGCTCGAAGTCGGCGAAGGAAACTCACCTCAGTCGATAAGGCCAACGTTCTGGAGTCGTCAAGGCTGTGGCGCCAGATCGCCATAGAGTTGTCGTCTGAATATCCAGATGTCGAGCTTGAGCACCAACTGGTGGATGCCTGCGCCATGCGGCTCATCCAGCGCCCCTCGGAGTTCGATGTTATCGTCACTGAGAATACGTTTGGGGACATTCTTACCGATGAGGCCTCGATGCTGGCGGGGTCGCTGGGGATGCTGCCCTCGGCCAGCATTGCCGGGGTACCGCGGGAGGGCAGCATGACTTTTGGGCTCTATGAGCCGATTCACGGCAGCTCGCCCCGCCGCGCGGGGCAGAACATGGCCAATCCCATCGCGACCATACTTAGCTGCGCCATGATGCTGCGCTACTCTCTGGGGCTGGTGGCGGAGGGGGATGGGATCGAGAAGGCGATCGACAGCGTCCTGGAGGACGGCTACCGGACCTATGACATAATGAGCGAGGGAATGAAGAAGGTAGGTACTGTGGAGATGGGCGACCTCATTGCGAGTAAGGTGGCTTGAGACATCAAAACCATCAAAGATTGGCAGGGTGGGTGTAACGCAGTGGAACCCACCACTCATTCGGCTTCCTGCGAGCACTCTGCTTGACAGGTGCACCCCCCTATAGTAACATTCTTTCGGGTCGTGCTAGATGGGGAGCCAGCGGTGCCCTGAACCCGCAATCCGCTATAGCGGGATTGAATTCCTGCTCGAGGTCTTACACTTTCCGGGACTGTTCTTTGTACGTCGGTGATGAGCACCGGGTCCTGCGCGGCAGAACACTATGAACCCCGTCAGATCCGGGAGGAAGCAGCGGTAAATAGCAGTTTCTGGGTGCCGCAGGTTTACCTGGTGGGAGCCGGTGGCAGGGATAAGCCGGGAGGGGTGGATCGACAGTGGGTGCACGACCTTATTGATTGTTTTTGCTATGGGAAGGAATATGTCCTAGCTTAGACCCGTTGCGGTTTTACGAAGAGGTTCAAATTTCACCATATTTAGGAGGTCAAATCAATGGATCTGGGACTGGCAGGTAAGACGGTTATCGTTACTGGGGGAGGCGCAAACATCGGTCGTGGCATAACATTCGCCTTCGCGAAAGAAGGGTCCAATGTTGTGATCGCCGATATCGACGAAGAACAGGCGCAAAAGGTGGCCAAGGAGGCTGAAGCCCTTGGGGGAAAAGTCGTCGCCATTAAGACGGATGTAACAGACTATGATTCCGTAGAAGCGATGGTAAACAAGACCCTGGAAATGTTTGGAAGTATAGACGTCCTGGTCAATAACGTGGGCTGGGTAGCTAACAAGTTCTTCATGAAGAAGCCCAGAGAGGAGTATGAGAAGGAGATCAAGATTAATTACATGGGCGTGGTCAATTGCACCAGGGCTGTTTTGGATCATATGACGGAACGTAAGGCTGGCAGGATCGTGAACATTGCATCTGATTCCGGCCGGGTGGGGGAGCCCAGAGAAGCCGTCTATTCTGGCACGAAGGGGGCGGTCATTGCTTTTGGGAAAACCATAGCGAAGGAGATGGGGAGATTTGGCATAAGGGTCAATTCTATCTGCCCCGGAGCCACCATCCCTGAGAAACCCGGGACGGCTGGTAAAGAGAGCATGTGGGCCGGTGACATAACCGTCGAGATGATCCCTCCGGAGACGAAGGAGAAGATAATTGGCCAGTACCCCTTAGGCCGAATGGGGAAACCCGAGGATGTGGCCAACGCGGCTTTGTTCCTGGCCTCGGATGCCGCTAACTTCATCACAGGTCAGACGCTTAGTGTTAGCGGCGGTTTCAGCATGGTCTAGCGGTGCCGTTTAGGGTGAGCCCCAGACTAACTCAAAACCGGGAAAAGGAGAAAGGCGAAAGTGGAAGATATCAGGCCGATCGACATTATGAACTATCCCTTTTGGAATCCTTTTGCGTGGGCAGGCAGGGAGTTCCAGATCTTGGGTGCCACCATGATGAGGTCACATGTGCACCCTGGCTCAGAGCATCCGAAGAATATACTGCTGGAGACCATGAAGCATGTGGCTGAGCCATTGCCTGTTCCTATTCCTACCACAGAGGAATTCGTAGCTCAGATGGATGAAGTCGGCTACGACAAGATTTTTGTCCCTGCGATCAGGATGTGGTCCCACTGGGATAAGAAGCTGATCTGGGACTACACGGTCGACGAGGTTTACGAGCATGTGAAGGATTATCCCGATCGGCTGGTAGTTGCCGTCGGTTACAATCCCTATCGCATCGAGGAAAGCCTGGAGGAGATAGAAAGGGGAGTCAAGGAATACGGTGCCAAGTATTGCTATTTCCACTCCCTTACCTTTGGCTTGCCCCTTAATGATAAGAGGCTCTATCCCTGTTATGCCAAGTGCAGCGAGCTAGGGATACCCGTCGGGATGCAGACCGGGCACGCAGCGGAGCTTTTTCCTAGCTGGCCAGGGCACCCTATGTACCTCGACGAGGTGGCTTTGGACTTCCCCGGGCTTACAATCATTGGGTCTCACACCGGCTGGCCCTGGGTTAACGAGCTGGTATGTATGGCCTGGAAGCATCCCAATGTCTACTGCGACTGCTCCGCCTGGATGCCGAAGCTCTTGCCTAAGCTCCACCCAGAGCTGCTCATCTTTATGCAATTCTGGGCAGGTCAGGAGAAGACCCTGTTTGGTACCAACAATATGGGTCTCAAGGCCTTCAAGGAGCAGTTCTTGGCACTGCCTCTGAGTGACGAGGCCAAGAGAATGATCATGCGTGAGAACGCGATCAAGGTCTTTAACCTATAATCACAGGGAGCTCAGGCTCATTTTCGATATCGGAGCTAGTTGGGAACGGTCAGCTACGTATTACGGGGCTGCTGTTCCCAAAACTTTCTTTAGAAAGTACCTGCGGGAGGGAGATTGATTGAGGGAACAGAGCACCGAGGCAAAGAGAGGGCTTAATAACCCCCGGAGATCATCTCTTGCTCAAGCAAAGGGTCAGTTGCGTCGCCTCAACGTCAGGGCGGTTAAAGGGCTCGGTCAACATTTCCTGGTCGACCGTGGCCTGCTTGAGACAATAGTCTCCGCAGCCGAGCTCGGGCCTGCTGACACTGTGGTGGAGGTGGGGCCGGGGCTGGGCATACTGACTGAGGAGCTGGTGAGAAGAGCGGGGAAGGTGATCGCCGTTGAAGTTGACTCCAAGCTTGCCATAGCCTTGGGCCGAAAACTTTACCAGGTTCCCCAGCTTACTGTCTTGAACGCCAATATTCTCGACTTCGACCCCAGCGAGCTGGTTGGTGACCAGACGTTAGCTTCAGGCGGTGTTCAGGGTTACAAGGTTGTTGCCAATCTCCCCTTCTATATCGCCTCCCCTATCCTGCGCCATTTCCTCGAGGCATGGCTCAAGCCCGAACTGATGGTGGTCATGGTGCAAAAGGAGGTGGGGCAGAGCATAGTGGCCGAGCCTGGGAGGATGAGCCTGCTTGGCGTCAGCATTCAACTTTATGGCAAACCAACGATCGTGGACTATGTGCCCGCCCGGAGTTTCTATCCCCAGCCAAAAGTTGATTCGGCGATAGTGCGTATCGATGTCTATCCAGGGCCGGCGGTAGATGTGGCAGACGTCTCTGGGTTCTTCGAGGTGGTAAAGGCCGGGTTCAGCGCCCCCAGAAAGCAACTAAGGAATGCTCTGAGTCTGGGGCTGCAACTTGGGGCACCAGAGGTTATCGAACTTTTGGAGCAAGCTGGCATAGCGCCACAGCGCCGTCCTCAGACCTTGTCCCTTGAGGAATGGGCTCAAGTGTATCGTGTATTTGCTAGCCGAGACAAACGATGAGTTTGACACTCCGTGCATACGCCAAGGTAAATCTGACGTTCGAAGCTCTGTCCAAGCGAGCCGATGGTTATCATGAGATCGTAACTGTGCTTCAGACCGTCAGCCTGGCGGATACACTCACCTTCGAGCTTGGCGAATCGCTTGATCTTAGTTGCAATGTTCCCAGTCTTCAATCAGCCGATAACCTGGTGCTTAAAGCGGCCAGTCTGCTTAGGGAGGAGACAGGTTGCCTTAAGGGAGCTTCAATTGGGCTCACCAAGGAGATTCCCATAGCTGCAGGCCTGGGATCGGGCGCAACTGATGCCGCCGCTACCCTGGTCGGGCTAAATCGCCTTTGGGAACTCAACCTGCCACTTGAAAGATTGCTAGAACTGGCAGCGAATCTGGGTTCAGATGTCCCTTCCTTCCTTTGCGGGGGCACTGTCCTGGCAAAAGGACGCGGCGACAGGGTGACTCCTCTTCCCCCTATCCCCGAACTCTGGCTGGTGTTGCTTAGGCCGGCAATTGAACCCGTTCTTGGCAAAACAGCGCAGCTTTACTCGCAACTAGACACCTCCCATTTCACCTCAGGGCAGTTCACAGAGAGGTTAGTTGACCACCTACTCTATGGACAAACAGCAAGTTCCTCATTGCTATTTAACATCTTCGAGTCTGTTGCTTTCGACTTCTTTCCTCGGCTTTCCCGGTACCGATCTCGTTTCCTAGCAGCGGGCGCTGAGAGCGTCCATCTTGCAGGAGCCGGCTTTGCCCTATTTACCTTGGTGCCGAATGAGGCTCAAGGGAAAGCGCTCTTGAGTAATCTGGAGGCAGATCGGCTAGAGGCGTATCTTGTTCGAACTGTGGAGGTAGTACCTTTAGACGCTGTTCGTGATAGACAATGTTAATGGATATACTAGCCGGTGTAGTCTGCGGATTGCTGATGGGGACGATCTTTCTTGGGATGGGGATATACATATTGGTCTCCAATCGCGATATCTATGACCGTTTGGGTAAGTTCTTGCCCCAAGGTCTGTCGCCGGATCCGATCATGCTGTTGCTTGTGATTGTTGTGCCTCCTTCGTGGGGGCTGTTCGGAGGGATCGCCGGCTTGCTCTATCGACTGGCTGACGAATCTTCGCCCAATGCGGGGCTGGGCAGCTCCAATTATACCTTCACCCTCGCCATCTTATGTTTTACGGCGCTTGTAACCCTGATTCTGCTCCTCATTCGAAAAAGGCTGGTCTGGCTGGGCTTGATCACGACCATTGCTTTTGCCGGCATCTTTGGCTGGCTTTTGCCACTGCTGGCAAGCTGGCGTTAACGGGGTCTGTTGTGGTTGACCTTCCATAATAGCCAGCGTTAAAATACGTGCATAGTTTAGTTACCGACTTAGACCCTAGAACCACGGTATGAATCCTTCATGAATCAGACCTACGTCTCTTTAGACCTTGAGACCACCGGGCTGAATCCGGAAATCGATGACATCATCGAGATAGGCGCTGTCAAGTTCCAGGATAATCAGGTTACCGACACTTTTCATTCACTCGTCAATCCCCAGCGTGCACTGCCCTACCGTATTCAGGTGCTCTGTGGCATTGAGCAGTCTCAATTAGATGCTGCCCCCGTGTTCCCAGAGCTCGCTGATGGGCTTAGCTCCTTCATTGAAGGTTGTCCTATCGTGGGGCACAACATCTCCTTCGACCTGAGCTTCCTGGCACAAAAAGGCATCAAGCCGACCAATGCTACATATGATACCCGGGAACTGGCAACCATTTTCCTTTTTCAGCAATCCGATTACAGCCTTTCGTCATTGGCAAAACAGCTTGGCCTCTCCCTTCCACAGCACCGCGCCCTACCTGATGCCATGGCGACGAAGGACCTTTTTATTGCGCTCATCGACCGCGCGCTTCAACTCGATCTTGCTACCATTGAGAACTTAGTCCATCTAGCTGAGAGAGTGGATTGGGAATTTGTTCACTTTCTCCGCGAGGTTGTAGGGTTGAAGGCAAAAACGGCCTTCTCGGCTAGCGGCAGCGCGATATCTGCACCGGGTGGAGACAAGGTACCAATCTGGGGGGAGAAGAGTGAACAGCCGCTCACCGCTCAGTCTGAGAGAACTCCTCTCGACATAGGTAATCTCTGCAACATCCTCGAACCTGATGGGATTCTGGCCCGTGCTCTATCTGGCTATGAGCATCGCCCCGGCCAGATTCGCATGATGGAGGCAGTAGCTGAGGCGCTGAACAATAACGAGCATCTTATCGTTGAAGCAGGCACAGGCACCGGCAAGTCCATCGCCTATCTCCTACCTTCGATCCTCTTCGCTTTGGAGAATGGTGTTCCTGTGGTCGTTTCCACCAACACGATAAATCTGCAAGAGCAGCTAATCGGCAAAGATATCCCAGATCTGCTGCAGGCGTTAGAGCTGCGGCAGAATCTCCCGGTGGAGAACCTGAGAGTGATTCAGTTAAAGGGCCGAGCTAATTACCTTTGCCTGAGAAAGTATGAGATACTACAGGCAAGCTACAGGTTATCTCTCGACGAAGCTAAGCTCCTTGCTCGCATAATGGTATGGCTGCTATCGACAGAAACTGGTGACCGCGCTGAACTTAACCTCGGCGGCACCGAACTTTCCACCTGGAACAAGCTCTGCGCCCAGTTTGATGAGCACCAGGAAGGGCAATGCCGTCATCGCCAGCGTGGTACCTGTTTTCTCTACCGGGCACGTCATGCTGCTGAAAACGCCCATCTTATCGTGGTCAACCATGCGCTGCTCCTGTCCGACATGGCTGCCGATGCTAAGATTCTGCCTCCCCATGAGCACCTAATTATTGATGAGGCCCATCATCTCGAGGATGAGGCGACCAATCAGCTCGGCTCCCAGGTTACACAGTGGGATCTGTTCAGTTACCTCAACCGATTCAAGCAAGAGATGGAGGGGCAGCGCCGGACGGGGCTTCTTGCTTGGCTCAATGACTGCTTACGCGGTAGCTCTGTAGCTTCGTCCAGGCAGAGGCAATTGAAGCAGCTTGCCGAGTCTCTAGGCAACCATGTTGACAAGGCACAGCTTCGTGTTTCCCACTTCTTAGACAGGGTTCGTGACTTTATTGAAAGCCACGTCGCCGATCAAGGGGGATATGACCGCTATTTGCTCCTGACTCAGGCCAAGCGAACACAGCCAGGATGGTCAAAGGTAGAGATTGCCTGCGAGGACCTGAATTTGGCGCTCAAGGATATCGCCAATGATCTGGATCGGCTTTGCCTCGGCCTGGAGGACCTGGCGGATAACAAGGTCTTGGATTACGATTACCTGATGCTGGAGCTCTCCTCTTTGTTTTGCCGGAACGATGAACTGCACCAGCAGATAGATTCCCTGGTGTCTCATCCTGAAGCAGATAGCATCTACTGGCTTGCTCTCAGTGGCCAGACCAATGCAGTTGAGCTACACATCGCCCCACTTAGTGTGGCCAGGGTTCTGGAAAAATCGCTCTTCTCCTCTAAGGACTGCGTAGTCCTAACCGGCGCTACCCTGAGCACCGAAGGCACTTTCGAATACATCAAGGGCAGATTGGGTCGGGAGCGTGTTAGCGAGCTTCTGTTGGGAGCGCCCTTCGACTACCTGACGTCGACGATGATTTACCTGCCCTACGATATTCCCAATCCAACCAGCACGGGCTATCAGCAGGCGCTGGAGGGTGCGCTGGTCGAGCTTTGCCGCACCTGCCGTGGGCGGACCCTGGTCCTGTTTACCTCCCATGCTGCATTGAGGACTACCCAGGCTGCCATTCAAGGTCCTTTGGAAGAAGAAGGTATTCTGGTATTGGGCCAGGGGGTGGATGGCTCGCCAAAGCAGCTTCAAGCCACTTTGAAGGCGAACCCCGAGACCGTACTTCTGGGCACCGCTAGCTTCTGGGAAGGGGTTGATGTTGTTGGTGGTGCGCTCAGCGTATTGGTCATCGCCAGGTTGCCGTTCAACGTGCCCACGGAACCAATCTTCGCTGCCCGCTCTGAGCTGTTTGACGATCCTTTCAATCAGTATGCCATCCCCCAAGCTGCAATTCGTTTTAAGCAGGGTTTTGGCCGTCTTATCCGCAGCAAGAACGACCGGGGTGCTTTGGTTATATTCGACAAGCGTCTCCAGACCAAGAGTTATGGTTCAGCTTTCCTCGATTCGATACCGCTCTGCAACGTTGTCAGAGGCCCGTCACGAGAGCTGCCCTCCAGAGTAGCGAGGTGGCTTGGTAGGGATCAGAGTGACTGACCAAAAGGCTATGGTGGCTCGCAAGTGCTCAGCTATCAGCGCTCAGCTTTTTCAATTAAAAAGGTCACAAAATCCCCCTTAGTCCCCCTTCAGAAAAGGGGGGTTCCCCCTTAGTCCCCCTTTAGAAAAGGGGGATTTAGGGGGATTTGCTGAAAGCTGATGGCTGAACTCTTACTCCTTTTTTATCTCGCACTAACTCTTTGGGGGAACTCTAATGCAACAGATTTATGACTACATAGATGATCACTGGCAAGAGGCCATTGAGGACCTGAAGCGGCTTTGCCGCCAGCCTAGTATCAGCGCCCAGGACGTGGGCATGGCAGAGACCGTACAGCTTTTGGTTCAAATGATGCAGGAGTATGACATCAGTGCCCGGATTTTACCTAGCCCAGGTGGCGGATATCCCCTGATCTATGGCGAACTCAGCGGAGAGGCACCAACAAACCTCCTCTTCTACAATCACTACGATGTCCAACCCCCGGAGCCTCTGGAGTTGTGGAGCTCGCCTCCTTTCGAGCCTACCCAGTACGAGGGAAACCTTCGCGCAAGGGGCGTATCCGACAACAAGGGTGATATCGTTGCTCGATTGCTTGCTATCAGGGCCTATCAAAAGGTGCGCGGGAGGCCACCGATTTCGGTGAAGTTCCTGATCGAAGGAGAGGAAGAGATAGGTAGTCCCAATATCGCTGCCTTCGTGGAGCGTAACCGCCAGCTTCTAGAAGCTGACGCCTGCATTTGGGAGTGTGGTGGCGTCAACTGGAGGAACGAACCTGTTGTCAGCCTTGGTCTCAAGGGAATCCTCTACGTGCAGCTTGAGGTGCGCGGCGCATCGCAAGACATTCACTCATCGATGGCTACAGTGGTCCCTAATCCTGCCTGGCGCCTGGTATGGGCTCTGTCCTCGCTCAAGGACTTGGAGGAGACTATCCATATTGATGGCTTCTATGATAGGGTTTTGCCCCCAAATCAACAGGAGATCGCCGCTATCAGCGCTATGCCGCTGGATGAAGAGGAAACGAGACAGAGCCTCGGTCTTGAGAGGTTTGTCAAGGGAGTTGCAGGGTTCGATTATAAGTCGCGCCACATCCTCGAGCCCACGTGCAATATATGTGGTCTTGATTCTGGCTACACAGGCCCTGGATCGAAAACGGTTCTCCCCTGTGTTGCCAGGGCTAAGCTCGATTTTCGTCTTGTCCCCAACCAGCGCCCGGATGATGTGCTGGCCAAGCTGAGGAGGCACCTCGATAGCCACGGCTTCAGCGACATCACCATCGCCCCTCAAATCGAGGGGGAAAATCCGGCCCGAACTCCGCTGGACGCGCCCTTTGTCGGCATAGTCTCTGCTGCAGCCAGGGAAGTCTATGGAGTTGAGCCTGTGGTTGTGCCTTCGATGGCCGGCAGTGGCCCCATGTACTCTTTCACCGACACCCTGGGGCTGCCCACTGCTTTGATCGGGGTAACGTATCCCGACTCCAGACCACATGCCCCCGACGAGCACATTAGACTTGCTGATTTCATACTAGGTGCCAAGCACATAGCTGCCCTCCTGCAGCGGATGACCCCGGGCTCGGCAACCTAATTCTGTAGGTGCGTTCTGCAATCCTCCCTCCCCCGGCGGGAGGGAGTTAGAGGGAGGGGGAATTCCCTAATAAACACCTCAGCGTTTTGACTGGATAAGCCACTGGCGAACCAGGTCCCGTTCCCCTTTTTTGGTTGTTACCTTGCCATCCAGTCTTGCGTCCCTGAGGGCTCGCAGCAACCATCCCAGCTTCTTGCCCGGCGGCACCCCCATCCGTTTCAGGTCGTTGCCGTCAAGAGAAGGAGCGACGAACCTCAAGTTGGACAGGTATAGCGCCAGCTGTTGCCTTACCAGCGCGGAATCCGTGCCCAGGGCAGCAGCCAGTATCGTCCGGGGGCGATAGCGCTCAAGCAGGCGGCAGATGCGACTTGAAAGTAGCTCTTGATCCTCCAGAGCCGGGAGAGCTTTCTTTAGGCCGGTGATATCCAGTAACGTCCGCGCTTCTTCGCGACCGAACCTGAGACGCTGGATGAAAGTCTTAAGATGTTCTTCATTGAGTCGCCAGGCCAGAAGCGCCAGGTAAAGGGCGCTCTCAGGTCTTGAGTCAGGGCTTGCTTGACGAGCTCGCTCGTAGCGCTCTGCCAGCCAGCTGTTGCCCGCAAGAGATGGCAGTAGCTGTTGCAGCGCACTCAGCTCCTCAGCACGATAAAGTGCTTTCTCCGGGTGGTCCTCTTTCAGAATGTGCTCTAGCTCATGGCGCAGCCGGTCTCCGCTCACCCTGTCCATCATGACTACGTCCCGACGCAGCAAGCTCTCGGTGTCGGGTTCCAGCCTGAACCCAAGCCGCTGTTCATACCTGATAGCACGCCAGATGCGAGTAGGGTCGTCTTTGAAGCTTCCCTGGTGTAGTACCCTGACGAGGCCTCGGTCGAGGTCGCCTTTTCCACCGTAGGGATCGACTAGCCCACCGAAGCGAGCAGGGTCCAGGTGGGCTGCCATAGCGTTTATCGTGAAGTCGCGCCGGAAGAGATCGTCTTCGATTGTACTCGGCTTCACCGTCGGCAGCGCCCCTGGCTTGGCATAGGTCTCTGACCTGGCGGTCACCAGATCGAGGCTAATTGTCCCCTGACTGAAGGTGGCAGTGCCGAAATGGGGATGCGTTAATACCTTACCACCCCTAAGCTTGGCAAGCTGACGAGCTAGTGAAGGGGCATCGCCCTCCAGAACCAGGTCGAGGTCTAGATTAGGCCGACCTAGGAACAGGTCTCGCACCGCCCCGCCGACGAGGTATAGACTCTGACCCTTATCGGCAGCAAGCTCTCCGGCGGCCCTGATGAGCTCCAGAAGATCCTGGGGGAGGCGCGCCTCTATATCTCTAGCGACGTTGACCAAAGTCCCCTCCCTGCGCTTTTATTATAGCAGGGGCCCTCTACTATGGAAACTAAAGTAGGGGCAGACGATCTTCTAAACATATGGAGCTGAGCGACCTGGAAAAGAAGCTGTTCAGGGCTGTCCAGCCGGACCTGGCTTGGGCGGCACTGGCGGCATCGGGTGTCAGAGATCAGAGAGAACTCAATAGCTACCTGGCTAGAATAAATGGGTGAGCTTGACGAGGCTGCCCAAAGCCATGGTAAGGTAATACGGCTTAATCCCAAATACACCAAAGCCCATCTGAACCGTGGGATCGCCCTATCCATGCTGGGGCACGCCGACGAGGCAAAACAAGACTTCGACTTCAGCCAACAATTACTCCCGAAGTGGCTCCCCGAGCAAGATTCGAACTTTCAAACTGGAGATACTCCTTCACTCTCTCCACCACGGCCTTGGGCATGGCGGTCTTGGGCGCACTTTCAGGGGATAAGATAGGGCGCAGCGGTGCGCCTATCTTCGCCGGTTTAACTATGGTGTTTCCAGAATAATCCCAATGGGGCAATGGTCGGAGCCCATCACTTCAGGCATGATGAACGCCTTGGAAACCGATGGCAACAGGTTCTCTGTTACAAAGAAGTAGTCAATTCTCCAGCCAATGTTTCTCTCCCTGGCCCGTGTCTTGAGATCCCACCACGTATATTGATGTGGTTCCTTGTTGAAGTAGCGGAAGGTATCAACATAACCATGAGCAACAAGTCTGTCTATCCATTCCCTCTCCATAGGTAGAAATCCTGAGACCTTTTCGTTCTCTTTCGGTCTGGCTAAGTCCATTTCCTTATGTGCGGTGTTGAAATCGCCGCAGACGACAAGCTTCTTATCCTGCGCCTTCAAAGATTCCGCAAACTCAAGGAAGGCATCGTAGAAATCCATCTTGTATCTCAATCTAATGGCGTCTTTCTTTCCGTTGGGGAAATACACATTAAACAGAACGAATTCAGGGTATTCCGTGATTATGGCTCTTGCCTCTGCGTCGAATTTCTCAATACCGAATCCCTCCTCAACCCTGAGTGGCTCTTCCTTAGTGAAAGTAGCAACCCCGGCATAGCCCTTCATTTCCCGGTAATTCCAGTATGCATGGTAGCCATGTGGTTCTCTCAAGTCTTCGTCAACCTGTTCGGGGTGTGCCTTCGTTTCCTGAAGACAGACGATGTCCGGAGATTCTTTATACAGCCATTCCAGGAAACCTTTCCTCCCCGCTGCTCTGATTCCATTGACGTTCCAGCACAATATCTTAGTTTCCTTCATGGCAACCCTCATGAAGAAATGCCAAATGCCAATTTCTAAATTCTAAACAATACCAAATGCTCAAAATGCAAATGCTGCAAACGCTTTGAATTTTGCTCATTTCGATTTTGAATTCGTTCCGAAAACGAAGTTTGATCCGTTCGCCCTGAGCCTGTCGAAGGGCCGTTCATGGTTCGACCCCGACGGGTCGGGGTCCTGAGCGGAGCCGAAGGGCTCACCACGAACGGCATCTGGCACAGCAATTTTCATCATTCGTTGGCGGGCACTCGCCCATGTGGATTTGTTTAGGATTTCGAGCTTAGAGTTTAGGGTTTCGCTATGCTACACCCGCCCTGCCTTTTCTTAGTCTCTGCGAACCTATAGATACTCCTTCACCCTCTCTGCCAGGGGCCTCGTTATTCCCGGTACTGCCACAAGCTCTTCCACGGAGGCCTCTTTGATTCCTCTAAGGGAGCCGAACTGCTTGAGCAGGGCACGCCTGCGCTTGGGTCCGATGCCGGGCACCTCCAGAGCCGAGGTCATGGCGGTCTTGCGGCGCACCTTCAGGTGGTAGGAGAGGGCGAAGCGGTGCGCCTCGTCGCGGATACGCTGCAACAGGTAAAGCGCCTGGGAGTCGCGGGGCAGGGTGATGGGTTCAGCAGACCCTGGCAGGAAGACCTCTTCGTTCTGTTTGGCCAGCGAGGCAAAGGGAACGAAATCGATCCCAAGCCCCTCTATAACCTCCAGGGCGGAGGTCAGATGCCCCTTACCACCATCGATTAGCACCAGGTCTGGTATCACTGCCCATGAGCTGCCGTCTTCCGCTCTTGCTCGTTTGAAGCGCCGCCTGAGTACTTCTTGCATCATGGCATAGTCATCGATGCTGGCCACAGTCTTTATCTTGAAGCGGCGATAGTTTGAAGGCTTGGGGCGACCGTTTTCAAAGACCACCATACTACCCACGGCGGAGGTGCCCCTAATGTCGGATATATCGTAGCATTCTACCCTTTTAGGCAACCCAGGCAGGTGAAGCTGTTCCTCAAGTTCCCTGAGGGCAGCAGCGGTTTTCCCGCTGTCGGCCAGCCATTTGGCTCTCATCTGCCCCAGCACCTGAGCAGCGTTCTCGGCCACCATATCCACCAATTTCTTCTTCCCTCCCCTACGAGGCACCTTAAGACTAACCTTACGTCCACGTACGCTCTGCAGCCATGATGAGATGACCGACATATCCTGGGGCCCGGTCTGGAGCAGTATCTGGGGGGGTATGTAAGGGGCTGAGCCATAGAACTGCTGGATGAAGCTGGCCATGATCCGGCTTGGGTCCTCGTCCTGTGTTCCCTCGAGGATGAAGTGCTCCCTCCCAATGACCTTGCCACCGCGAATGAAGAATATCTGCACACAAGCCTCGTTCCTTTCCCTGGCGAAGGCGATTACATCCTCATCCTCTCTGGTAGTGGAGCTGATCTTCTGCCCCTCAGTGACACTCTCCACAGCCTGAAGCTGGTCGCGTAAGTAAGCAGCTTTTTCAAACTCCAGCGTGGTACCAGCTTCCTCCATCTTCCGCCGCAAGTCGCGAACCACTACCTCCTGTTTACCCTGCAGGAAGAGGATTACCTGCCCTATGATCTCGCGATATTCCTCCTTTGTTATCTCAGCGCTGCAGGCTCCAACGCAGCGATTAATATAGAAATCGAAGCAAGGGCGAGGCTTCTTACCTGTGATTACCCATCTAGGGGAGCAATAGTGAAACAACTTCTTCAGGAGGTCGAGGGTTCTGTGCACTGACCCAGCGCTGGCAAAAGGCCCAAAGTAGCGTGCGCCATCATCTTCAAAGCGTCTGGTGAGGAACACGCGGGGCCATTCCTCGTTTAGACTAACCTTGATATAGGGGTAGCTCTTGTCATCCTTGAGCCTGACGTTATAGCGAGGACGGTGTTTCTTGATCAGGTTGCATTCCAGGATAATCGCTTCCTGTTCGGAATCAGTGACGATGAAATCGAGGTCTCGCGCCTTGGCTACCATCTTTTGAAGCTTGGGCGCAAGCGTACGTGGAGTGCTGAAGTAGGACCTTACCCGGTGGCGTAGGCTAGCCGCCTTGCCCGCATACAGTACCTTCCCCGTGCCGTCCCTAAGCAGATAAACTCCGGGCTTTGTCGGCAGTGCCTTTAGCTGTTCCTCGAAGCGACCCTGTTCCACCGAAGATATTTCACCTACCCCCCGTGTTCGCCCTCCGAAACTCGAGTCACATTGATAACACCAGATACACCTTCTAGCTTAGAGAACAGCCGACCGAGTTGTCCGATAGTGCTGATATCCAGGGTCAGGAAAACGGAGAGTGTCTCGTCGCTTTGGTCATCGAGTGAAGCCGCAGCTATGTTTATCTTCTCATCTGAGGCGAGAGAGGTAACATCTCGCAGCAGTCCTACCCGATCCCAAGCCTCGACGCGAATAGTGACGGGGAAAGAAAGACCTGACTTTCCCCATGTTACCTTGACTAGCCTCTCCTTTTCATCTTCGCTGAGTACGTTGGGACAGTCCTTGCGGTGGATGGTCACGCCTCTGGTGCGGGTAACGAAGCCGATGATTTCGTCACCGGGCGCTGGCTGACAACAAGGGGCGATGTGGGTCAACAAGTCGCCAGCACCTAGCACCTGAACCGGCGAGGACGTTTTCGGCTTGGGTGGAGCCGCTGCTGACGGGGTCTGGGGGCGCTCATCAGGGGCGGTTATCTTCAAAGCGATAAGGTGAGCGCTGATGTCGCCACAGCCAATAGCAGCCAGGAAATCATCCACCCCTTCGTACTTGAACAGTCCAGCAATCCTCTCCCGGTCGGCAAAGCCTATCCCCAGGCGTCGGAGTTCCTTTTCCAGAATCATCCTGCCTCTTTCGATATTCTCTGCCCTCTCCTGACGGCGAAACCACTGCCTGATCTTCTCGCGAGCCTGATGGGTCTTGACGTAGCCCAGTTCAGGATTAAGCCAATCGAGGCTGGGACCGCGATCTGACTTAGTGGCCATGATCTCGACAGTGTCCCCATTGTGAAGCTGGTAATCCAGTGAAACCATTCTGCCGTTTACCTTGGCCCCGATGCAACGATGCCCCAGGTTGGTGTGAATACGATAGGCGAAATCGAGAGGGGTTGCGCCTCTGGGTAGCTCCTTTATCTCGCCCTTGGGGGTATAAACGAAGACCTGATCCTGAAAGATGTCAGTCTTGATAGACTCGATGAACGCTGTTCCGCTCAATTCACGCTGCCACTCCATAAGCTGCCTGAGCCAGGTTATCTTCTCTTCGAACTCTATATCCCTCTTCGTCCCTTCCTTATATTTCCAGTGAGCAGCCACTCCGTATTCGGCTATACGGTGCATATGATGTGTGCGGATCTGAACCTCCAGCGGTCTGGCATCAAGGCACATCACTGTGCTGTGTAGGCCTCGATACCTGTTCTGCTTGGGGTTGGCAATGAAATCATCGAAATGCCCAGGGATGGGATGCCACAGGCTGTGGACAACTCCCAGAGCGCTATAGCAGTCAGGGTTATTGTCTACAAATACGCGGAGGGCTAGCAGATCATGGATATCGCTGAACTCCTTTCCCTGAGCAGTATATCTCTCCATCTTGGTGTACACACTATAGATACTCTTTGGTCTTCCAGTGACGTCTGCCTTGATGCCTGCTTTCTCAAGCTCCTCCCTGAGGATTCGGCTCACACGGGCTATGTAGCGCTCCCGAGTTACTCTACGAGCAGCGATCAGTTTAGCGATCTGGTGATAGGTATCCGGCTGCAGATGGCGGAAGGACAGATCCTCTAGCTGCCACTTTATCTGCCAGATTCCGAGGCGGTGGGCGAGGGGGGCATAGATCTCCATTGTCTCCTTAGCTATCTTCTGCTGCTTCTCCAGGGGGAGTGCCTTGAGGGTGCGCATGTTGTGCAACCTATCAGCCAGCTTGATGAGCACCACTCGGATGTCCTCGGCTGTGACCACGAACATCTTGCGCAGGCTTTCTACCTGGGCTTCGCTTTCAACAACCTTATCAAGCCCTCCCTCTTGAAGCTGTGATGAGATCTTGTCCAGTCTGGTCACACCCTCAACCAGCTTACTCACCTCAGGCCCGAATCGATCCCCAATTTCGGTGAAAGGAACATTACAGTCCTCAGTAACATCATGGAGTAAGGCAGCGGCAAGTGAGGTCTCGTCGAGGTGGAGGTCAGCGACGATCATTGCTGTCTCCACCGGATGACTTATGTATGGTTCCCCCGACCGGCGACGCTGGCTAGCATGCGCCTCCAGTGCAAAACGGTAGGCATCCTCTACCATCGCCAGCTTGTCCTCGGCGAGATATTCTCTTACCTTATCGATCAGAGGCTCTATATCAACCAAGGTCTTCATATCAACAACACCAGCCTCGGGTCATCTCTACTCTAAAGTATATTCCAAGGGTGCCTCAGATGCAATCTCCTTTACAAACAACTCACGATGCTGTATTCTGCTAAACGACAGAGAACTGGCGCATTAGCAGAGGAGGTCTTTTCTTGTATCGGGCACCGCGAGGCACTTCCGATATCTTACCCCGAGAGCAGGGATATTGGAGCTACATCAAGCAGAAGGCAGTTGCTATCTCTGAACTACATGGATATCAACGCATAGACACCCCCACTTTTGAGGACGCTCGCCTTTTCGTGCGCAGCATCGGCGAGGAGACCGACATTGTTCAGAAGGAGATGTACACGCTTGAGGATCGGAGTGGGGATAAGTTAACCCTGCGCCCCGAGGGGACTGCGTCGGTCTGCCGTGCCTATGTGGAGCATGGGATGCACACCCTTCCCCAGCCGGTGAGGCTCTACTATATGGCAGCTATCTTCAGGTACGAGCGTCCCCAGGCAGGAAGATACCGACAGCATCACCAGTTCGGTGTCGAGGCCCTGGGAGACAGCGACCCCGGCCTCGATGCCGAGGTCATCGACATAGCTTGGCAGTTTTATGTAAACCTGGGGCTGCGACGGCTTAGCCTGTACCTAAACAGCATCGGCTGCAATAGCTGCCGACCAGCGTATCTCAGTAGCTTGAGAGCCTATTATTCCCAACATGGAGAATCCCTATGTCCCGATTGCAGGCGCCGACTGTTAAGAAACCCGTTGCGCCTCCTGGATTGTAAGAAACCTTCCTGCATCCCCCTTACTGAGCAGGCACCAAGGAGCATCGATTACTTGTGCGATGAATGTGCCCAGCACTTCGATCAGCTACAGAGATACCTCAATCTACTGAATCTACCCTTCGTCATTGATCACCGTCTGGTACGGGGGTTAGACTACTACACCAAAACTGTATTCGAGATCGCCCCGGAGGGCGAGATGTTGGCCCAGGCAACCATGGGGGCAGGTGGAAGGTATGACGACCTCACCGAGCAGCTCGGTGGTAGGCCTACCCCTGCAATCGGCTTTGCCACCGGGATCGAGCGTCTTGTGATGAATCTAAAGAAGCAAAAGGTTACTGTACCTGTACCTCCGTCGCCTGCTGTGTTCATCGCCTACCTGGGACAGGAGGCCAAGGATGAATCTCTGAAGCTCGCCTCCATTCTGAGAAAGTCTGGGCACGGTGTAACCTTGTCCTTCGGCGATAGGAGCCTCAAGGCGCAACTCAAGCAGGCTAACTCCATGGGCACACGCCATGCTGTGATCATCGGCGGGGATGAGGTTAGAGGCGGGAAAGTGCTGCTCAGGGACATGGGTAAGGGCGAGCAAGAAACGATCCCGCTAGATAAAGTAACTGAAGTGTTGAGCAAGGTCATGGTTTAGAGCACCTTACGTTGAAAAGCAGCTTGCCTGTGCTATAATAGTATTAGTTTAGAATTCTCCCCCGCCGGGGGAATTTCTATCAGGTGAACCGTGCTTAAAAGACTGGACTCAATCGAAAGACGTTATACCGAACTGAACGAGCTTATGTCAGAGCCTGAAGTGGCTTCCGACTTTGATAAGCTGCAGAACCTGGCGCGTGAGCAGGCATCAATCGAGGAATTAGTCACTAAGTATAGAGAGTATAAGGCTACTCTGAAAAGCCTGGAGGAAACACAAGCAATGGTCGCCCAAGGCCTGGATGTGGAGATGGCCAAATTGGCCAAGGATGAGGTGGAAAGCCTTGAGGAACAGCGTGATCGCTTGCTTCAGGAGATGAGGATTGCTCTTCTTCCCCATGACCCCGCTGACGACAAGGATGTCATCGTAGAGATTCGCGCTGGCGCTGGGGGTGAGGAAGCAGGACTCTTTGCCGCCAACCTCTTTAGAATGTATGCCCGCTATGCTTCAGCCAAAGGTTGGCTGCCTGAGATCGTGAGTAGCAATGAAACCGGTATCGGCGGTTTCAAGGAGATCATCTTCGAGGTCAAAGGAAAAGGCGTATACAGCAGATTGAAGTATGAGAGTGGAGTCCACCGTGTGCAGCGGGTGCCACTCACTGAATCCTCGGGCCGCATTCATACCTCAACAGCGACTGTGGCTGTTCTGCCTGAGGCGAAGGAGGTTGAGCTGGCCATTGATCCCGATGACGTGAGAGTGGACACATTTCGTGCGAGTGGTGCTGGTGGCCAGCATGTCAATAAAGTATCCTCTGCAGTGCGCATCACTCATCTGCCAACGGGTATGGTTGTTACATGTCAGGATGAGCGCTCCCAAATGAAGAACAGGGTGAGGGCAATGGCGGTGCTTCGCGCCCGGCTCCTGGACAGGGAGCGCGAGCGTCAGTTTCAAGAGGTAGCTGACGCTCGCCGTTCTCAGGTGGGGACCGGGGATCGCTCGGAGAAGATTCGCACTTATAATTTCCCCCAAGGGAGGGTCACTGATCATCGCATTGGCCTAACCCTCCATAACCTGGAGAGTGTACTGGAAGGCAACCTCGATGAGATCATCGATGCTGTAGCCACCACCGATCAGGCGAAGCAACTGGAGGTGAAGGTGGGGTAACCCTGAGTGAGGCACTTGACCAAGCAGCAGAAAACCTCGCTGCCCACGGTATTGATGATGCCCGCCTCGAGGCCGAACTTCTTCTGAGGTATCTGTTGGGACTCGATCGAGTTGGCCTCTATATTGGCCTTGAACGAAGGTTGGCATCTGAGCAAACCTCCGCCTTCTCAACTCTCATCCAGCGGCGTATAAGCCACGAACCCACTGCCTATATCACTGGGCACAAAGAGTTCTATGGACTGGATTTTCAGGTTGCCCACCCTGTCCTCATACCTCGACCTGAAACCGAACTCCTGGTGGAGAAGGCGATTGAGCTGACAACCACCTTCTTTACTCATTCTTGCCTGATTGCCGATGTTGGCACTGGCTGCGGGGCCATCGCCATCGCCTTAGCAGTAAACCTGCCCCACGCGAAAATCTATGCCACTGATATCTCCCGCGCTACCGTGGACATAGCTAAGAGCAATTGCCATCGCCATGGCGTGAGCGATAGAGTCACTCTGCTTCAAGGTGATCTGCTTGACGCACTGCCCGAACCAGTACATCTCATTATTGCTAATTTGCCTTATGTAAAGAAGTCGGAGCTATTCAAACTGAGTCCCGAAATATCAAGATTTGAGCCACTGCTGGCTCTGAGTGGTGGTGCCGATGGTCTTGAGATGATTGAAGGACTTGTCTCACAGGCGGAGGGAAATCTGCTGCGGGGTGGGGCGATTCTGCTGGAGCTAGGGCATGATCAAGGACAAGCAGCGTGTGCGCTGGCAAGGAAACACTTCCCCAAGAGCAAGATCGGCATAACGACTGACCTTGGCGGATTGGACCGAGTAATAAGCATCCTGACGAGTTGCTAATTGTTAGACAACTTACTTTAGATTGGCTAACTTACCATTGACAGAGGCAACTGCCAACACCAAAGATATGTTGATTATCCTGGGCACTGCCGGCGCCAGGGTAATGGTAGCTCATCAAATCCTCGCCTCGGGCGGCCTTTGGCTTGACCTCAGTGGCACACAAATACTTTTTGATCCTGGACCGGGATGCTTGGTGCAAGCGACGAAGAGAAAACTTAATCCCACCAAGCTACAGGCCATTATCCTATCGCACCGCCACCTGGACCATTCGGCAGATATAAACGTTATGATCGAAGCTATGACAGATGGGGGTTTGCACAAAAGAGGCATAGTTTTCCTGCCCAGCGATGCTCTTGATGATGACCCTGTCGTATTGAGATATCTTCAAGGATATCCCGAGCGCATCGAGATCCTAAAAGAGGGTGGGCGGTACAGTGTCGGCGATATCTCTTTTACCACCCCGCTTCGCCATCAACATGCCGTGGAGACATACGGAGTGGTGTTTGAGACCCCCAAGCATTCCATCTCCTGCATTGTAGATAGCAGGTACTTTGACGGCTTGTGCACCGCCTATAAAGCTGATCTCCTGATTATCAATGTAGTGAGACTGGAGCCAGGCGGCCCCTATGATCATCTCTCAGCACTCGATGCAGGAAGGATTATCAGGGAACTTCGTCCCAAGGCAGCGATTATTACTCACTTTGGAATGACCATGTGGCGTGCCAAACCCTGGGAAGTAGCCAAAACCCTATCTCAGGAAACTGGGGTTAATGTAGTCGCTGCTCGGGATGGGATGAGGTTCGACCTGGCACAACTCAGCCAGTATTGACCGCAGCTTCAGTTCTTGGCATAGCCCCTTGCCAAAAGTGAGCTGGTTGAAGTATGGAAATGATAGATTGGGGCATGTTAGCAAGCCTCTAAACACGGATTCCCCATTTCTGGGCATAGCCCTGGCTCAACATCAGGAAATTCTGCTCAAAGGGGGCTGAAGTGACCCCATCCGCGGTCATGAGCACAGCATCCTCTCTATTATCTGTGTAATAGCCGTGTCGAATCCCTGCTTCGACGAAACCATATTTTTTGTAGAGAGCCCGAGCTGTTTTGTTAGTAAGGCGTACCTCAAGCGTAATGAACCGGGCATCGCGCTCTATAGCAAGCTTGATAACCGAGATAAGCAAAAGCTCACCCACGCCCCGCTGTCGGTAGGCTTCACGCACTGCTATATTGGCGAGATGAGCCTCACCCGCCATGAACCAGATAGCAGCAAATCCCAAGATCAGTTGCGTTGGAGCTACTTCGGCTGCCTCTCCTCTGAATAAGCGCCTAAAGCTGGCTCTCAAAGTCCCAAGCTTTGATCCAGAAGATCCTACATTGCAATCCGCATCCTCAAGCTCTGTGGCTGGATTCTCATGCAATTCTTCATAAGCTACGAGGTAATGGGTCAAGCTGCTAACCGTTAGCTCCCGCCTGAAATTGGTGGCAGGCCAGGGTGGGGGAAAGGCTTCCCGTTCAATCCCGGAGACGTGGGGAATATCCTCTAGTTCCATTGGCCTAACGGACAGAGTCATCGCACCTACCAAATCCGCGACTCATAAGCTGCTTAGGCTTCGCTAAACATTCTACCATATTGGAGCGGAGCTTTCCTGGCTCCCCGTTGCAGGCTTTTCAGCCGATACACAAATAGGCTTAACGTCTTTGATAATCGGTGCAAACTCCTTTGCTTTAGCCGAGGATGGGGTGCATTCCCATAGGTGATAACCTTGACTACCCCCATAATCAGAGGGTAGCGTTGCCATTCCCATGGCAACGAATTCTCCGTCGTGACAGGAGTCACGACGCTACTATAGCCATCCTTAGCGCAGGAATGATGACATTGATACTATAATGTTAAAGCTAACCTGGATCGGTAACCGATAAGCGCAAACCTTGACAAAGAAGCCGCCAACTGGCATACTGAAACTAGGTAGATCGCCCCCTGGCTGCTGGCTGACAAGGTTAAGAGGCACTGTGAAACCCCTGCGAACACCAAGCATCGTCCACAGTCACAGGGCAAATGTTATCCAAAAACACTCCCCTCGCTGTCTTTCCACTGATAACCTCGTCCTCGATATTGTCAAGAAAGGCTCGTGAGATAGAACCAATGAAAAGTCAGGCAAAGAAAGGAGCAGCCTGATGGCAACGGTATTCGATCGTCTTAAAGAATTAAGAGAGAGGGAAGAGAAGGAGAGGGCATCAGGTGGCCCGAAGCAGATTGAGAAGCAACACCAGGCTGGCAAGCTAACAGCAAGGGAGAGGCTGGATCTCCTGTTCGACCCCGGAAGCTTTTGCGAGCTCGATATGTTTGTTCGCCATCGCTGCACCGATTTCGACATGCAGAAAACCTTTATCGCTGCCGAAGGGGTAGTCACTGGCTACGGTACAGTAAACGGTCGCCCCGTATGCGCCTACTCCCAGGATTTTACCTCCAGAGGGGGAACTCTAGGGGAAATGCACGCAAAAAAGATATGCAAGGTCATGGACCTGGCCGTGCGCACGGGGGCTCCAGTTGTTGGCCTCAACGATTCTGGGGGCGCCCGCATTCAGGAGGGTGTTGATGCTCTCTCCGGATACGGCAGCATATTCTTCCGCAACTCCTGTGCCTCGGGGGTTATCCCTCAGATATCAGCGATAATGGGCCCTACTGCCGGAGGAGCGGTATATTCCCCTGCCATGACCGACTGGCTTTTCATGGTCGAGAAAACCAGCTACATGTTTATCACAGGTCCGGATGTCGTCAAGACAGTGAGCGGGGAGGAGGTCGATTTCGAGGGCCTGGGTGGGGCTGCGGTACACAACACCAAAAGTGGGGTGGCCCATTTCGCCTGTGAGAGTGATACCCATGCCATCGAGATGATTAAGGAGCTACTGAGCTATTTGCCCTCCAACAATATGGACGACCCTCCGATTCTCGATACTGGAGATGATCCCAACCGCACTGCCCCCAACCTGGACACCATAGTTCCCGATAGCGCCCGCCAAAGCTACGATATGAAGGATGTCATCCTATCCATAGTGGATAGCGGCAGAGTCCTGGAACCGCATTCCCTCTATGCTCAGAACATGATCGTCTGTTTCGCTCGCCTGAATGGGAGAACAGTGGGCATAATCGCCAACCAACCCCTGTTTATTGCCGGCAGTCTGGATGTCAACGCCTCTGACAAAGCGACTCGCTTCATCAGGTTTTGCGATGCTTTCAATATCCCTTTGCTCACCCTTGTCGATGTCCCTGGATATCTTCCCGGCACTGACCAGGAGTGGTCTGGAATAATAAGGCATGGGGCCAAGCTCTTGTGGTGCTATTCGGAAGCCACGGTTCCCAAGATGACCTTGATCGTACGCAAGGCTTATGGTGGTGCCTACCTGGCAATGTGTGCCAAGGAACTCGGCGCCGATATGGTCTTCGCCTGGCCCACCGCTGAGATCGCAGTCATGGGTGCCGAGGGAGCTGCTAACATAATCCACCGCCGTGAGATCTCGGAAGCCGCCGACCCCAAGGCCAAGTTGCAAGAGAAGATTGAAGAATACTGTGATCTGTTCTATAACCCATATATTGCAGCCTCTCGAGGGTTGGTAGACGAAGTTATTATGCCAAGTGAGACTCGTCCCAAGATAATCGCTGCCCTGGATTTCCTGTCCAGCAAGCGCGAAACCAGGCCACCTAAGAAACATGGAAATATCCCGGTGTGAAGCTATGAATATAACACTGAGTCCTGAGAAGGATAGGGAAAAGATCGTAGCAGCCATTATAGCCGGCGTATCCGCCTGCATTGAGGAGGAAGAAGGAACTCGTGGGGCAATTATGCCGCAGCGAAGGCCAGCTATGGCGGTGAACCTGTGGCCTGTCTTAGGACGAGAGGAGATGATGAGAATGCGAACTCTGTGGCAACGGAGAATAGTCTGAAAAGGAGGCGGAAGTCATGGTTGGAATCGGAGAAGGTCCCATCTTGGCAAGAGACTTGACCACCGAAGAAATAAAAACAAGGCCAAAAGCAAACAACCCAGTTAAAATCTGCGATACCACCTTTCGCGATGGACACCAATCCTCAATCGCTACCAGGATGCGGACTGAGGATATGGAGCCCATCGCTCCAGAAATGAATAAGTGTGGCTTCTACTCCATGGAGGTTTGGGGGGGTGCCACATTCGATGTCCCCCACCGCTTCCTGGGTGAAGACCCCTGGGACAGGCCCCGCCTGCTGAAAAAGCTCATGCCAGATACTCCGCTTCAGATGTTGTTGCGGGGACAGAACCTGGTTGCCTATCGAAACCACCCCGATGACCTGGTGAGAGCCTTCGTCCACCACGCCGCCGAGGTGGGGATCGATATCTTCCGAGTGTTTGACGCCGTGAACGATGAGCGCAATCACGAAATGGCTTATAAAGCTATCAAGGAAACCGGCAAACACATTCAAGGGGCAGTATGCTATTCACTAACCCAGCCCAGGATGGGTGGATCAGTGTACGATCTCGATTATTATGTTAAGAAAGCCCTTATCCTCCAGGATCTGGGAGCTGACTCAATCTGCATTAAAGACCAGGCTGGGTTAATATCCCCTTATGATGCCTATGAGCTGATCAAAGCCCTCAAGGAGGTTCTGAAGGTCCCTGTGGAGCTGCATACCCACTATACCAGTGGGCAAGGTTCCATGTCTCTGCTAAAGGCCATTGAAGCTGGGGTCGATATCATCGATACCGCCCTAGCCCCTTTCGCTCTTCGTTCCTCCCAACCAGCAATTGAGCCTATAGTGGTTGCCCTTTATGGAACCGATAGGGATACCGGCCTCGATATCGAGCAACTATTCAAGTGTGGGAAGATGGTGGAGCAAATCGCTCCTAAATACAGGGATTTCTTGGACACTTCCAAGATGGCGGTTATCGATACCGGAGTGTTGATCCATCAGATTCCGGGGGGGATGACCACTAACCTGGTGTCCCAGTTGAAACAAGCTGATGCCCTTGACAAGTTAGCCGAGTGCCAAAAGATGACGGCCAAAACCCGAGCGGAGCTCGGTTATCCCCCCCTGGTTACCCCGACAAGCCAGATTGTAGGTGTCCAAGCCGTGCAGAATGTCCTTGTCGGACCTTACAAGATGATCTCTGAAGAGGTGAAGGACTACTGTTGGGGGCTCTATGGAAAGCCACCAGCCCCAATTGATCCCAAGATCCAGAAGATGGTTCTCAAAGGCTATGAGAGGGGCGAGGAGCCCATCACTTGCCGCGCTGCCGACATGGTTGAACCCGAACTGGAGAAGGCCAAGGAGGACAGCAAGGACATTGCTAAGGACATCGGGGATACGCTTACCTATGCCCTCTATCCCACTACAGGGATGAGGTTCCTCAGATGGAAGTATGGTTTGGACCCAACGATTCCCGATGATTGGAAGCCTCCTCGGGCGCCAAAGACCCTGGAGGATGTGAAGAAAGAGGACGAGCTAGTTGCCAAGGCCTTAGCAGGAAAGCTTGTGGAGAAAGTGGAAAAGGAGGTTCCTGCCAAAGGGCCAGGCATCAGGACCTTCAATGTCTTCGTCGAGGACGAATACTACAAGGTAGAAGTGGAGCCAACTGGCACAGCGGCCATAACAGGGCCGATTGCTGTCCCTACCCCCAGAGCCGCACAGCCCGCCCCCAGGCCAGAAGCTCCCCCACAGCCTGCGAAGGCAAGCGAAGCACCTCCGGTAGCTGTTGCCGAAGGAGAAGTCACCGTGCTTGTCCCTATGCCGGGGACAGTAATTAGATATGTCGTAAATGTAGGGGATCGAGTTAAGGCAGGGGACACCGTAGTTATACTGGAAGCGATGAAGATGGAGAATGCCATCCCCGCTCCTGCCGACGGTGTGATCAAAGCGGTAAACTTTGGGCCAGGAGCCTCAGTGAAAAGGGGCGATGTGCTGGCGGTGATCGCCAAGTAGCCCAATAGGTCAACCTAGTAATGGGCCTTTGCTTGCTCTGGCGAATGTGAAGGCTATGGCAATGACTTTAGCTGAGAGAATTCTCAGTGAAAAGGCAGGAATTGATGTAAAGGCTGGCGATATCGTTGTCACTCCTGTTGATCTCGTTTTCGCCCAGGATGGCACCGCCCCTCTGGCAATAAAGCAGTTCCAGGCATGTGGCTTCGACCGCCTGGCCAATCCCGTAGCTACCATCTTCTTCCTGGACCATAACGCTCCAACCCCAACCAAGGAACTATCCAATGACCACCTGCTCATCCGTGATTTCGCCAGGGAGACCGGCGCACGGCTGTCTGATGTTGGGGAAGGCATCTGCCACCAGGTGATTGCCGAGTCCCACGCCAATCCTGGTGACATAATTATTGGCGCCGACTCACATACTGTTTCTGCAGGGGCGCTGGGCACCTTTGCCACCGGTATGGGCTCCACCGACGTAGCCATTGCTCTTGCTTTGGGAAAGACCTGGCTCCGTGTACCGCAGAGCATAAAGGTGATGGTTAGCGGTCGCCTCCAAAAAGGTGTATCAGCCAAAGATTTGATCCTCTACCTGATTGGGAACATCGGTGCCGATGGGGCTACCTACATGTCTCTGGAGTTTTGTGGTGAGACCGTAGAGAATATGACAATATCGCAGCGGCTCACCATCGCCAACATGGTTGTGGAGGCTGGAGCCAAGACAGGGCTTTTCCCCGCTGACGAAACTACCAGGAATTACTTGCAAAGTCGTGGTCGAGGGCATAGCTACCGCCCTCTTCAGCCTGACCCTGATGCCACCTACGAGCGGGTTATTGAAATCGATGCTGCTAGCTTGGAGCCCATGGTGGCGAAGCCGCATGCGGTGGATAACACTGCTTCTGTAGCGGAGGTTAAGGGTGCCAAGGTGCAACAGGTATTCATCGGCACCTGTACCAACGGGCGCCTCGACGACCTTGAGGTAGCAGCCGAGATCCTTAAGGGCAGGAAGTGCCATCCCAATACCAGATTGTTGGTGACCCCTGCCTCAAGAGAGGTTCTCATTGAGGCGGTCAAAGCAGGGCATATTCAGGTCTTACTTGAGGCTGGGGCTATTATCCTGCCCCCAGGCTGTGCCGGCTGCGTTGGAGTTCATCAGGGAATACTGGGGGATGGAGAGGTCTGCCTCTCCACCGCCAACCGCAATTTCAAGGGCAGGATGGGCAACCCCAATTCCTTCATATATCTGGCAAGTCCCGCGACTGCCGCTGCATCTGCATTAAGCGGCGAGATCAGCGATCCCAGGGAGATAATGTAAATGCTGAGAGGAAAGGCGCTAAAGCTCGGGCACAATATCTCCACAGACCATATTCAGCCTGGGCGATACAGCTACCTCAGAAGCAATCTGCCTGAATTGGCAACGCATGTCCTGGAGGACGTTGATCCTACGTTTATTTCCAGGGTGAAAAAAGGCGACTTCCTGGTCGCTGGTACTAACTTCGGACTGGGCTCAAGCAGGGAGCACGCCCCCCTTATTATTGGACTCGTCGGGGTGAGCGCTATCTTGGCCAAGTCTGTAGCCCGCATCTTCTTCAGGAATGGCATAAATGTCGGGCTGCCCGTGCTCATCTGCGATACCGACCGGATAAGCGATGGCGATGAGCTTGAGATCGACCTCGCCCAAGGCACCATCGTAGACCTCAGCAACGGGGCTCATCTTACCTTCGGCAAGATCCCCGACGTAATGCTCAACATACTCAATGAAGGTGGGCTGGTGCCCTATATTAGGAAGTACGGCGATTTTGTACCATAAGTTGGTTCTCGTTGGTTGTGGACGTCTAGCCTTGGTGCCGTTAGCTAACAGGTAATAATTCAGAACTTTGCGGCTGATATCGCGGCCTGGTATGATAACAATTTGAGGCCGGCGCGAGTGAAGAAGAGTTTTCACGTTGACGTAATCATCACAGATGGCTCAAGAAGAGGCGTTGTGCTCACTGTCAAGCGCACAGGCCGAGGCAACGTCAGTATTTTCGACCGCTTCGACCGCGAAAGCACACTCTCTCCACATTTGACCATCCCCAAGAATGGGCGCATTCATGAGACGCTTACGCCTAGTGGTGCGAATAGCGATCACACCTTTTGGCCGGATTATGATGCCCCTCTCATCGTTTGCACTGAGTTCAGAGTGAGTGACCCTGGCACATGGGGGCGTCAACCCCGGGCTCGGGCAGACGAAAGAATCTGGTTTGATGTTAGGTCCCATGTTGCTGCTGGCAAGCCTGACATCCTTACTGCGGCCGCAGCGCTACCGGAAGCAGGGGAGTCCGATCCACTTCAAGCTTTCTCCAACCTTGGTGATGTTCTGCAACACCGCGTGATCGAGCATATAGGTCAGCGTCCGTTAGCTATAGCTATTTGTGTACAAAGAACATGAGGCACCAGATCACCCTCATCGCCGGAGACGGCGTAGGCCCTGAGATCACCGAGGCTACCAGGAAGGTCCTAGAAGCGACTGGCGTGGCGATCGACTGGGACGTTCAGCAGGTAGGAAAGGCCGCGCTGCAAAAGTACGGCACTCCCCTGCCCGAAGAGGTGCTCCAGTCTATCAAGAGGAATAAGGTGGCGCTCAAGGGCCCGGTAACTACTCCGGTGGGCAAAGGCTTCAGGAGCGTAAATGTCGCCCTGCGCCAGGAGCTTGACCTCTATGCCTGCCTCCGTCCTTGCAAGAGCCGCCCAGGTATTCGCTCAAGATACGAGAACGTGGATATCGTGGTGGTCAGGGAGAACACCGAGGACCTCTACACGGGCATCGAATTCGAGAGAGGGTCTCAGAAGGCAGCGGAGCTAATCGATTTCATTGCTGAGGCAGGACAGGGGAAAATCAGTGCCGATTCGGGCATCAGCATCAAGCCTATTTCCCAGAGTGCAACCAGGCGAATCGTGACCTTTGCCTTCGACTATGCCAGTGGCAATAACAGGCGAAAGGTCACCTGCGTTCACAAGGCGAACATCATGAAGTTCTCCGATGGCCTTTTCCTGTCCACTGCCCGCCAGGTAGCTCTGAACTATCCCAACATCGAGTTCGAAGACGCAATCGTAGACAACCTGTGTATGCATTTGGTGACAAATCCAGAGCGATATGATATTATGGTGCTGCCCAACCTCTATGGAGATATCGTCTCCGAACTCTGTGCTGGGCTTGTGGGCGGGATTGGAGTAGCGCCCAGCGCCAATATCGGGGATGAAGTCGCAGTTTTTGAACCTGCTCACGGCAGCGCTCCTCGATACGCGGGCAAGAACAAGGTCAACCCTATGGCGATGATGCTCTCGGCAGCAATGATGCTCAAGCGCATTGGAGAAGAGGGAGCTGCCAGTAGTTTAGAGAGCGCCATCGCCTCAGTCATCTCTGAGGGCAAGACGCTCACCTACGATCTCAAGCCCCACCCCAACGACCCCACAGCGGCAACAACCTCCCAGGTAGCGGATGCTGTTCACAATAAGCTAAAGGAGGCAACATATCATGCGTAACAAAATCACCGTCGTCGGTGCCGGAAACGTGGGGGCTAGCTGCGCCCAACGCCTGGCGGAGCGTGGCTACGCTGACATTGTCCTTGTGGACATCATTGAAGGAATGCCCCAAGGCAAGGCGCTAGACATGCTCGAGAGCGGGCCTGTTGTTGGCTTCAACTCTAATGTCATTGGAACAAATGGCTATGAGGAAACAGCAGGATCCGACATTGCTATCATCACCTCCGGCGTACCTCGAAAGCCGGGGATGAGCCGCGATGACCTTGTGCTGACCAATATGAAAATAGTCAAAGGGGTAACCGAGGAGCTGGTCAAGCATTCACCAAACTGCATAATTATCGTAGTCGCCAATCCCCTGGATGCTATGGCTCAACTGGCGTTTAAGGTAAGCAAGTTCCCTCGAAACCGCGTAATGGGTATGTCAGGTATCCTTGATACCGCTAGATTCAGAACCTTCCTTGCCCAGGAGCTTGATGTCTCGGTTGAGGATGTTGCTGCCTACGTCTTGGGGGGTCATGGAGATACAATGGTACCCTTAACCAGGATGGCCACAGTTGGCGGCGTACCCGTGAGCGAAGTCCTGCCTCAGGAGACCATCTCCAGAATCGTGGAGCGTACTATTAAGGGCGGCGGTGAGATTGTCTCACTGCTGAAGACTGGAAGTGCATTCTACGCACCGTCGGCAGGCGTTGCCCAGATGGTTGACGCGATAGTCCTGGATAGGAAGCAAATCTTGCCTTGCGCCGCCTATCTCGAGGGTGAGTATGGCATTGATGGCGTCTTTGTGGGCGTACCGGCAAAACTGGGCAAGAACGGCATCGAGCAGATCATTGAGATAAAGCTGACCCCTGAGGAGGACGCGGCGCTGAAGAAGTCGGCGGATGCAGTGAGAGAGCTTATCAAGATCATGAAAATATAGCGGTTGCCAGAGATGAAAGAAATCAAAGCGAAAGATGTCACCAGCACTGTTGCCCGGCTGTGCAAGGAAGCCAATTTCTTTCTCGGAGAGGATGTGCTTGCTGCCCTGCGGAAAGCGCGCGAAGAAGAGGAGTCCCCTGTAGCGCGCCAGATGCTGGATCAGATACTCGAAAATGCTGACATTGCCGCCAGAGAAGAGATGCCCCTGTGCCAGGACTGTGGCCTTGCCATAGTCTTCATTGAGCAAGGGCAAGACGTCCACATTTCAGATGGCGATCTCTATGAGGCTGTCGATGAAGGTGTGCGGCAGGGCTACGCAGAAGGCTACTTGCGCAAATCTGCGGTCAGGCAGCCCTTTTCGGCCAGGGTCAACACCAAGGACAACACCCCTGCCATCATTCACACCGAGATCGTGCCCGGTGACCAGTTGAAGATCACAGTCGCTCCTAAAGGCGGCGGCAGTGAGAATATGAGTCGCTTCACTGTGCTTAAGCCTGCTCAGGGACGCCAGGGGGTAGTTGATTTTGTGGTGTCTGCGGTGGAAGAGGCCGCTAGTAACCCCTGTCCTCCAACCATCGTTGGCGTCGGCATTGGAGGCAGCGCCGAGAAGGCGATGATTCTGGCCAAGAGGGCACTGCTTCGCGCAGTGGGCGAGCCCTCTCCCGATCCCGAGGTCGCTGAACTGGAGAAGGAGCTGCTGCAGCGAATTAACGCAACTGGTGTCGGGCCTGGGGGAGTAGGGGGTAGGATCACATCGCTTGCAGTGCATGTAGAAACCTTCCCAGCACACATCGCCAGCCTGCCGGTGGCGGTTAATCTTCAGTGCCACAGCGCGCGCCACAAAGAAGCCGTGCTTTGAAAGTGAATCGTGCGGAGAACAACGATCTAGCGATGGAGATAGGTAGTGATGGAAGCCGCCCATGATGTGGTAATCCTGGGTTCGGGGATAGCAGGTTTGAGAGCAGCCGTTGAAGCTGCCCGGGTAGGTAACGATGAGCTGGATATAGCCATAGTCTCCAGGGTCCAGCTGATGCGCTCGCATTCTGTCTGTGCTGAGGGTGGCACAGCCGCAGTCATGCGCCCGGAAGAGGGCGACAGCCTGGAGCTTCATGCCTGGGACACCGTGAGAGGGAGCGACTTCCTGGCTGATCAGGATGTAGTGAAGCGTTTCGTGGAGGAGTCGCCGAAGGAGCTCCGCCAGCTTGACCACTGGGGTATTCCCTGGTCGAGACGTCCTGATGGCAGGATAAATCAGAGGCCATTTGGCGGGCACAGCTTCGACAGGGCTGCCTTTGCCGAGGACAAGACCGGCTTCTTCGAGATGCACACACTGTACGATAGACTACAGAAATTTGCTCGCGTCACCCGGTATGACGAGTGCTACGTTACCTCTATCTTGATAGAGGATGGCGTATTCCAGGGTATAACGGCCTGGGACCTCACCAGTGGGGAGTTCTTCTTAATAAGGGGTAAGGCTCTGGTGATAGCTGCCGGCGGGGCCTGCCGCATGTTTGCATTTACCACCTACTCCCTTACAGCTACTGGAGACGGTATGGCTATGGCTTATAGGGCTGGCTTGCCACTCAAGGATATGGAGTTTGTGCAGTTTCACCCCACCGGGTTGGTACCATCAGGTATCCTGATCACCGAGGGGGCGAGAGGCGAGGGTGGATACCTCATAAACAACAAGGGCGAGCGGTTCATGGAGAAGTATGCGCCCTCCAAAATGGAAACTGCGCCCAGAGACATTGTCTCACGCTCGGAGATAACTGAGATTCTGGAGGGTAGGGGGTTTTCCAGGCCGGATGGCCTGGACTATATGCATCTAGATCTGCGACATCTGGGCGCTGATAAGATAAACGAGCGATTGCCACTGATCAGAGAGGTAGCCATCAAGTTTGCCTTCATCGATCCCATAGAGCAGCCTATACCGATTAGGCCGGCGGCTCACTATTGTATGGGAGGCATTCATACCGATATAGATGGAGCAACGCCGGTGGAGAGGATTTGGGCAGCGGGGGAGGCTGCCTGTGTATCATTGCACGGGGCAAACCGCTTGGGTGCTAATTCCACAGCGGAGTGCCTTGTCTGGGGCAGGATCACAGGAGAGAAAGCAGCCCGATATGCTATGGCACAGAAGTCTCCGGCGCCTGCTCCTCAGCAGAAGGTGCAGGAGGAGGAGAGGCGCTTGTTTGAGCAGATTGGACATGGCAATGGAAGCGAGGACGTGTTTGTCATTCGTGCAGAACTGCAACGGACGATGGACAAGAACATGGCCGTTTATCGAAACGGCCCGGATATGGAAGTGGCTCTGAAGAAGGTCAGGGAACTTAGGACAAGACTTCAGAATGTAAAGGTTGTTGATACCAGTCGAATATACAATACCAACCTTGTTGCTGTTCTCGAAACGATCAATCTGATTGATTTGGCAGAGACAATCGTGCTCGGTGCCATAGCACGCCCCGAATCCAGGGGTGCCCATTCAAGGACCGATTTTCCCCACCGCGACGATGTTAATTGGGGTAATCATACCCTGGCCTACTATACACCCGGTCAAGAGCCGCGCCTGGACTATATCCCGGCGAAGATCACAATGTGGCAGCCCGTAGAGAGGAAATACTGATGGAGGCGAAGGCCGCAGGCAGCGAGAAGCATCATTTGCCGAATCGTTTGGGCGTCAAAGGCTGGGTTTGGGCGGGGCACTATACTATAGAGCGATATCTCTATACGCTTCATAGATTGACCGGCCTCGGCTTGCTGCTCTATATCATTCTGCACTTGGTCATGAATGGCTTCCGCTTGGGGGGTGCTGAAAGTTGGACAGACCTCATGGAGCTCTTTGGTAATCCCGGATTCAAAGTGGGTGAGTATCTCGTGATGGCGGCCTTTATTTTCCATGCTCTAAACGGCGGCAGACTAATATTGCAGCACCTTGGCTATACGCTTGGAAGTCCGAAACCCCCAGTATATCCGTATGTTGATTCCATGCGCCGCCGCCGCCCTATTGTGTGGGTGATGGGAGTCGTGATAGTGGGGCTGGCAATATACGTTCTAGTCGAGTTTGTGGCGTAGGAGACCGATATGAAAGAGACTCAGCTCAAGATTCTGCAGTATATTTCCGGCATAGGGCTCTTTTTCTTCGTAGGCGCGCATCTATTGGTCTCGCATCTGAGCAGCGGGGACCCCACGACTTGGGTATCGGTTTCGGGGAGAGCAGCCAGCTCCGGTTGGCTCGCCTTTTACATCTTCCTTTTGATCTTTGGCATCTACCACGGCCTCCATGGATTAAGGACAATTATTCTCGAATTCTCCACACCCAACCCTGTAGTCAAGGTCTTGAACTGGGTTTTGTTGGCTGTAGGATTGGCAGTCTTTGGTTATGCTGTCTACATTCCCATAAATGCTTTTTGAGTAGTCCAATATAATGAATCAGGCCGTCCAAAAAGGGTAGCGTTGCCACTCCGGGTGGCAACGAATTCTGCGTCGTGACAGGAGTCACGACGCTACACAGGATGAGGTTTTTGGACAACTTCGCATGTTAAGGAGCAAAGTATGCAAGAGTTGACCTTCAAAGTTCAGCGGTATCTCCCCGGTCAGGATAAGAAACCCTATGTCCAGGGGTTTACCATTCCGCTCCGCGAAGGGATGACAGTGCTGGATGGCCTGATCTACATCAAAGAGAACATAGATAACACGCTTTCATTTCGCAGTTCATGCCGCATGGGAATCTGTGGTTCCTGTGGTATGCTCATCAACAATTTCCCTATGCTTGCCTGCCATACCCCAGTTGAGGAACTGGAAACGGACAGGGTAGAAGTAAGGTCCCTGCCCAACTTTCCTATCATCAGGGATCTGGTAGCCAGTCTCGATCCGCTCTTTGAGAAGCACAGGTCGATAAAGCCCTATGTCATAAGTTCGGATATGAAAGAGGCCGAGGAACCAATAGCTGAGTTCCTGCAGTCTCGCCAAGAGCTGGAATCATATGTGCAATTCGCATACTGTGTGAAATGTGGGCTGTGCATGGCAGCCTGCCCCACTGTGGCCACGGACGATCTCTTTCTGGGCCCCCAGCCGCTAGGTCAAGCCTACCGGTATTGTACCGACCGCAGAGATACAGGAGCTAAGGAAAGATTTCGCGAGGCCGACTCACCTCACGGGGTCTGGCTCTGCCATCTCGCTGGTGCATGCTCAGAGGCTTGCCCCAAAGGAGTTGACCCTGCACTGGCTATACAGCTCCTTAAGAGGGCGATGGTCTTCGACAGCCTGCGGCTGCGAAAGAGAAAAACACCTGCCTCTATCGCTCAGCCCCCGGCAGAGAGCAAGCCGAAGATAGATGTGCCCGAGTTCACTGTAAAATAAAAGCAGTATTGGGCTGAAGTCTTGCTGGAGGATGTAATGCAGAAGATCACCTCGCCAATAAGCGCTGATGCCATAGAGAATCTGAGGGCCGGGGAGCAAGTCCTGATCAGCGGTGTCATATACGTGGGCCGGGATGCAGCGCACAGGCGCCTGGTTGAAGCTCTCGACAGGGGAGATAAACCGCCGTTTGACCTGCAGGGACAGACGATTTACTATATGGGTCCCTCGCCAACCAAACCGGGACACGTGATCGGCTCCGCTGGGCCGACGACCAGCGGTCGAATGGATGCCTACACACCCCGCTTGCTTGCTGCTGGGCTCAAGGCGATGATCGGCAAGGGCTTACGGTCCGAGGCAGTGAAGGAAGCGATAAAGGAATACAAGGCAGTGTATTTCGCTGCCGTTGGCGGGGCGGCGGCGCTCATTGCCAAAAGCATCACCAAAGCGGAAACTATAGCCTATGAAGAACTTGGCCCCGAGGCTATCTTGCGGCTCGAGGTAAAGGACTTTCCCGCGGTGGTCATAAACGACATGTATGGCGGGGATTTATACCAAGAAGGCAAAGCAAAATACCGGATTCAAACGGAGACAGCAAGCTAGTGAACTTGGCCAAAGGGGTAGAGGTAAGAGTCGATTTGGAGTGGGATGACAGCGATGTTGTTCCGCCGAAAGTCACCCCCGACCTGATATTCCTGTTTGATAGGATGATCGAGGCAACCATAGAGAAAATAGACCCTACAAAAGGGGAAAGGGTGCTGGATTTAGGATGTGGCCGGGCTGTCGATACTATAAAGCTGGCCGAGAAGGGTGGAAAGCCCGTGGGACTCGAGCCATCAAGGATAATGCTCGACCATAGCAAGAGGTGCGTCGCTGAGAGTGGCACCGGTGTGGCCTTGGTTCAGGGGATAGGCGAGAATCTGCCTTTCAAAGCAAATTCGTTCGATTGGGTTATGTGTAAGGGTGCCCTGGATCATTTCCCCGACCCCTACAAGACCGTGGAAGAAATATCCCGCGTCCTTAAACCTGAGGGCAAGGCAGTTATCTCTGTCGCCAACTTCGAGAGCCTGGGCCATCGACTCGGGAGAAACGCACATCGTTTGACAAAATTGCTTCCCAGGAAAGAGCCAAACAAGAGACAGGCATGGGAGACGCCACCTGATCATACCTATAGGTTTGACTATTCTCTGATTAAGCATGTGGCGAGTTCTCACCTGGACATCGAAGAAGCTTCGGGTATCTCTCTCCTTTGGGGTGCCCCTTTGTGGGACAGGATTCTCTCCATCATACCCAGGAGTGTCTCGTTCTTCATTATGGGCAACCTTGACAAGCTAGCTCGCCGTTTCCCCAGTATAAGCGATATTGTATTAGTCAAGTGCTGCCAGAAGTCTGTACCATCTTAAGGCAAGCCTCCATGGGCGGTTGCCCACCAGCGAATGATGAAAATTGTGAGGTGTCCGATTGTGGGTAAGTTGCCCGACGTCGGGCAACCTACCCAGCCTCCAATCCTAGAGAAGAGAGTATGAAAACGCTGCTAATAAACCCACCGTACCCATTCTTAGAATTCCCAATCATGCCGATGGGGCTACTTTATCTCGCCGCAGTACTGGAACAGGATGAGTACGAAGTACAAGTTCTCGATCTTCTGGTATCGAGATACACGAAAGATAAGATAAAACGTAGACTCAAAGAATATCAGCCAGATGTCGTCGGCGTAACGGCGGTGACGATGAACTACCCTGGCGCGTCAGATATTCTCAAATACTGCAAGTCTGTGGATCCTGATACCATCACCATCATAGGGGGTCCTCACGTCACCTTCGCTCCTGCGGAAACGCTCAACGAGGCTCCCTGGATAGATATCGTGGTGATGGGAGAGGGGGAGCAGACCATGCTGGATATCGCGAGTGGCAAAAAGCTTGAGTACATAGCTGGGATCGCCTTCAGATCGGATGGAGTAGAACTGACCGCCAGGCGCAGTTTAATCGAGAAGCTGGACGAACTCCCTCTGCCAGCGAGGCATCTTTTCCCTCTGTCGCGATACCATGCCCTCGCTTCCCACGGCAGCCTTATCACCGGCAGGGGCTGTCCTTTCAACTGCATATTCTGCGTGGGCTCCAAGATGGGAGGCAGAAGAGCCAGATTTCGAAACCCGAAGCTGGTAGTTGACGAGATGGAGCAGTGTTTGGCCTATGGGTTCGAGGAAGTGAACCTTGAGGACGATCTATTCACTCTCAACCACAGGCATCTTCACGCCATCTGCGACGAGATTATCGCCCGAGATCTGAGATTCAACTGGAGCATTTTTGCCAGAGTCGACACTGTGAATCCAGAAGTGCTCCAGAAGCTGCACAAGGCAGGATGCAATTGGCTTAGCTACGGGATTGAAAGCGGAAATCAGCAGATTCTAGACACAGTTAAGAAGAAGATCACCTTAGAAAAGATCAGAGAAAGTGTGAAAATGGCCAAGAATGCTGGGATCAGCGTCCTGGCATCCTTCATCTTGGGGCTGCCTGGAGAGACCAAGGAAACATTGATGGAGACCATGGAGTTCGCTCAGGAGCTTGAGACCTATTATGGATTCCACGTCCTAGCTCCTTTCCCGGGAACCGAGGTGCGTGAGAAGGCAGAAGAATATGGAATCGAGATACTAACAAATGATTGGGCGAAGTATGATGCCAATAGGCCTGTTACCCAGACGGATGGCGCCAGGCCTGAGGACATTACGGCAGTTCTCCATAAATACTATAAAGGATTAAGGCTCACCCCAGGCAACCTTCAAGAGGGCGATTTAGACCAGGCGGCGCTGGCGAAAGCGCAGCGGCGCAGCCCGTTGGCGTGGGCTTTAGTCAGCGGTGATGTGATTGAAAGCCTAGGGGCAATTGAGCAGAAACACGGTCCTGTGGAAGATCTGGCGGACAGGATAGGCAAACTTATCCCCTACCCCCATCAGCAGATCAGCGATAACATAAAGGGCTGGGTTGAGCGGGGGCTTTTGAAATACGACCTTGATGGTGGGTGGTTAGTCTGGAGGTGGAGCTAACTTAACCGGGTACCTGCTGCTTAGGTTCCTTCCGGAGATAAACAACAACACTCTTGGCGAAGAGATGGTCAAGCAGGCCTTCCAAGCGTCGGAAAAAGCGGGACTTGCTGTCTATCTCCCAGGCGAGAAATTTGTGATAAAGAGAGGGAATGAGAGCTTTCTCATTTCTTACTCCGAAGAGGCAGCGCAACAGCCAATACGGAGAATGGAAGGCATGCTTGTGTCGAATGGCATAGACAGTTAGATTGTTGCGACGCAGCAAGTTAATGAGTTCACGCTGACGGTATATTCTTATGTGTCCTCCGGGATTAGTGTGATAGGCCTCTGACAACCTCCAGTAGATGGTTTCTGGGAAGTAAGCAGGCACGCTAACAGCTAACTCGCCACCCTCTTTCAATACTCTAAACAGCTCGCGAACCCCTTGCTCATCATCGAGCACATGTTCCAGCACCTCTGAACAGATGATCTTATCAAAGGCGCCATCCCTAAAGGGCAATCTTATGGCATTTCCCTGGAGCATAGCCCACTCCCCCTTGGTCTCATTCTCGCTGTCCATTTGGTTGAGCATCCACTTCGCTTTCTGCAGAGATTCAAGGTCATAGTCCATAGCGTATACCGAACAATGATCCAGCTTGCAAACATACCAACTGTGCCTCCCGGGCCCACACCCCACATCCAATACCCGCTCACCACCTGCTATCGGTAGGAGACTGAAATCTACAGTGAGCAACTACAAGACCTCCTCGTAGACCTCCAGGGTCTTCTTGGCCGCGACTTCCCAGCTAAAGGACTCCTCGATCCTTTTTCTGGCCGCTTCCCCCATCCTTTGTCTCAGCGGCTCATCTGCAAGAAGGCGCTTTATCGCTGCTGCCAGTGCAGCAGGGTCTGCTGGCGGTACCAGTATTCCAGCCCCGTCACTTCCCACTATCTCAGGGAGTGCTCCTGCCCTGGTGGCTATAACGGGTGTGCTGCATGACATTGCTTCCGCGCAGGGTAGGCCAAAGCCCTCGTAGACTGAAGCGGTAACCGCTATCTCCGACACAGAGTAGCGCCTGACTAACTCATCTACGCTTAGCCGCCCGGTAAAAGTAACTACATCCTCGAGTCCATTTTCCCGTACCAGCTTCGGAGCGTACCTGGTATAATCCCCTTGCCGATCAACAATACTTAGTTTCACATCGACATCGCCCCTTAATAGCTGTATCGCTTCCAGCAAAAAGACAACGCCCTTCTTCCTGTCCTCGGTATTGCCTACCATCACGATGCTATCGGCCTCCTTCTCAACATGGTTGAGCCTCTTGAAAACACCGGTATCGATGCCGTTAGGAACTACCCTCACTTTATCTTCAGGAAGTCTGAATACCCGCATCGTATCTGCTGCAGAGATTTCCGAGACGGTTATAATCCTGTCCATCCTTTTGGCTACCAAATGCTGCATCATAAGGAAGGAATAGAACATCATGCGTCTAAACTTGCTCAAGAACCGCTTTGCCTGGGCCAAGTCAGCTTTCATATCGATGAAGATAGGATGATGTATAGTAGCAACAATCGGCACCCCCAATCCCTTGGCCAGGAGCATGCCGTAGCCGAGAGTCTGGTTATCGTGAATTACGTCAAATCTCTCCCTGGAGACGAGATCGCGCAATCTCATGTATGCTCTCATACTGAAGGTGCATATCTCGGGGAACATCCCGAGATGTGTTGCCACAACCTCGTAGAGATTAAGCGGCTTTAATAGCTGAAGTGGATTTCCCAATGAAGATAAGCCATCTGTCTCGTATAGATTGAGTCCTTCGATCTTGTGTAGCTTTACTCCCTCTGGAACTGAGGGGTAAGGAGGGCCTGACATCACGTGAACTTCGTGCCCTAGCCTATTAAGCGCTTTGGCCAAATAGTAAACGTAAATCCCCTGCCCGCCGCAGTACATATTACCCCTGTAGGTTAGTAGACATATCTTCATTATTTCCCTATCCCGTATCCCCGCTTCTAATCAGTCAAGACTCTACTGCTTTGAACAGAGCACCCTCTTTGAAATCCTTTGACATTTCGAGCTATTTGGGGGTAAAATAGCTTTGATTTTGCGGGAGTAGCTCAGTGGTAGAGCCCCTGCCTTCCAAGCAGGTTGTCGCGGGTTCGACTCCCGTCTCCCGCTCCACTAGTAGGGGAGTCACCCTTCTGCAACCAGCCACTGACTCTCCAAGACTCATAGTGCAAAACCACTGGCCAACAGTCTGATCGTAGTCCAACCAATTAAGAAATCAATCCTATCCTACTAGCTACTAACTCCCTCTGAAAGTCGGTACTCCCAAATGCAGTGTCGGCAGCCTTCGCTCTCCTATAGTAGAGCGGGATGTCGTGTTCCCTGCTTGTGCCAATGCCACCATGTAACGATACCGCTCTCTCAGTGACCCATTTGTAAGTCTCGTTTACATATGCCTTGGCCATAGCCACTTCCATGGTGCAGGGAACACCCTCAGATTCCATCCAAGCTGCTTGATAGACCAAGTACTTGCTAGTCTGCGTGACGATCCACATGTCTGCCATAATATGCTGAAGCGCCTGGAAAGCCCCGATAGGCCTATCATATTGTACTCTCTCTTTGCAATAGGCTATAGTCATATCAACCGCTGCCTGCATACCCCCAATGGATTCAGCACACTTGGCAATGGCTCCTTTCTGCGTAACCCTCTGGACGATTGGCCATCCCTTATCCAGTTCTCCCAGCATATTCTTCTTGGGAACAGCGACATCCTCAAAACGCACTTCGCACAGCTTATCCATAGCTATAGTAGGTATGACCTCACAATGTACCCCGGGGGCCTTGGCATCCACAATGAAAAGAGTGATCCCATCTTCAGGTAAGGATGCGTCCTTGGTCCTCGTGACGCAAATCAAATAGTCAGCAACGTTGGCCATCTCCACAAAGACTTTTGTGCCCTTGATCACAAAACTATCACCCTGGGCCGTTGCCTTAACAGCAATTCCAGAGGCATCATATAGTCCACTGGGCTCAAGGATGGCCATTGTGAAGATTAACTCTCCATTTGCTATCTTGGGCAGGAGCTCTCTCTTCTGTTCCTCGCTTCCGGCTTCGAGGATCGGAATTGCTCCTTCAACTACAGTAGTAGTGAAAGGACCCGGGAGGATGTTCTTCCCCATCTGTTCCAGAAGGATAGTCAAGTCCTGAAAAGTCATCCCCATTCCATCATATTCCTCTGGAATAACTAATCCCATCCATCCCAGGCCAGCCATCTTTTTCCAGATCTCAGGTGAGTATCCTTTCTCGTCCTCCTCGAGTTCCCTCACCTTAGTCTTAGGGCATTCTGTAGCGAGGAAATCGCTCGCCGATTTCCTTAGCATTTCCTGTTCTTCGGTAAAAGTTATATCCATAGCATTGCTCCTTCCAGTCGAAATCGCACTATTTCATTCTGGGCAAACCCAGACCATACCAGGCAATGATATTCCTTTGTATCTCATTAGTGCCCATAGAGATGTTTAGTATGAAAGATTGCTGATACCACTTCTCGTAAAGACCCTCAAACGATGCCCACTTAGAATGCTTAACTTGGCCGTATGGGCCCAATATGTCAGTTCCGAGTTGAGCCATACGTGCTTGCAACTCGCCAGAGAACACCTTTACTGCCGAGGCATCGAATAGCGCCATCTCATTCTTGCTCTGAGCATCGGCAATTCTATAGGCGAGGGCATGAGCCGCCCAGAGCTCACAGGCTATTTGTGCAAGCCTATTACGGATAAGCGGATTCCTTGCCAGAGGTTCGCCCTTTACCTTCGTCTCGTTACAATAGTCCACCAAATGTTCTAACTGCCGGTGCATTGCCATAATGGCCCCAAGATTGGACCTTTCGAAGGCCGCCAGAGTCTGAGTAACTCGCCAGCCCTCGTTCTCTTCACCCACAATATTCTTTGCAGGAACGCGCACATCGTCAAGAAAAACCTCGTTATACAAATGTCCCGTATCCATGTATAGAAGAGGGTTTACAGTAACCCCGGGGGTCTTCATGTCGAATAATATGAAGGTGATGCCTTTTTGCTTGCGGTCAGCGTGAGGATCAGTCCTTACCAGCGCAAATGCCCAGTGAGCACGATGTGCTCCTGTACTCCAGGTCTTCTGACCATTTACCACATATTCATCGCCTTGCCTCACCGCGGAGGTAGACAGAGCCGCCAAGTCCGAACCTGCATTGGGCTCGGTCCACAGCTCACACCACATCCTTTCCCCTGAAGCAATTGAAGGTAGAAACTCTCTCTTAATTTCCTCGCTCGCTACTGCGAAGAGCGTAGGAGCAAGCATGCCTTCGCCAAAGATGTCCACTCCTGGAACATCATGATACCCTGTAGCTTCAGCCAAGAAGACCTTGTCCATGATTGTCCCTTGGCCTCCATACTCACTGGGCCAGCCAAGCGAGAGCCATCTCCTTTTGGCAAATTCCTTAGCGCACCAAAGATGGTATTCCCAACCTTCATCAGTGTCATATACACCTTCCAGCCCTGTGAAACCCTCCGGCCTTTGCTTTGCCAACTCTTCGCAAACGTCGAAAAACTCTTTTCGCAGTTTCACCTGTTCATCGGTAAGCTTGAAATCCATTTTCGAACCTCCTTTGGGGTAGCTTAAGCCAATCGCCAGGCCCAATCGCCAGGCCCAATCGCCAGAGGACGCAGGCATGACGTTTTTCCCCAAAATAGCGACTATGAATCAAGTTAGCGTTGCTACATCTCTATGTCATTGCGAGGACCCCGATTCATCGGGGGACGAAGCAATCTTGAATGTATTTGTGGTGAGATTGCTTCGCTTCGCTCGCAATGACACCCAAAACCTGATTTTTGCAAGCGCTCTATCTTGGCAGACGCTTAACAATCAATTCCCTTTGTATCTCAGATGTCCCTTCAAGCAACTCATACATCTTGGCATCTCTAAAGAGCCGCTCGATTTTATATTCCTTGCTGATCCCGTAAGCACCATGGACCTGCATGCCCCATCTGCAGACGTCAACTGCGGTTGAAGTCACAAATAACTTCGTGATAGCCATATCTTTTATGGTATCGATACCCTGATCTTTCAAGAAAGCAGCACGGTATGTCAGCCAGCGCGAGGCCTCGAGCTGAGAGGCCATCTCAGCCAGCAGCCAGTGAATAGCCTGCAAATCGAAGATTGGCTCGTCGAAGTGCATTCTGGTCATGGAGTACTTGATGGCCTCCTCCAGGGACGCCTGCATAAGTCCCACGCACTGGGCGCTGAGGCATAGCTTCCCTATGGTCATCGCGTCTTTCAGCGCGTCAAACTTCCCGCCCCTGCCTCCCATCAGGTGATCCTTAGGCACGCGCACATCCTCCAGGATAACATCGGAGAGATCAGTACCCCTCAACCCCAGCTTGTCCATCTTCATAGAGGTGGAGAAACCGGGCAGGTCTGTTTCCACGAAGAACAGACTTATGTCGCCCTCTAGCTTGGCAAAGACACACATCACGTCCGCCCAGGGAGCATTGGTGATGAATCTCTTCGTTCCATTGAGAACGAAACAGTCACTTTCCTCAACCGCTGTGGTCTTAATCATCTTCGGGTTCGACCCTGTATCCGGCTCAGTGAAGCCAAAACAGCCGACCTTCGTGCCCTCACAAATCGGGATCATCCATTTCAGCTTCTGTTCCTCAGTAGCAAGCTTATCGAATCTATCGTTAACGACCTCTTGCAACTGTATGTGTATCGCCATAGGTGCCAGAATCTTGGCAATTTCTTCGAGCGCTAGGACCAGGCTAATGTGGTCCGAACCAGCCCCACCATATTTGGGATCAAAGGGAATCCCATAGAGATTCATCACAGCCAGTTTCGGCCGAATCTCATGGGGGAAGCGGTTCTCTTTATCCATTATGTCTACTAGAGGAGTGAGCTCTGCCTCAGCGAACTTCCTCACCTCCTTTTGGAACATCCCCTGCTGTTCCGTCAAATTGAAATCCACTGTTGCTTTCCCCCCTTTTCCTTTGCTCCAGATTCATTGGGATATTTTCGAGCCTCTAACATCTCCATAAAGGCTTCAATTCGAGCCTTGACCTGGGCATCATCATACCCCCTTGGATCCACCATGTTGGCTTCGAACATCAAGCTCGGAATGCCCAATTCATCTCTGAGAATATTACCTACGTCAGGCTGTTCAGCGGTAAAACACCTGCAGCACCGATTGCGGTGAAAGACTATGCCGTCCACATGGTACTCTCGCACACGTTTCTTGTAAAGCTCAGCCTTTCCCCATTGCGCAGAACGCATAAAGAAACTAAGATATCTCTCTGCCAGACTACCAAAGGGATCAGACGCATCTAAACGACCGCTGAATGCATTGCCGTAAGAATCGGTAACAAATGCGGCACCGAACTCAGCGAAATAGTTCAGTAGGCGCATGTTGTGATAGATGGGAAAGAGGTCCCAAATAAGCCGAAACCTCTCGTTGGGAACGAAACCGATTCCATTATCTACTCGTTCCTTGACCTCATCGCGAAGTTGCTCGTAGAAAGCCACGGCCTCTTTGATACCCTTAAGGGTGACCAAGGGGAACAAGCAGGTGAAGACATCGATTTGACTTATGGGAGTTGGAATGGCTTTCCGAAAATCGTCAATCTCGTCCCAAAGCTCGCTGCTCCGGTCCGATAGAGCCACTACTTCACGCAACCGGTTCATATCAAACTTCCTCTTCGTATGCTCCTCCATGAAAGAGGCCAGCTCCCTTAGTTGCGCTGCAAAATACGACTTGTGGTGCTCTGGCAGTGTTTCGCTGTCCACGGTATAGGCCGCATCCACTATGAAGAGAGGACAATCAAAATGCCGCTGCATAGCCTCCCACCATTTGGGATGAGTGGCACAGGCACCTTCGGTGGCGAGCAGGATGTCCGGGGCGGGAGGTCCTTCGTCTCCGAAGGCGCCGCGCTTCTCGAAAATAAAGCCAAACGTACACAAAGCATAGGAGCACAGGTCCTGCGAGTAGCCCCTGGCTTCGCCAGCTTGGCACAGTTCCGCCGCTATTTTCCGAGAGGAGCAAAGTGCTGCATAGTTTTCGGGGAGGAATGGTATCCCGTCGAAGGCATACACCAGTTCGATGGGTGCCATTGAAGTAATCCAGACGACAGGCCTGCCCTCTTCTTTGGCATTGGCCAGATCTCTATAGTAGTCCTCATTGAGGGTGGCCAAGGCTGCTGACGCAGCCAGTCTGCCGGGCTTGGTTGGAGCCATTGGCTTATCCTGGGTGCTTTCCAATTCGAAATTACTCCAGCATTTCAATAAACGCCTGAACCATCGTCTTAAACTTGCCGCCCGCCCAACCTGTGTCGGAGTGCTCAACTGCCAATACAGGGAACCCTTCCTCTTTAAGTCTACCCTCGATCCAAGGCCGTTCGTAAAGATGGGTATCGCAGTACTTCTGGATCACCAGGATGACACCTTTTACACGATAGCTCTTTGCCAACTCCAGTATGTGTTCCAGCCTGGGCTCGGCGGGATGCTTGCAGGGACAGGGTATCTTTTGCAAATAGCGTTCAGCGAGCGCCCGGAGAGGCTCCGAGTTTTCATCAACCGTCGAGCCGTAATAACGAGTCCCTATATCCAGATCGTCTATGACCACCTCTCCTCCGCATTCTTCCAAGGTTTGCAGAAGCTCAATGTTCTCGAAGTTATTGCCTGCTATCATAAGACGCACTCTACCTTCCGAGGACGCATTGGCAGCTGGAAGGCTATCCAATAACCTTTGGAGCATTGCGTTGTGTTCTTCCTTGGGCATAACCAGCCCTGCCCGCAATATCCCAAACACCTGGCTCCCGGAAAGAGGATGATTGTCGCTTAAACTCAGCTTATATACCTCTGCCACAAGGGAACGGTTTTCATTGTATACCCTGATAGCCTGCTTCAGCGACTCGTCGCTAATCTCCTGGTTAGAGTATCCCTCCAAAGACTCCTTGAAAAGGCGCAGCTCGTGGGTGAAGAACTCCACAGCTTCGTCAGTCCTCTTGCCGGGAACGGGCAAAAACCAGTAGTAGGGTAGCTTGATGTTCCTCCTCCAGACATCATAGAGAGCCCGGGTCATGTCGCATGTCTTGGGGAACACCACGCCATCCAAGTAGCTGTATCGTCCTTTTAGCCCTTGATCCAGAGCACTTCTCATATAGGAACAGCAAAAGGTCGGTAGGTGCGCATCAGCCAGATCGATATTCTCAGCGCTTCCTCTGATGCGCACGGGGACTATGCCTGCCGAATAGATAAGCTCCTCTGGAGTATAGTTGCAGAAATACCCGAAAATCTTTTTCCCTTCCTGCTTCCACCTCTCTGACAACTGATGCCTATTGCTATATGCCTCGTAAAACTCAGAAACCATCACTGTTTATCGAGCCCCAGTTCACTTACACCCGTCTCCTTTAAGACGAATTTCTGGATCTTGCCCGTCGCTGTCATGGGGAAATCATCCACGAACTTCACATACTTGGGAGCCTTGTAGTTGGCCATCTTCCCCCTGGCAAAGCTTATGATCTCCTCTTCCGTGGCTGTCTCACCTTCCTTCAACTTAACGAAGGCCATCGCTACTTCACCCATCCTCCTATCGGGTACGCCAGCTACCGAAACCATGCTTATCTTAGGGTGCGTCATGAGGAAGCTTTCTATTTCTGCAGGATAAGCGTTCACTCCTCCTGTAATGAACATATCCTTAAGCCTGCCGGTTATCTTTATGTACCCTTTTTCATCCATGGTGCCCAGGTCACCTGTGCGGAACCACCCATTGTTGTTGAAGGCTTTCTTCGTTTCTTCGGGCTGCTTGTAATACTCCTTCATAACATAGAAGCCGCGACTGCAGAGTTCCCCTTGAGTGCCCCGTGGGACTTCCGCACCTGTGTCCGGGTGCAGCACCTTGAGATCACAATCATCAAATATGAGCTTTCCAGCAGTATTGGCAACTACCTCAGGTGAGTCGCCGGGCTGGCTCATAGTACTGACACCGGTATTCTCTGTCAACCCGTAGGCAGATATGAGGTCCTTGATTCCCATCTTATCCATGATGGTTCTTACCAAGTCCGGGGAGACATCAGCCCCCCCGATGACGGAGGCCTTTATCGAAGTGGTATCACGCTTGGGGAAATCGGCGTGGTCCAGCATCATGATGTACATGGTAGGCGAGCCGGTGAACTTGGAGACCTTTTCTTCATCTATTAACCTCAGGGCCTCCCCGGGATCGAACTGCTCCATAGGCAGAATACAGGCCCCGTTGCACGCACCCAACAGCATTCCCGTCATATTCCCCATGTTGTGACTGAAGGGAGAGACAACCAGAATGCGGTCCTTGTCTGACATCTGAAATCTAGCGCTAACGGCATCCATAATCCTGCTGTACTGGTAGTTTGTAGTCACCACCCCCTTGGGAAAGCCGGTCGTCCCTGAGGTATAAGGGATGACGTAAGTATTCTCAGGGGTAATTGCCTCTTGAGCTTTCTTCACTGTATCACTGCTGACGTAGTCCTGCCCCGATTCCAGCACCTCATTGTAATCGAGCATTCCCGGATGGCTCTGCTCACTGAGCATGATGACCCTCTTGAGTAACGGCAGCTTCTCGCATCGCAGTTCACCGGGCTTGCACTCCTTCAGCTCCGGGCAAACCTCATAAATCATGGGAACAAAATCTATCCTCAAGAAATGGTCCATCATGAAAAGGGTGGTTGAATCCGACTGCTTGAGGATGTACTCCAGCTCGTGTACCTTGTATCGAGTGCTAAGCGGGATGAGTGGAGCGCCTATCTTTATGCAGGCGAAGTGAGCATAAACCCACTCGGGCACATTGCTCATCCAAATCGCTACCTTATCCCCCTTCTTGACGCCCATTCTAAGCAGGGCATTCGCCATTGAATTCGCTCTGTCCATAAGTGTGTCGAATGTTATTCTCTGACTCGCAGAGGCTATTGCCTCATTCTTGGGATATTCGGCCGCAACCCTGTCTATTATGCGCGCTAAAGTATCGCCAGGCTTCAACTCCATCGTCTCCCCCCTATGGCTATTTGACTCCTGTCAGTTGATAGAAATTCTTATCTGTCTCCTTTTGAATTTCGGCTATCTGTGCCTTGGTGAGATGGGAGAATCTCCCCTGTTTCGTAAGGTATTCCTCTACCGGCTTTCTTTCATCAGGCACCATATTCACGGTTATCTTGCCATTTTCGTATTCGTATAACACCACCACCCCGGTCTCGACCCCAAGGCGTGCGATCTCTATGCCAAGAGCGGGCTCATACTCCCATCCGGGAGGACAGGGGCAGATTATATGGATGAAAGAGGGTTTGTTTAGACTCTTTGCCTTCCTCACCTTTCTCAGCAAATCCTCGGGATATGCTGTGGAGGCAGCGGCAATGTAAACATCCCCGTGAGCTGCTACGATCTGCCTAATATCCTTCACCCTTCCCTGTCTCCCACGTACCGTTGTCTTAGTTTTGGCCATATAAGGTGTAGAACCGCTCCTCTGGACGCCCGTATTCATATACGCTTGATTGTCATAGCAAAGATAGATAATCCGGTGTCCCCTTTCAAGAGCGGCAGAGAATGTTTGCAGCCCGATATCAAATATAGCCCCGTCACCGGCTACCAGGACTATATCAGCCTTGACACCTTTCCTCTTCAAGGCGACTTCCATCCCGCTGGCTGCAGCCCCAGCGTGGCTATAGGTGAAGAAGAAGTGGGAGATCTTCCAAGCAGTTAGCGGGTAGAAAGTGCCAACTGCCGAAAGGCAACCTGCATTATTGACCACCACCACATTCTTATCGAAGACGCTCAAAACCATCCTGATTGCATTAAGACTTATGCAGCCGGCACAGGAGGCCGTACCCTTGCTCAAGCAGCCTTCCCCCTCCTTGATCAATTCCCTCTCCACCTTTTGACCACTCACCAGCTTTTCGTAACTATCATAGCCACTCATGGTTGCTACTCGCTCGTCGAAGTCCGCCTTATACCATTCTACAAACTCATCGTCTCTCCCCAACCAATTCTCGAACATCCCATCAACGTCCCGGCCGCTGATATCCTTACCACTAATGATAATATTGGATATAGCTGCCTGTGATTTTCGAAGAGCTGCTCTTATTTCTATGCAGGACACCCCATGAGTGCTTCCCGGGGAGCACGCTCGATCGAGCACTAATATCTTCTTAGCACCGGACAGCGAGTGACTGATTTCCTCCTCTGGGAAAGGCCTGAAGACCCTCAGCTTCAGCAAGCCTAACTTTGTCCCCTTTTCTCGATATTCATCTACCTTTTCTCTCAAGATACTGACTACCGAACCCATCCCCACCACGATCGATTCAGCATCTTCGGTTTTATATGTCTCCACCACATCGTAGTGTCGCCCAAAAACTTCAGCATATTCTTTGCAGACGTCTTTTATCACCTGCTTCGCATCCTGCATCGCTCTGTACTGTTGCATCTTGAAGCTGGGATACTGTGGCATTACACCTGCGCCTTCAGTCACAGGATAATCTGGGTCAACGAATACGTGCTTGGGCTGATACTTGGGCAGGAACCTGTCCACCTTTTCCTGTTCAGGGACATCCACCAACTCAAAGCTATGGCTCATCCTATGCCCTTCAGACACTACAAGGGAAGGCAACAGAACCTTCTCATTCTCACCGATCTTATAGGCCATAATCAGGGAATCTATGATCTCTTGACCATTTTCGCAATAGAATTGGAGAAAACTGGCGTCCCTTTCCGAAAGGGAATCGGAGTGGTCGCTAAGAAGCCCCTGCGGTATTCCTATTTGGCGGCTGTCTATGGCTAAGACTACAGGCAGGGCCATTCCCGAAGCTGCCCACAACATCTCGCGCATGAGGGCAAGCCCTTGAGAGCAAGTACAATTAAAGGTTCTACACCCTGCCGCTTCGGCGCCAACACAGATACCCATAGCACCCAGTTCGGATTCGGCATTCACAATATCAGCGTCCAGTTCACCTCTAGCAGCCATCTCATGGAGTTCTTCCGAAGCCGGAGTAGCGGGAGTAATGGGATAGGCGCTTATTACCTCAACCCTGGATAGCTTGACACCGTGGGCTATGCACTGATTCCCTGATAGAAACATCTCCATTTTATAAAGCCTCCGTCGCCATTCGAATTACCCCTGTCATACACTCGTGGCTACAAATCCCACAGCCTTTGCAATAATCATAGTCGACCTCATAACCGCCATCCTTCACTGAAACACAGATGTCCGGGCAAAAATACAGACAATTATTACACTCCTTGCAAACGCCACAGGAAAAACACCTTGTCGCCTCCTTTATTCCTTCCTTAGCTGAAATACCAAGGTTGATTTCAGAGAAGTTTGAAGTTCTCTTACGAACTGATACTTCGGGCATCTTTACCGCCGCCTGTCGCGGGAAATAGGCAGTATTGATGTCCTCAAAAGGGGCCAGTTCTTTAGCCTGCCCGTCCTCCACCTCTCGACCTCGCAGGCAACTATCAATGGAGCGAGCGGCCCGCTTAGCTGAAGCAATCGCATCCACCACCCTGCCAGCACCAGTGACGGCATCGCCACCGCCGAATGTCTGGATTCCCTCAAGTTTGCCCCCCATTTCGGAAAGTTCGATCTGCTGCGGCAACAAAGAGAGATCAGGCGACTCACCGATAGCGGAGATGACTGTTTCCACATTCATTGTAAACGTTGAACCCTTAATTGGGATCGGTCTTTTTCTACCAGTTGCGTCTGGCTTCCCCAGCCGCATTCTTGTGAACTCGACCTCTCTCGTCTTACTACCTCGGGCCGTGATCCTCGTTGGGGCAGCCAAATAAACGATGTCAATTCCCTCCTTGCCAGCTGCCTCAACCTCTTCTTCCACTGCCGGCATCTCGTCCCGTGTCCGACGATACACGATCGTACTTTTTGCGCCAAGTCTCAGGGCTGATCTGGCAGCATCAATGGCAGTGTTGCCACCGCCGATGACTACAACACTTTTCCCGATTTGCAGATCGCCATCGAGATTTAATTTCCTGAGAAAATCCGTTCCTGAAATGACCCCGGCTAGGTTCTCTCCAGGGACTTCTAAAGCTCGGCTACTATGGGCTCCAGTAGCGATGAAGACGGCATCATAATCTTTCAGCTCTTTAACATTATCAATCTTGGTATTGGTCTTGAACGATACCCCAAGCGCTTCAATATCGGCGATCTCTTTATCCAGAATCTCTCTGGGCAGCCGATATTCTGGTATCCCGACTCTGAGCATTCCGCCAATTGCTGGCAAGGCTTCAAACACCGTTACCTGGTAGCCATCTTTTGCTAGAAAATAGGCGCAGGAGAGCCCCGCCGGTCCTGAGCCGACAATGGCTATCCGCTCCTTCCCCGGTGATACGCCTAGTTTATCGCTTACCTTCTCATTAAGAGCATAGTCTGCTGCCAGCCTTTCCAAGGCATGGATAGACATCGCCTCGTCATATTCCCCTCGGTTGCATTCTTGTTCGCAAGGGTGAGGACAAACGCGGCCGCAGACGCCGGGCAGCGGACTTGTCTCTTTGATTAATCGCCAAGCATCAAGCAGCTTTTCTTCGCGGATTAAACTTATGAAACCCTGAAGGTTGTTTCCGGCCGGGCAAGCATTACTACATGGGGGCATCTTCTCCTCATATACCGGCCGGAGGTATCTCCAATTTCCTGTCTTGTTGACGAGGGCAATAGTCCCCGTAGCATGGATGCCCGCGCCTCTAATATATGCTTTTGCCACGTTTCACCTCTTTGTATCCAGCTCTAATGGCTTCAATATTGCTATTTAACTTTTCCTTCGAGAATCTGGAAAAGATAAACCGGGCACCTTTCTCAATAGAATCTAACGAAATGAGACCGGTAGCGGCGGAGAGTGCCCCAAGCATTACGGTGTTGGTAATGGGGAGCTTTAGTATGTCGAAGGCAATAGAGGTGGCGTCTATATAGGTGGCTTCATGATTAAGCCCTAGATCCTTGGCTGAATTGACCACCAGCTTACCGCTGTCGCTCATCCCCGCCTCTACATTTACCGCCGTTGCGAGCATAGGGTTCAATACCACCACAAAATCGGGAGTTAGAACAACCCCGCGTTCTGCAACAGGTTTGTCTCCTATTCTGCCGTATGCCTCTACTGGCGCCCCTCTCCTCTCTACAGTAGGCGCCATACAGGATTGCCCGCACTTGCCATCATAGGTAGCAGAAGCACATAGAATGTGGGCGAACGTAACTGCTCCCTCACCACCTCTCCCGTGAACCCTTACTTGTATCATACTTTCGTCCTCCGCTCACTATATCCCTAGTTTACAACGTACTTAGGCTCTTCTCCTTTGACAACATCCATTATGTTGCCCAGCGATGTTTCGTAGAAGTTCCTGTAAATATCTTCGGCGGTTACGCCGCCAATGTGAGGCGTCAGAACAGCATTATCCTGCTTGAGCAGCTTGCTTGATTTATCAGGAGGGTCACCGTGCTCGCCGTAGACATCTATGCCAGCCCCACGAATCCTCTTCCTCTCTAATATCTCGGCCAGTGCCTCCTCATCGACTATGGCTCCCCTGGAGGTGTTTATCAGATATGCTGTCTCCTTCATCATCTCCAACTCTTTTCTTCCGATAAGACCTCTTGTCTCGGGTGTCAGCAGAGCATGTATGTTGACAAAATCAGAGGTCTTAAGCAGTTCCTCCAGAGAAACTTTGTTGATCGGCAGATTCAGATCCCTAGCGTCAGCGCGGTAGGGGTCGAAGTACTGCAATTTCATGCCAAATGCGTCGGCGAGCCTGGCAACCTGAGCCCCAATCTTCCCCAATCCAACGATTCCCAACATCTTGTCCCGTAGCTCATAAACCCTTCCCATACATTCACCAAATATCCACTCACCCGCCTTCATGGTCCTATCAGATTTCGTCAAGTTCTTAGATATAGCTAGCATAAGCATTATCGTATGCTCCGCTACGGGGATAACCCCGGCCCCACCAGCATTGGAAACCTTGATTCCTTTCTCTCTAGCTGCCTGTAGATCTATGTTGTCGTACCCCGCGCTACACTGCTGAATGAAAAAGGCCTTATCGGCTTTCTCAATGACCTGCCTGGTCATCCTGTTCCTGGCACCCACGAGAATATCAACACCGGGAACCTTTTCCATAAGCTCTTGTTCATCCCCTCGATCTACCAATATCCAATCTATCTTGGACACAAGCTCGGGGAACTTCTTGTTAGCCTGGTCGACCATCCCGGTAAGGAGAGGAATTGTGTCGGTAATGAGTATCTTGAAGCGCTCTCTTTTCTCCATTGAACTTGCCTCCCTTCTGACTACCGCTAGAGCCTGATTTCCAAAAAAATATGGGTATAATGTCAAAGCAATGACACCTAACCCATAACATGCGCCAGGAGTTGCCCCATTTAACTGCTTCCGCGCGATAGTATACTTACCGTTCTGCGAGATGTCAAGATTTCCTGCTTTCAGCGCCTCACGGCTCCGGGAGTAGGACTTAGCCTCATACGTTGTCATGGGGGTTGTTTGACAGTTGGTCAGTTGCATCTCCTGAGGGTCTGGGGGCAAATCTCACGTCGGCTGGCTTAGGGCGTGAGCCCTCGACGTGAGCTCGGTCAAACGCTCAGCCGAACAGCGCCTGAGAATAAATATCGTTAGTAAACCACCCCGTTTGGCAGTTTGACAAGATTCTCGAGATACCACTATAGTATAGTCTGTCCGCCGGCAGATAATATCGGTGACACTCTTTCCCTTGAGTTATGAATTTCCTCGAGGCGCACCGAATTCAGAATACCGTGATTGCTGAGAACATGTCGCTCTTTGCTGGAGGGCAGGAAACATCTCAGAGAAGCGTACGAAGCAGGAAGGAGGTTACAAATGAGGACTAGCGAGCAGTATCTCGAGTGCCTGCGCGCTATGAAGCCAAACGTGTACATGGGAGGTGAGATTGTCAGGCGGGATGACCCCCGTATCCTTCCCGGCATCAATGTGATGCGGATCACTTATGATATGGCTGGCGACCCCCAAAGTGGAGAGCTGTTTACAGCAACATCTCAATACACCGGAGCAAAGATAAATCGCTTCTGCCACGTATCTCACAGTGTTGATGACCTCCTCAACAAACAGAAAATGATTCGTACCGGTGCCCGTCTATCAGGCTTCTGTATTCAGCGGTGCATGGGGACCGATACCATAAATGCCCTTTCCGTAGTTACCAAGGAGATAGACGAGGCCCACCGGACCGAGTATTATGAGCGCTTCCTTGAATTCATAAAGAACTATCAGAAGAAGGACCAGATAGCTGCCGCGGTTCAGACTGATGCCAAAGGCGACCGAGGTAAGCGACCCCATGAGCAAGTTGACCCTGACCTTCACGTGCGAGTTGTCAGTCAGAACAAGGATGGAATCATCGTCAGGGGAGCCAAGGAGGACATTACGATGGCTTCTTATTGCGATGAGCTGATAGTGTTCCCGACGCGGACTCTGACCGTGGAGGAGAAACAGTGGGCGGTAACATTTGCCATCCCCGCGGATTGGGATAATGTCTACATTATCAATCGGGCCAGTGCTCCCCGGGAAAGGAAGTTCCTAAAAGCCCCCCTGAACACCTATGGAAGCTCCGATGCCATGGTCATCTTTGATGATACGTTCGTCCCCTGGAACAGGGTATTCATGTGCGGTGAGCATGATTTTGCCGGAAGAATGGCTCTTACCTTTGCTTCGTCTCACCGGCACAGCTACTGCGGCTGCAAGCCAGCGGTAGAGGATATCATCATGGGCCTGATAGCCCTCAGCGCCGAGTACTATGGAGTGGAAGGAAAGTCGCACATCCGCGAGAAGCTTGCCCACCTGGCGGGAATAGCAGAGCTCATCTACGCCGCAGGCATAGCTGCTGCGGTGGAGTCCACGAAATCCTCGTCGGGGACTCAAGTGCCGAGTACAATCTATAGCAACGTAGGCCGCCGTCTCGCGGGAGAAAACACCTATGACTCCTGGGGTATGGTTGCTGATGTTGCTGGTGGATTCCCGGTTACAATGCCTTTTGAGGAAGATTACTATGACCCCAAGACAGGTCCCTTGATTAACAAGTATACAATGAGGAATCCCAAGGTATCGGCTGAGAACATGCACCGTCTCCAACGCACGCTTTCAGACTATCTGTCCTCTTCCTGGGCCGGAGTCTGGCAGGTCGCTGACGTGCACGGTGGAGGCTCACCGGCTATGGAGACCATTGCCATTTTGAGTAACTATGACTTTGATGAAAGGAAGAAGATAGTAAAACGACTGGCCGGTATCCAGGATTAGTCGTCCGCAAATAGAGAGTTGCTCCTTATGGTGAGAATAGAAGTCTAACCCGTTCGCCCTGAGCCTGTCGAAGGGAGCCTGTCGGGGGGCCGTTCATGGTTCGACAGGCCTGTCCTGAGCTTGTCGAAGGGCTGACCACGAACGTGTGTTTGTCCTGAGCTTGTCGAAGGAAGCGGAGCCGAAGGGCTCACCATGAACGGCGTACACAGCTTCTTACGACTGGCACCGGCATATCAATCTTTGGGGAAATAGGGCAAAGCCAGAATCAGCAGGGGGTCACTAATGCATATTAGGGAGTTGTTCGATCTAACGGGCAAGGTGGCGATAGTCACCGGTGGCTCAAGAGGCCTGGGCAAAGAGATAGCCACCGGGTTGGGAGAGGCTGGAGCCAGGGTAGCGATAACAGCGCGACGCGAGCAAGAGTTGATGTCGACCAAACAGGAGTTGGAAAGCATGGGGATTGAATGTTTGCCCATAGTAGCTGATGTTAGCGAGGTTGAGGACGTAAAGAGAACACTGGCTCAAACGTTGGAAAGATGGGGTAAGGTCGATATCCTGGTGAACAACGCTGGAGTGGTGTGGGCGGCACCACCCGACCAGATGTCCCTAGATAAATGGGACTACGTTATGAACATTAACGCCAGAGGCACCTTCATCTGCTGCCAGGAAATCGGGAGGGAGATGATCAAGCAGAAAAGCGGCAATATCATCAACATTTCATCCGCCGTTGGGGTTACTGGCGTAGACCCGAATTGTGGACAGTTCATAGGTTATCAGGCAAGTAAAGCAGCCATAATCATCATGACCAAGCAACTGGCTGTTGAATGGGCGGTGCACAATATTCGTGTCAATTGCGCTGCTCCTTCCTTCCTCGCCACCCGGCTGACAAATGCGTTGATCGAACGGACAGGCGAGAACATGGTTCGCTGGATACCCATGGGTAGAATAGGGAGGCCCGACGAGATCAAGGGAACAGCCGTGTTCCTGGCCTCAGAGGCTTCAAGCTACATAACCGGCCAGGTAATTTGCCTTGATGGAGGGACGACCGCCTGGTAGGTCTCTCAGTCCCTTGGTTCTTCTCGGTTGTGGTTGGTCGGATTATTTAGACAATATTAATATTCTAGATTTGCTCATTGGGTCGTTAGGTAATATTTTCTTGAGGTAGGTTTCTATCTTCTTTATGCGGCCTTTACTATATGAAAAAAATAACATGGCAGCATGATTACAATTGAAAATGGCTGCATGCAGGTTTGGTTTCCCTCCGTCTATTTTTTCATCAAATACTTGGCTGACTTTGGTTTCCAACTGGCACTGCCGCTTTTCTGATGATTGCCCCCTAGCTCCATGTTGGTATATTAGTATTACTCGCTCATGTGTGGGGTCACCGTCTAGAAGTTCTCTAATTTCCTTCGGAGTTATGTGTTCCTTTGATTTACGAGTGTAAACCCCTGTATCAGGGTCAAGAAACAAGTCGCCAGAAGAAGGGGGTTCTTTCTCCCAACCCAAAATCGACTCTGGCTTGACGTTGAGCAATCGAGAATAGACCAATCTCTTTTGTCGATTCCAACACTTCGGATCAGTAATCATGGGAACCACAGTAATATCCTCTAATAGCTTTCTTGGCTTCGCTGTCTCAAGACGCTGAATTATGGAACCCTTCCAGTGATCGAAAGCATCCCCTAGGTATTTAGAGTTCATGTCTACACTCCTATATTTCAAAGGATTTCACCAACTAAGACCCAGCAGTACCACCCGCTGCTCCTGGTTGACAATCTATAGTCCCACGATAATAACGCTGGCCACGTTTACCGAAGGAACGCCGCCCAGGTTGTGGGTAAGACCATATTTGGGGTCCTTTATCTGCCGCGGGCCGGCTTTCCCCTGAAGCTGTTTGTACATCTCATACATCATCCGCAGGCCCGAGGCACCGACAGGATGACCGAAGGATTTCAGTCCACCATCAGGCTGTACAGGTAGCCCTCCAGTTAGCTCGAAGAATCCAG
>Ga0209979_1000151_pt1 | contig 116553 bp, 111 predicted proteins | sample AnhtaG_FD_183114 | JGI IMG/M metagenome (GOLD analysis project Ga0209979, IMG submission 183114) | Deep subsurface microbial communities from Anholt, Denmark to uncover new lineages of life (NeLLi) - Anholt_01485 metaG (SPAdes) (version 2) | ecosystem: Environmental > Aquatic > Marine >... | reverse complement strand
ATATTACCTGAGAAAGCCCCAGCCTGAGCCTGGCCTCCTCAGCGATAATCAGGTGCCCGTTGTGAACCGGGTCGAAGGTTCCGCCCAGTACGCCGATTTTTCGCGCTTTTGGAATCACTCCCATAACATCTCTACCTTACCAAACCGCACCGTGTATCCCGGTTTCACCCCAGCCTTTTTCAGGGCGCTGGCTACCCCCATCCTGGCGAATTGCTGCCTAATATAGGTGCGAGCCTCAGGGTTTTCCAGGTCCATTCTGGCTATCAGCTTTTCCGCCCTGGGGGATGAGACCACAAAGATGTCTCCCTCTCTGGAAACAACCACCCTCTCCTTTCTGGGCTGGGGGCGAAATACCGTTAGCGCCTCGGCTGGCTGCGGCGTGGCAACGCTATCGAGCATCTCACATGCCTTCCCCATTAACTGGGGGACGCCTTCGGTTGTCGCCGCGGAGATGAAAAAGAGGGGCGCATCACTCTGCGCAAGCTCCTTTTCGAGCTCAGGGATGAGCGCCCGGACCTCGGGCAGATCGATCTTGTTCACTACCACGAGCTGCGTCTTCGCTGCGAGCACGGGATTGAACAGAGCCAGCTCACTATTCACCTGCTTCATATAGGAAATAGGGCTCTCTGAGCTGCCGTCAAGCAGGTGAATAAGCACCCTGGTGCGCTCGGCGTGACGCAGGAAATCATGCCCCAGGCCCAGGCCAAGGTGAGCCCCCTCGATGAGCCCCGGGATCTCGGCAAGCACAAAGGAGCGCTGGCCTACCGCAACCACCCCCAAAATGGGCTCCTTGGTAGTAAAGGGGTAGTCAGCGACCTTCGGCCTCGCTGCCGATGCCGCAGCGAGAAGGGTGGACTTTCCCACGCTGGGGCAGCCAATGATCCCGACATCGGCGATCAGCTTCAGTTCGAGAAGCAGTGTGGCCTTCTCCCCAGCCACCCCTTTTTCGGCCATTCGTGGCGCCTGATTGACCGGAGTGGCGAAGCGAGCATTTCCATAGCCGCCATGACCGCCCTGCGCTACCATAACCTTTTGGCCCTCAGCGGTGAGGTCAGCAAGCAACTCCGTTCCATCATCGAGTACCTTGAAAATAAGCGTACCTGGGGGAACCATGATAGTGAGGTCACTGCCATTTTTACCGTGCATCTTCTTACGGGCGCCCTTCATACCCCCATCCGCGGTAAAACGCCTCTTTCCCTGATAGTACTTGAGCAGAGTAGTCATGCTCCTATCTGCGATGATGAAAACGCTGCCTCCATGGCCACCGTCGCCGCCATCTGGACCACCAAAGGGAACATACTTCTCCCGACGAAAGCTAACAACCCCCCCACCCCCATCACCTGCCTTAACATCGATTTTAGCTCTATCAATCAACGTCTCTCACCATTACCTTATTATCTTATTATATTACTATTGTATAAACTGTGAAATAAGTAATAACAATATATAATAATAAGGGTGTGAAGAAGTGCGCAATTGATGGCATCAGGTAGTGCTGAGCGGTCTAACAAGGTGCAGGCCTGATGCAGGGAGTGTGATGATAGCGGGGATTTGTGCGCATAAAAAGAAGTCACTATTTTCCAAGGGGGGAAATTAACATAAAAGGCAGATACTTATGCACCTTAGAAGAGAGTTTTGCACCGAATTGTACGAGTTCTGCACCAATTTTATATAATTAGAGTGACTTTAACCGGCGCTTTTGGAGTAGAGCCCCTCCCTGATCTCAATGACATCGCGATGCAATTGAGGGCTGGTATAGATCTCAAGGGCGATCTTTTCATATCCGCGGAGAATGGCGGAGTGGTCTCGATTACCCAACATTCTACCAATCTCGTTGAAAGAGCACTGGGTCTCCTCCCTCATGATGTAGACGGCGACATGACGCGCCAATGCAGTCGGTTTATCCCGTTGCCTCCCGGCCAGGGCCTCCGGTTCCAGGTCGAAATATTTGGCGACATTAGCGATGATCAATGGCGGGGTTAGCGCCCGGCGGGGCGCCGTCTCGGGGAACTCGGCGAGCGCTTTGCCAGCCAGTTCGAGGGTGAGGGGTGCCTTGGTAAGCCTGGAAAAGGCCACGACGCGATTGAGCGACCCCTCAAGCTCGCGAATGCTCTTCTGTACCTTGCGAGCGATGAGGTCCAGCACCTCCCGGGGCACGGATATCCTATTCTCCTCAGCCTTGGCTTGAAGGATGGCCAGGCGAGTCTCCAGGGCGGGGGGCTGGACATCGGCGACGAGCCCCCATCCGAAACGGGAGCGCAATCGGTCCTCGAGTAGGGGCATGGATTTGGGGGGTCGATCGCTGGTGATCACAATCTGGCGGTTGGAATTGTGGAGGTCGTTAAAGGTGTGGAAGAAGCCCTCCTGCGTCTGCTCCTTCCCGATAATAAAGTGGATATCGTCTATTAATAAGACATCCACACTGCGATACTTCTGGCGGAATTCCTCGGTCTTCCGCTCTCGGATCGCCTTTATAAACTCGTTAGTAAACTGCTCCGTGCTTACATAGAGCACGCGGAGCCTGGTTTGATAAACGAAGCGTCCTATCGCGTGCAGGAGGTGGGTCTTTCCCAGCCCGACACCGCCGTAAATAAATAGCGGGTTGTAGACATGGCCTGGCTTTTCCGCGACCCCCAGGGCAGCGGCATGGGCGAGACGATTGCAATTTCCTACGACAAAAGAGTCAAAGGTGTACTTGGGATTAAAGGTGTTGGAACCTGTTTTCCGGTAGTTTGTAATACCCGAGGACTTATTGTTCCCTTTGGACCTCGCTAGGGTGCTTTGCTCTTGAATTTGAAAATTGACATTGACCTCATCACCGATGATGCCGATAAGGGTCTTCTTAATCAGCGAGCTCAGCCGCTTCTCTAGCCACTCGATAGCAAAAGGGGACGGCACACCAACCACAAACTGATTCCCCTGATAATCCAAGCCGACGGTGTCTCTTAGCCAGGTGTCGTAATTTGCCCTCGTTAGTTGCACCTGAAGCTCCCCAAGCACTGCCTCCCAAATTTCCTTAGCCGACTCCTTAACCAGCATCTGTTTCACACTCCTCATTTAGTAGTGGTTCAAGACAGAGACAACGTCCTTCGTAATCACAAGGTCAGTGGTGTCCCCGAGGCCGACAGGTCGGCCGACGCTTCGGCCTGGTTCGGGAGCACCCTGATATATAGGGTAGCAGGAGGCTCGGAGATTTCGATCAGGGTGATCAGGGGATGCGCAGGAACAATACCAAAAACCACGCCCCGGGTCAATAGGTTTTTGCACCAGTTTTGCACCAGTTTTTAAATCAATTTTTGCCCGATAGTTGCTTGCGTGATAGAATGTCTCTGGCACGATGCGCATCGTTTTTATGGGCGTCCCCGAGTTCGCCGTGCCTGCCCTGGAGCGGCTTATCCTCGGCGAGCACCAGGTGGTGGCTGTCTACACTCAGCCGGATAGGCCTGCGGGGCGGGGGCGAGTGCCTACTTTCCCTCCGGTAAAGCAGGTGGCTCTGGAGCATGGACTTGAGGTGCGTCAGGTGGAAAGCTTTGCTGAGGCTGGCGCCATCGCATCTTTGGCTAAGCTCAGACCCGACGTGATTGTGGTGGCGGCCTTTGGCCAGATCCTGCCTCCTCAGGTGCTCACTATCCCACCCTTCGGCTGCATCAACCTTCACCCCTCTCTACTCCCTAGGCATCGCGGCCCCACCCCGATCCCGGCGGCGATACTAGCCGGCGATGACTGGACCGGGGCCTCCATCATGCTCCTGGATGAGGGCATTGACAGCGGCCCGATCCTCGCCCAGCGGAGGGTGGCCATCGCGCCCCAAGATACCACTGACTCCCTTGCCAGGAAGCTCGCCCAAATCACGGCCCAGCTTTTGGAGGAAACGCTGCCCCGCTGGCTTTCCCACTCGCTTACCCCCCAACCGCAAAGGGAGGAGGACGCCACCTATACCAAGCTTCTATCTAAGGAGGAGGGTGAGATCGATTGGCAGACCCCCGCTTCCCAGATATGGCGCCGGGTGCGCGCCTTTTACCCTTGGCCCAGCTGCTATACCACGTGGCAGGGGAAGATGCTCAAGATAGTGGAGGCGGTCCCCCTGCGTGGGGAGCGAGGTGATCCAGGGAGGGTGGTCTCTCTTGGCAGGGGGGATGTAGGGGTGCAAAGCGGGGGCGGGATCCTCAGGCTGCTCAGGGTGCAGCTTGAGGGGAGAAGGGAAATGAGTGCTGAGGAGTTCATCAGGGGACATAGGGCATTTATCGGGGCGCTGCTTCCCAGCTTGAGACAAGAGTATGCTCCAGGCTAATGGCCCGGTCAATATGTGTCTGTATGGCGTGCGGCGCTCGCTTACTGACCACTTCAGTAATTGAGGCCCCGTTGTCTTAATGGGTTACCGATTCATCCGCTAGGCCGCTTCGGATTCCGCCTTGCCCTCCCCTTCCTCAGATGGGGCCTCCTCTGCCTCCACCTCAGCCTCCACCACCTCTTCCACCTCAGCGCGGATCTCCATCACATGGACCACCACCTGGTCGGCATCGGTGAGCACCTCAACGGCCTCGTCTACGGGGAGGTCTCGCACGTGAATCGCCTGGTCGAGCTCCTCAAGCACTGACAGGTCCACCTCGATATTTCGAGGCAGGTCAGCCGGTAGGGCCTCCACCTGGAGCGCGGTCAGGTTCTGGATTAACATGGCGCGGCTAGTCTTCGCTGCGGGGGCCTCGCCGAGGAACAGCAGGGGCACCTCAGCCCTCACACGGTGGGTCATCTCCACCTGGAAAAAGCCAACGTGGAGCAGCTCGTCATTTAAGGGGTCGCGCTGAATATCTCGGACCATCACCACACTTGGCTTCTTAGCCCCATCAACTTTGAGGGTGATCAGGGCATTGCGGCCCGCCCTGGCGATGAGACGCTTTAGGAGCGAGGTCTCTGCCTGGAGGGGGATGGATTCGATATTAGGTCCATAGAGGTTGACGGGGGTGAGCCCTTCCCGGCGAAGAAATCTCACCTTCTTTCCCAGTATATCCCTGCGGCTAACCTTCAGTTCCTCTCGGTTCACTTTTACCCCCTCTGAGACAAGGCTGATCATAATTATACTACGCCTCTGGCAGGGCGTCCAGTATTGCAGTTTGACACCCTGATAGGGGTGAAGTATAATCGTAGAATGCCGAAGCGGACCTATCAGCCAAAGAAGATCCCCAGAAAGCGGGAGCATGGCTTTCTGGCACGCATGAGCACTCGTGGTGGTCGTGCGGTGCTGCGCCGGAGAAGGCTCAAGGGCCGCTGGCGGCTCACGGTATCGTGATGATGAAAACGGAGCGACTTGCCAGGAGAAAAGAGTTTGAGGCTGTTTGCACTGAGGGTAAGTCCTGGTCCAATAATCTGGTGGCGCTGCGGGCACTACCCAACAGCTTGGGGTCGAGTCGCTATGGCTTTGCGGCGGGAAAGCGGTTGGGTGGGGCGGTAGTGCGCAATCGGGTGAAGCGGCGGCTTCGGGAGGCGGTCCGGCACACCCCTATAAAGGGTGGCTGGGACATGGTGTTCATCGCCCGCCAGGCTGCTACTGAAACCGATTATCACACCCTTAAGAAGGCGATGGAGGAATTATTGGCTCGAGCGCAGTTTTTGGGTAACGGGAGAGGATGAAGAGGATTGCCTTAGGCTTGATCGGTGGTTATCAGGTGACCATTTCCCGGGTGACCGCTCACTCATGCCGTTTTGTGCCCACCTGCTCTCAATATACCTATGAAGCAATTGAAAAGTACGGGCTGGCGAGGGGTATTTGGATGGGGACAAAGCGCCTCGCCCGTTGTCATCCCTTCAGTCCCGGTGGGTTTGACCCGGTGCCTTGATGCCATCAGTTTCCACCATTAAGAGGTTTGTGTGATGAAACCAAAGGCTCTATTCCTATTTGCGTTGCTTATTGGGGGCTGCCTGCTCCTTTCAGGGTGCATTGGCACCGCCACGCCTATGGGATGGTCCGCACCCGTGATGGACGACGATGTCATCTATGTGGGCACCACGGAGGGGAAGGTCGTCAGTTATACTCTGTTCAGTGAGCCCAGGGTGGCGGTGGAGTGGTGGCGGTTTCCGGCACGGAGTAAACCGGGGCTAGGTGGTGGTGATGGAGGGGGTGGCTTCCTTGCCTGTGCGCCGACGGCGGCAGCGGTCATGTACAGCACCCCTTTTGTGGCCGATGGCGCAGTCTATATTGGTGCCTACGATGGCAGGGTCTATGCCCTTAATACCTCGAGTCGCGTCGCGGGATATTCTTTCCCACAGGAGTTAGTGGGGGAGTGGGTCTACCCTGAAGAGGACTCTATCGGAGCCATTGTGGGCAGCCCGGTGGTCGCTGACGGCATCCTCTATATCGGCTCCGGCGACGGCAATCTTTATGCCATTGACATCGCTACCGGGGAGCTAGCGTGGGACTCACCTTTTACCACCGGGGACGATATCTGGGCCACCCCCCTGGTGCAAGATGGTGTGGTCTACATCGGCTCCTTTGACAATAAACTCTATGCTATTGATGCTGCGGTTGGCACGGCGGTCTGGGAATCTCCCTTCCAAACGGATGGTGCGATCGTTGCCACACCGCTCTTCTATAACGACACCATCTATATTGGCTCTTTCGACCGCAAATTCTATGCCGTTGATACAAGCACGGGGAAGGCAAAAGAGGGTTTTACTCCTTTACCGGCAGACAACTGGTTTTGGGGTGGGGCGGTGGGCTACGATGATACTATCATTGTCGGCTGCCTGAATGGTAGGGTTTATGCCCTCGATGCTGAAACAGGGGAGCGAAAATGGTCTTTCCCAGAACTAGATGAAGGGCCAGTTGGGCCTATTCGGGGTGACCTTGCCCTGGTTGGCGAGCTGGTTATCTTTGGCTCCGATGACGGTAAGGTTTATGCCTTAGATGCCGCCAGTGGGCACCTAATTTGGGACTATCCTCATGGGGAGGATCGATTTGGTACTATACGTGCCTCCCTTTATGCTGGGGATGGTGAGGTCTATGTTCATGACACACGGAACCAGGAGATTTACGCCTTGGGGGCGGAGGACGGCAATCTCGTATGGAGCGTTTCCACTGCCGAGTGAGCGGGTAAGCGAGTTATCTTGATGAGTAGAAAGCGCCTGATAATCATCCTCGTCGTTGGTGCGCTGGTCGTCCTTTTTTTAACATATGGGCTTATCAATACCTGGAATCTTGTCCTGCTCCAGCCGATGCTCAATTTCTTGATCCTGCTCTCCAATGTGTTCTTCAGCAACTTTGGCCTCGCGATTATTGCCCTGGTCATCATTGTGCGCCTAGTGATGCTCCCCCTTACCTTAAAGCAACTGCACTCCACCAGGGCGATGCAGGCATTGCAGCCCAAGATGAAGGAGCTGCAGAAGAAGTATGGAAAGGACAAGGTCAAGCTCCAGCCGGAGATTTCGAAGCTCTATAAGGAGAGTGGGGTAAGCCCCCTGGGTTGCCTGTGGCCTATGCTTATTCAGCTTCCCATCTGGATTGCCCTTTATCGGTCGGTCCTACAATTAGCGGCGGCAACCCCTGAAGACCTAATGGGGCTCTCCTCTAAGCTATATTCCTGGTCGGCGGTTCATCACGCAGTTCCCCTGGACCCAAATTTCCTCTGGCTCAACCTGGCCCAACCTGATAGTTATTTCATCCTGCCCGTCTTAGTGGCGGCCTCGATGTATGTGTTGCAAAAGATGTCCACCGTGCCCTCAACGGACCCGCAGCAGCAGTCGATGAGCAAAATGATGATTTGGATGATGCCCCTGATGTTTGGCTTTTTAACCCTTATGTTTCCCAGTGGGCTGGCGCTGTTTTGGGTGGTATCCAATATTGTTGGCATTGTGACGCAGTATTTTATCACCGGGTGGGGCTCGCTCTTCGTAAGAGCCCCTGCCCGGGCACCACAGGTGGCTAAAGAGCAGCGCATGGAAACACCAGAGGGGGCCTTGCTAGAGGATCAATTGGCTACCGAAAGGGTGGAACAACAAGAGAGGGTGGCGCATGGAAAGTCTCGAGACAAGCGCAAAGACCGTAGAAGAAGCCGTCGCGCTGGCGCTAGAAAAACTCGGCGCAAGCCGTGACGAGGTGGAGGTGGTTGTCCTAAAGGAGGGTAAGCCTGGCTTTTTGGGTCTTGGCGGTGAGGAGGCTACGGTCAGGGTGCTCAGGCGTCAATCTGAAGAGGAGCGACAGGCGGCCGTCATCCTGGCTAAGGAGGTGCTGGAGAGGCTTCTTTCCTTGATGAAGGTCTCAGCCTCTATTGAGGAAAAGGAGCCATCTGAGGAGGGGCGCGCCCTTATCCTCCTGGAAATCACTGGCGATGACCTGGGCATTCTTATTGGGAGGAGAGGTCAAACCCTGTCCTCGCTGCAATACCTGCTCTATCTAATGGTAGGCCATCAATTAAAGGCGCATGTGCCCGTAACCATCGATGTAGCCGGCTATCGGGAGCGCCGACAGGAGGCGCTTAGGAATCTGGCGTGGCGCATGGCGGAGCGTGTCATGGCCACTGGGCAGCCGGTGCCCCTGGAGCCGATGCCGGCAAGGGAGCGCCGCATCATTCACCTGGCGCTCCAGGACTACCCGGGGGTGATCACCCAGAGCATCGGCGAGGGCGAGGATCGTAAGGTGACCATCCGCAAACAGGGGTAATTTGAGCCTTGACTTTGCCTTCTAGGCATGCTAATCTCTTTTGGTACTATAAAAGATGCTTTATCTTCCTAATCCTCAACTTAGGGAGAGGCGCATCTCTTAAAAAGTGTTTGAGGAAGGCGAAAAGGCGACGACGGAGAAGAGTAGGAGGGAGAAGGCGCCTAGCGAGTCTGGTATGGTGGGAGCAGATGCGACCTGCCCTCTGAAAATCCCTCCCGAGCTGCCAACCGAACGCTGCAGGTTTATGCGTCAGTAGGCTTGGCCGGCCCCGTCAGCCGTTACCCGGACGAACCCCGCATGGCGGGGTTTGATGAGGGCCCCGATGGCGGGGAGTTAGGGTGGTACCGCGGGCATAAAGCTCGTCCCTTAGGGGCGGGCTTTTTTAGATTATAAATAGGCTTCATTTTCCCCAACCTAGGGAGTATTTTTCATAAAATGTTTGAGGAAGGGCGAAAAGGCGAGGAAATGTTCCGGCCGGTGCCGAGCAAGACAAGCTTTCCTGAGCTGGAGAAGCGCATCCTCCACTTCTGGAGGGAGAAGCGAATCTTTGAGCGGAGCGTTGCTGAGCGAGAAACCTCTCCCCTCTTTGTCCTATACGAGGGACCGCCTACCGCTAACGCCAGCCCTGGGGTGCACCATATCCTTTCGCGGGTGTTCAAGGATGTCATCCCCCGCTACAAGACGATGCGGGGATACTGCGCCCCGCGCAAGGCGGGATGGGATACCCATGGGCTTCCCGTGGAGCTTGAGATAGAGAGGGAGCTGGGTTTTTCCTCCAAGGATCAGATTGAGACCTACGGGGTTTCCCAATTCAATGCGCGCTGTCGGGAGAGCGTTTTTCGCTATCAGAGGGAGTGGGAGGAGGTAACCGAGCGCATCGGCTTCTGGCTCGATATGGAGCATCCATATATAACGCTGGATAATGACTATATCGAGTCCTGCTGGTGGGTGATCAAGCAGCTATGGGATAAGGGGCTGATCTATCAGGGCTACAAGGTCACCCCTCACTGCCCCAGATGCGGCACCTCGCTCTCCTCCCATGAAGTGGCCCTGGGCTATGAGGAGGTAGATGACCCGTCGGTTTATGTCAAGTTTGAGGTCGACCCTCATTCAATGGTGGCGACACGGCTTGAACATATCTTTAAAGATGTCGATTTAGCATCCAAGCCTGCCTACCTGCTGGCGTGGACGACTACACCATGGACGCTGCCGGGCAACACCGCACTGGCGGTGTCGCCGGATGCCGAGTATTCAGTAATGGAGGGAGAGGACGACTATATTATCATGGCCTCGGCCCTCGTAAACATGGTGAGGCTTGAAGGCTACAGCGAGGTTGACAGGGTCAAAGGGGAAGACATCGCAGCTGTTCCAGAAGAGGAAGACTTCCCAAGCTTGCGAGAAAGGTTGAAATACGAACCTCTGTTCAACCCGTCTGATTTTCAAATACCTGCTCCTAAAATGTTCGTACGGGCTATGGATGGGGAACCTTCATTAGCAGTTAAAGGCCTCCCCTTTAATTACCCGTTGATCGCCGCTGATTTCGTCTCGCTGGAGGACGGCACCGGCATAGTCCACATCGCCCCTGCCTTTGGCGAAGAAGACTACGAGGTTGGAAAGCAGAATGACCTCCACTTCGTGCGGGACTACGTCGATCTGCAGGGTGTGATACAGGGCACCTATCCCTTCGCCGGGAAGTTCGTCAAGGATGCTGACCCACTCATCCTCGAAGACCTCAAATCGCGGGGGCTGCTCTACCGTAGAGAGACCATCCGCCATACCTACCCCTTCTGCTGGCGCTGCGCCACCCCCCTCCTCTACTACGCCAAGCCCTCCTGGTATATCAAGACTACGGCAAAGAAGGACCGGCTTATCGCCGGCAACGAGGAGATCAATTGGTATCCGGAGCACATCAAATACGGGCGCTTCGGCGACTGGCTGGAGAACAATGTTGACTGGGCCTGCTCCCGCGAGCGCTACTGGGGAACGCCACTCCCCATCTGGCGCTGTGAGGGTTGCGGAAAAGATGACTGTATTGGCAGCCTCGATGAATTGAAAGGCAAGCCCGGGCTATCGGCAGAATCGATGGTTTTAGATGCGCTCAAAAAGGGTGAAGCAGATTTACATCGGCCTTATATCGATGAGGTCGTTTTTAATTGTAGCGAGTGTGAGGGCGGAAAAATGCGCCGCCTCCCCGACGTCCTCGATGCCTGGTTCGATTCGGGGGCGATGCCGGTGGCCCAGTGGCATTACCCCTTCGAAAACAAGGAGATCTTCGAGAAGTTCTTCCCCGCCGACTACATCTGCGAGGCGGTGGACCAGACCAGGGGCTGGTTTTATACCCTGCACGCCCTATCCACCCTTCTCTTCGACCGCCCCTGCTTCCGTAATGTCATCTGTCTGGGTCACATCCTGGATGCTAAGGGGGAGAAGATGAGCAAGTCTAAGGGCAATGTGGTTGACCCCTGGACGGTACTCGATAGTCAAGGTGCCGATGCCCTTAGGTGGTATCTTCTGACCTCGTCGCCGGCGGGCAGCGTGCGCCGCTTCTCCGCGGAGCTGGTAGGCGAGGTACAAAGACGGTTTATCCGCACCCTGTGGAATACATATTCCTTCTTTGTTACCTACGCCAACATCGACAAGTTTGACCCGCGCATGACACTAGGTGTTTCCGAATTTTCCGAAAAGGCGGAGCTTGACCGCTGGGTCATCTCCGAGCTGCACCAGCTCATCGCTGATGTCACAAAGGCCATGGAGGGCTATAATCCCACCGACGCGGGGCGCCGGATTCAGGACTTTGTGGAGGACCTATCCAACTGGTATGTGAGGAGGAGTCGCCGCCGTTTCTGGAAGAGCGAGAGCGATGCCGACAAGCTGTCAGCCTACGCTACCCTCTACGAGTGCCTGGTCACCCTGGCGAAGCTTCTCGCCCCGCTCACCCCATTTGTCGCCGAGGAGATGTACCGGAATCTAGTGGCCATGCACGACCCAAATGCCCCTGAGAGCGTGCACCTCGCCCAGTTCCCCATCGCCGACCTGACGAAGGTGGATGAGCAGTTGGCTCAGGACACGCGCCTGGCCATGAAGGTGGCAAGCCTGGGGCGGGCAGCGCGGAGCGAGGCGGGCATCAAGGTGCGCCAGCCTCTGAATACGGCGTCGGTCGAGGTTAGATCGGAAGGAGAGCGCAAGGGCCTGGAGAGGGTTAAGTCCCAGATTCAGGATGAATTGAACGTGAGACACGTGGATATTATCATTGCAGGTCCAGCTACTGTTACCGGGCAAGCCATGATTCCTGATATTACTGTCGACTTAGACACTGAAATCACACCAGAGCTAGCCGATGAAGGGATGGCGCGGGAGCTGGTGCACCGCCTCCAGACGATGCGCAAGCAGGCCGGCTTCGACATCGCCGACTATATTTACACTTACTACCAAGGCGGTGAAAATTTGAAGCCTGTAATCGAGAAACACGCTGACTATATAAAGCAGGAGACCCTCTCCCGCGACCTCATCGCAGGGATTCCCCGGGACGCCTACACTGAGAGCCACCGGATCGCTGGCGAGGAAATAACACTGGGGGTCAAGCGGCAAGGCTAGCTGCGGGGCCTTTCCACCAGGGTGGCTGAGGTGGTAATCTCCCTGCTGCCGCGAAGATAGGTGATCTCTATTCTATCGCCGATATCGTGGGCGCGGATGGCCAGCACCACGTCATCGGCGGTGGTTACCTTCTCGCCATCAATGAGGGTGATAACATCGTTAGCCCTTAGCCCCGCTCTATCGGCCGGGGTTCCTGTTACTACGCGGTAAACCATGGCCCCCACCTCGGTGGTCAGCTCATAGCTGCGGGCGATAGCCGGGGTTACGGTGACCAGCGAGATTCCGAGGTATGGGCGGGAGACATAACCATTTGCGATAAGCCCCATGATAACGGGGCGGGCGGTGTCGGCGCTCATGGCAAAGCCGACGCCTGAAACCTCAACGGCGCTTATCTTGGCGGTGTTGATGCCCACCACCTCACTCTGGAGGTTGATGAGAGGCCCCCCGCTATTGCCCGGGTTGATGGCGGCATCGGTCTGGATGACATCGTAGAGGGACCACCCACTCTCCGCCTCGATGGTGCGCCCCAGGGCACTTATCACTCCCACGGTCACCGTGGGCCCGCCCTCCAGGGCCAGGGCGTTGCCTATTGCCACCACCCAGTCGCCAACCCTTACCTCGCTCGAGTTGCCGAATACGGCAGTCGGCAGGCTATCGCCCTCGATCTTGATCAGCGCCAGGTCGGTAAGAGGGTCTGTGCCTACCAGTGCGGCATCGAAGGTTCTCCCATCGGGGAGAGTAACCGCTATGCTTTCGGCTCCTTCCACCACGTGGTTATTGGTAATTATATAGCCCCGGTCATCGATGATAACCCCTGAGCCGGCCTGCTCCGTGGGAACAGGCTGCAGAAAGATATTGTAGCTGACCGTTCCGACGACGATGGAGGCCACCGCGGGCATCACCGCCTCCACCACCTCAGTGATAGAGGGCAGTGTGGAGGATGCGGTAGGAGTTGACGTCAGGGTGGGGGATGGTGAGGGCAGTGCCGTAGAGGAGTTCACTCCGGGGGAGGTGCATCCGACTACCGCCAGCCCCAGCACCAAAAGCACAGCCAATAGAACTTCTATAACCCTAGCCAAGGGTATACCTTCTCGCCGTAACTCTTATAGCAGGCCCTGCTAACAGCTAATTTGAACCCCATCCTTTGCGGGAAAAGCCTGCGTCTTTACCCGGGGACCTGTGGCAGTTGCGCCAGTGCCTCCTTTACCTTGTCCTCGGGGTACTCGTAGTCCTCAAGCTTGCCCGAGAGGTATTGTTCGTAGGCTCCCAGGTCAAAGTACCCGTGCCCGCTCAGGGCGAGCAGAATGTTCTTCTTTTCGCCCGACTGTTTGCACTTCAGAGCCTCATCGATCACCACCTTGATGGCGTGTGCTGGCTCCGGTGCCGGTATGATTCCCTCGGTGCGGGCGAACTGTACCGCTGCCTGGAAAACGGGGATCTGATACTCGGCGCGGGCGTCGACGAATCCCAGCTTGACCAGGTGGGAGATGATGGGGGCCATACCGTGGTAGCGAAGGCCACCGGCGTGAACTGGAGGAGGCACGAAGGAATGCCCCAGGGTATACATCAGGGCAATCGGTGCCATACCGGCTACATCGCCAAAGTCCCAGGTGTAGGGACCCTTGGTGACCGTGGGGCAGGCCTCGGGCTCCACACAGATTATTTGCAGGTTCGGCTTTTTCCCTGCTATCTTGTCCTTGACAAAGGGCAGGAAGACCCCGGCGAAGTTGGAGCCGCCGCCGATGCAGCCAACTATGATGTCGGGGTAGGCGTCGATCTTCTCAAGTTGCTTCATGGCCTCCTGCCCCACGACGGTCTGGTGAAGCAGGACGTGGTTGAGCACACTGCCTAACGAGTAGAGGGTATCGTCGCGGGAGAAGGCATCCTCACAGGCCTCACTGATGGCGATCCCCAGGCTTCCCGTGCAACCCGGGTCCTCCTTGAGGATCTTTCTCCCTATCTCGGTATCCTGGCTGGGACTGGGCACCACCGTGGCACCCCAGGTCTCCATCATAATTCGGCGGTAGGGCTTTTGTTCATAGCTGACCTTGACCATGTAGACCTTGCATTCGAGGCCGAAGAACTGGCAGGCCATTGCTAGGGCGCTGCCCCACTGCCCGGCGCCGGTCTCGGTGGCTATGCGCTTGCACCCTTCTTTCTTGGCGTAGTAGGCCTGGGCCACCGCGGTGTTCGGCTTGTGACTTCCAGCGGGGCTCACCCCTTCATACTTGTAGTAGATACGGGCCGGTGTATCCAGCGCCTTCTCCAGGCGGTAGGCTCTGTAGAGAGGGGTGGGTCTCCACAGCTTATAGATCTCCTGCACCTCCTCGGGGATATCGATGTATCGCTCCTGGCTGAACTCCTGCTCATCGAGCTCACGGGCGAAAAGCGGAGGTGGTAGCCGCGTTGGCTCCTTGGTTCCGGGGTGACGTATAGGTGGCAGTGGCTCCGGTAGGTCCGCCTGAATGTTGTACCAGGAAGTGGGTATCTCCTTTTCGGTCAAGATAACCTTTGTGTCCATTTACCCTCCCTTTTCTTTCGCTTTTGCGCTGGGTGACCCTTGGGGGGTCGCTTTTTTACGCTTCCGCAAGCGTATACTAAAAGTCCTATTTCGTCAACCCTGAAACACCTTCTCGCCGTGTCCCTGACAAGATCGGGGTGGGGATAAAAGTCTTCTCATTGATCTTGGCTATAGGAGTAGCCTGAGATGAGGTGCCAGTCGCTTAGCGGCCAGTAGCGAAGCCACGCCTCACCGATTATATTATCTCGGGGCAGCATCCCCCAACTATGGGAATCGGTGCTATGGTTGCGGTTGTCACCGAGGACGAAGTATTCATCCTCGGGCACCACCCGGGGGCCATAGGTATAGTTGGGCTCCTCATTGATATATGGCTCAGTTAGTATTAAGGTATCGTCGTTGATATCAGTGATATAAACCTGGCCATCCTTTATCTCCACCTCTTCCCCGGGTAACGCGATCACCCTCTTTATAAGCGTGCGGCCCGGGTCCTCAGGAGAGTCAAATATAATCACATCGCCCCGCTGGGGATCACCTAACCAGTAGGATGCCTTAATGACCAGTACGCGTTGATCAGTGTGAAGGTTGGGCTCCATGCTGAGACCCTCCACCACACGGGTCTCCACTGTGAATTGCACTCCAAGGAAGATAAGCAGTGCTACTAAAAGGGTGGCTAAAACTTCACGAACGGTAGGCCTCATCATTTTTTATTATAACCCATCTAGCGAGTCTGTGCTAGTCGCCTCAGCTTGGACTAAAGTCCCAGGTCTGGTAGAATGTGCCACTATGGAAGAGGACGAGCTTATCCAGCGTGCTAAAGAGGGCGACCTCGACTGCTTTAATCAGCTTGTGGAGAGGTATCAAAGGGAGGTGTATAACCTTTCTCTAAGGATGCTGAGTAACGCCTCGGCTGCCGAAGATGCCACTCAGGATGCCTTTTTCTCCGCTTTTCGAGGCATCGGCAAGTTCAGGGGCGGCAGCTTCAGGGCATGGCTGTTTCGCATCGCCGCCAACTCCTGCCGAGACCAGCTTCGCTCACTTCGCCGTCGCCCCACTACCTCCATGGATGACCTGCCTCTTGAGCTCGAATCCGACCAGCCCTCCCCTGAGGACTTTGCCATGCACCGAGAACTGGGGGAGGAGATCAAGAGGGCTTTGGCTGCACTCCCTCCCGACCAGCGTCTGGCGGTCATTCTCCGCGATATCGAGGGACTCGATTATGAGGAGATCTCCCAGGTCACCGGTAGCTCCCTGGGAACTGTAAAGTCCAGGATCAACCGGGGGAGGGCCAGGCTTCGCCATCATCTGGAGCAACGTCGGGAACTTTTTCCCTAGAGATTTCGTCTTTATTATTAGAGATGTTTAAGAGAAAAAGCGAGTGCCAGAGAGTACAGGGGATGCTTTCCCCATATATCGATGGGCAGCTTGGCCCTTCGGATAGGGAAGGGATGGAAAGCCACCTCGAGGGGTGCCAGGCATGCCGTCGGGAACTTAAATCCCTCAGGGCGACAGTGAATCTGCTTCACCGGGTGACGATGGTTTCGCCACCGCGCTCCTTCGCCATCGCTAAGGCGGCGCCAAAACCGCTGCCCGCTGCCGTCTGGTCTTTTGGGGTGCTGCGCGTCACCACCGCCGTCGCCGCGCTGCTACTGGTGTTTATCTTCGCCGGCGATGCCACTCACCTCTTTGAGGGAGGACTTATTGAGGAGAGAACTGCCCAACAAGACACTCTCATGGATGGCGAGGATGGCGAGGATGGCGAGGTCTCAGACACGGGTGGAGTGCCTGCTGGGGGCGAAGAATATGTCTGGCCGGTAAGTGAACTCGAGCTAGCCCTGTTGGGAGTGGTGGTGGTATTGGGCGGGGCGACAGCAGTTCTGTGGCAGAGACGAAGGAGAGGAGGTGAAAGGGCTTCAAAAAGTTAAATGGTTATGAAAGGAAGTGACAAAATGAAAAAGTGGTCGTTTATAGTCATCGTATTAATTCTGGTAGGCACATTGTCGGGAACCCTGGCTTATGCTTTAGATCCAGGGGGCCAGAACGACGGGCTTACGCCGGTGACCGAAGAGGAGAGCAGGGAAATAGCTGAAAACTACTTGAGGAATAGCCCGACCTTCACCTTTGATGGCATAGAGGAGACCCTCTGGCTGGTGGAAACCCACGCAATGTTTTGTCCCTCTTGCTGGGTCTTTGAGTTTGAGTTCCAGTGCCGTCATGCCGGCTATGGTGATAGGTCGGGGCAGGCAGTCAATGAGGTCATAACCTCCCACACGGCGTGGATTGGAGTTCAGGAAGGGGAGGTCTTTCAAGCGACCATGGATGAGGTGTGGGATATGGTGAACCAAGAGATGATCCCCAGTGACTCAGGTGTACAAACCGCTGAGGCGATGATAGTGGAGGTCGGCGACAGCTTCCTCTTATCTCTGGAGTCCAACCCTACCACAGGCTATGCATGGCAGGCTCAGTTCGATGACGAACTCTTTGAACTGGTAGAAAGCAAATTCGAGTCCTCCTCAGAGGCCATTGGCGCTGGAGGTGTTGAGAGTTTTGAGTTTCGTGCGCTAAAGGAGGGTAATTCTGAAATCACCATGGTCTATGAAAGGAGCTGGGAGGAGGGCTACATTGAAGAGGTGATTCTCAGCGTTAACGTAACAGAATCCGAGGCTTAGCGAAGGGGGGGTTCAAAATGAGAAATGGTTTATTGCAAGGTTTGGTCATCGGGATTGCCATAGTTGTAGCAGTTAGCTACATTCCACAGACAAACGCAAAACCTGTGGAGTCCTTAGGAGCGGCACCACAAAGTCTATCAAATTTGCTGGACAGCTCGGGGATCTGGGTGACAGGTGAGGGGAGGGTAACTGTGGTCCCCGATATCGCCATGCTCAGCTTGGGAGTTGAGGCTGAGGCAGCGACTGTGGAAGAGGCGATGGAGGAAGCCGCTGTGGCGATGGATCGGGTGATCACAACGCTGCGCGCCAATGGGGTCGACGAAAGCGACAGCAAAACCCAGTGGTTCAACATCTATCCGGTGAGAAGGTGGACGGACAATGGCCAGGAGATCCTGCTCGGCTACCGGGTGACTAATACGGTGACCGTCAAGATCAGGGACATCGAAGATACCGGTGGCATTATCGATGCGGTTGCTAAAGCCGGCGGGGACCTCATCCGAATCCAGGGGGTGAGCTTCACTGTTGATGACCCGTCGCAGTATTATGCTGAGGCGAGGGCTGAGGCGGTAGCCGATGCCATAGATAAGGCTCAGCAGTTGGCCGATCTTGCCGGCATCCAGCTAGGAAACCCATTCTACATCTCGGAGGGCGGTGGCTTTGTCCCTATTTACCGGGATTATGGGTTAATGACGGCTGAAGGGGGCAGTGTCCCCATCACTCCCATCAGCCCCGGGGAGACCGAGATCACCCTCACGGTGCAGATGGCTTTTGCCATCCAGTGAGCATCTCGTGGGCTGGCACCTTCCAGAGGCCCCGATCTATCGGGGCCTCTTAGCTATGTTGCACTTCAGTAGGGGGGGTGATAGAATTGCGGCACAGGTAATTATATATGGTGCTGAGCGACCGAACCATAAAAGAGGAGATCGCACGGGGGAGGATCATAATCGAGCCTCTGGATCCTGCTTGCATCCAGCCAGCGAGCGTTGATGTTCGCCTCGATAGAAAGCTGCTGGTTTTCCGTTATTGGCGGCCTCCCTTTTATATAGATGTGAAACAAAACCTCGAGGGTTTGACCGAAATTTTAGAGATCGAGGACGAAAAACCCTTCTTTCTACAGCCTGGGGAGTTTGTGCTGGCGAGTACTCTTGAGGATATCATACTCCCTAATGATATCGTTGGTCGCCTTGAGGGGAAGAGCTCCCTGGGGCGGATCGGGCTGCTAATTCACTCCACCGCTGGCTATGTTGACCCCGGCTGGCGGGGGCATTTGACGCTGGAGCTCTCCAATGTGGCAAAGCTTCCCATTACCCTCTACTATGGGATGAAGATCGGGCAGATATCATTTTTACGCCTTACTACGGCAGCGGAGCGGCTCTATGGGGATGAAAGCCTGGGGAGCAAATACCAGGGGCAGACTGAGCCTACCGAAAGTAGGTTCTATCAGGACTTCGAGAAGAGAAGTCATTGAGCACGAAATCCCTCAAGCGCGTAGGTTTGTGATGGAAGCACCCTCATAAGAAAACCGACTGATAGGGCGAATAGGTTGAAAAATGGATTACATGGAGCGTGCCCTTTCTTTGGCCAGGCTGGCTTTGGGAAGCTCAAGCCCCAATCCCGCGGTGGGGGCGGTGATCGCCAGGGATGGCGTGATTATTGGCCAGGGCTATACCCAGCCACCGGGCTCCGCCCATGCTGAGGTAGTGGCACTAAGGCAGGCGGGGAACTGGGCTGAAGGGGCCACGATGTATGTGACACTGGAGCCCTGCTGCCACTTCGGGCGCACCCCGCCCTGTACTCAGGCGATTATGGAGGGGGACATCGCCGAAGTGCATATCGCCACCCTCGACCCCAATCCGCTGGTCTCGGGCCAGGGGAAGGCAGCGCTGGATGATGCCGGTATAAAAACAAAACTCGGTGAGCATGAGCAGGAGGCCCGGGAGCTTAATGAAGCCTATATCAAGTTCATAACCACCGGCCTGCCCTTTGTCACCGTAAAATTCGCCATGAGCCTCGATGGTAAGATCGCCACCGGGACGGGCGATTCCAAATGGATTAGCGGTGAAGAATCCAGGGAATACGTTCATCAGTTGCGCTGGGCAGCGGATGCCATCATGGTGGGGGTGAACACAGTAATTGCCGATGACCCCCAGCTCACTGCTAGGGACAGCGTGGAGGGGGGAGAGCGAAAGGGGATAGGAGAGGGTGGGGGAGAACGAAAGGGGATGGGAGAAGAGGGGGGAGAGCGAAAACAGCCGCTCAGGGTTATTGTGGATAGCAGGGCACGTACGCCACCCACAGCGCAAGTATTCAGGCAGCCAGGGAAAATAATTGTAGCCACAACACCCGCTGCTCCGTCCGCGCAGACGAAAAAGCTCGGAAAAGCAGGGGCCGAGGTGCTGGAGCTTCCGTCTTTTTCGCACGATGAGGGGCTGGTCGACCTCGAGGAGCTGCTGGCGGAGCTGGGCAGGAGGGAGATCACCAGCGTACTGGTGGAGGGTGGGGGCACCCTGCTGGGCTCTCTATTCAAGGGTACCATGGTGGACAAGGTGGTGGCTTTCATTGCCCCGGTGATTATAGGGGGAGCGGAGGCCAGATTGGCAGTCGGCGGCAAGGGCGCAGAAAGAATCACCGATGCGCTACGGCTGAGCCATGTAAAGGTGGAGCGTTTTGGCGACGATGTGATGATATGCGGGTATATAGGCGGGCGAAAGGATGTTCACCGGAATCGTTGAAGAGGTAGGCAAGGTCAGGGCAGCTCGCCCCGGCCAGCTTACGGTCACAGCCCAAAAGGTGCTGGAGGATACCAAGCTGGGCGATAGCATCGCGGTAAACGGTGTGTGTCTCACCGTTACTGAGGTCTCGCCCGATTCCTTCTCCGTTGATGTGATGCCCGAGACGCTGCGGCGCACCAACCTTGGGACGCTTCGCCCCGGCGATGGGGTGAATTTGGAGCGCCCCCTGGCGGTGGGCGGTCGCTTTGGGGGGCACTTCGTTCAGGGGCATGTCGATGGCGTGGGCCGGGTGCTCTCGGTGACGCCGGAGAAGGAGGCTCTCCTCTTGAAATTTGAAGCAACTCAAGAGATAATGAGGTATATAGTTGAAAAGGGTTTTATCGCGGTAGATGGCGTTAGCCTCACTGTGGTAGAATGTAATTCTACCTCGTTTACTGTCTCGCTGGTCACTTTTACGCTGGAGAATACCAATCTCGGTGACCGGAGACCCGGAGATAGGGTAAATTTAGAGGTGGACATCATCGCTAAGTATGTGGCGCGGCTGAGGGAGGGGGGCACGGCGATAACGAAGGAGTTCCTGGCCGAGCATGGCTTTTTAGCACGTTAAAATAGCTAGCAATTATTATCCTAGTTATCGAAAGCATTAAGCAGTTAATGCGGATGTTGCTGACGGTCGAAAAAGGAGGTGGGAAATGGGGCTGGCAACAATTCCAGAGGCGATCGAGGACATAAAGGCGGGAAGGTTCATAATCATCGTCGACGACGAGGGTCGTGAGAATGAAGGCGACCTGGCCATGGCGGCTGAGAAGGTCACCGCGGAGGCGATCAATTTCATGGCGAAGCATGGCCGCGGGCTCATCTGCCTGCCCATTATCGGGGAGCGGCTCGATGAGCTGGGCATCCCGATGATGGTTGGGGAAAACACCTCAAAGCATGAAACCGCCTTCACCATATCCATTGAGGCAAAACACAGGGTTACTACTGGCATCTCCGCCCATGATCGGGCGGCCACCATCAAGGCGGCGCTCGATCCGGCGACCAGGCCCGAGGACCTGGCTCGCCCCGGTCACACCTTCCCTTTGCGGGCACGCGATGGAGGGGTGCTGGTGAGGGTGGGGCATACCGAGGCCATCGTTGACCTGGCAAGGCTCGCCGGCCTCTACCCGGCGGGCGTCATCTGCGAGATCATGAATGAGGATGGCACCATGGCTCGTCTCCCCGAGCTTGAGGCCTTTGCCGCGCAGCATGGGCTGAACACGGTGAGCATTGCTGAGCTCATCGCCTATCGCCGGCGCCATGAGAGGCTGGTTACCCGGGTGACCCAGGCCAATCTGCCCACCAAGTATGGCGATTTTGTCGCCATTGCTTATCGCAGCACCATCGACCCCGATGAGCATGTCGCCCTGGTGAAAGGGGATATATCGGGGGAGGAGCCGGTGCTGGTTCGGGTGCACAGCGAATGCCTCACCGGAGATGTCTTTGGCAGCCTGAGGTGCGATTGCGGCGACCAGATCGCCATGGCAATGCAGGCCATCGCCAAAGAGGGCCGGGGGGTCTTCCTCTATATGAGGCAGGAGGGGAGAGGGATCGGACTGCATAACAAGCTCGCGGCCTACGCCCTCCAGGATGAGGGTCTGGATACCGTGGAGGCCAATGAATCGCTGGGCTTCCCCGCCGACCTTCGCGACTACGGCATTGGCGCCCAGATATTGGTAGACCTCGGCCTCAGGGATATTCGCCTCTTGACTAACAATCCGAGGAAGGTGGTGGGAGTTGAGGGCTATGGGCTCAGGGTGGTAGAGACGTTGCCGCTCATTGTCAGGCCCAATCCAATCAATCTACACTATCTTGCGACCAAGCAGCAGAAGCTGGGACACCTTCTGGAGCTGGAGGAGACAAGGGGATAGAGCCGGAACCTTAATAAAAAAGGGGGAAACATGGCAGTGAAAATGGCCTTCATGGCTATAGTGCCCGATGCTGATCCCGACAAACATCGTAGCACGGTGAGCACGGAATTTGTAGAGCTAATCATCCAGCTTGTGGCCAACATGGACCAGGCCATCAATAAGGCAAAGCAACTGGCGGAGGAGGGGTGTGGCGTAATCGAGCTCTGTGGCGGCTTTGGCCACAGCATGACAGGCAGAATTGCTGATGCGGTGCGGGGCAAGGCGGCGGTGGGCTCCGTGCGCTTCGATATTCATGCCGCCTTAGGCAAGAGCAGCGATGAGGTTTTTTCGGGCTAGGCTTATCGAGAGAGGAGGCGATATTGAATAAGAAATATGAAGGCACGCTTCTTGGTGCGGGGCTGAAGTTCGGGGTAGTGATCTCCCGCTTTAACGATTTCATTACCACCAGGCTTCTTGAGGGGGCGGAGGACGCGTTACTGCGTCATGGCGTCAAGGAGAAGGACATCGAGGTCGCCTGGACCCCGGGCTCCTTTGAGATCCCGCTCATCGCCAAAAAGATGGCGGAAACAGGGAGTTATTCTTCCGTTATCTGTCTGGGAGCGGTGATCAGGGGGGGCACCCCCCACTTTGACTATATAGCCACCGAGGTAACTAAGGGGATTGCCCAAGTTGGATTGCAGACCGGGGTACCGGTGATCTATGGTGTGGTTACCGCAGACACCCTGGAGCAGGCAATCGAGCGAGCGGGGACAAAGATGGGTAATGCCGGCTTTGAGGCGGCGGTAAGCGCCATCGAGATGGCGAACCTGATTCGGACGATCACTCCGTGACCTTATAGACCTTGTCCCCTCGCCTCACCCGGTCAGGGACCTTGATCCCTATCGCATCCCCTGGCTTGCCCTCATTAACGTCCACATTTTGGATTTGCATGGACTCGACAATGAGTTCCAGGTCGGTGGTGTGTCCCGCGATGTGAATCTTATCCCCGACAGTTAGCGTTACGGTGAGATCGATCCCGGCAACCACCGGTCGGGCAAAGAAGTCGCTGACCATGCCAACTTCCTCTTCCACTATTGTGCCCTCCTTTTTCTTTTTCAGACTAACACGCCTGTCTTTCACTAGTATACCTGTCTCTCAGGGGCAAATCAATATCTTGAGCTCACTGTCATTCCGAACCTGTTTCGGAATCCAACATACCGCTTGCCAGCGGCACCACCGAGGATGAAAATAGTGCATGTTTACGCCGGCTTTGTCTGTCATTCCTGCGAAAGCAGGAATCCAGAGACTGGTCGGTCTGGATTCCCGCCTACACGGGAATGACAAGGGGGTAGAGTTCGTCCAAACATATCAGGGCTCTAATTTCGTGGCAATGATAGAGGGATGGTTCCCGGCTTGCAACACAAGGGTCATTGCGAGGATCCCGACGTGTTGGTGGACGTGGCAATCTCAGTGATGTTCTGTCATGAAACGTGGGGATTGCCACGCCTTCGGCTCGCAATGACATGGGTAGCCTAGAACATCGGCTCTCGGCGTTGTTGGAGCGGATGCTCCAACCTACCCAAGAACTGACACCCTCGCAGGAGGGGGCTCCACTCCGGACTCCCCTTTATAGCTCCTGCTTGGCAGAACCTATGGTGTAGCACGGATGTGTTCTGCTCCACTCGTCCCCGCGGTTGATTTATCGCAAAGCGTCTCGCAATGATAAGTGAAGCGAAATCCACGATATCAAGTATCAACTATCTATCTGAACGAGATCAGCCCCAAATTCCTTGACTGGTGACAGGGGCGGTATAGTATAGTTTTCTGCTGGATAAAAGGTTGCTCGTGAGCTATAATAATTTAAGATTTAAGATTAAGGGGTTAGGAAATTGTGTGACGTTGAGGAAATGGTCCAGAAGATGCTCGCCGGGGACGAGCAGTGCCTTGCCCGATTGATCACCATGATAGAGCGGAGTGCCCCTGAGGTGCCCCGGATCATGAGTCAGATCAACTTCAACCTGGGTAAGTCCCATATCGTTGGCATTACCGGCCCACCGGGAGGGGGCAAGAGCAGCATCGCGGACCGGTTGACGGGGCTGATGCGGGCGGATGGCTGCTCGGTAGGGGTGGTCGCCTGTGACCCATCCAGCCCTTTCTCCGGCGGCGCGGTGCTCGGCGACCGCATCAGGATGCAGCAGCACTACCTGGATAAGGGGGTTTTCATCCGCAGCATGGCCACCAGGGAGGGGCGGGGAGGACTATCGCCCACTGCCAAGGAGGTGCTCAAGCTAATGGACGCCTTCGGGAAGGACTTCGTTCTGGTGGAGACGGTGGGCGTGGGGCAGACGGAGCTCGACATCATGGATGCAGCGGACACCGTGGTGGTGGTGCTGGTACCGGAGGCGGGCGATGCCATCCAGGCGATGAAGGCCGGGATCCTTGAGATCGCCGATATATTTGTGATCAACAAGGCGGACCGGGAAGGGGCGGATGCCGTAGCAGAGGATTTGAAGCAGATGCTGCGCCTCAACCCGAAGCATGAGTGGTGGGAGGTCCCGGTGTTCACCACCGAGGCGATTAATAATGTAGGAATCGATGAGCTTTATGAGGGGATCAGAAATCACCGCAAGGCGCTCGAAGAAGCGGGACAGCTCGACATTCGCCGCAAGGCGCAGCGGAGGGCGGAATTTCTGCAGGTCGTGGAACGCAGCGTCCGTGAGCGGATTCTGTCGTTGATAAAGAAGAATGAGCAGCTCATGGCATCCCTGGAGCGGGTGGAGCAGGGTGAGATCGACCCTTATTCCGCAACCGATGATCTCCTAGCCAGCAAGGCCCTGCTTCAGACCTGGCGTGCCACACTCGAGGGGGAAGGGTAGATTGAAAGACTGGAAAACTATAGAGGAGCTGGAGCGCATCTTTCATCCCAGAGGTGTGGTAGTGGTAGGGGCTTCCAACAGTGATGGGAATCTAGGGCGCTTTTTCCTCGAGGGCTTTATCCAGTTGGGATTTGAAAACCTCTATGTAGTTCACCCCAACGAACAGGAGGTTCAAAGAGTAAAGGCCTATACCACGGTGCGGGAGATCTCGGGGGAGGTGGATCTGGCGGTGGTATTTTCCCCGCGGGAAACGGTGCCCCAGATAGTGAGGGAATGCACCCTGAAGGGCATTAAAGGGGTGGTGATCTGTACCTCGGGATTTGGGGAGAAGGACGGCGAGGGCAGAAGGCTGGAGCAGGAGGTTGTCGAGATTGCGCGGCGGAATGGCACCAGGCTCATCGGGCCAAACTGCGTTGGGATATACTGCCCCTCATCGCGGTTGGCAAATTTCGGCTTCCTACCTAAAGAAAGTGGCCCTGTGGGCATGTTCTCCCAGAGCGGTTCCCTTTCAGTGATGTTCACCATTGCGGCGGCGGCTCAGGGAATCAGGTTTAGCAAGGTGGTGAGCTGTGGCAATGAATGTGACCTCAATACAGCGGACTTTTTAGCATACCTGGGGCAGGATACTGAGACGAGCATCATCCTTGCCTATTTGGAGGGGGTTAAGCAGGGTAGGAGGTTCTGTCAGCTTGCCCGGGAAATCTCTAAGGAAAAGCCCATAATCGTTTGGAAGGGGGGCACTACTGAGGTGGGGGCGAGGGCCGCTGCCTCCCACACCGGAGCCCTCTCCGGTTCGGCTGCGGTGTGGAAGGCTGTCTTCAAGCAGACGGGCATGATAAAGGTGGATAGCGCGGAGGAGATGCTGGACTATCTCCAGGCTTTTTACTTTCTTCCGCTGCCCAGGGGCAACAGGGTTGCCATCGCCTCTGGAATGGGGGGGCTGGGGGTGGCCACCGCTGATGCCTGCATAGAATCTGGGCTGGAGCTTGCCCAGCTTTCGGCACATACCAGGAAGAGGCTGGAGGATATCGTCCCTACTGTGGGCACCTGCACCGATAACCCCATCGACCTGGGGATGGCGTCAATTTTTAACCCGCAATTGTACATCGATACCATAGAGGCGCTGGGGAAGGATGAAGGGGTGGATATGCTGCTCATCACCAGTGGTAGCTGGAAATCCGATTATATGGAAAGAGTGCTGGCGGTGGTGGCGGAGGTGGAGAAGCCAATAGTCTTTGTCACTACACCGGCCCTGAAGACGGTAATGGAGGAGCCTTTACCCACCAAGGGGATCGCCTTCTACGCCGACGGCCGCAGGGCAGTCAGGGCCCTCAGCAACATGGTGGCGTACCAGCGCTTCCGCTGTGGCGATTGAGGAGATAAAAAAGTGCGCATTCTCGCGGTGGTGCAGGGCAATTGGGGCACGCGGAAGGTCGCAAACATACGAAGCCACGGCCCGGTGGACTGGATGGTGGAGGTTTTCGATGCGCCGCGCGCCCTGCCTCAGATAATCGATGACCCGGAAGAGTTCCTCCCTGACGAGCTGCCCCAGGCAGACCTTGTCCTCTACCTGGGCGAATCGCCCAGCGTGGCCCAGCTGGTTCCCGCTATTGCCCAGCTATGCGGGGCGCGGGCGGTCATAGCCCCTATCGACAATACGGCATGGCTACCCCAGGGAATGGCAAATCAGCTCCAGCGTGAGCTCGACGCGCTGGGCATTGCCAGCGTCTTCCCCAAGCCTTTCTGCACCCTGACCCCGGATAGTTATGGATATCGCCGCAGTGCCAAGCATTATGATAACGAGCTTATCACCTCTTTCGCCCGCCACTTCGGGAAGCCGGAGCTCAAGATCACGGTCAACCCGGAGACCAAGAGGATCAAGGCAGTCGATGTGATCCGGGACGCTACCTGTGGCAGCGCCAGACATGTGGCTCAGGGGCTGGTGGGGGTCTCTGCGGATGAGGCTGAATTCGAGGCGGGGATGCTCCACCATCACTATCCCTGCCTGGCCGCCATGGTCCAAGAGCAGATTGATGATCGCCTCGTCGATACCCTGATGCACGTCGCCGGCTTCATCATCAGGGATGAGGTGGGAGAGCAGGTGAAACCCTTCAAGAAGCCGGTGCCCTATATGACCGTGGAGGGCTATGTGTTCGGGAAGGAAGGCAGCCCTGGCTCATAAGGTGCTCCTGTTTAACCCCAACCAGATGAAGCCGCCGGTCGCGCCCCTCGCTTTGGACTATCTCGCATCAGCCCTCGGCGAGAGCGGCTTCGAGGTTGACCTACTCGACCTCTGTTTTTACGAGGATTTCGCCCGAGAGATTGATCGATATTTCGCTTCAAACAGCGTTTTCGCCATCGCCATCACCCTGCGCAACACCGATGATACCGGTTTTGCCACCCAGGATTTCTTCGTACCCAGGCTCAAGGAGATGATCGATTGTCTTCGGGCGCATACCTCCGCCCCCTTAATCCTTGGCGGGTCGGGGTTCTCCATCATGCCTGAGGCCATTCTCCAGTACTGCGGCCTCGAGCTGGGAGTCTGGGGTGAGGGGGAATATTCGCTCCCTTTACTATTGAGGAAGATGGTGGCTGGGGAGGATTACCACGGTGTCCCCGGGCTTGTGTATCGCGATGCGAAAGGCTTTCATCGCAATGGCCCAAAATACCTCGATCTAAAGAATATGCCCACCCCGGAAAGAAATACGGTGGACAACCGCCGTTACTTTTTAGAAGGGGGCATGGGCAGCATCGAGGCGAAGCGGGGTTGCCCCAAACGATGCATCTACTGCGCTGATCCCCTGGCAAAGGGGAGGAGATTGCGCCGGCGCTCCCCGAGGAGCGTGGTTGATGAGATCGAGGCGCTGCTCCGGATGGGGATTGACCATTTCCACTTTTGCGATAGCGAGTTCAATTTTCCACCCGGTCATGCCCGGGAGATATGCCTTGAAATCGTTAGCAGAGGGTTGGGCTCCAAGGTGAGATGGTATGCCTACTGTAGCCCTGCTCCCTTTAACGAGGAGCTTGCCACCCTGTTCCCCAAAGCGGGGTGCGCCGGCATCAACTTTGGCGTCGATAGCGCAAATGACCAGATGCTGCGCACTTTAGACCGGGACTTCACCGTCGAGGACGTGGCGCGCACCGCTCAGCTCTGCCACCGCCAGGGTATTGTTTTTCTGTACGACCTGCTCCTCGGCGGGCCCGGGGAGACCAGTGATTCGCTCCGGGAGACCATCGAGACAATGAAACGGCTCTCCCCCTCCAGGGTGGGCGCCAGCCTGGGGGTGCGCCTCTTCCCTGAAACGAGACTGGCGGCGATGGTGCGTAAGCAGGGGCCTATGGAGCGAAACCCCAATCTTCGGGGCGCGAGGGACGCAAATTTCTTTGCCCCCGCCTTCTATTTATCCTCGGCCTTGGGGGAAGATGCCCCGGAGTATCTGGCCAGTCTTATCGCCGGCGATGAGCGTTTCTTTTTCATGTCAGGGGAGGTCGCCGGCCAGAACTATAACTATAACGATAATACACTTCTAACCAAGGCCATCAAGGACGGCTATCGAGGTGCCTTCTGGGACATCCTGAGGAGGCTTGGAGAGGAGGGATAATTAGCCTTCCTTTTGACAACCTACTAAGCCTCAGTTAGAATAGACAAGGAGAAGGAGTTGCCCCATAAATACGACGTGATCATCGTGGGCGGCGGGCCGGCGGGCATCTTCGCCGCCGTGGAACTGTGTCAAGCCTGTGACCTGAGCATCCTGCTCCTGGAGAAGGGCAAGGACATCGATTCCCGCGAGTGCCCCTTCATGGAAAAAGGGATTAGTTGCCCCCCATGCTCCCCATGCGACCTGGTTAGCGGACTGGGGGGCGCCGGCGCCTTCAGCGATGGCAAGCTCACCCTCTCCGCTGAGGTTGGAGGGAGACTCAGGGAGTACCTCGGACCGGAGAGGACTGAGGATCTCATCCGCTACGTTGATAGCATCTATCTCAAGTTTGGCGGCTCGGACAGGGTCTATGGCAACGGGGAGCAGGTAGAGGAGCTAGGGCGCAGGGCTACCTTGGCCGATCTGCGCCTTATCCCGATGACCGTGCGCCATTTGGGGACGGAACGCTCTCGCGCCGTGCTCCGGGGGATACGCGACTTCCTCTCCGGTAGAGTCGAAGTAAAATTGGGCGAAGTGGCGAGCACCATCCTCACTGAGAATGGAACAGTCAAGGGGATTGAGACCAAGGACGGACAGAAGTTCGAGTGCCGCTATCTGATCATCGCCCCGGGTAGGGAGGGGGCGGATTGGCTCGTCCGCGAGGCCGAGCGCCTGAGGCTCACCCTTCAGATTAACCCCATCGATGTGGGTGTCAGGGTGGAGGTGCCCGAACCGGTCCTCAGGGAGTTAACCGACGCCCTATATGAGTGCAAGCTGGAGTATTATTCTAAAGCCTTCGACGACAGGGTCAGAACCTTCTGCATGTGCCCGGCAGGGGAGGTAACCATGGAGTCCACCGGGGGCAGCGACCCGGTGACCACGGTGAATGGGCATAGCTACGCGGAACGCAAGACGAGCAACACCAACTTTGCCCTGCTGGTGAGCACCACCTTCACCGAGCCCTTCCGTGACCCTATCGCCTATGGTCGGGACCTCGCTCGCCTGGCTAACATCCTGAGCGGCGGCGTGATCGTGCAGCGTCTTGGCGACTTGATGGAGGGGCGGCGCTCCACCAGGGAGCGCATCGAAAGGGGCAATGTTCAGCCCACCCTGAAGAGCGCGACCCCCGGCGACCTGAGCTTCGCCCTCCCCTATCGCCACCTGAAAAGCATTATCGAGATGCTGGGTGCCATGGACAGGCTGGCTCCGGGCGTGGCCTCGCGCCATACCCTACTTTATGGAATCGAGGTTAAATTCTATTCCTCGCGCCTCGCCCTCAGCGATGGCCTGGAGAGCGAAATAGTTAATATGTTTGCCGCAGGGGATGGAGCCGGGGTTACCCGAGGTCTGGTTCAGGCATCGGCCTCGGGCGTGGTGGCGGCCCGGGAGATAATGAAGCGAGCGGGGGTCGCAACCCATTCCTAGTGCCGTGGAAAGAGCCTGCTTCATCGGCGTCGACCTCACCTCCGCGGCGAAAAAGCCCACTGCTTGCGTGGCGCTTGATTGGGAATTGCATCTCATCTGGTTCGATTTCCTCTTCAGCGATGGCCAGATCATCGAGGCTATAGAACGCTACCACCCTTCTATTGTTGCCATCGATGCCCCCCTTAGCCTGCCCAACGGGCTCTGCTGTCTCGAGGAGAGCTGTCCCTGCCAATCGCTTTCATCCGCAAAGGGAAGGGTGTGCGAAAGGGAGCTCTCCCGCCGTGGCATCCCCTGCTACTACACCACAAAGAAATCGATTATAAAAGATATGGTCTATCGGGCGATCGCGCTTAAGGATGAGATAACCGCCAGGGGCTACCAGGTTATCGAGGTCTATCCCTATGCCGCAAAGGTGAGGCTTTTGGGCAGGCATATCCCCAAAAAGATAACGCCTGAGGGCATAGACTTCCTTAAAGAGCGACTGGCCGCTCTCCTGCCTAACCCCATCCCCTACCTAGAGATGTTTAACCATGACCTTTGCGATGCCCTCCTTGCTGCCTATAACGCTTATCTCTACGACAAAGGTGAGATAGAGATCATTGGCGACCCTGAGGAGGGCGCGATCTTTATTCCTGCTGTCCTTTAGGGCAAACGCCATGGATGAGATATCATACGGATAGCGTCACTAAAAGCAGACGAGGTGTTAAAAAACTATTGACAAAATTTAAATATTGTGGTAATATATATGTTTGTTTGATGAGAACCCCAATTATTCACTTAACTCCCCAACATCTTTAGCTTCCGTTTATCTATTGTGGTTATAGAAACTATTGTCTCATTTTCAGGAGGTTTAGTGTGAGTTCTACCTTTTCTGTGTTCCCGAACGCGGTGCCCCGGAAATCCTATGCCAAGATCTCCGATGTGCTGGCGGTGCCCAATTTAGTCCATATTCAGCTGGATTCCTACCGCCAGTTTTGCGACCAGCAGCCTAACAAGGACAACCCTGAGGAGAAGGGCGGGCTGAGGTCACTTTTCGATGAAATCTCACCTATCCAGGACTTCACCGGCTCTCGGTTCGAGCTACTTTTCCTCAGCTACGGGTTTGGCGATCAGAACAAGGCTGAGATGCCGCTCTTTAAAGATGATGATTCTTTCTGGCGCTACATTCGGGATGCCGCTCCCGCGAAACGCTCGGAGGCAGAGTGCCGCGAGCGTGATATAACCTACGCTGCCCCTCTCTATGTCAGGGTGCAACTGGTGATTAAGGAGACCGGGGAGATCAAGGAGCAGGATATCTTCATGGGCGATTTCCCCTTGATGACGCCAAAGGGAACCTTTGTCATTAACGGGGCAGAAAGGGTGGTGGTAAGCCAGCTCATCCGCTCGCCAGGGGTTTACTTCAAACTGGAGCAGGACATGGCCACTGGGCGCCAGCTTTGCAATGCCAAGCTTATTCCGGAGCGCGGTGCCTGGCTTGAGTTCGAGACCAGCATCAAGGACGTGATATCGGTAAAGGTCGATGGAAAACGAAAGATCCCCGTTACCACCATGCTACGCGCCATCGGCTACGGCAGCGATGAGGAGCTTTTAACGCTCTTCAGGGAGGTGGATGCCGACCATCGCTTCATCCAGGCAACCATGGAACGTGACCCCCTGGTGACGAACACCAAAGGGGCGCTTATTGAGTTTTATCGGCGCCTCAGGCCGGGCGACCCCCCATCTATGGACAACGCCCAGAACCTGATCGATAACCTGCTTTTTAATTCCCGCCGATACAACCTGGGCAAGATTGGTCGCTACAAGCTGAACAAGAGGCTCGGGCTTGACCCGTCCCTGAAAGAGCAGGTGCTCACCAAGGAGGACCTGGTGGAGATTGTGCGGCATATCATCATGGTGAGCAGTGGTGCCGATTACCCCGATGACATCGACCATCTGGGAAATCGGCGGGTGAGGACCGTGGGGGAGTTAATCCGGAATCAGTTCCGCATCGGGCTACTTCGCATGGAGCGGGTGATCAAGGAGCGGATGAGCATAATCGACCCCGAATCGGTGACCCCCAGCGCGCTGATGAATGTTCGCCCGGTGGTTGCGGCGATGCGGGAGTTCTTCGGCGCCTCCCAACTCTCCCAGTTTATGGATCAAACCAACCCCCTGGCCGATCTCACTCATAGGCGGAGGGTATCCGCCCTGGGGCCTGGAGGGCTTTCGCGGGAGCGCGCTGGTTTTGAGGTGAGGGATGTTCATCATTCCCACTATGGCAGGATCTGCCCTATCGAGACCCCTGAGGGGCCTAATATCGGCCTTATTGGGTCGCTGGCCACCTATAGCATCATCAACGAATATGGGCTTATAGAGACCCCCTACCGAAGGGTGATCCAGGAGATGCCGAACAACTCTCCCGACCTGGTGGGGCGGACGGTGGCGGAGGCAGTTCTCGATGATAAGGGGCATTCCCTGGTAAAGCCCGGCACCATGGTCACTGAGAAGATTGCGCAGCGGATGGCTCAGCTGCCGGCGCGGAAGATCAGGGTGGTGCCCTTTGTCTCCAGTGATGTCGTCTATTTCTCCGCCGATGAGGAGGAGCAATACCACATCGCCCAGGCAAATGAACCCCTGGATGAGCGAAATCAGTTTACCAATGAGAAGATAGAGGTGAGGCTAGGGAGCAGGTTCTTGGAGCAGGTGCCGGAGAAGGCAGAATTCATGGATGTCTCGCCGAAGCAGATCGTTAGCGTTTCCACCAGCCTGATCCCCTTCCTGGAGCACAATGATGCGAACCGTGCTCTCATGGGTTCGAACATGCAGCGTCAGTCCGTGCCTTTGATATGCCCTGAGACCCCGCTAATTGGCACCGGCATGGAGGCGCAGGCCGCCTATGATAGTGGACAGGTGATCATTGCCGAGCGCGATGGTGAGGTGACCTCGGTCACCGCAAGGGAGATTGTGGTCCGGGGTGAGAAGGGGGAGGAGCATAACTATCCCCTGATAAAATTTGCCCGCTCAAATCAGGGGACCTGCATCAACCAGCGTCCCCTGGTCATTAAAGGGGAGAGGGTAAGCAAGGGCCAGGTACTGGCCGATAGCTCCTCTACAGATCACGGGGAGCTCGCTCTGGGACAGAATGTCCTCTGTGCCTTCATGAGTTGGGAGGGCTATAACTTCGAGGATGCTATGGTCATAAGCGAGAGCCTGGTTCGGGAGGAGAAGTACACCTCGATCCACATCGAGAAGCATGAGATCGAGTCCCGGGATACCAAACTGGGGAAGGAGGAGATCACCAGGGATATACCTAATGTTGGTGAGGAGAGCCTCAGGAACCTCGATGATGATGGTATTGTGCGGGTCGGCGCCGAGGTGAGGCCCGGGGACATCCTGGTGGGGAAGATCACCCCTAAAGGGGAAACAGAGCTCAGCGCGGAGGAGAAGCTGCTGCGCGCTATCTTTGGGGATAAAGCCAGGGATGTAAAGGACTCCTCGCTAAGGGTGCCTCACGGGGAATGGGGTAAGGTTATTGATGTCAAGGAGTTCTCCCGCGAATCTCTCAAGGAGCTTCCGCCGGGGGTTAATCAACTGGTGCGGGTGTGGGTGGCGCAATGGAGGAAGGTCTCTGAGGGAGACAAGATGTCGGGGCGACACGGCAATAAAGGGGTGATCGCTCGCATATTGCCCCCTGAGGACATGCCCTTCCTGCCGGATGGCCGGCCGGTGGATTTTATTCTCAATCCTATTGGTGTCCCCTCTAGGATGAACCTGGGACAGGTGCTGGAGGCCCATCTGGGATGGGCGGCACATACCCTGGGGTTTAAGGTGCTCTCCCCGGTATTTGACGGTGCTGATAACGAGGCCATTGAGGATGCCCTGGCTCAGGCATGGATTGCCCAGCGCGCTGGGGCGCTTAACCCCGATCCAGAGGAGGAGAGTCCTTTCGACCTGGAGCGGGCCAAGGCTTGGGTTGGGGAGCGGGGCTATGATGGGGCGCGGGTCTTCAGCGATGAGTATCGTGGGGAGGCGAAACGGGTCTGCCTGAGGTTGTGGCTGGGGGATATTGGGGTCAGCGGTGAGGGGCTCAGTGATGAGGAGGTGATGGCGACGGCGAAGCGGGCGTCCCGGGAGAAGGGGCTTCCTCTGCCTACCTGGGGGAAGACTATCCTTTACGATGGACGCACTGGAGAGCCCTTTGACCAGCCGGTGACCGTCGGCTATATTTACATGATGAAGCTAAGCCACCTCGTTGAGGACAAGGCCCATGCCCGCTCTACAGGGTCCTACTCCCTGATCACCCAGCAGCCCCTAGGCGGGAAGGCCCAGTTCGGCGGGCAACGCTTCGGTGAGATGGAGGTTTGGGCTCTGGAGGCCTATGGTGCCGCTCACGTGCTTCAGGAACTCCTGACCGTTAAGTCAGATGATGTGACTGGCCGGGCGAAGACCTACGAGTCCATCATTAAGGGAGATGCTATCTGGGAGACCGGGGTGCCCGAATCCTTCAAGGTGCTGGTCAAGGAACTCCAGAGCTTAGGGCTTGCGGTGGAGGTCTTAAATGAGGAGGAGGAGAGCGTAGCCCTCGTCGAGGATTTGGGGGGAGAAATTACCGGGTGGCAGGTACCAAGATTTGAAGGGAGCTAGCAGTGCTTGAGGTTAATGATTTTAGCGCGGTACGGATCTCTCTGGCCTCGCCGGATCAGATCAGGAGTTGGTCCTGGGGTGAGGTAACTAAGCCTGAGACCGTCAACTATCGCACGCTGAAGCCGGAGCGGGACGGGCTTTTCTGTGAGCGTATCTTTGGGCCGACAAAGGATTTTGAGTGTTACTGTGGCAAGTATAAAAAGGTGCGCTACCGGGGCATTGTCTGCGATAAATGTGGCGTGGAGGTAGCCCGCGCCAAGGTGCGCCGGGAGCGGATGGGGCACATTGAGCTGGCGGCTCCAGTGAGCCACATCTGGTTTGTAAAGGGGACGCCGAGCAACTTGGGACTCCTGTTGGACATTTCCCCGCGAAACCTGGAGCGGGTGCTTTACTTTGCGCAGTATATCGTTACCCATGTAGATGAGCAAGCGAGAGAAGAGGCGATAGGGCGAACGCGGGAGGAGATCGCTAAGCTTGAGTCTCGCGGGGTGGCCAAGGGGGAAAAACAAATGGAGGAGGAAGGGCAGCAACCATGGGAAGAGCTTAACGCCCGGATTGATGAGCTGGAGGAGCTTCAGCCGGTGATGCTGCTTGCCGAGAGCAGGTATCGCAAGCTCAAGGATAGGTATCCCGATGTGTTCCGGGCAGGCATGGGGGCTGAGGCGATCCTGGACATCCTCACCAACCTCAATTTAGCGGAGCTTCGCGAAACCCTCTATAAGGAGATCCGCTCCAGCACTGGGCAGCGAAGGAAGAAGGCGACCAAGAAGATTAAGGTGGTTGAGGCGCTGCGGAGGAGCGGGAATAAGCCAGAATGGATGGTATTGACCGTGCTACCGGTACTCCCCCCGGATCTTCGTCCCATGGTTCAGCTAGATGGGGGGAGATTTGCTACCTCAGACCTCAACGACCTTTATCGGCGGGTGATCAATCGCAACAACAGGCTGCGGCGGCTCCTCGATCTGGGTGCCCCTGAGATCATCATACGTAACGAGAAGCGGATGCTCCAGGAGGCTGTGGACTCCCTCATCGACAACGGCCGACGGGGTCGGGCCATCACCAGCTCCGGCAACCATAAATTGAAGTCGCTATCGGATATGCTTCGGGGGAAGCAGGGGCGATTCCGCCAGAACCTGCTGGGCAAGAGGGTGGACTATAGCGGGCGCTCGGTGATTGTGGTTGGCCCGGAACTCAAGCTCCACCAGTGTGGCTTGCCCAGGAGGATGGCCCTGGAGCTCTTCAAACCCTTTGTGATGCATCACCTGATCCTCCAGGGCTATGCCCATAACATCAAAAGCGCCAAACGGCTGGTGGAACGGGAGCGGGCGGAGGTCTGGGATGCGTTGAATGTGGTGGTCAAGGAAAGGCCAGTCCTCTTAAATCGTGCCCCCACCCTGCATCGTCTGGGCATTCAGGCCTTTGAGCCGGTCTTGATCAATGGCAGCGCCATTCAGATTCACCCATTAGTCTGTTCCGCCTTTAATGCTGACTTCGATGGTGATCAGATGGCGGTTCATGTGCCACTTTCCAGGGCTGCGGTTCTGGAGGCCAGAGAGGTAATGCTGGCAAGCCATAACATGCTCCTGCCTAGCTCCGGGGAGCCGGTGGTCGCGCCTACCCTGGATATAGTTTTGGGATGCTTCTATCTTACCATGCTTAAGCCTGGGGCTAAGGGGGAGGGAATGATCTTCGGTAGCTTCGAGGAGGCAAAGCTGGCCTATGAACTGGGGTTCACCGATCTGGGTGCGCAGATCGAGGCCGTGGATGAGGGCGGGGAGCGCCGAAAGACCACTGTAGGTCGTATCTTCTTTAATGAGGTGCTCCCCAAGGAGCTTGGCTTCCTCGATAAGGTGATGGATAAGCAGTCCCTCAAGCAGCTGGTTGCCGATAGCTATAAACTCTTGGGGGATGAAGGGGCTGCTGAGGTGGCCGACAACATAAAAAGCCTGGGGCTCCGCTATGCAACCAAGTCGGGAAGCACCATTGCCATGAATGATATCGAATCCCCTGAATGTAAGAAGGAGCTCCTGGAGGAGGTGGAGAGAAGGGTGACCGAGGTGGAGAAGCAGTTCCAGCGGGGGCTGATCACCGAGGAGGAGCGCTATACCAGCACCGTGGAGCTCTGGTCGGAGGCCACGGATAAGATGTCCGATGCCATTGCTGAGTCGCTGGATCGCTACGGGTCCATATTCCTCATGGCAACCTCCGGTGCCAAGGGGAATATCGCCCAGATCAGGCAGATGGCCGGCATGCGAGGCTTGATGGCCGACCCGTCGGGGAGGATTATCGATTTCCCCATCCGCTCAAGCTTTCGTGAGGGCTTATCGGCGCTGGAGTACTTCATCTCCACCCATGGCGCCAGAAAGGGGCTGGCGGACACTGCGCTGCGTACTGCGGACAGTGGTTACCTCACCAGGCGGCTCGTTGATGTCGCCCAGGATATAATCGTCCTTGAGGAGGACTGTGGCACCACCGCTGGTATCTGGATTTATGAGGCAGCGGAGAAGCGCATCTTGGCACCCTTCGCGGAGCGTATCTTGGGGCGAACTGCCGCTGCCAAGATAATTCACCCCCAAAGCGGGGAAACCATCGCGGAGCGAAACGAGGAGATCGATGAGGAGAAGGCGAAGGAGATAGTCCAAGCGGGGATCACCAAGGTCTACGTCAGATCAACGCTTAGCTGTCAATCGAGGCATGGTGTCTGCCAGCGCTGCTATGGGAGAAGCCTGGCGCACGGACATCTGGTGAATCTGGGGGATGCGGTGGGCACTATCGCTGCCCAGAGCATCGGGGAGCCGGGAACCCAGCTAACCTTGCGTACCTTCCATACCGGAGGGGTCGCCGGATTGGACATTATCAGTGGTCTCCCCCGCGTGGAGGAGCTCTTCGAGGCTCGCTCCCCGAAGGTTCAGGCGATCATCCCCGAGATTGATGGCCGGGTGGAGATTGTGGAGGCCGAGGGGGAGCGCGGGATCAGGGTGGAAAGCTCCGAGCTCTATCGCGATGAGTACCCGCTGCCTTCAGGATGGAAGGCCACGGTTAGTAATGACCAGTGGGTGGATGTGGGTGAGGTGCTCGCGGAGCCGGTGGGTAGCAAGCGTGCCCGGAAAGTAGAGGTCACTCCCCCCATCGCCAGGGTGGCCGGCAGGGTTAGCGTGGAGCAGGATCAGCTCGCCATCTCGTATGAAGAGAAGGAGGAGCGGGAATATCCTCTCCCCGCTGCATCCCGCATTATCGTAGAGCCAGGCACTTGGGTCCAGGCGGGGCAACAGCTTACCGAGGGGTTGGTTAATCCCCAGGACCTGCTGCGTATTATGGGCAAGGAGGCGGTGCAGCAATACCTGGTGGACGAGATTCAGCACGTTTATCGCACCCAAGGGGTGAATATCAATGACAAGCATATTGAAACCATCATTCGCCAGATGCTGCGCAAGGTTCGCATCGATGACACGGGGGACACCGAGCTACTTCCCGGGGAGCTGGTGGACCGCTTTGTCTATGAGGACATCAATGCCAAGGTGCTGGCAGAGGGGGGAGAGCCAGCGACCGCCCAGCCTGCGCTTTTGGGGATTACCAAGGCCTCGCTGAATACCGATAGCTTTCTTTCGGCCGCCTCCTTCCAGGAGACCACCAGGGTGCTTACCGAGGCTGCAGTTGCCGGGAAGACGGATAAACTTTTGGGGCTAAAAGAGAACGTGATTATCGGAAAACTGATCCCGGCACGCTGTCACCTGTCCCCGGAAGCTGAGGCCCTGCTGGAGCCCCCGGAGCCCTTATTCTTCGGTGAGGGAGCCCTCGGTGAGGGAGCCCTCGATGAAGGAGCCCTCGATGAAGGAGTCCTCGATGAAGGAGTCCTCGATGAGGGGCTAGCGATTGATCAAGGCAGCTAGGTAGCCCGCGCCGAAGCCATTATCGATGTTAACCACCGATACCCCCGCGGAGCAGCTATTTAGCATGGTAAGTAGTGCGGCCAATCCCCCGAAGCTCGCCCCATAGCCCACGCTGGTGGGCACCGCAATCACTGGCACCGCCACCAGCCCGCTCACCACGCTGGGGAGCGCCCCCTCCATGCCAGCTACCACCACCACCACCTTTGCCTGGCGCAGTCGGGGCAGATGGTCAAGCAGCCGGTGAACCCCGGCAACGCCAACATCGAAAGAACGCTCCACCTCGTTACCCATCAGTTCCGCAGTAAGCGCCGCCTCTTCCGCGATGGGAATGTCAGCGGTGCCCCCGCTCAGTACCATGATTCCGCGGCGACGGGGGGCGTCTTTTGCCCGGTTTACGGTGATGGCCCGGGCAATAGGATGATACTCAGCATCGGGGATGTGCTGGCGCACCGCATTGAAGCACTCCTCGGCCACCTTGGTCACCAGCACCTTATCGGCGTGCGATGCTAGCCGCTCTACAATCAAAGCGATTTGCTCCGCTGTCTTCCCCGGCCCAAAAACTACCTCGGGGAAGCCGCGACGCAACGCTCGATGATGGTCGAGCTTGGCGAAACCCAGATCCTCGTAGGGAAGGGTGGCGAGCTGGGCCAGGGCATCATCAACGCTCACCTCCCCCGACTTTACCTTCGCTAGTAATTGTGATAGGCGCTCGGTATCGATCTCAATCCCCCTGCTCGATGATGAGCGAATTATAACACTGAAAACCCTTTCCATAAAGTAGCAGGGCGAGAATAATTGACCTGGGGAAGAATGACCTGCTATAATATAATTGTGAAATTTGCCACAGAACCTAGGGAGGACTGTAGATGACAGAAGAGAAGAAGGAAGCGAAGAAAAAGACAACTATAGACCCGGCGGTAATCGAGATCCTGGAAAAGGCAAGGGCTGAGGGAATCCCTACCGCCTTCGACCGGGCGGGGACCACTAAGCCCTGCCCTATCGGGCATGAGGGAAGTTGCTGTAAGATTTGCTTCATGGGGCCCTGCCGCCTCACTGGCAAGACAACGGTGGGGGTTTGCGGAGCGACCATTGAGACCGTAGCGGCAAGGAACCTGGCGCGGGAGATCGCTGCCGGGGCCGCCGCTCACTCCGACCACGGCCGCGACATGGCGCATACCCTGATCGCCGCTGCCGAGGGGGAAGCCCCCGATTACAAGATAAAGGATGAGAAGAAACTTGCAAATGTGGCGAGGCTTCTGGGTGTAGCTACCGAGGGGCGTCCCAGGGAGGAGATCGCCGCCGATGTGGGCCGAACGGCGCTCGCCGAGTTCGGTCGCCAGGAGGGGGAGATCCTCTATGTCAAGCGCGCCCCGCAAAAGCGCCAGGAAATTTGGAAAAAGCTGGGCATTACCCCCAGGGGCATTGACCGGGAGATCGTGGAGACCCTCCATCGTACCCATATGGGGAATGACCAGGACGCCGAGCATATTCTTGACCATGCAATGAGAACCGCCCTTGGCGATGGCTGGGGGGGCTCGATGCTCTCCACCGATATTAGCGACATCCTCTTCGGCACCCCGGGGCCGGTAGCTGCTAGGAGCAATTTTGGCGGCCTGAAGGAGGATGAGGTGAATGTGGTGGTGCACGGTCACGAGCCCACCCTCTCCGAGATGATCGTGGTTGCCGCCAGCGACCCCGAGCTCATCGAATATGCCAAGTCCAAGGGGGCAAAGGGGATAAACCTGATGGGCATCTGCTGCACGGCCAACGAGATCCTGATGCGACAGGGGATACCGGTGGTGGGCAATTTCCTTTCCCAGGAGTTGGTCATCGTTACCGGGGTGATAGAGGCCATGGTGGTGGACATCCAGTGTATCATGCAGGGGCTGCAGCAGGTCGCCGAGCACTACCACACTAAGCTCATAACCACCTCGCCGAAGGCCCATATAACCGGGGCGGTGCGCATGGAGTTCAATGAGCATAAAGCCTTGGAGATCGCGAAGCAGATTATAAGGGAAGCCATCGATAATTTCCCCAATCGGGACAAGAAGAAGATTCTCATCCCTGATTATGTCGACCATCTGGTAGCCGGCTTCTCCCATGAGTATATCGCTTATATGCAAGGAGGGATATATCGGGAGTCCTTCCGCCCCCTGAACGACGCCATTATGGCAGGTAGGATTCGAGGTGCCGCTGGCGTTGTTGGCTGCAATAACCCCAGGGTCACCCAGGACGCCCCCCATCTTTACATTGTGAAGGAGCTGCTTAAAAACGACGTGCTGGTGGTGACCACGGGTTGCAACGCCATTGCCTGTGCCAAGCAGGGCCTGCTTACACCGGAGGTGATGGACCTTGCCGGGCCGGGGCTCAACGAGGTCTGCCAGGCGATAGGAATCCCGCCGGTGCTCCATATGGGCTCCTGTGTCGATAACACGCGCATCCTCACTGTCCTCGCCCAGTGTGCTACGGAAGGCGGGCTCGGCGAGGACATCAGCGACCTGCCGGTAGCCGGATTCGCCCCGGAGTGGATGAGTGAGAAAGCCTTATCTATCGGAGCTTACTTTGTGGCCTCCGGCGTTACCACCTGGATGGGCGTGGGCTCTCCCGTCGCTGGCAGTACGGAGGTTACTCGGATAATTACCGAGGGGTGGAAAGAGAAGGTGGGTGCCGCCTATTACTTCGAGCCTGATCACGAAAAGGCGGTGCAAGAGGCGCTGGCACATATCGATGTCAAGAGGAAAGCCCTGAAGCTCGAGGAATACAATCCCACCCGATATACCAAGAGCGATACCTACTTCCCTGGCGATTATGCGTCCGATGAGGTGTTTGCTGCGGGCAGCTATAGCCGGTCTAAATAACCTTTAACCGACATCGATTATCTAAGTCGCTTCCCCAGTACGAAAAAGGGGAAGCGACTTTTTCATAATGAAGGAAGCCACTATAATTAAAGCGGTTTTCAAAAGGTTTTTCGTCGTAGAGCTTCGCAAGAAGGGCCTACCTTAGCTAAGAGTCGGCAAATGAATAGTGCGAAAAAGGGCGAAAAAATGGTTTCGGAGGAGCGGCTGAGGCTAACCTTTACCGATATCGCGCCGCAGGGTGATGCCTTGGCCCGGCACGATGGGGAAGTGGTGTTCGCCGCCTATGGCATCCCCGGCGAGGAAGCCATCGTGCTGGCGAGGCGGAGGAAGCGTTATATTGTGGGGGAGGTAGTGGAGCTCCTCAGTGAATCGCCCCACCGGATAGCACCCCGCTGCCCGCACTTCGGTAAGTGCAGCGGCTGCCAGTGGCAGCATATCGATTATCCCTTCCAGCTGGCGCTCAAGAGGCAGATGGTGGCGCGGCAATTGAGGGAACGGGGCAATTTCGTCGACGTCCCGGTGCTGGCCACCGTACAGTCCCCCGAACTGTGGCACTACCGAAATCACGCCCGCTTCTCCGTTGACCCACAGGGACAGCTCGGCTTTATCCGTAAACAGACCCATGATTTTGTCCCCATCGATTATTGTCACCTGATGCACCCCGGGATCAACTCGGTGCTCGCCGCGCTCCAGGGGAAGTGTGCCGGCGCTCATCAGGTTGCGGTGCGCTATGGAGTTAACACCGGGGAGCGGCTCATCCAGCCAAAGCTGTCCCACATCGAGTCGGGGCAGCCCTGCTATGAGGAGGAGCTTTTGGGGCGGCGCTTTCGCATCTCCGCACCATCCTTCTTCCAGGTGAATACCCCCCAGGCGGAAAGCCTGTTCGATGTGCTCCGCGACCACCTTCAACCAAAAGGCGCGGAGCTGGTGATCGACGTCTACGCCGGGGTGGGCACCTTCGCCACCCTGCTGGCGCCTCTGGTTGGTAGGGTGATCGCCATTGAAGAGTCAGCCGCTGCGGTAAAGGACGCCGCGGTAAATATCACCGGTCTGGATAATATTGAGTTCCTGCAGGGGAAGGCGGAGGGGGTGCTGCCCCGGGTTGAGGGGGCGCCCGATGCCGCCATCCTCGATCCGCCCCGCCTGGGCTGCCACCGCAGGGCACTGGCCGCCCTGCTTCAGCTTTCGCCCCGAAGGATCATCTATGTCTCCTGCGAGCCAGCGACCCTGGCGCGCGACCTCAGGGCATTATGTGAGGGGGGTTATCGCCTGGTGGCGGTGCAGCCGGTGGACATGTTCCCCCAGACCTACCATGTGGAGTGCGTCGCCACCCTGGTGCGGGGCGACCTCTCCCCCGGACTGGTGCTGGCTTCCGCCTCGCCTCGCCGCCGCGAGCTTTTTTTCGTTCTGGGTCTGGATTTCGAGGCGATCGCCCCACCTGAGGACGAGCATCTACCTAGCGATGCGGAGAATGTGGAGCGGGTGGCGGAGCAGTTGGCGCTTAAAAAGGCAGAGGCGATTGTAAAGGTGAAGGGTGAGAAAACGGTGGTTGCCGCCGATACGATAGTAGTTCACCGCGGTACGATAATGGGCAAGCCCCGAGACGCTTCCGAGGCTCAGCAGATGCTCCGCCGGCTCATGGGCGAGGGGCATCTCGTGGTCACCGGCGTTGCGGTGCTGAGCGAGGGCCGCTCTCATGTAGGCCACGCTGCCACCACAGTCACCATGCGCAATTACTCCGATGAAGAGATCGCAGACTACATTGCTTCCGGGGACGCGCTGGACAAGGCCGGGGCCTATGGTATCCAGGACCCGCTTTTTGCGCCGGCGGAGCGGGTGGATGGCTGCTACCTCAACGTGGTAGGGCTCCCGCTGTGCGAACTGGCGGGGATGCTAAGAGCGGCCGGCGTTTCGCTGAGGGAGCGGCCCCTGTGGGCGCTGCCTCCTCAGTGCCAGCAGTGCGAAGGGAGGGGTGGGTTGGTGGGGGGTTAATGCCTGGATTAGTAATCCGATAATTTGAACGCGATTCCATTATCTTGCAAGAAAGAAACTATCATTTCAGGGTGTGCGCCCCAACCGACATTTAAGAATTGATTTTCCTCCACTTCTTTTCCGTCCTTTTTCACTTTTGGACTGAACCCTAAAGGAAAATGTTGAGTGCTGCTCTGTATAGCCCAAACAGTTCCTCTGGTGTCAAAGATAGGTCCTCCGCTTTGGCCCCTCAAGCCTGGAGAGGAGGTTTCTAAGAACTTTATTTCAAGCTTTCCGTCTTGTGACTTTCCCGTTACGACATTTCTGGTAAAAATTCCTTCTATGGGAAAGCGTGGTACTGGAAAGATACTATTATCTATCGAAAAGTTGCCAGTCTGCTCATCGAAAGATGAGTTGATCTCATAAAGTGGAAATCCCAGTCTACAAAGGCTAGTCCCCTGCCTTAGACTGGAGGGGTTCTTAATGGTTGGATATAATTTAATAGATAATGGATCAAATGGTTTCAATTGTCCAGTCGCTAGATCTTTTTCAGGTGAAACCTTGAATTCGTCAATGCGTACCCCGTCTTTTCCCCACCAGAACGAATGATTTGTTATCCAATCGGGATTTGGTTTCATCCTTTGTAGCATTCTCCTCTTTTGTTTAGCCGTGAGCTCTCGCTTTTCTTGTATTTCTCTGCATTTACTTTCGAATTCAGCAATCTCGTTTTTATGTTCCGATGATGCCAAAATGGGTTTTAAAAGATGAGCCGCAGTTAGTATCCAGCCTTCATCATTCAATATGATGAAACTGCCAAGACCACACCGGACTCTCTTGTCATAGAGTCGCATTGAGACGATAAGCGGATATAGGAAATGGCTTACCAATTCATAGGCATCCGCAAACATGTATGCCTTCTTTCCCCCTTGTCAGAAAAGGAGCGTTCCTCTTGTAAGAAAGGCTCATATTATATGGGGATTGAACCTGGCTGTCAAGCTAGCTAACCGGATCAGGTCTTCAGCAGGTACTCGCTCATGGCGACGCTGCGGATGCGGTCCAGGTCGAGGAAGCAGGTCACGCTCTGGGCCATGCGCAGGATGTTCGCCTTCAGCTTACGGTAAAGCTAGCGAAATATGGGCATTTTACGCTTGCGACTTTTGAAGAAATAGCCTGCTACCAGGCCGAGAGCCAGGCCGCCGAGATGGGCCTGCCACGCCACGTTGGGGAAGAAGGAGAGTATGACGAAACCGCCGATGACCGCTACCCAGAGGGGTAGGGGGGCCGGAATGGGGAATACAAAAACCCTCAGCTTGGGCGCCATCACGGTCAATACTCCAGCTACCGCAAAGATGGCTCCCGATGCGCCTATGACCGTAGGACCAGATGGCTCCAGGAGTATGTATAAGAAGTTGCCCGCTATCCCGCCGAGGAAGTAAAGGGTTAGGAACCTGGTGTCTCCGATCATCATGGAAAGGTACCTTCCGAAGAAGTAGAGGGTGAGCATGTTAGCCGCGATATGCCACATGCTGCCGTGGATAAAGAGGTTGGTTAATAATGTCCAGGGCCTTTCCAGCCAGATTGCCGGCTGCAGCCCGAGGGTATAGATGAGATCACGGTCGGCAAGCACCGCTATGAATAGCACGAGGTTCGCGGCTATTAGCGCAAGGACGGAAATCTCGGCGAAACGGTGATGGCCTCTGTATGACATTTAAGATTACTATTCGTTAGGGCAGTATAAATACTCAACACATTGAGATTCGTCTTTATCGTGGTTGTAGTAATAAACATCGGCAATGGCCGGGTCAACCCTGGCGATGGCGTCCCACTCCCATGGCGGGGGAACACTTTCGGGGCACCAGTGCCCGGCTAGGATAAGTCTGGGGGTAGCCTCAAACTCGTGTCCGCGGCCGCATTTCCATTTGAGCTTCGATTTAATATCGATAAATTCTGTTGACAGACATTGACCGCCTCTCGATTTGGCCAGCTCCTGCACGTCTTTTAATATATACTCTTTGGTTAGTGGGTCTTCCTTGGTTTGCCGTTCCTTGTCCTCTTCTTCAACAACGTACTCGTCCCAGCCGGGGATATTTTCCCACGCTTCGCGGCTGCCGAAAAAGGCACAAATCTTTTCTTTATCGTTGTTTTTTATCCATTTTAAAGGGTCTACCATTCTCTTCATAAATGCTCTGGCGATGAAAGCCGGAGCCAGTTTTCCTCCTTGTTTCAAGTACCACGGGGCGGCATCTTGCACCTGCTTTAACTGGTCCTCATATGACTGCCGCCAGTGGCCCAGGTATTGGTTGAGCACCCAGCTGTCCTCATACCAGCCACAATGGAAATTCCTGATACCGAACCAGTTGCGGGGGAGTATCTTTCGGTAATCCCCCAGACCGAATATTTTCATAAAGTCCCTGAGATAATCGCTGTATAGAAGCCGGCACGATGGGCCGCCCCCCATGTTATATACCCTGCCGTAGAAATCATCGGGGCACTCCAGCGTTTGGACAAGCCCGTATCCGGCGTCCTCGCTGGTAATAAGTTCAATGTGGGTATTGGGAGGCTGGTGGTACATGATGGGGTCCATAAGAGAGTATACATTGGGGATAGCGATAAAAGTCTGCCGCATTATGGCCCAGTATTTTAGACCCGATTCTATAACTGCTCTCTCCGCACCCATTTTAGTCGTGGCGTAGTAGTCACCAACACTTGGTTTGAGGGGGTCGCCAACCCTGATCCATTGAACCGGTGGAAGGCGGTCTCCGTATTCAGCTACGGAACCGATGCTTACCAGCCTGACATTGTCGCCATTGTCCGGCTGCTTCTTGATCGCTTCCACTATGTTTTCGGCGCCGCCGGTATTTATCCTTCTACAAAGTGGCGGGTTGTAATCTGCCGCCGGGGAGATGAACGCTGCCGGATGGAGTACGTGATCCACTCCATTGACCGCCTCCAGTACATCATCGGGATTTATTAAATCCCCCCAAACGATTTTTATCCCTTCCTGCCCCTCATATTTGGCAAAGGCCTCCTTGTTTTTTGTGGAAGGTCTGAGTAAAAGCACGATGTCATATTGCTCTCTTCTTCTAAGTAGCTCTTTAAACGCTTCGCCGCCCATAGAGCCGGATGCGCCGGTGAGCAATACCTTTTTCTTTGCCATTTTCTCCTCCTTTGCCCTACGTAATCCCTACCCCCCGCTCTTTTAGGCTCACATAGCGCTGTCCGCCGATGATCATGTGGTCCAGCACCTCGATGTCCAGCACCCTCCCCGCCGCTACAATCTGCTCGGTGACGGCGATGTCCTCGGGGCTGGGATCGGGGTCCCCTGAGGGGTGATTGTGCACTACGATGATCGCTGGGCAGTTCTCCCGCACCGCCTCTCGAAAGAGCTCGCTGGGGCGAATCAGCGATGTGTTCACATTCCCCTTATAGACCTCGGATATGGATATTACCTGATTCTTGGAGGTTAAGAGCACCACCCTGAGCTGCTCCTGGTCGAGAAAGCTCATTTCAGCCATGAGAAGGTTAGACACATCCTGGGGGGTGCGCACCACCGCTCTTTCTTCAGGCTGGGCGGAGCTCAGCCTTCGTCCCAGCTCCAGGGCAGCCTTGAGCTGAGCGGCCTTGGCCTGCCCCACGCCCCGCTCGGAGCAAAGCTCGCCGAAGCTCGCCCGGGCCAGACCGACGAGGCCGCCAAATCTGGCGAGCACCCTGCTCGCCAGCCCGAGCACGTTCTCCGCAGCAGTGCCGGTACGCAGGATAATTGCCAGGAGTTCGCTGTTTGAGAGTGAGGCGGGGCCACTCTCCATGAGCCGCTCCCTGGGCCGCTCGCTGGCAGGTAGCTCATTGATCCTAAGATGATATTCCACCATGGATGAGCACCTCAGGCCTACTTCAAATACCCTCAGGTAGCGCGGCCCATGGTTCCACGAAAACGCCCGCTTTAGATGGAGTGGTCAACAGGGGCTCGATCTTGGCTGAGATCTGCCGGCGCTCGGGGTTGTTCTCCCAGGCCCTCCAGTCCTTCAGGCTGTACCACGTGCTGATAACGAGATGCGTCCCAGGTCTATCGGCGGAGGTCAGCGTTTCTCCCGCTATATAGCCCGGCTGGTGAATCGCGTGAGCTCTCAGTTGCTTCAATAGCAACAGCAACTCGTCTTGCTGGTCCGGTTTCACCGTGCGTTCTATGATAATCTTTACCGTCATTGCCGCACCTCCCTCCTAAAAGCTATTTGACCTCAACGGCGGCCCCCGCAGCCTCCAGCTTCTCCTTTAGCGTGGCGGCCTCCTCTTTGGTAATGCCCTCCTTCACCGTTGTGGGGGCAGCTTCCACTAAGTCCTTACATTCTTTGAGCCCGAGGCCGGTTACCTCACGCACCGTCTTGATCACATTGATCTTGTTGGCACCGATATCCTTGAGCATCACGGTGAATTCTACCTTCTCCTCCTCCACTTCAGGAGGGAGGGCCTCTGCGGCAGCAGCAGGTGCCCCTACCGCTACCGGAGCGGCAGCGCTGACGCCGAACTCCGCCTCCAGCGCCTTGACCAGCTCGCTGAGATCAAGCACGGTCATGTTCTTGATGGCCGCGACTAGCTCATCTTTCGTCATCGTTCTCCCTTCCCTAGCAGTGGCAGGCTTCGGCGCCGCCAGCTTGGTGTCCTTCGGCTTTTTCGGCTCCTCTACCTTCGCCTTTGCTTTCGGCTTTTTCGGCTCCGCTGCCTTCTCCTCCACTTTCGCCTCGACCTTCTCCTCCACCTTCTCCTCTTCCTTCTCTTCCACCTTCTGCTCTAGCTCCTCTGCCATCTTATCCTCCTTCCAATTGTTTTCTGCGTGCAACCAGCAGGCTCAAAAGACCGGTTATGTTTGCATTAAGCACATTGACCAGGGCTAAGATGCTTCCCTGCATCCCGCTCAAGAGCTTGGCGATCAACACCTCCTTTGGGGGCAGGGTAGCCAGTGTCGCTACCTCAGAGGCGCTGAGCACTCGCTGCTCCATCAGCCCACCACTAATCCTAAGCTCGCTTTTGGCGGAGCGGATGTAATCGATCAAGGCCTTGGCGGGTGCCACCACATTGCCATAGCCGAAGGCGATCGCGGTGGGGCCCTCGATAATGCTGATTAGCCCTTCTTTACCCGCCTGCTCGGCAGCAAAATGAGCCAGGGTATTCTTAATCACCCGGTATTCGATCTCCTCCTGGCGCAGTCTGCGCCGTAGCTCGGTCATCTCAGCCACCGAGAGCCCACGAAAGTTCGTGGTGATGACGATGCTGGAGCGCTCGAGCTTCTGTGCAAGCTCGCTAACCGCCTGTTTTTTCTCCTCCATACGCATATCTCACCTCTTAATTTTATACTAGAAAGATGCTTTATCCTCTCCTCCGCGATCTGCGAGAGGCGCATCTTTATTGCAAGGCATTCGAGAGGGACAAAAAAAGTCCCCGCGCCATAGACCCAGGGACTCCCGGTTTCGCCTCGGCGGGCAAATATTAAGCCTCGAAGGCACCCGCTGTCTATGGCACTACTTCTCGGTTGCTATTTTTCTGTTGAAAAGTGGAATAAACCATACAGCAAACAGTGTCCCGTTGCTGCAGTCAGCAATATGAGCGCTCCAATAACCGCCAGCACAATCCCCCCCGCTGCCCCGCCACCCGCATCGAGAATGAGAAAGGCGAGAATCAGGGACACCGCTCCCAAGACGAGCCGCACGATTCGGTCAACAGTCCCTTCGTTTCGCCGCATCACTCACCTCCTTCTTATGGAGCGCGTAGCTCGAGGGTTGGGTTCAGGTCAAGCTTGATCCCCGGTCCCATCGATGTGCTCAGCGTGGCGCTCCTTACATATTGACCCTTAGCGCCGCTGGGCTTTGCTCTCATCACGGTCTCGATCAGGGTTGCCAGGTTGTCCAGCAACTTATCGTTATCCAAGCTCAGCTTGCCCACGGGGAGGTGGATGACTGCCGTCTTATCTATCCTGAAATCGACCCGCCCCTTTTGGGCATCGCCTATCGCCCGTGGCAGGTCCTGGGGGGGCACGATGCTCCCCGATTTTGGATTGGGCATTAGCCCCCGCCGCCCCAGGATCTTTCCCAGCTTGGAGACCTTGTTCATGACATCGGGGGTAGCGATGGCGATATCGAATTCGAGCCACCCCCCCTCGATCCGCTTCACCAGGTCATCGCAGCCCACATGCTCCGCGCCTGCCTCCTCAGCGATCCTCACCCCCTCGCCCTGGGTGAACACGAGCACGTTAATTTTCTTGCCCAGCCCATGAGGCAGGCTGGCGACCCCCCTCACCTGCTGGTCGGCATGGCGGGGGTCGAGACCCATATGAAGGTGAAGCTCCACCGTTTCATCGAACTTGGCATAGGCTGCCTGCTTCGCAAGCGCGATGGCCTGTTGAGGGTCATACTCCTTGGTGCGCTCCACCAGCTGGGCAGCCTCCTGATACCGCTTGCCATGTTTGGCCATTATTCCACCTCGATCCCCATACTTCTCGCTGTGCCCTCGATCATCCGCAGCGCCCCCTCAATGTTGGCGGCGTTAAGGTCCTTCATCTTAAGCGTGGCAATCTCGCGGAGCTTCTCCCTGGGGAGCGTGCCAATTTTTTCCATATTGGGCACACCGCTCCCCTTCTCCACATTGAGCGCTCGTCGCAGCAGATCGGCGACGGGTGGGGTCTTGAGAACAAAGCTGAAAGAGTGATCCACATATATGGTGATCTCCGCAGGGACAATGGAGCCTGCCTGGGAGGCGGTGCGCTCGTTATACTCCTTGCAGAAGGCCATTATGTTACAGCCATGCTGACCCAGAATAGGACCCACCGGCGGGGCCGGGCTTGCCTGCCCCGCGGGGAGCTGGAGTTTTATCACCGTGTTGATCTTCTTGGCCAATCCTATCCCTCAATGAAAAGTATTTGTGGTTTTAAAGCCTCTCCACCTGAAGGAAGTCGAGCTCCACCGGCGTCTCCCGCCCGAAGAAGGAGACGAGCACCGTTATCTTGCCCTTCTCCGCATTGATTCCATCGACCACCCCGATGAAATCGATAAAGGGGCCATCTACCACCCGCACGCTCTCCCCTTGGTGAAAACCAACCTTGACCCGCGGCGTCTCCGCCCTCATCTGGTTGAAGATGGCGTTGACCTCATCCTCATCCAGGGGGATGGGCTTGGCACCGGAGCCCACGAAGCCGGTGACCCCCGGAGTATTGCGCACCACATTCCAGCTCTCGTCGTCCAGCTTCATCTCCACGAGGATGTAGCCGGGGAAGACCTTTTTGGCTACGGTTCTTTTTTGCCCATCCTTGATCTCGATCTCATTCTCGGTGGGGATGACCACCTGAAAGATCTCGTCCTGAGCATCCATAGAACTAATGCGGTGCTCCAGGTTGGTCTGAACCCTGTGCTCGTATCCGGAGTAGGTATGAATTACATACCATCTACGCTCATCCTGTGCCATCTCTCTCCCCTTTTCGCCCTAAATCCACGCTCTTTTTGAACAATCGCCTTGAAATTAGAGGTCGGCTTCTTATAACGGAGCGCCGAGAACGAAAAAGCCGGGCAAAAGGAAAACCCCTCACGGGGTTTGTTTCCCGCTTCCCCTTACCTCCTTATCCTGCTAAACTGGTTATCCATTCAATAAGACGAGTGAACCCGTAATCGATGACCCCAAGAAAAATCCCTATCGCGCCGGCGATGATGATCACCATTATGGTGAGCCGCCTTGCTTCCTCCCTGGTAGGCCAGACCACCTTCTTGAGCTCGGAGATGACCTCGCCGATATAGCTGCGAATCCGGGGGATACCCGGCCTTCCCGCCGTGGCCTGCCTTCTCATCCTACCGCACCTCTCGATGGAGCCTGTGGGTGCGACAGCGAGGGCAATACCTCCTGAGCTCCAGCCGATCCGGGTCGTTCTTTTTACTCTTGCTGGTAGTGTATGTTCGCTCCTTGCACTCGGTGCACGCGAGATGAATGATAATCCGGGAACTTCCCTTCTTCGCCAATCAACATCCCCTAATCCAATGTCTTGGTGATCACGCCAGCCCCTACGGTGCGGCCACCTTCCCTGACAGCAAACCTCAGCCCCTCCTCCATAGCCACAGGCTCGATGAGCTTCACTTTCATTTTGATGTTGTCGCCGGGCATCACCATCTCCACCCCCTCGGGCAACTGGATGCTTCCGGTGACATCGGTGGTTCTGATGAAGAACTGGGGCTTGTAGCCGGTGAAGAAGGGGGTATGTCTGCCTCCCTCCTCCTTGGTGAGCACATATATCTCAGCCTCGGCCTCGGTGTGCGGCTTAATTGACCCCTTGGCCGCCAGTACCATGCCCCGCATCACATCCTCCCTTTCCATCCCACGGAGCAGGCAACCGACAGCATCCCCGGGCTCCCCATCAGCCAGGGTTTTGTGGAACATCTCCACGCTGGTGACCACGGTCCTCTGCGTCTCTTTCAGCCCCACTATATCCACCTCATCCCCGGGCTTGAGAACGCCGCGCTCCACGCGGCCGGTGGCTACCGTTCCTCGCCCCTTAATGCTGAAGACGTCCTCGACGGGCATCAGGAAGGGCTTATCCGTGTCGCGCACCGGGGTTGGGATGTAGTCATCTACAGCGTCCATTAGCTTCCAGATAAGACCGCACCACTGACACTCCCGCTTTCCGCAGCCACACTCCAAGGCCTTGAGGGCACTCACCCTTATTAGCGGGACCTCCTTGCCAGGGAAGCCGTAATGGGGTAACACCTCCTCCCGTAACTCGAGCTCGGACACCTCCAGCAGCTCCTCGTCATCCACCACATCCACCTTGTTCAGACAGCACACGATACAGGGCACCTCTACCTGACGCGCCAGCAGTAGGTGCTCCCTGGTCTGCGGCATCACCCCATCGTCGGCAGCGATCACCAGTATGGCACCATCCATCTGCGCCGCACCGGTGATCATGTTCTTGATATAGTCAGCGTGCCCGGGGCAATCGACGTGTGCGTAGTGGCGCTTCTCCGTTTCATACTCGATATGAGCGATGGCGATGGTCAGCCCGCGGGCTTTCTCCTCAGGGGCGTTATCGATGGACTCGAAGGAGCGATACTGTGTCGGGCCCACCTGGGACAGCACCTGGGTTATTGCCGATGTCAGGGTGGTCTTGCCGTGGTCCACGTGCCCGATGGTCCCCACATTCACATGGGGCTTGGTCCGCTCAAAGACTTTCTTTGCCATTTTTCCTCCTCACTTAAGCCCACAGCCAGACTTGAACTGGCGACCCCCTTCTTACCAAGAAGGTGCTCTACCACTGAGCTATGTGGGCTCTTTCGAACTTTTCGTACCGATTATAAAGCCGAACTAACGCCGCTATTGATATGCAAACGCCTATCCTTGGAAGAGCCCCGAAACCTTATGGTGGCGGGGGTAGGATTCGAACCTACGAAGCCTGTCGGCGGCAGATTTACAGTCTGCTGGTTTTAGCCACTCACCCACCCCGCCGTTCTATACACCCCTCGCCTACCCCTCGCCTTACACAGCCCGAGAGCGGATTCGAACCGCTACCCTGCCGATTACAAGTCGGCTGCGCTACCGTTGCGCCACTCGGGCTTTTTTGTACTATTTGAGCTATGTGATGGTGTAATACATATAATACAATACAGTTTTGACTAAGTAAAGTTATCACCTTTCGCTGCCATTGTCAACATGGGTTGCCCCCGGTGCACCCCCCTTATCAAAAAGCTCCCTATTTGGTATACTGCGGGGTGGATGTGGGTGGTGGGGAGTTCGAAAAAGTGGATGGGCGTAGTGGGTAGATCAGAAAGGGATAAAAGTAGAGCACTCACCGGGTATCGGAGGTAAGTAGGAGGGTCGCATGCCGGTTATCGCTGTTATTGGGGCGCAATGGGGGGATGAGGGGAAGGGGAAGATCGTTGACCTTCTGGCGGAGAAGGCGCACATGGTGGTGCGTTTCTCCGGGGGGAGCAATGCCGGGCATACCGTAATTAATCCCTGTGGCGAGTTCAAGATGCACCTTATTCCCTCGGGCATTTTCCATCGGGAAGTCACCTGCATCATCGGCAACGGTGTGGTCATCGATCCCGCCGTGTTCCTCGAGGAGGTCGAAGCGCTAAAGAGCCAAGATGTGTCGGTCGATAGGCTTTTTGTGAGCGACCGGGCCCACCTTATAATGCCCTATCACCTCCAGCTCGATGCCCTGGAAGAGGAATCCCGCGGCAGTGGCGCGATAGGGACGACGAGGAGGGGGATCGGACCCGCCTATATGGACAAGGTGGGCCGGCTGGGGATCCGCACCGGTGACCTCCTGGAAAGGGATGCCTTTCTTGAGAGGCTTCGCCTTGTCCTGGAGCAGAAAAACCGCATCCTGACCAGGGTTTATCAGGCTCAACCGCTGGTGCTGGAGGAGATTTATGAAAAGTATTGCCACTATGGTGAGCTTCTTGCACCCTTTATCAGGGAAACCGACCTGATGGTCGCGGAGGCTCTGGAGAGGAAAGAGAAGGTCTTGCTGGAGGGGGCGCAGGGAACCCTGCTGGATGTTGACTTTGGCACCTACCCCTATGTTACCTCCACCACCACCATGACGGGGGGCGCTTGCTCCGGATTGGGGCTTAGCCCGCTGAAGCTCGATGGGATCGCTGGCGTATTTAAGGCCTACATCACCAGGGTGGGGAGCGGTCCCATGCCCACGGAGCTCCTGGACAAGACGGGGGAGCTGATTCGGGAGCACGCCCATGAGCGCGGCGCCACTACCGGACGCCCCCGCCGCTGTGGCTGGTTCGACGCGGTGGTCGGTAGCTTCAGTGCCCGCGTCAATGGCTTCTCCTCCTTTATCCTCACCCGCCTCGATATCCTCAGTATTCTGCCCTCCATCAAGATATGCACCGCATACAGGCTTGAGGGGAAGACCCTTAAAAGTCCCCCCTCCAGCGTGGCGATGCTGGCGAGGTGCGAGCCGCTCTATGAGGAGCTTCCTGGCTGGCAAATCGACATCAGTGATATCCGCCGCTTTGAGGATTTGCCAGGGGAGGCTCGCACCTATGTGGAGAGGCTGGAGGAGCTGCTTAATTGCCCGGCAAGCATAATCTCCGTGGGGGAGCGGCGGGAGCAGACCATAATGGTGAGCGAGCTCCTGTAGAAATGGTTGTATCTAAACTGGTCGATGTGCGCGCTTGTGTTTTATACTCACACTCCTTGGAGTTTAGCCATAAGCTGCACCTTCAATTTCGGCTAAGGAAGTGATCTATGTCAAAGAATTAAGTTATGAGCAGAACATTTTATTGAAGGAGGCAATCAATGCTAAATCGCAAGGTCAAGTTAGTTGTTATTGTGGTGGTGGTCATGCTACTGCCGATCTTCGTTGGCTGTGCCGTTGAAGAGCCGGAAGAGATACTCTTCGGCTGTGCATTGAGCCTGAGCGGCGATCTTGCGAAAACTGGCCAACTATATCAAGAGGGATATGAATTATGGAAGGAGCAAGTGAATTCACAGGGCGGTATATCGGTCGGGGGCGAGAGCTACCTCGTCGATATATTGTTTTACGATGATGAAAGCGACGCCCAGCAGACAGGCTCGCTGGTAGAGAAGCTCATTACGGAGGATGGGGTCGATTTCCTACTCGGCCCGTACGGGAGCAGCGCCACGCTCGAGGCGGCTGCGATGGCGGATGAACACGGTGTCCCCATGGTTCAGGGTGGGGGCGCTGCGGAGGATATCTTCACTTCGGGATTCGAGTTCGTCTTCGGGCTGATGAACCCGGCCAGCGATTATTTCGATAGTATTCTGGAGTGGGGTATGGGCATCGAGCCAGGGCCAAATACGGTGGCCATAGTCTCGGCGGACGATATATTCTCTTTAGATGCCGCTGAGGGCGCGGAGCAGTATGCTAGTGACCTGGGGTACGATGTCATTTCACTTACCACGTTCGAGCAGGAGGATGAGCTGCTCACTATCCTCGGTAACCTTAAAGATGACGAGCCGGATATGGTGCTCTTCTCCGCCCACTTCGAGGAGGCGTTGTCCTTCGTCGAGACTGCCAAGGACGTGGGGTTGAACCCCGACTTGTTTGGTATTACCATAGCTCCCTCAGACCCGGCTTTTGTTGAAGAGTTGGGTGCTGATGCTGACTATATCTTCAGCACATCACAGTGGATGCCTGAACTGCTTTACGAAGGCCCGGTCTTCGGAAGCGCTGAAGACTATACTCAGCTTTTTCAGCAGGAGTACGAGTCAGAGCCGGATTACCATGCAGCCGCTGCCAGTGCCTGCGGGGTGAGCTATCAGTTGGCCCTGGAGAAAGCGGGTTCACTTGATCGTGATGATGTCAGGGATGCGCTGGCATCACTGGATGATGAGACCTTCTACGGGCGGATAAAGTTTGGCGACGATGGCAGGATAACCGATAGTCCCATGGTGGCGTTCCAGATTCAAGATGGAAACATTGTAACCATCTTCCCAGAGAGCCTTGCCACAGGTTCAGCGTTATATCCTACTCCACCGTGGGGGAGTAGACCATAATGGTGAGCGAGCTCCTGTAGGGCAGTGGGCATTATCGCATTATTGGCTCGACCCTATAAATGTTAAGCATTTTCGCTAACCTCTTCAGGGGGGTGAGATGAAAGTAGAATACGTTCACACGAAATTGGGTGAGGACGTGATTGCCCTGGCGGGATACTATACCCCGCTTGAGGAGCACAGGCTTGAGCACGATGGAAAAGAGGTGCTGTGTGTAACCGGAGTTTCGGTGATCGAATCCAGTTGCTGCGGCACTGGTGGCTGTGCCTACGCCATTGTGCCTGGATACGTGGCAAGATGGAAATTCAGGGAAAATGAAACAGGCTTGCCTGTATCAGAGGTGGAGCCTGTCGCCGATAGGGCAGCGCGGCAGGAAATTACGGCAATTCTCAAGGAGAGGAAATTCGTCGGGAACATAGAATTTTGGTAGAATACCGGCGCATTTGAGGATTTGCCAAGGGAGGCGCGCACCTATGTGGAGGGGCTTGAGGAGCTACTTAATTGCCCCGCGAGCATCATCTACGTGGGGGAGCGGCGGGAGCAGACGATAACAGTGAGCGAACTCTTGTAGTTGACCCGCTGAGGCGTTAGCACAGTTATCCTTAATCTGGTGGCTGGTCTGTCTCCCTAAATTCAAGCGCCTTCATAAGGATCTCAGTGACTCTCAGATCGCCTAGAACCTTGCCTTCGTTATCCAGTACGGGAATAATGGCATCTCCGTAGGCGATCATTCGCTCTAAGGCAGTCTGAATAGTGTCGCTTGGCTTAACACCAAAGTAGCTCCAGTCGCCGCGTGCCAGGTCTTTCGCCTTTGTGGCAAATGCGAGATGAAGGATCTCCCCTGTAGATCCCTTTTCCACTCCCAACTTTCCGAAAAGTTGAAAATATAACCACTTTAAGAGGTCAGTACGCCTAATCGTCCCGGCGAATCTTTGATGCGAATCTAAAAGAAAAACCGCGCGAAGATCGGGCTCTTGGGCGAGTCTAATGACGACTTCTTGTAATGATGTACTTTCGGGCACAGATATCCAGGCCGGCTCGCTGAGATGGTAAACCTCTTCGACTAGAATTGGCTTCATCGGAACTATACCTTGTGGGGGCGGACTCTCAAACCTTCAGATCGATGCTGTAGTTCTTAAGCGTCGCCTCGATTACGGCCGCCGACTTCTCATCGGGCTCGGTGAGCGGGAGGCGAGGCTTGCCTACCCTAAAGCCCACATGGTTCAGGGCGTATTTGATGGGGATGGGGTTGGAGACGACGAAGAGGGTGTTTATCAGCGGGAGCAGGCGATGATGAATCGCCGCCGCCTCGCTCATCTTGCCGCTAACCAGCTTCTCGATCATTTCCCGCATCTGGTTGCCTACAAGATGTGAGACCACGCTAATCACCCCGTAGCCCCCCATGGCGATGATCGGGAAGGTATCGCCGTCGTTGCCGCTATAGACTATGAAATCCTTGCCTGTGCCATCGATGATTTTAGCGATCTGGTCCAGGTCGCCGCTGGCCTCCTTTATGCCCACGATGTTATCGATCTGGCTCAGCCTGATCACGGTATCGGGGGCCAGGTTGGTGACGGTGCGACTGGGCACATTATAGAGAATGCAGGGCAGGGTGGTTGCCTGGGCGATGGTCTTGAAATGGGCGAAGAGCCCCTCCTGCGTCGGCTTATTATAGTAGGGGACCACCAGCAGTATAGCGTCCACGCCGACCCGCTCCGCCTCTCTGGTCATCTCCACGCCCTCCCGGGTGCAGTTACTTCCTGTGCCGGCCATCACCGTCCCTCGTCCTGCCACCGCTTCCTTCACTGCCGCGAACAGTTTCAGCTGCTCCTCATCGGTGAGTGTGGGGCGTTCCCCTGTGGTGCCGGAAACCACCAGCCCGTCGCTCCCTGAATCCAGGAGCGCCAGGGAAAGTCGCTTCATCTGCTCATAGTCGACCCTGCCTTCTTTATCAAAGGGGGTTACCATAGCGGTGAGTAATCTACCAAGCTCAGTCATCATATCCAGCTCCTCTGAACCATGGTTTCCGCGATCTGAACGGCATTGAGGGCCGCTCCTTTTCTGAGGTTATCGGCGACCACCCACATGACCAGGCCGCAATCGTGTGAGCTATCCTTGCGGATGCGCCCTACGAAGACCTCGTCCGATCCCGCTACTGACCAGGCCTGGGGATAGAGGCTAATATTGGGGTCATCGAGCACCTTGACCCCGGGTGCCTCGGCGAGGATGCGCCGCGCCGTATCAGGGGACATCGGTTCGCTAAACTCGATATGAACCGCCTCACTGTGACCGATGAATACGGGGACTCGCGCGCAGGTGGCCGAAATTGCTATGTCCCCGGCATGCATTATCTTCCTGGTCTCCTCCACCATTTTCCACTCCTCCTTGGTATAGCCATTGTCCATGAAGAGGTCAATCTCTGGCAGTATGTTAAAGGCAATCTGGTGGGGGTAGATGTGGGGTACCACACTGCGACCCTCCATCACCTGTCTGGCTTGCTCGCTCAATTCCTCCAGGGCAGCGGCACCGGTGCCCGACACCGACTGGTAGCTATCCACGATTAATCGCCTGATGGGATTGGCCCTGTGCAGGGGGTAGAGGGCCACCACCAGTTGAATGGTGGAACAGTTTGGGTTGGCGATGATCCCTTTGTGCTCCTTTATATCATCGGCATTCACCTCGGGGACCACCAGAGGGACCTCGGGATCCATCCTGAAGGCAGCGCTATTATCGATGACCACCGTGCCGGCCTGCGCCGCGATCGGTGAGAAGTGTTGGCTGATTTCAGCGCCTGCGGAGAACAGTGCGATATCCATCCCATCAAAAGAATGTTGTGTGGTCTCCTTGACTTCCAACTCCCTATCGTCGACCGTGAGCCTACGGCCTGCAGAGCGGTCCGAGGCAAAGAGGTGAAGTGAGCTCATAGGGAAATTGCGTTGTCCCAGGACCTTGATAAACTCCTGCCCCACCAATCCCGTGGCGCCTACGATGGCAACATTGAATTCTTTCATTGTTAAATCCCCTACAATCCTAGAAGTGTCTCGAGGCCATAGACAAGACCTTTCTTTTTTACCACATGTTTTACTGCCATGACAACCCCGGGCATGAAGGACTCACGGCTGATAGAGTCATGGCTTATGGTCAGCGTCTGCCCCAGTGCCCCCAGGATCACCTCCTGATGGGCCAGAAACCCGGGAAGACGCACGCTATGCACACTGACCCCCTCAACCTGCCCGCCGCGGGTGCCGGCGAGGCTCTCCTTCTCCAGTGCGGGATAGCGAAAAGGCTTTCCCCGCGACGCCACCATCGCCTGTGCGGTGGCCAGGGCGGTGCCCGATGGGGCATCCGCCTTCCCTTCATGATGCTTTTCGATGACCTCGGCATAATCGAAATGTCTGGCTGCCAGTTTCGCCAAATGGATCATCAACACCGCCCCCAGGGAGAAGTTTGGGGCCACCACCGCGCCAACATCGCCCTGCCGACTTAACCTTTCGATCTCGTCAATATCTTCTGATGAGAGGCCGGTAGTCCCGATAACCAGGTTAACGCCGTGCTTGGCAGCGAGGCGCACTGCAGGCATGGTCGCCTCTCGGATGGTGAAATCCACCATTACATCGGGACTGGTTTGGGAAAGGATGGTCTCCAGGTCTGAAGAGCAAGGGATCTCCCCGGAGCCATCGGGAAGGAGCAGGAGCTCTCGGTCTGCCTTAAGATCCACGGCGCCCGCCGCCTCAAGCTCCGCATCGGAGCACAGAGCCCGCAAGACCTCACGCCCCATCCTCCCTGCCGCACCATGAACGATTACCTTTATCATCGTTGGATTAGACCTCGCTACGGCTCGTCGCTACCCCACTACCTAGAGGGGGGCCTCCCCCCTCTATCCGGGTAACGCCTCGGCGGCCCTCCCCTGGGTCTGCGCTCCAGATCACCACCCCGAGGCCGTTGGGGTTGGTTCTGGGGTCTCCCGGCAAAGCCTGACGACATAGTATCCTTCGCATTGGCCACCTTTGAGGGCCCCTGAAGTACGGCGCGGCGGGAAAGATTTATCCGCCCCATGCGGTCGATCTCGGTAACCATGACCATGATCTCATCGCCCACCTTGACCACATCCTCAACGCTGGGCACCCGGTAGTCGGCAAGCTCACTGATATGAACCATCCCCTCCTTGCCGGGGAGGATCTCCACGAAGGCGCCAATGCTGATCACCCGGGTCACCCTCCCGGTATAGACAGTACCAACCTCCACATCCCTGGTCAAATCCTCGATGATCTTGATCGCCTTTTGTGCTCCCTCCTCACTGGTTGAGCCGATGATTACGGTGCCATCGTTTTCAACGTCTATGGTCGCCTTGGTCTCCTCGACGATCGACCTGATCATCTTGCCCCCGGGGCCGATGACGGTGCCGATCTTATCGGGGTCGATGGTTATCTTGTACATCCTGGGGGCATATTTGCTGAGCTCCGGGCGACTGGAGCTGATGGTCTGGCTCATCTTATCGAGGATGAAGCGGCGGGCATCATGCGCCTCTTTAATCGCCTTCTCGATAACCTCATAGGGGATCCCTTTGAGCTTGATGTCCAATTGGAGGGCGGTGATCCCCTCGGCCGTCCCTGCTACCTTGAAATCCATGTTGCCGTAGGCATCCTCCAGCCCCTCGATATCGGTGAGCAGAACATATTTATCATTCTCAGCGATCACTCCCATGGCCACCCCGGCCACAGGGCTACTGATGGGAATGCCGGCATCCATCAGGGACAGGACGCTGGCGCAGACGCTGGCCATGGAGGTGGAGCCATTAGAGGCGAGGGCCTCGGAGACCAGGCGGATGGTATAGGGAAAATCCTCCTCATTGGGAAGCACGGGAGCAAGCGCCCTTTCCACCAGGGCGCCGTGTCCGATCTCCCGTCGCCCCGGCCCAACAATACGTTTCACCTCACCAACGGAATAAGGGGGGAAATTGTAATGATGCAGGAAGCGCTTGCTCTCCTCCGGACTGATGGTATCGATGAGCTGCTCCTTTCTCATCGAGCCCAGCGTGGTAGTGGTCAATACCTGGGTGCCACCGCGGTTGAATAGCGCTGAGCCATGGGTGCGGGGCAGAAAGCCAACCTCACAGGTGATGGGGCGAACCTCACTCAGCCCACGACCGCCGACACGAGCCCCCCGCTCCAGGATTTGTGACCTTACCTCCCTCCGTAACAGGGATTCGAGGGCGGAGGTGATCTCTTGAGGGGGGAACTTTTGTGCCAGCTCCTGGGAAAGCTCCTCTTTAATGGCGGTGATAGCCTCCTCACGCTCCCCCTTCGGCTTGTAGATCACCTCACTAAGCCTGGCTCCGATGATGGCGGAGACCGCTTCCTCAACCTCAGGGCTGATCTCGGTGGGTGTGAAGTCCATCTTGGGCTTGCCACCGGCCTCACTAAGTTGCTGTTGTAGCCTGACGATCCCCTGATTTGCCTGCTGCCCAAATTTGATGGCCTCCAGGATCAGCCTGTCAGGCACATCCTTTGCCCCGGCCTCCACCATGACCAGAGAATCGCTGGTGCTGGCGACCACAAGGTCCAGAGAACTATCGCCCAACTGGGTGAAGGTGGGGTTGAGCACCAGCTCCCCATCGAGGCAACCAACGCGCACCGCCCCTACCGGCCCCTCAAAAGGGATAGCGGAGAGCGAGAGCGCTGCCGAGGCGCCAACTATGGCCAGCACGTCCGGGTCGTTCTCTTGATCTGCAGAAAGGACGGTGATCACGACCTGGATATCATTGCGGAAGCTCTTAGGAAAGAGGGGACGGAGCGAGCGGTCGGTGAGCCGATCAGCGAGGATGGCAGCCTGGCTGGGGCGGCTTTCCCTTCTGATGAAGCTCCCCGGGATCTTGCCGGCGGCATAGTGCCTCTCCTCATAGTCCACGGTCAGCGGGAGAAAATCGGTCCCCTCCCGTGGCTCGCTGGAGACGCAGGCGGCAACCAATACCAAGGTATCGCCATACTGTACCGTGACCGCGCCGTCCGCCTGGCTGGCAAGCCTACCGGTCTCAATAACAATTGGGCGCTCCCCCACCAGATACTCAAGAATCTGTGGCATAGAATTAAACTCCTTACTTTCGGATACCGAGCCTTGCTATCACCGAGCGGTAACGCTGAGGGTCGATCCTGTTCAAATATGATAACTGCCGCTGCCGTTGTCCCACCATCATGAGAAGTCCGCGGAGGGAGTGATAATCGTGGCGGTGAACCCTCATGTGCTCGGTCAGGCCATTTATCCGCTCCGTAAGGAGGGCGACCTGAACCTCGGGGGAGCCGGTGTCCTCCTCGTGAAGTCGAAAATCCTCTATAATGGTCTGCTTTTTATCCTTCTCCATTTCAGAATGAGCATTATAACATAACCGCAGCACCATGTAAATCATCTATCCGAAACTGGGTCATAACCCCGGAGCGAAAGGGTGTTGCTAAAAATGGCAGGTCAAATAGCCACAATTGCCTTGAACCCTGCTGAGGGGTTGAATGATCTCGATTTGGGGGTTTGGCTGAGGATCTAACCTTTAAAATGGTGAGTCTAACTGGACGATACAAAGAACCTTCAGCCTTTCCACTTAGCGCATTGCTTGGGTCAACGTAATTGTAGCAGCTAACTGCCACCAGTGCAACCGCTTGCCATTATAGGAGTTTCCGAGTAAAATAAAATAGGTGTATAGAAATAGATTCGAGTTGGGGTGCCTCTCCTGAAAAGGGGAGGCATTTCTACGAGAGGAACTAGCGGGAAGCCTGAACGCAATATGACATTGGATTATATCTTCTACCCCCGCTCGATAGCGGTGGTTGGCGCCAGCACGAGCCGCTTTAGTGCGGTTACTCAGCTATTCCTAAATACCCTGCCCCACTTTGGATATAAAGGCGAAATCTACCCGATAAACCCCAGGATGGACGAAGTATCGGGTCTGAAGGCCTACCCCAACGTACGGGATGTCCCCGGAGCGGTGGATCACGTCATCTGCATGATCCCCGCGGAGGCCACTCGTCAGCTCCTCGAAGACTGCGTTGCCAAGGGGGTGAAGACTGTCCACCTCTATACCTCCGGCTTTGCCGAGACCGGCGAGGTGGATAGGGGGAGGCTCCAGGATGAGCTGGTCTCAATCGCCCGCAGCGGTGGCATCCGTATTATCGGCCCTAACTGCATGGGGATATACTGCCCCGGCTCTGGCATCTCTTATTGCGCTGACTTCCCCCAGGAGCGGGGGAATGTGGGCTTTATCTCCCAGAGCGGAAGCTACTCGATCCTGGTGGTGCGGGGAGCAGCAGCCCGGGGAGTGCGATTCAGCAAGGTGGTGAGCTACGGGAACGCCAGCGACATCGATGAAATCGAGCTTCTGGATTACATGTCACATGACCCCGAGACGGAGGTCATCGCTGCCTACATTGAGGGTACGAAGGACGGGCCGCGGCTGCGAAAGGTGCTTACGGAAGCGGCGGCAAAGAAGCCGGTGATCATCATCAAGAAGGGTGGCACCGCAGCCGGCAGCAGGGGGACGATATCCCACACCGGGGCGCTGGCCGGCGATGACGCGGTGTGGGAAGCGCTACTCAAGCAGACTGGAGCCATCCGGGTGGAGGACTTAGAGGAGATGATCGACCTGCTGGTAACCTTCCGTTTCTTTCAACTTCCGCACGGGAGAAGGGTGGCGGTGGTGGGTCTGGGGGGTGGTGCCAGCGTACGGGCCTCCGATGAGTGCGAGAGCGGGGGACTGAGCCTCCCACCCGCTCCTGAGGAGCTGGTGGCGGAGCTCAAGCGCTTCATTCCCGTGGCGGGCAGCATGCTGAGAAATCCAATTGATATGGGGAGCTATCGCCACGACTGGACACCTGTACTCCAGGCCCTTGATGGCTGGACAGAGCTGGATATGTTCCTCTGGCAGATTGCCCCTGAAATTGAGCCTTTTGAGGAAGGTATATATCGCCAGTTCATTAAAGACGAGAGAAGCCGCATATTGGAGATATTCCAGGGCCTGCAGAAGCCCACAGCGGTGGTGGTGCATGCGGTGGAATCCAGCATTGGCTTGGAGACTCTTGATATCATGCGGACAAGGTGCGCAGAGCGCAAGATGGCTTTCTACCCTTCCATATACAGGGCGGCGCGTGCCATAAGTAGATATGTGGAATATCATGAACGGCGCGGCAGTAAAAAATAACCATAGCTAGCTACCCCGGCCTGGCGGTCAGGGAATGCGCGCGCCCTGGTTCCTCTCGATTTTGGTTGACACTCCTTTTTAATAGCGGTATCCTCCAATCAAGCAATTGGGACCCGGGAGTATATCTATGAGAGAAGTCGTTAAATTAACTGGCTTTATTTTCCTCATCATCGGCACTCTCGGTCTTCTAATCAATGAGTTTGCCTTCGATTGGGGGAGAACTGCCACCGTAACATTCGCTGTTTTCAATATTGCGGGGCTTGTTACTTTGGCTATTACCCGAGGGGGTATGAAAAAAGACATATAAGACATGGATAACAACTGAACGGAACCCGCGTCCTAACAACCTGGACCGAGTGCGGTTGGGCGCTTAGAAGTTTCGGACAAGCTCGTGTACTGCTGTACAAGTCAAAGCATTCTCTCGTCCGGCTAGGTTCAACGTTCCCGAGCCGACAGAGTAGAGTGAGATAATCGAAGGTTTCGCCTTAAACGTCCGGATGAGGAATCTTACCAGGGGGTTGAAGTCAGCCAGCGGGTCTATCTTCTGAAATACCTTTTCGAGCCGCAGGTCCATCTCCAGGGACAAATCCTCATCCTGAAGCTTCACTAGATGTGTCTGGGGAAGTTCCATCTGTGCCACCGGATCGAACTTGATATCTGTTTTGGTTAGGCTCCATTTGTTAGTTTCCGATGTCAGGTAAAGCAGCTTGCCCGAGTCGTAAAGCAGCAGTGGCTTTATTTCAGCATTTTCAAATTTTTTAGTCGTGACAATATCCGCAAAGATAACGGTAAATTCCTCGTCGTAGACTCTTCCCCAATCCCAGTATGCGATGACGTCGAGGGGAGGGAAGTTCCACCAGTTATGGTCGCGGTACCCCAGCCCCTCGATGCTGAGGGTTTCCTCCTTTGTTCTGAAGGTGCCCCTGGCGCGGCCACGTGGCTGGGGGACAACCCAATACATACACTTTGTCTCATCGCCAAAGCAGGCGCGGCTTCTGATACCGCTTATTTCAGAATCAAGCTCCAGGTCGAGGGCTTTCTCTCCGTTCTCGATGTGCAGCTCGCAATGTGAAAGATCTCCCCTAAAGAAGTTTTTACCGATTTCAACCGCACAAACTTCGGTTGAAGATGTGAAGGAGGAGTAGGGTAACTTCTCATCTATCAGCAGCTCTGTTCCGTCGGGCCTAACACAGCTGGCCCTGACACCAGTCCTTACCTTTCGCGGCCGGGAAACGTCGCCGGAAATATAGAACTGGCCTCTGACAAGGCTTCCGTCCATATTCATTACATCGAAGTACCACCACTCGATATAATTTGGGTCTTTTAACGGATGCCAGGCGTCGTCGGATTGACTAAGCATCATTGACTCGGTGATCTCCCTAACGGTCTGTTCTTCACAAATTACCTTCATCACTCCCCTCCATAACGTCAGCGCAGCTCGGTAATGGACACTTTAGGTATCTGAGCTGCCTTTGTCAAGCACTCTCAACCATGGGGCAGCGATTGCACGAAATTGCTTGTTGGGCTATGTCGGAGTTCCTATGCACAACGGTGTGGGCCATCCTGGACTCGAACTTGGCTTTACACTATATCTGTCAAAATGCGGGCTATTGAACCACGTGTGCGCGGGGATGAGGGCTAGCCTAATCCTCGGCCAGGAACATGGCCCCCGAGACCAAGAAGTAGATACCCAGGCCGATAAGGGCTACACCACAGGCCAGCAGTAACCCACGGTATACCCTCAGACTCATCAGCCGCTTCCCCCGTGCGATGACCAGGGACACCATGCTATACCATCCCAAATCAGACAGGATATGGCCTAGGTAGAAGACCACTACCCCTATTGTCCCTGCTGCCAGGGACCACAATACCCAGGTGGTCCCCACTGTGGCCCACCATATGAGCCAGTAGGGGTTGGCTACGCTCAACACCGCACCGGTTGCTATCAGCCACCGCCCCGGCCTTGCCGACTGAGGGCTGACCTCCAGTGGAGTTACGACCCGGCGAGCCTGGCGCAGGAGGGCATACGCCATGCCCAGCAGGAAGAGGCCGCCTACCACCCCAATGATCCCAGCCACCAGGCTCTGCCCCAGAACCTCGCTCAGCCCCCAGACCAGGGCTAATACCAGCAGCAGTTCGACTATTCCGTGGCCCAGAACAAGGAGCGGGCCGGCACGAAACCCCCGCCTCGCCGCCTCGCTGATGTTGACGGCAAGGAGAGGCCCGGGCATCATGGCGCCGGAAAGGCCGACGACAAATGAGGTGCCGAAGATGAGGAAGAGGCTGGCTGCCACGATTTCAGTTTGGCATATGGCAGGGACGAAGTCAATTGGCCAGCGAGATGCCTATGGTGAGACCAGAGAGCCTTCGGTCAATCTTTAAACACGCGCTTTGGGGAAAATGATCCCTGTTACGCCTCAATTTTAGTCCAGTAAACCGCGCCTTCGTCGAGCCGGAGAATCTTTAGGCGTTATAACCTAAGAAATTTAGGGCGACGTTATCGTTGCAAGTGTTGTAATTGGCATGCCAGCGTGGTGTTTCACCAGGAGGAGACCTTAATACCCGGGTGGTCAACAGTGAGCGGGGATTTGCCATCTAGCTTATAGCTGAGTATGAAACCTTCAATAAGTTGGCGAAGACTGTGGCTAGTTTTTGTATCTGTGCAGCTTTGAGGATTTTGGCGAGGACTATGGTTAGTACGTGGTCTTTTAGCTTTATTGGTGGGCCATCCTGGGCTCGAACCAGGGACCTCAGTCTTATCAGGGCGCACTAATTCTGTTTGGTGGGCCATCCTGGGCTCGAACCAGGGACCTCAGTCTTATCAGGACTGCGCTCTAACCTGCTGAGCTAATGGCCCGCTTCTCGATCAATTCCTCAATAAACTCATGGCTCTTTTGCGATTTTAAATAATATTCCCGCATTCCCGCATTCCCGCCTCATACGCCCTAAGATACGCCTCACTATAAACTAACCGGAATGGCCTCTTGTACCTGGTTGCCTTCACCTTCCCAATATTGTGCTGCTGAAGCCTCCTCTCCAAATCTTGGGAAAAACCAGTGTAGAAGCTCACATCCTTCTCGCTCTCCAAGACATACACAAAATACATAACCAAAACACAGACCTCCCCGACTTGTCGGTCCGCCCTGCGGACTCTCGGCAAGCCGGAGGGCGCTCTAACCTGCTGAGATAATGGCCCGCTTCTCTCGAATTATTCGAAATACTCGCGCGCTGGCAATCAGACGCTTCGTCTCTATCCGTACTTGAAGCCGGGGTTATTTTATCAAGGGGCTCAATCTAAATCAAGCCCCCATCTGATGCAGCATCGGAGAATAAAAAAACCTTAACCCCTGGATAGTGGAAGGAAGACTTTACTAGTTTAAACTAACCCCGATAAATCGGGGACCGACCTAGGAGATAGGAACCTTAAAGGCTCCATTCTCTCCCTAGAAAGGAGGTGATCCAGCCACAGCTTCCGCTACAGCTACCTTGTTACGACTTCGTCCCAGTCACTAGCCCCACCCTAGGCGACTACCTCCCCGAAGGGTTAGCCCATCGACTTCAGGTGTTGCCAGCTTCCATGACGTGACGGGCGGTGTGTACAAGGCCCGAGAACGTATTCACCGCAGCATGCTGATCTGCGGTTACTAGCAGCTCCAACTTCATGCAGGCGGGTTTCAGCCTGCAATCCGAACTGAGGATGGCTTTTTGGGATTTGCTCCGGATCGCTCCTTAGCTTCCCTCTGTACCACCCATTGTAGCGTGTGTGTAGCCCAAGGCATAAGAGCCGTGCTGACTTGACGTCATCCCCACCTTCCTCCCCGTTTTGCAGGGCAGTCTCGCCAGAACATTTAACTGGCAACGAGGGTTGCGCTCGTTGCGGGACTTAACCCAACACCTCACGGCACGAGCTGACGACAGCCATGCAGCATCTGTGCACCGGTCCCGAAGGACCTCCCAATTTCTTGGGCCTTCCGGTGCATGTCAAGCCTTGGTAAGGTTCTTCGCTTTGCATCGAATTGAACCACACGCTCCGCTGCTTGTGCGGGCCCCCGTCAATTCCTTTGAGTTTTAGCCTTGCGGCCGTACTCCCCAGGCGGGACACTTATGGCGTAAGCTTCGGCACGGAGGGGGTCGATACCCCCCATACCTAGTGTCCATCGTTTGCGGCGTGGACTACCAGGGTATCTAATCCTGTTTGCTCCCCACGCTTTCGCGCCTCAGCGTCAGGAACAGCCCAGGGGGCCGCCTTCGCCACTGGTGTTCCTCCCGATATCTACGCATATCACCACTACACCGGGAATTCCACCCCCCTCTACTGCCCTCAAGCCCTCCAGTTTCTCTGGCACCCTCCCAGTTGAGCCGGGAGATTTCACCAAAGACTTGAAGAGCCGCCTACACGCCCTTTACGCCCAATAATTCCGGATAACGCTCGCCTCCTACGTCTTACCGCGGCTGCTGGCACGTAGTTAGCCGAGACTTATTCCTCGGGTACCGTCATCATCTTCCCCGAGAAAAGGGGTTTACGATCCGAAAACCTTCATCCCCCACGCGGCGTTGCTGCGTCAGGCTTTCACCCATTGCGCAATATCCCCTGCTGCTGCCTCCCGTAGGAGTCTGGGCCGTATCTCAGTCCCAATGTGGCTGATCATCCTCTCAGACCAGCTACCGATCTCAGCCTTGGTGAGCCTTTACCCCACCAACTAGCTAATCGGACGCAAGCCCGTCCTCAAGCGCCTCAGCTTTCCTCCCCGATATAATCGGGGAGCGTATGCGGTATTAGCCCCGATTTCCCGGGGTTATCCCCCACTTGAGGGTTGGTTCTTACGTGTTACTCACCCGTTCGCCACTGCCCGATAAATCGGGCCGTTCGGCTTGCATGCATTAGGCACGCCGCCAGCGTTTATCCTGAGCCAGGATCAAACTCTCCGTTAAAGAACCTTCCTTCCACTATCCAGTTGTTAAGGTGCTATACTGCAGCGTAATCTTAGCATATGCCATAAACATTGTCAAGAGGACGAATCTCATAGTTCTGTTTAATCGGAGTTGATGTCTGTAATACCTTGTAGCTTACCGCTATCCTGGTAGAGTTTTATTGCAGCCAGATATACAATACAAGCACCAGCACACAGAGTTACTGATAGGACCAGTTGCCTTTATACTGCTCGTTATATGGGTGCTGGTTGATTAGGTTGCAGGTCTTCCCCTTTTTAGCGACATTTCATAAAAAGGGTTAAAAACTTTATGCTTGTCACACTTCTTACAAATACCGAGAGCCTGACCATCCTTAGCTTCTTCAATAATCCAATGATGTATACAGGGTATCGGAGGGGAAGAGTCCCAAGTATCGGAAATCAGCCTACTGTCATCCAAAACAGTCAACCAGCCTTTCCTACATTACATTATACCATATTTGAAACCAACTCCCATAGCTGAACTTTTCAAACTTTCAAACAATCCGCTACCAACTAAAACCGAACAGAGCCAATTTCATCCTCGGCGGTGCCGTTGGCAATCGGCATGTCGGATTGCGCTCAATAAAGGCGTTATATATAATGACTTAAGTTTAACCGCCCCTGGAGGCAGTTGTGTGGACGTGCTATACCCTTCTTGACACCGAGCTTGGCCAAATAGGGCTGGTGGGCTCCAGTTTGGGGCTGCGGCGCATCGTGCTGCCCCAGCCATCCCCGGGGGCGGTGCTTCAGCGGATTATGGAGGGCTTCCCTGGGGCGATTGCCGATCCCGCCCCCTTTGGCGCACTGCCACAGCGGCTCAGGCGCTATCTTAAGGGGGAGCATGTCTCCTTTGGTGATAAGCTAGATTTGACCGGCGCCTCTCCCTTTAGACATGCCGTATGGGAGGCGACCCGCGCTATCCCCTATGGCGAAACTCAAAGCTACGGCTGGATCGCCCAGCAGATCGGAAAGCCGAAGGCGCAGCGGGCTGTGGGGCAGGCGCTGGCGAAAAATCCCCTCCCCATTGTGGTGCCCTGCCATCGGGTGATAGGTAAAGATGGCAGCCTCACCGGCTTCGAAGGCGGCCTGGAGATGAAAAAATGCCTCCTGGAGATAGAGGCCTCGTCACGTTAGGCTATTGTACCACCAGTGCTTCCTCGCCAACTAGGGCGGCGAGTCGCTGGTGGAGCTCAGGGCAGTAGCCGGTGGTCATCTCGGGGAGCCTGAGGTTAATAACCTCGTCCCCGCGCGTCACGCTGAGGCACACCTCATCCCCTCCGGGGTAATCCCTGATGGCAGCGAAGATGCGTTGAATTAGCCCCACATCGCTCTCCTCATCCTCGGTCTGGGCGAGATTAATCAGGAGCCGGCGCCTCGCTGGTGGGGCGGGCGCCACATCTTCAGGCTGATATTGGCGCACCAGCTCGCAGCTCAGCTGCACCCGGTCCCCCCTGAGGCGCACCTTGCCTTCCACCAGGAGGATGTTGCCCTCGCTCCAGAGCTCCCTGGTGCGCTCGTAGACCTCGGGCCAGGCGGTAACCTCGACACTGCCTTTGAGGTCCTCGAGGATGGCGCTGGCAAAGGGGCGTCCCTCCCTGGTGTATAGCTGCCTAACCGCGGAAACCATGCCGGCGGTCACCACATCCTGCCCCACCATCTCCTCATCGATCTCACCGCATAGGGCAGTGGTAAGCGGGGCGAGCTTGGGGGCGGCACGACTGAAGGGGTGCTCCGAGAGGTAGACCCCCAGAAGCTCCCGCTCCCAGGACAGTTTCTCTTTAAGGGCGGCATCGCCCTCCTCCAGCTCCAGGTCGGGCAGGGGGACAGGCACGCTCTCCCCCCACAGGTCGAACATGGTGGCCTGCCCCGTTTCCTTGAGCCGTTTTTCCCGCTGGGCCAGGGACAGGATGCGGTCGATGCTGGCGAGAAGGGAGCCGCGATTCCCCAGGGCGTCCAGCGCCCCCACCTTGATCAGGCTTTCCAGGGCGCGTTTATTGATTGCCCTGAGGTCAGCTCTGCGGCTGAAGTCGGCGATGGACCCGAACTCGCCCTCGGCGCGGGCGGCGATAAGCGGCTCAACTGCCCCGAAACCAACATTCTTGATCGCCGCCAGCCCGAAGCGAATCCCTTTTTCGCTCTCTCCCCACCGCTTCCCCCTCTCCTCCCCGTCCTGGCGCTCAATGACGAAGGTGGCCTCGCTTTTGTTGACGTCCGGTGGCAGAATGGGGATGCCGAGGCGGTTACACTCGTTGACGGCGGAGTGTATCTTCTCCGGCTGCCCGATTTCTACGGTGAGCAACGCACTCATGAACTCAGCCGGGTAGTTCGCCTTAAAGTAGGCGGTCTGATAGGCGATCATGGCATAGCTTACGCTGTGAGCCTTGTTGAAGGCATAGCCGGCGAAGGGCTCGATGAGGTCGAAGACCTCTTGCGCCAGCTCCGCGGAAAATCCCCTCTCCGTGGCCCCGGTGATGAAGTTTTTTCGCTCTTTTTTCATCACCTCGGAGATCTTCTTGCCCATAGCCTTGCGGAATATATCGGCCTCTCCCAGGCTGTATCCGGCGAAGGCCTGGACGATGAGGAGCACCTGGTCCTGGTAAACGATCACCCCGTAGGTCTCCTCCAATATCTGGGAGAGGGTGGGGTGGGGGAATCGGATCGGCACCAGGCCATGCTTTGCCTTGATGAAAATGGGGATATGCTGCATAGGCCCGGGGCGGTAGAGGGCGATCATGGCGGCGATATCGCTGAAGGAGGAGGGCTTGAGGTCTTTAACGAAGCGGCGCATCCCTGCGCCTTCAAGCTGGAACACCCCAGTGGTCTCCCCTGCGGAGAGGAGCTCGAAGGTTTTAGGGTCATCGAGGGGGAGCTCGTTGAGGTCGATAGCCACCCCATTGGTCTGGGCGATGAGCTCTATCGTTTTCTCGAGGACGGTGAGGTTCGCCAGCCCCAGGATGTCCAGCTTAAGCAAGCCTATCTGGGCGATGGCTTCCATAGGGAACTGGGTCATGGCGATCGCCCCTTCACCTGCCCTGGTCGGTCGCTGAAGGGGCACGTAACGGGTGAGCGGCTCCTTGGAGATGACCACCCCGGCAGCGTGGGTGGAGGCATGGCGACAAACGCCCTCGAGACGACGGGCGTCATCCACCAACTGGCACACCCCCTCATCCTGGCGATAGAGCTCACCGAGCTCCGGGTTACTCTCCATGGCCTGCTCCAGGGTTATATTCGGGATGGGGGGAACCAATCTCGCCACCCGATCGACACTCCCGTAAGACATTCCCAGGGCGCGGCCCACATCCCGGATCGCCGCCCTGGCGCCGAAGGTGCCAAAGGTGATGATCTGGGCCACACACTCAGCCCCGTATTTTTGGGCGGCATAGGAGATCACCTCATCGCGCCGCTCATCCTGGAAGTCAAGGTCGATGTCTGGCAGTTCCTTGCGCTCCACATTGAGGAAGCGCTCGAAGACCAGTTTATTTTCCAGAGGATCGATGTCGGTAATCCCGAGGGAGTAGAGAACCAGGCTGGCGGCGGCGCTGCCCCGCACCCCGGAGAGGATTCTTCGTTCCTTAGCAAAGGATATGAGGTCCCAAACCACGAGGAAATAGTTGGCGAAATTGGTTTTTCGTATTACATCCAGCTCATACTCCATGCGCGCCACGATCTCAGCGGCAGGCTGGTCAAAGCGACGCCTGAGCCCCTCTCGACAAAGCTCCCCGAGGTATTCGTCGGCGGTCTTGCCCTGGGGCGTCACCACCTCAGGGAGGAGAGACCGCCCGAATTCCAGCTCAAGATGGCACTGCTCCGCGATGTGCTGGCTGTTCTCCAGGGCCTGGGGAAGGTCTGAGAAGAGCTCCGCCATCTCCGCCTCGCTCATTAGATAGAAGGAATCCCCCATCCTCGTCCGCTTCTCATCGTAGATGGTAGTATTTCGCTGAATGCAAAGGAGCAGCTCGTGGGAGGGGTGGTCCTCCTTCAAGGTAAAATGGACGTCGTTGGTGGCCACCAGGGGGATGTCCAGCTCACCGCCGAGGGCGATGAGCTGGGGGTTTACTCGCTCCAGCTCCGCTATGGGGTGGCGCTGCAGTTCGAGGTAGAAATCGCCGAAGACCTCCTTATACCAAAGGGCCGCCTCCCTGGCTTCCTCGGCGTGCCCCTTCAGGATGAGGCGCGGGATCTCGCCATGGAGACACCCTGAGAGTGCCACCAGTCCCTCATGGTGCTCCGCAAGAAGCTCCCGATCCACCCTGGGCCTATAGTAGAAGCCCTCGAGATGGGACTTGGTGCTGAGTTGAAGCAGATTTTGATAGCCCTCCTCGTTCCTGGCCAGCAGGGTGAGGTGATAGGGATTTTTGTCGGCGGGATCCCTGGAGCGGTACCCAAAGCGTGTAAAATAGAACTCGCATCCCAGGATGGGATTTACCCCAGCCTCTCTGGCAGCCTGGTAAAATTCCATCGCCCCATACATGACACCGTGATCGGTGATCGCCAGGCTATCCATCCCCAGCTCTTTTGCCCGGGAGATGAGCTGAGGAATGCGGCACAGGCCATCGAGGAGGCTATATTGGGTATGAACGTGAAGGTGGGTAAACATGAGTTGTAATATTATAGCATAGGTTACTCCAGAAAATGGCTCATGTACTCGTCCAGTACATTGGTGACGCGTCACCGTTCGCCGACTTTTACCCGTCATTGCGAGGAGCCTTAGAGACGAAGCAATCCCGGGGGTGGTGGCGGAACGTTGAGATTGCCGCGCCCCGAGGCCGAGGCCGCCAGGTCGGCCGACACTTCGGCCCACCCCCAGACCCCAGCCCCCTATATGATCGGGGGACACCCCTTTATAACTGTTTCCCGATGCAACCATTGGGTAGCCTGGAGCATCGGCTCCAGGCTGGGTTGGAGCGGACGCCCGAACCTACCAATAATCCCATTTATGGTATGGCAGGCGTCTGGACATCCATCGGAGTTGATCGAGGCTGTTACTAAGAACCTGCCGGCTCATGATATAATGGCTCGGTGAATTATCAGGAAGCGCTCAGCTATATCCTGAGCTTTACCGACTACGAGAAATTGCCCGCCTTCCTCTATACAGCGGCCAACTTCGACTTGAGGCGTATGGCGGAGCTCCTTCAGAGAGTGGGCAACCCTCATCTCACCTCGCCGGCGATTCACCTGGCGGGTACCAAAGGGAAAGGGAGCACCGCGGCGATGATCGCCTCCGCCCTCTCCGCCGCTGGCTATCGGACGGGGCTTTATACTTCTCCCCATCTACATACCTTTCGGGAGCGGTTCACCATCGATGGCGAGATGATTGCCGAGGAGGAGTTTTCCGCCCTGACAGAGAGGTTGCAGCCTGAGATCGATGAGGTGAATCGGCGCCACAATTATGGCGAGCTCACCACCTTTGAGATATTGACCGCCCTGGCCTTCGCCTTCTTTAGGGAGCAGCGGGTCGACTTCCAGGTTCTGGAGGTGGGATTGGGGGGGCGGCTGGATGCTACCAATGTGGTAACGCCCCGGCTCTCGGTGATCACCTCGATAAGCCTGGACCATGCCGCGGTGCTGGGCGATTCTCTGGCTAAGATAGCGAGGGAGAAGGCAGGCATCATCAAGCCTGGGGCTCTCGTGGTAAGCGCGCCGCAGCCCAGCGAGGCTGAAGTGGTGATAGAAGAGGTCTGTCGCCACAACGGGGCAGGACTTATTGCGGTGGGCCGGGGTGTCACCTGGAAGAAATTGACCTCGGACTTAGCAGGGCAATCTTTTGAGGTAAAGGGGAAGGCAGGGAGTTATCAGCTCACCATTCCCCTCCTTGGCGGGCACCAATTGGAGAACGCCGCCACCGCTGTCGCCGCCCTGGAGGCTCTCGGTATCGGGCATGATGACATCGCCCGGGGACTGGCTCAGGTTCGCTGGCCGGGGCGGCTGGAGGTCCTGAGACGCGAGCCCCTTTTCCTGGTCGATGGCGCCCATAACGCCGACTCGGCAAGGAGGCTGAGGGAGGCCATCGGGGAGTATTTGAGTTTCGATAGGTTAATCCTTATAGCAGGAGCGTCATCCGATAAGGACATAGCGGGGATCGTGGGGGAGCTGGCCCCGCTTTCCAGCCTGATCATTGTTACCCGTTCCCGCCACCCCCGGGCTCTGGCGCCTGCCTTGCTTCTAGATGAGCTCGAAAGGCAAGGGGCGAAAGGAGAGATGGCGGAAAGCGTGTCATCGGCAGTGGAGCGCGCTCTTGCGATAGCAAAGCCAGGGGACCTCATCTGCGCTACCGGTTCGCTCTTCGTCGCCGCAGAGGCCAGGGAATATATAAAGGGCATCCCCTACGATATTTTCTAACTTCTCCGAGTTACTATAGGAGATTGCTGAAAAAGAGGTGCAGGATACTTCCTGCTGGGGGTCTGGGGGTATCCCCCAGCTTCAAAAGTCCCCCAAGATTGGGGGACTTGGGGGTTGATTGAGACTATTTCAGCAGTATCTATATATTAATATAAGCTAATATTAGACAATATAGACATATATATGAGCAATTAAGAGTAAAAGGGAGAAATGACGGTGATTGCGTAATATGAGCGATTCTCTTCTCGATTTGCTTACGTTGAACAGAGTTCTTGGCGCTTGACATTTTCGGGAGAGCTTTTTAAGGCGGATATTGTCATCGATAGACTGATGGTGCGGCGAAGAGGCAAACCCCGGGAAATCGGGGGGCGCAAAGCCACGGGTCTAAGGCTTTTATGCAATTGTGACGGCTGGGTCAGCATTAGTTATTTGGAAAGGTAGGTGTACCATGGCGGAGCAGATTGGGTATCGATTAGTGGGCACGATCAAGGCGGTCAAAGGTGCCTGTTATCTCGGTCACAAGGTGGGGGAGAAGTTTGAGCTTAACGGTCATCAAAGCGGGGGCCTTTGCGGCTTCTTATACCACGACATCTTCCCTTACATCATCATGCTCCAGTTCGGCGGCGGATTCCCTCCAGAGTGGGGGGACCCAGACGTGATCGAGCTGGACTGCTTGGACAAGCATAATCTAGTCACTATAGAGCTGAGAAGGATAAAGTAGGCTTAGGTCCTTTTTAGCTTTGCCCCACCGTTGAAAGGGCTTCCTCGGGCAGCATTTTATCGAGGACCTTTTGCAGTGCCATGGTATGGCTACAAAGCCCCCAATGGGAGAAGAAGTCACAGGTGCATTGCCACTGCCCCTCTTTATAGCTAAGGGTATGGGTGTTATGCTTACCCTGGAAACTCACTGTGAAGTCGGAAAAGGTGATGCGCTCCGGCTCCTGTGCATACTGCTTCGCCTTTTCGATCTTGCCGATGAGACTTGATTGCATAATCCCCTCCTTTAAAGCTGAAAAGCACCCCGACACATCGGGGTGCTTTAATGTCAGCTTGGCTGCAAAATTAGTCCAAGCATCGCAATAATATTGTACTCCTTACCCCGGCAAAGTCAATACCCTCAAGAAGGTGGTTATTGATAATGACTTTGTTTCATATCAAGGTGTTGCCAGTATAACAGACATGTTATATAATACTCATAGAATGAATGGGTAGGTAGCAAAATGGCAAATAAAAAAGCTACGGATTTTGAAGAATTTGAAGCAGAATTACTTAAGAGGCCAGGAGTCCGCGGGGAATATGAGGCTTTAAAGCCCAAGTATGACATGATACGGGGTTTAATAGAACGCAGAAATCAATTACATATTAGTCAAACGCAACTTGCTAGAATGGTTGGAACTAAACAACCTGCCATATCTAGATTAGAAAAGGGCGATAATAACACTACGCTTAAAACATTTTTCAAAGTAGCAGATGCTCTCGGCTTGGATATTTCCCTAAAAGAAAGGGTGGAATCCAAGAAAGAGGTTCACACTTAAGGCTTCGTAAGCATTTAAGCTTCGCTAAGCCACCGTCCTCACTAATCCACCATTACCGTAGATAACACCTGTGCTTGATATTAAGTCCCCGTGGATGGCTAAAGTGGTTAATGCTTGTAAAAATTACGGGTGTTTTAGCCCCTCTATGTAGGTAAGTACCTTATTGCCACAATTCCCACAAAGGAAAACAGGGGGATCTCCATCTTGACTCTCTCTGTATCGCAACGAGACAAAAGAGGGTATCGCCCATTTATATTAATGAGTTTAGAGCCCAAACTTGCTTGACAACCAAGATTATGGAGTGTATAACCATAGTGAAAACAGCTATAGAATGCACGGTTATGATAGTGGCAAACACCTAATAATTGCGTGGTGTAAAGCTATAGGCTTCTGAGAGAAATTGCTTGCTAATACGGTCGCGCTACCGAAGCCATGCAGTTAGTTATTGTGAAATGAGTATTTCTCATAGAAGCAATTTTTTTATTAGTTCAATGGATTATGAAATCACCTGAAATGGTGCGTTGTCAATATAATAATACAAATATCACGACGAAGGACAAATGGCGAATTTATGCTAAAAATAGAATCGGATATTAACTTCGCCCAAATTGTTCCTGAAAAGCCGGTAGAAAAGTTTCTTAAGATGTTTATACTAACATCAAGACCGGTAGAGGAACTCATTCTCATTTCACCCTGGATAGGCTTGCTTCGTGGCGGTGTAAGTGTGTCTATGAAACGAATAATAGAAAAGATTAACAAGGAACACATTAGGACTTACGTTATCACTACTGAACCCAGGCCCAATAACCCATCACACATTCAAGCTGTATCAAGTTTAAAGCAATCCGATTTTACAGAAATAAGGTATAATGAATCACTTCACGCAAAGGTTTATATATGCCGGTATCGTGACGGAGGGTTTGCTCTATTGGGCTCAGGAAATTTAACTGAGACGTCGATTCGGGACAAAATCGAGATAGGTATGTTAATATACCGCACTGGGAAGGGTATACTGTTATTCCAAGAATTATCCCGGTGGGGCCTTGAGCGCTTGCGATATGTTAGTGGAAGCCATTTAATAAAACGTATGACTCCAAGGAGGTAGTGAAATGGACTTCAAGGATTGGTTCTGTTTGAAAGGTAGAGATAGCTTTACAATCGATGCCCAGATAAACACGGACGATGCTCAATTCTATTTCGGCAGAGAGGAGAAGCGGAAGGAATTGAAGAAGCAAGTCAGCAAAGGCTTTATCGATCCTGGTGTGCCAAAGATTTTCATTTACGGCAGTTATGGTTGTGGAAAGACACAAACACTTTACCATATGGAATACGATTTAAAGAACGAGCCACCAAGGTCATTAAAGTTGAAACCTTACATCGTACACCTAGTAGTGGAAATGGGCAGTAAATCCAATCATTTGGATTGGCATCTTCAAATCATGGAAGCTCTTGGGAAAGAGACAGTCGTTAGATGGATAGATAGCTTATTCAGCCAAGCGCCTAATATTGATCAAGCCCTGGAGCAGCTTTTTGGCGATTATAACTTTACCAACGCCGCAAAGAATCTTCGTGGGGGCGGGGAGATGCCATTGCTAGCTTGGCGTTGGCTCGCAGGTCATCGCCTATCTTCAGCTGAACTGCAGCGCCTCCAACTAACAAGAAATGCAGGAGATACAGGAGCACGTGACCTTGTAAACGTGTTACTAGGGTTGGGGCGTCTAGCCGAAACTAACGGTGAAAAGCTAATCTTTTTTATGGACGAATTAGAGCAATTCATAAATATTAGCAATCCAGATGCCATGGAAAATGTCCACAATTATCTAAGGCAACTGGCTGAACCAAAAAATTCAACCGTTGGATTCCTTATGTCTACATGGGGTGTGACTGCGGATGAAGTGCCCCCGATATTAAGAAGGGCGGATATTATTAGTAGGATTGGAGCTATCAATTACATTGAAATACCGCCCCTTCCAACAGTGGATGATGTCCGCACATTTCTCACGGAGCTACTCCGCAAATTCATCGACCAGAAGGCAGCGGAGAAGAGGATACAGAAAGAAGGGTTAGGGGTTTCATTAAATACATACCCACTAGATGCTGAGGCGTTTGACCTTTTATGTGAGTATGCTACTCAGGATCCCACTAAGACAGTACCCAGGAATATCTTGAGATGTCTCAACGAATGTGCTATCTCAGCGTGGGACGAAGAAAAAATGGTGATAGACACAGCGATAGTTAATGATACCGCTCCTCTGGTGTTCATGGAATGAAACGTTTCACAGTACGACCAAGGATCACTACCGGCGGGGAGTTGCGGATTGGTGGAAAGGGGCATGCTAATGATGAGGTGCTGATTGGTCGACTAGCAGAAGCTGGCCCTGTAACTCCAGTCACCCATGATCTCTCAATGGAGCATGTAGTAGCAATAGTAGGCAAGCGCGGGTCCGGCAAATCCTATACCCTAGGCACTCTCTTAGAGGGACTGTGTACCACACCCGGTGACTCTCCTATCGGGAAGATATCCGGTAAACGAGCAGCAATATTGTTCGACACACTGGGTATATTCCAGTGGATGGATGTATCCCTGTCATCTGATTCTAGCCAAAAAATTGTGCGCGAACAACATTTAGTACGGGGTGGCTGGACGCTGGATGATACACCATTAAACGTGACAATTTGGATTCCTAAGGGTGACAATGCTTCCAAGACCAAGGGTAGACATCCTGAATTCACGATAAGTTTCTTCTCTTTTACTGCCTCAGACTGGGGATACTTACTTGGCCTGGACATCCTACAGGACCGCATGGGGCAGCTTCTTAACGATGCCTATATAAAAGTGACCCTAGAGGGCTGGAGTGATCATACCACACATTATAAATGTAAGAGTGATTACGCCATTGATGATCTTTTAAACTGCATCCGCAAGGATTCCGAACTCAATGCAAGTTACCAGACTGAAACTAGACGGGCCGTTATACAGCAGCTAACAACGTATGCTAGGAACCCACTTTTTAGCAACAAAGGAACAGATTTACATGACCTGCTACGGCCAGGCGTTCTTAGTGTAATCGTCATGAACAGGATGTCAGATGAGCTTCGCTTCATGCTTATTACCGCACTTATCAGAAAGATAATGAGTGCCAGGATCGAAGCATCGGAGGTAGAGAAAGAAATGGCGATTCGAGGTGACGTCTCGGACCAGGATGGCCCGCATAAGGGGAATATTGTTACAGATAGCATTCCTCCATGCTGGATAGCCGTCGATGAGGCTCAAAACTTTCTGCCTTCAGAAAGGCGCACAGCTGCAGCGGACGTACTTGTCAGGCTCGTTCGGGAAGGCCGTAACTATGGGCTCTCATTTGTAATAACAACACAGCAGCCTACAGCCATAGATACGAGGATAATGGCACAGGTCGATACATTGTTAGCGCATAAACTGACCGTTCAAACTGACATAGACTATGTGCGCCGAAATCTAAAGAGTAATCTACCTGATGAAGTCAAGTATGCAAACTCAGTCTTGGGATTGGAAGGCCTCCTACGTTCATTAGACGTTGGACAAACGCTGGTCTCAAATACGGAGGCTGATCGTGCGTTCATTATTGATGTTAGACCACGAATGAGCGTTCACGGGGGCTTCTAGGTGACCATAGATAGTATTCATATAATTCAGAATCCCCAGCGCCGCATGCAACGGTTGGGATTCTTGAAGTACCTCGTTTACCAGGCCTCAAAAAGAAACACTTCTACTTTGCAGTTGCTCGGTAACAACCTCATTAGCGCGGTATCGAAGAAAGTCTCAGTTCCTGCCACAGCAGAATTGGTTGACTACTTCAGTGTTACGTTGAGAGAGCAACGTGACAAATCAATGTTGGCGAAAGTTAAAGAAGCGATTGAGCGCTCAGGAAATGACAGTATGGTTTCCGTACAGATACAGGATGCATATCTCGCATCGAAAAATCTACCGTCGCAACGCGGCAGGCTGGTCCTCAATGATATAAAATTTTTCCCATCGCTCGCCACCAATCTAGGTCTTCTAAGAAAGAGTTCGTATACACCATTGGTTAGGGGTCTGGTACTCCTGCAATTGGTCAGCGTACATGAAAACAGTGCCTTTAGTGAATACAACAAGAACTTGAACCCTTTAATACTTACCATCGAGCAGAAGCTTCTTTTATTATTTACTCTAATAGAACACGATGAGCATATATTGTTGCCTCTACATCATGCACTACTCTTACACAATGATGAGTTTGCTGACTGGGAAGCAGGAAACCTGTTACCAGAAATTATGCGAGGGATTTGCCAGCAATATCGCCCTTTAGTTAGAAGCGGAGCAGATGCTGTATTCTTGAGAAAGCTATGGGATACAGCAGAAGTCATAGAGCAGTGGAAGGGAAAGCCCTACTCTGGAAAAGGAGCCCGTGATGAAAACGCAACCATACGTTTAGAGCCGTTTGTAGACATTGGTGTATTTTCAAAAAAGGATAAATTCGCGTATCAGTATCAATTTACGCCAGTTGGCCGGCACATAATGAGCGGCCTAACCGAAGATGAAAAAGGGGGGTCGAAGCTGGATGATAGATTCTTCTCTCTAGCCACTGCAGCATATGGCATCTCCACCACTCACCTCTCCAAGCCTGATGATATTATGCATTTTGTATATCTAAGCTATAAAAATCTAGCTAGCCCATTAGGATATGCTCCTATACGCGAAGTCCTACTCCTTGCAGCAATATTGGCCATAAGTACCAATAGCGGCTACTTTGAGATTGCAGATGGTTTCGATGTATTGAAATCTGAACAAAAGGCAAACCCAAAATCAATAATATTTAACGTAGACCGTATGGGAAGATTGAATATCGTGAAATTTACAGGCACCTACACGTCGAAATAGTGTTAAGGGCAAACTGAGAGAGATGCAGGAGCAAAAATACCATTCAGATTGGTCACATCTTTTCTTAACAGGATGGCCATTTCAGACCACTCCTGACGAGGTTTTTGCACAAATATGGGTTGATCGCAGTACCCTTAAAGAACAGATCAACCAATTAGTGTGGAAATGGTCTAGACAGGATCGCGGTTATATACAACTAATGTGGTCGAATCTAGGGGCTGGTAAAAGTCACACACTAATGCATATCAAGCAACATTGCAATAGCCATCCAGAAACTGGAATACTTCCCATCTATACTGTCATGCCAAAGGAAATACGCGGATTCATTGACGTATACCAGTCAATAATGGCCGGTATAGATATAGATCTTCTCGCAAAAATGTTTGTGCGCGCATATCAAGATGCTGGCAGTAAAAAGGCTATAGTAAGTCAATTGTTCCCTTCTATCCCCGATGCATGCGATGTCTTGCGAAAGATGCAATCGGAAATAGATTCAACGCGAAGGCTAGCCAAGGAGTGGCTAATGGGTCAACGTTTAACACGAGGTCAACTGAATACACTTGAAGCTAACAGATATATAAGAACAAGCGATGATTGCGTAGCAATGCTATGTGGTATTGTACACCTAGTTCAAATAACAAAAGAATATCGCCGGATATTAATAATGGTCGACGAGTGTCAAAGAATGTGGGAATACAAGTTAACCATTGGCCAAGGTATAAACATAGGACTTCAAACATGGTATGATTCTAGTCCGAACCATCTAACTCTCATGCTCTCCTTTAAATGCGGACAAGAAAAACATGTGTACAAGCTTATTAGTGAAGATTTGCGTAGCCGCTCAGATCCACCAAGTATAAGTTTACCATTACTCACACCAACAGAAGCATTAGAATTTGTAAACGGTCTATTTGAGCATTTTGGCACGGACAATAGGCCATCACCACTTTTTCCTTTCTCACTCGATATGGTATATGCAGTTCTTAAATATTTAACAAAAAGTGGAGGTGTATCACCACGTGTACTAATGCACGCATTCTCTGCCTTGTTAGAGGATGCGGATTACCAGATAGGGACTACAGGTCAATTTAATATGGAAACGAGCGAGGCAATTAGAATCATCGATGCAGTAATACGCGAGCTACAAGATGAAGAAGATTAGATATCCGCTGTATATAAACATCGAGGAAAACTAAAGAACAAATATACGCGCCATAAATGCCAATTAGCACCCTACCAAATTTATATAGCTAAGGGAATTATATGACAGAAGAATATTATCTTACACAAGAAATATTAGGTGGACAGAGAGCCATAGAACATGCTGCAGCTTTTAGAGGTCTGCTACCTTCCTGTGTAACAAACGTTAAAAGTGATTGTTCCGAGTGCCCAATGCAAAATGAGCTCGCTTGTCCGGTTAAATATTCCTTTGATTATCATTCATATCTCAAGCATCTGACCAGTCTCTACTTAGACGATCAGAGGAAAAGGAGAAAACGGATAGACATACTAGTAAGGATTCTTAAAGAACACAAACTACCTATACACTGGGAGCATTTAGCGATACTAGCGATTAACGAGAATAGTAAGATTTTCACACCGAATTCTGTAAAAGGATTGGTATTTTTTAATCCCCAAATTTTTCACATGGTTAGTGAGGGAGTATTTGAACTTACAGAGGAGTTCAAAGAAACTTGAATTCTTGCTTCTGCTAGGATTTGCCAACCATCTAATATATATAATAGAGCTTGACTTCATACCTAAAGTCGTGTTATAAAGTGGTAGAAGCTTTCCGAGCTGCCGCGCCTAAACTTTTTTCGTACTAGCGGAAGGTGTTCAGAAGGCCTTGGTGAGGACGAAAAGGGCATGGCGAGCAGCCGATACGGTGCTACGAGAAATCGGAGCGCCCCCCGTTCTGGAAAGGATGGCTTAACGTATGGGCGAGTTGTGCCCGGTTAATGCCTCCTTCGGGAGGTTTTTTAATGCTATTTGCTCAGCAGGTTCGTAGGGGAACCTGGCTGGGCTTTTTTATTTGCGTGAGATAGGAGATAGAAGATGGTGGCGAATGAAAAAACTGGTGATGGCGGAAAACTGCGTAACATCCTGAGATGGAGCGCGCAACGGAAGCTGACTATTACTTTCCTGTTCCTGGGGATGGTTATCCTGCTCTTCATCTTCATCCCCCTGGGCAAGATGCTCTTCTCCTCAAGCCCTGCGGCACTGTGGGTCACCCTGCTTGAGGGGGAGGTGAGGAGTGCCATCTGGCTCAGCCTCTACACCGCGCTAATCGCTACGGCGGTGGGGCTTGTTCTGGGGGTGCCCCTGGCCTATTTCCTGGCGCGTCACAGTTTCCCGGGGAAGAGGTTGGTGGAGGCGCTCATCGATGTTCCAAGTCAGGAGAGGCGTTTTACCATTATCTAGAAAGGTTGTGTTTCCTTGAACCTTGATATTTACGCTGCCGTCTTGGCACAAACCACCACCATATGCCGAATATCAGTATCGCACAGCCGAGAGCAATAATGGAAAACGCTAACCACCACTTATCAAAGCCTACAATGCCACCGCTGGCGATGCTTACAAGAGCACCTCCGATAAGCGTCCTGGTAAATATCAGGCCATGTAATCGGTATCTACCATTTAGTATCCGTATCGGTAATTCAAGGGCCATCGCTAGACCGACGGCTATAAGCAGATAGGCCCACCAATCATGCCAAGAGACGTACCCTAGTGCAGCAATGACTACATATACACCGAAGCCTACTATGACTAGCCCCCATAAGATGGCAGAGAGGGGGTCGCGCATCCATTTCTCTTCCATTACTCTATCCTCCTTACACTTCTCGCCCAACTAGTCCCGCTCTTACTTCTCATGACCAAGTCTTTCCATAGATATCCATCACCTCCTGAGACTGTACTAAGTTGGTATAACTACAACCTAAGAGTAAGATGAAAGATACTCCGAGTATCTCTGTTTGTCAACAGACAGCTTGGGGTATATGAATTTGGTGAATCGTGCGGACTATGTGGAAGTTATTATCGGTTAGCTATAGAAAGAGTTTCGCATATCCCTATTTATGAGTGTAGAGCTTGACTTCACACCTAATGTCGTGTTATAAAGTGAAAAGAGCTTTCCGAGCTGCCGCGCCTAAACCTTTTTCGTACCGGCGGAAGGTGTTTATAAGGCCTTGGTGAGGACGAAAAGGGCATGGCGAGCAGCCGATACGGTGCTACGAGAAATCGGGGCGCCCCCCGCGTTTGGAAAGGATGGCTTAACGTATGGGCGAGTTGTGCCCGGTTAATGCCTCCTTCGGGAGGTTTTTTAATGCTATTTAATGCTATTTGCTCAGCAGGTTCGTAAGGGAACCTCGCTGGGCTTTTTTATTTGCATGAGAGAGGAGATGTAAGATGGTGGCGAACGATAAAACTGGTGATGGCGGAAAACTGCGAAACATCCTGAGATGGGCTGCGCAGCGTAGGTTGACCGTCACTTTTTTCCTTCTGGGGATGGTTATCCTGCTCTTCATCTTCATCCCCCTGGGCAAGATGCTCTTCTCCTCAAGCCCGGCGGCACTGTGGGACACGCTGCTAGAGGGGGAGGTGAGGAGTGCCATCTGGCTCAGCCTTTATACCGCGCTAATCGCTACGGCGGTGGGGCTTGTTCTGGGGGTGCCCCTGGCCTATTTCCTGGCGCGTCACAGTTTCCCGGGGAAGAGGTTGGTGGAGGCGCTCATCGATGTTCCCATTGTGGTGCCCCACATCGCCGCCGGTATTGCCCTGCTCTTCGTCTTTGGCAAAGGTTTCTTCGTGGGCAGCGCCTTTGACGCTATCGGCATCGATTTCGTATTTGCGGTCCCCGGAATCATTATCGCCATGCTCTTTGTGAGCGTCCCCTTTCTCATCGACTCGGCGAAGCAGGGGTTTGAGAAGGTGGACGTCAGGTTGGAGAAGGTGGCCCGCACCCTGGGCGCCTCCCCCTGGCAGACCTTCTTGAGGGTATCGCTGCCCTTGGCCAGAAGGAGCATCGCTGGCGGCTCGGTGATGATGTGGGCGCGGAGCATAAGCGAGTTCGGGGCGGTGCTGGTCCTGGCCTCACACCCCAAGATCGCCCCCATCCTGGTATATGACCGCCTGGAGGAATATGGCCTCGACTACGCCCTGCCCGTGGCCACCCTGCTCGTCATCATATGCATTGTCATATTCGTGGTGCTGCGGACTATTGCCTATCGGGGGGAGCGGGCATGATCGAGATAAAGAAGCTGACGGTGAATCTGGGGGACTTCCTCCTCGATGGGATCGATCTCAGGGTGGAGAAGGGGGAGTACTTCATCATCCTGGGTCCCACCGGGGCGGGGAAGACGGTTCTGCTTGAGGCCATCGCCGGGCTCCACCCCATAAGGATGGGGGAAATCTGGCTCGATGGGAGGGAGGTTACCAAGCTCGAGCCGGAGAAACGGGGGATCGGGTTTGTCTATCAGGACTATGCTCTCTTCCCCCACCTCACGGTAAGGGGTAACCTTCTCTTCGGGCTGAAGCAGAGGAAGTGGCCAAAGGAGGAGAGGGGCAGGGTAATGGAGTGGCTGGCCGAGCTTCTAGGGATCACCCCGCTTCTAGAGCGAAGCACCGATACCTTAAGCGGTGGGGAGCGGCAGAAGGTAGCCCTGGCCCGCGCCCTCAGCACCAGCCCGGAGGTGCTTCTCCTCGACGAGCCCTTGAGCGCCCTCGACCCGCAGCACCGGGAGGGGGTGCAGCAGGAGCTGAGGCAGATACACCAGCGTCTCAAGCAGACGATCATCCATGTGACCCATGACTTTGAGGAGGCGATTGCCCTGGGCGACCGGATCGCTGTTCTAGGCGCAGGACACATCCTTCAAATCGGGACCCCGGAAGAGATTTTCCGCCAGCCCAACTCGGAATTTGTCGCTCGCTTCGCCATGACGCGCAATATCTTCACCGGGGAGGTGCGAGATGGCGATGGAGGGCAGGCGATCATTGCCATCGGGAGCATGGGGTTCGAGGCGGTGACCGAGCTCCGGGGTCGGCTCCATGCCTCCCTGCGACCCGAGGACATTCTCATCTCCAGGGAGCCTCTCATCTCTAGCGCCCGGAACTCGCTCAAGGGCACCATTACCCATATCGCCGACCGCGGGGCGACCCTCTACCTTACGGTGAGCACCCCGCTGGAGTTCGCATGTCTGGTCACCCGCCATTCCTTTGAGGAACTGGGCCTCGCTGAGGGGGGGGAGGTTTATGTGACCTTCAAAGCATCGGCGGTCCATATATTTTAAATCATTTTATAGAAAGGGGATTTTAATGAAGAGAGTCGTTTTACCCATTGCAGCACTGGCCTTGATACTGACTCTGGTGGCCAGCGCATGCACCTCCCAGGTGGATCTCATCGCCTTTCATGCCGGGAGCCTTTCGGTACCCTTCGACAGGCTGGCGGAGGAATTCGAGGGGCAAAACCCGGGGGTAACGGTGGTCACCGAATCGGCGGGGAGCCGCACCACCATAAGAAAGGTGACCGAGCTGGGCAAGCCGGGTGACATCGTGGGCTCTGCCGATTATCTGGCCATCGAGGAGCTGATGTTCCCCGAATTCGCTGACTGGTATATTAGCTTTGCCACCAACGAGATGGTGATCGCCCACCGCGATGACGCTCCCTTCGCCGACGACATAAAAAACGGCGAGCGCACCTGGTATGATGTCCTCATCAATGAGGATGTGAGGTATGGTCACTCCGACCCGGATGTCGACCCCTGCGGCTACCGGTCGCTGATGGTGTGCCAGTTAGCCCAAAGGTACTACTATGATGAGGCCAGCGAATTCGGCCTGACCCCCGATGCCAACGCTGCCAACCTTTACGACGCTCTTATTCCCATACCGGTGAGCGGCACAGAAATGGACCGGGGCCGAGCCGGGGGTGATTGGGGGGAGATTGTAAAGCCCAAGGAGACCGATCTTCTCTACCTGCTCGAGTCCGGGGACCTGGACTACGCCTTTGAATATCGCTCCGTAGCCATACAGCACGGACTTGATTTTGTGGAACTTCCTGACGAGATCGACCTCTCAAGTCTGGATTATGAGGAGTTTTATGCCACCGCTGAGGTAGAGGTAACCGGCAGGGAGCCGGGAACGACAACCACCCTGACCGGGGCGCCCATCGTCTATGGGGTCACCATCCCCAGTAATGCCCCCCACCCTGAGCGGGCGATAGATTTCCTGGAGCTAATGCTTGGTTCACAGGGGCAGGCGATAATGGAGAGTTGCGGCCAGTCACCCATCGTGCCGGCGATCGCCAGCGACCGGGACAAAATTCCCCAGGAGCTCAGGGAGTTTGTTGCCGAATAATTAAGCTGATAGCTTAGGGCGGGGCAGTAGCCCGGCCTTCTCAACGATCTCGGCTACCGCCTCCTCCCATTCGATGGCCATTAAGTGAATCCCGGCTACGCCCTCGATCTGGCTAACCTGCTTGATGATATCAACACAGAGGTCGATGCCCGCCCTCTTGGCCTCGCCCTTGGGGGCGCTGGCCATGCGGTCCACTACCTCATCGGGGACATCCATGCCGGGAACCTTGGTCTTCATATACCGGGCCGCACCTGCCGATTTAATCGGTGCCACTCCGGCAAGGATATATACCTTTTTATGCAGTCCCCGCTGGCGCACCGCCTCCATCCATCTGGCAAACCTCTCCACATTATAGATGATCTGGGTCTGAATGAAGTCGGCACCCGCCGTCACCTTCTTGGCAAGGCGAACTGTCCGAAAGTCAAAGGGGTCGGCAAAGGGATTGGCTGCTGCCCCGATAAAGAGGCTTGGTGGCACGGAGATCTCATCGCCACACTGAAATTTCTTTTCATCCCGCATATTTCTTGCTATTTGAAGGAGTTGGATGCCATCTATATCGAAGACACCCTTAGCCTGAGGGTGGTTGCCAAAGGACTGATGGTCCCCGGTGAGGCAGAGGAGGTTCTTCATCCCCAGGGCTGACATGCCCAGTATATCCATCTGAAGGGCGATCCTGTTTCGGTCGCGGCATGTCATCTGAACGGTAGGCTCGAGTCCATACCTCATCCCGATGAGGCATGCCGCCCAGCTTGCCATGCGGACGATGGCTGTCTGGCCATCGGTAACATTGACGGCGTCAACATGGCCTTTAAGCAGCATTGCCTTCTCCTCGATTACCTCGGGGTCTGCGCTTTGCGGGGGACCGAGCTCACCGGTGACGGCAAATGCTCCGCTTTCCAGGACCCGCTCCAGATTGCTCCCTGCTTTCACGTTTCAAGTCCTTTCTATCGATTAGTTACTAAACCATTATAATTATACATTTATGACTCGGCGGCGTCCACTATTTGCACTCGTCCAGTACATTAGTGACACCATCGCTAATCCATTTTCCCGCATTAAAACCGCAAATTGTTGGCACTAAGGAGCTATAAAAGGGAGCCCCAGAGGGGGCACCCCTCTGGTGGGGGTCTGGGGGTGTCCCCCAGAAAAACCCTTCAGGGCGGGAGGGTGGGAAAAGGTAGGCATGCATGGAGCGGTGAGTTTGCTTCGCGTAGCTAGCAATGACAATATGGGGTGTTTTTCTATGTCATTGCGAGGACCCCGATACATCGGGGGACGTGGCAATCTCAGGGGTGATTTGTCATAAGACGTGGGGATTGCTTCGCTGCGCTCGCAATGACAATTGGAATAGTACCTTTTAATGATGGTGGGCTGTCACCCATCTATCTGAACGAAATCACTACTCGCCCATGATCTGCAGCACGATCTCCCTGGAGCGAGGGCGATTATCGAAATCCGCTACTACAATCTGTTGCCAGGTGCCCAGGAGAAGGGTTTTGTCGGTGAAGGGCACTACTAAAGAGGGGCCCAGGAGGGAGGCTCTCACATGAGAATACCCATTGCCATCTCCCCAACGGCGGTCATGCTGATAGGTGATGTTCCTGGGGACGGTGCGATCCCACATACCTTGAAAATCGCTCACCAGCCCCGATTCGTACTCGATGGTGGAGATGCCAGCCGTCGAGCCGCTAATAAAAACGGTCACCGTGCCGGCATTGATGCCTGAGTCCAAGACCTCCCGCTTTACCTGAGCGGTAATGTCAATGAGGTCGCATTCTCCCTTGGTGCGAATACCGATTTTCCTGGTAACCACCATATTTATCACCCCCTTTTTCGCCTGCGATTACCAAATGAGGTCGGTTAACTCAAATATAGGTCCGTCTTGACACACTAGCTTCAAGCCTCGTTTTGTTTCAATAGCGCAGCCGGCGCAGCCACCGAATCCGCAGCCCATCCTAGCCTCCATCGAGACCTGGACCGACGTCTCCTTCAGCCAGTCTATGCTCGCCATCGCTTCGTACATTGCGAGCTGGCCGCAGGCGAAGATTTGATCGGGACCAGCTAGGTAGTCGGCGTCAACGGCAGTAAGACCGACTACATGATCGCGGTCGGCCAGGAGGTCGGTTACCATGCCCTGTTTGCCCAGCGAGCCATCCTCGGTAGTTATCTCCACCGTCGATATACCTGGCGTCAAACTATTGAAAGGATAGACCTTGTCGGCTGTTTTAGCTCCTGTAAGCACGGTTACACGCCGGCCATCGGCTGCGGCTTTTTCGGCAAGGAAAATGAGGGGGGCAATCCCGATGCCCCCGGCAACCAGGAGCATCTTTTGAGCATGAACCTGGAAACCACGCCCCAGTGGCCCCAATAGATCGAGCCGCTCCCCCGCTTTGCGCTGGGCGAGCCATTCTGTGCCCCGCCCGACTACCTCGAAGAGGAGGGCCAGCGCCCCGTTTTCCCCCACGCGGTGAATGCTCAGGGGGCGTCTGAGCAGTGGGTCATGGTCTTCAGTGGTGCGCACCATGACAAACTGCCCCGGCTGAGCAGCACCGGCGATCTGGGGAGCCTCGACCCAGAGAAGATATATGCCGGGCATGATCTCCTCATTGGATGTAATCGGGACAAGGATTTGCCTCAATTAAGCACCTTTTTCGTTCTCCCCGTACACTCCACCCCCCCTGGCGGTTAAATATTCCTCCATCGGGCCGCATCAGATGTCTGCATGGTATTCCTGAAGACTCCTGACCTCGCCGTGTCCCTTCCGGTGGGCGGCAATCCCTTTGGCGGCCGAAACCGCTGCCGTGGTGGTGGTGATATAGGGCACCTTGTATTTGATCGCTGCCTTTCTGATATAGGAGTCGTCCCAAACACTCAGCTTGCCGCTGGGCGTATTGACGACGAGCTGAATCTCACCGTTCGCTATCGCGTCTGTTATGTTGGGACTGCCCTCATGTCTCTTCAGAATCAGCTCCGACTCGATTCCGTGCTCAGCCAGGTAATTCCGAGTCCCCACCGTGGCTTTGAGGGCAAATCCGAGTTCGGAGAAACGCTGCGCTACTTCCAAGGCACGAGTTCGGTCGAGCTCGGACACCGTAATGAGGACAGTGCCCTCTGAGGGCAGGCGCTGTCTGGCTGCCTCCTGAGCCTTGTAGAACGCAAGGCCTGCGTTTTCAGCCATGCCCAACACTTCTCCCGTCGAGCGCATCTCAGGGCCGAGCACGGGGTCTACCTCGGGGAACATGTCGAAGGGGAAGACCGCCTCCTTGACACCGAAATGCGGGATTGGCCTGCGCTGCAGGTTCAGCTCGCTCAGCTTCTTCCCCAATATCACCTGGGTGGCTATGCGTGCCATAGGTATGCTGCAGACCTTGCTTACCAGCGGCACGGTGCGGCTCGCCCGGGGGTTTGCCTCCAGGATGTACACCCTGTCCTCATAAATGGCATACTGGATGTTCATCAGTCCCACAATATTCAGCTCCACCGCGATCTTCTTGGTGTATTCCTCGATGGTGTCTATGTGTTTTTGGGGAATGCTGACCGGCGGGATCACGCAGGCGGAGTCACCGGAGTGGATGCCGGCGAGCTCGATATGCTCCATGATGGCTGGCACGAAGGCATCGGTCCCGTCCGCGATGGCATCGGCCTCGGCCTCTATGGCATTATCCAAGAATTTGTCGATCAGGATCGGACGCCGGGGAGAGATACCGACCGCCGCCTCCACATACTCACGGAGCATTTCCTCATCATGCACCACCTCCATCGCGCGCCCACCAAGAACGTAGGACGGGCGGACGATTAGGGGATAGCCGATATCTGCGGCAATCGCCAGGGCATCCTCCATGTTGCTGGCCATGCCGGATTCAGGCTCGGGGATACCCAGTTCTCTCATGATCTTTCGGAACCGGTCGCGGTCTTCGGCAAGGTCGATGGTCTCAGGGCTCGTGCCCAGAATCTTGACCCCCGCGGCCTCGAGTTCGGCCGCGATATTGAGGGGCGTCTGGCCTCCGAACTGGCAGATGATGCCCTCCGGCTTCTCCTTCTCGTAGATGGCCAGAACATCCTCGACGGTCAGCGGCTCGAAGTACAGCTTGTCCGAAGTGTCGTAGTCGGTGGATACGGTCTCCGGGTTGCAGTTTACCATGACCGACTCAATTCCCTCATCGCGCAGGGCGAAGGCCGCATGCACGCAGCAGTAGTCGAACTCAATACCCTGGCCGATGCGGTTGGGACCGCCACCGAGAACCATGACCTTTCGGGCGCTGCTTACTCCCACCTTGTCCGGCGCGTTGTAGGTGGAGAAGTAATACGCAGCGTCCTCCACACCGCTTACGGGCACCGGTTCCCATCCCTCAACGACGCCGAGGGCGGTACGCCTGGCTCGGATCTCGGCTTCCGGCACCCCGAGAATCTGGGACAGATACCTGTCGGAGAAGCCGTCTTTCTTGGCCTGTACCAGGAGCTCGTCCGGCAGCAGCTTGCCTTTGTGCTTCAGTAACTGCTCCTCTAGGTCCACCAGCTCCTTCATCTGCTCGATGAACCAGGGCTTTATGTAAGTCCGCTTATAAAGGTCGCTGATATCTGCCCCCTTGCGCAGGGCTTCGTACATGATGAACTGCCGCTCGCTGGAGGGCTCGCGGAGCATATCCATCAGTTTCTCCAGCGACCTGTTGTGAAAGTCCTTGGCGAAGCCCAGGCCGTATCGACCGTTTTCCAGCGACCGGATGGCCTTTTGAAAAGATTCTTTATAGGTCTTTCCAATGCTCATGACTTCGCCGACAGCACGCATCTGTGTGCCGAGCTTGTCTTCGGCACCTTTGAATTTCTCAAACGCCCAGCGGGCAAATTTCACCACCACGTAATCGCCAGAGGGGGTATACTTCTCCAGTGTCCCGTCCCGCCAGTAGGGTATCTCATCCAGAGTCAGGCCCGCTGCCAGCATGGAGGACACCATCGCAATGGGGAAACCTGTAGCCTTTGACGCCAGCGCTGATGAGCGCGAGGTGCGCGGGTTGATCTCGATCACCACCACCCGTCCGGTCTCCGGATCATGGGCAAATTGAATGTTGGTGCCACCAATGACCTCTATAGCGTCAACGATATCGTAGGAATATTTCTGCAAGAGCTGTTGCAGCTCTCCGTCGATGGTCAGCATGGGCGCTGTGCAGTAGGAATCTCCGGTGTGCACACCCATGGCGTCAACGTTCTCGATGAAACAGACGGTGATCTTCTGGCCCTTGGCATCCCGCACCACTTCCAGCTCCAATTCCTCCCATCCAAGGACAGACTCCTCCACCAGCACCTGTCTCACCAGACTGGCCGACAGGCCGCGACTCCCCACCGTACGCAATTCTTCTAAGTTATAGACCAGACCTCCCCCGGTGCCGCCCATGGTGTAGGCAGGGCGAAGCACAACCGGGAATCCGAGCTTCCCAACAATTACTTCCATCTCCTCAACGCTGCGGGCGACCTCGCTTCTTGGCATCTCGAGACCGATGCGATTCATGGTCTCCTTGAATACCTGGCGGTCCTCGCCGCGCTCGATGGCATCAATGTTTACGCCGATTACCTTTACGCCGTATTTCTCCAGCACCCCCGATCTGGCTAACTCAGAGGCTAAATTCAGTCCAGACTGTCCACCAAGATTCGGGAGCAAGGCATCGGGACGTTCCTTTTCGATAATCTTGGTCATGGTCTCCAGGTTGAGGGGCTCGATGTAGGTCACGTCTGCCATGCCAGGATCGGTCATAATCGTAGCGGGGTTTGAATTGACGAGCACGATCTTATAACCAAGCTTTCTCAGCGCCTTGCAAGCCTGTGTACCCGAATAGTCAAACTCGCAGGCCTGGCCAATGATGATGGGGCCTGAACCAATGATCATCACTTTATTGATGTCATCGCGCCTGGGCACATAAACCTCCTTCGCTGTTTGTATATAAACACCGCGCTGCCGCCTGCCCGATTATGGTCAGGCACGAGCCGATGAAGGGTACTTTAGATTGTTTGGACATTGTTATTCCCACCTCATTCGTGACTGGAGTATCGGCTCCAGCCTACCCTATACCTAATATAGAGTGTGCCTCTTCCTCAAAGTACTCTTTGTAGCTTGACCACTCATAGTCGTCTGGTGAGAGAACCAAGCCAGCGCTCACAGGGTTATTATGGATATAGTCAAGCTTCTCAAGAAGCTTTTCCTCACTAAAGATATTGAAGTCGTAGAAGCCAGGTTGCCACAACCTAAAAGGCCCTGGGGTAGGCTGGCCGACGTCGGCCAGCCTACCCACATATTCAATCCCACCACCATACAACAAATATCGCTTAGCTCTCTTGCTCGTCATCGTTTTGATTCTGCTCATTATGTTCGATATGCCCAAGTTTGGCTTCTCTTCACTATCCCACCACAGTAGGAGGTGCACATGAGCAGGCATTACCACATAGCCTACCAGTGCAAAACCAAGCTTCCCACTGTAGAACCTCAATTCCTCCAGAAGAATCTCCGACAGTCTTTCATCCCGAAAGAAGGGGTAATTCTTGTAGGTGTTCGTAGTAATAAAATGGCCATATGAATTGTCGTCGAATTTAGGAAGGCTTTTATATAGGATCATTCTTACCCTTCTACACCAAGCTTCCAGTCGTTTTCACCCAATATCCACCGCTTGGGCTCGATCCGCTCGGTAGGTTAGGCCTGCCGGGTAGGCTGCGTCTGCCGGGTAGGCTGGCCGACGTCGGCCAGCCTACCCTATGTAGTTCAGCCTACCCTGTTATCTGTTCCTACCCTTCCAGTTAATAGGAGTCATGTTGTTGCTATACGCTACCGTCCCTCCGACCACTGTGAGCATCACCCTGCCCTTAAGAACAGAGCCGCTAAGGGGGGTGTTTTTGCCTTTTGAGATGAAGTCACCGGGGTCAACCACCCACTCAGCATCCGGGTCGAAGATGTTTACATCCCCCGGAGCGCCCACCTTCAGCGTCCCCATATCATTCTTGCGAAGTACTTTCGCTGGTTCAAAGGTGAGCTTCGACATCAACATCATTAAATCTATCTCGCCGCGGTGCACCAGCCCCATCAGGCTTCCCAACGCTGTCTCAAATCCGCTGATGCCGAAGGCGGCGTTTTCGAAGTCGCACCGCTTGTCCGCATCGGTATGGGGAGCATGGTCGGTGGCGATAGCATCGATCACCCCTTCTTTTACACCTGCGATGAGCGCCTGAACATCCCGCGCTGTCCTCAGCGGAGGGTTCACCTTGGCATTGGTATCATAGCCGGAGGGGCTCATAACCCGCTCCTCGGTCATAGTCAAATGGTGGGGCGTAACCTCGGCGGTGACCAGGACTCCCTCCTCTTTGGCGCAGCGGATGAGCGCAACAGAGCCGGCGGTGCTCACATGAGCGATGTGCAGCCTGCCTCCGCTCACCCTTGCCAGCTCAATGTCCCTGGCAACCATGCTCTCCTCAGCGGCAGCGGGGATTCCTTTAAGCCCCAGTTGGTTCGCCACCGCGCCCTCATTCATCACCCCGCCCTTGCTAAGGGAGGTGTCTTCGCAGTGGTCGATAACCGATAAACCAGAGTCTCTGCTGTACTCCAAAGCGCGCCGCATGAGCAAGGAGTCGGCTATGGGGTTACCATCGTCACTAAAAGCGATGACGCCAGATGTGGCAAGCTCACCGAAATCGGCGAGCTCGCTTCCCGCCCTGCCTTTGGTGACACACCCAATAGGCAAGACGCGAACTACACCTTCGTTAGCGGCTACACTCAGGATGTACTCCACGGTAGCCCTGGTATCTACCGGCGGGTCGGTATTAGGCATACAGCAAACTGTCGTAAACCCGCCCTTGGCTGCCGCGCGGGTTCCTGTGGCGATGGTCTCCTTCTCCTCGAATCCAGGCTGGCGCAGGTGGCAGTGAAGGTCGATAAAACCGGGGCATACCACCATCCCCCTGGCATAAACTACCGGGCAGTTCTCGGGTGCTGAAAAGGTCCCTTGTGTGCTCAGCCAACGGACTTTCCCATCAGCGATAAACAGGTCGCCGATGGCATCGACCTGCTGCGACGGGTCGATGACGCGACCACCGCGAATGAGCAGGCTCTTAGGCTGGCGGTCAAGGCGCTCCTTTGTCAATGGCACCTCTCTTTGCTGGATCATCCTCGAAGGGCCTTCTTGCCCGGCTTGAATCCCTCAGCTTGAGCGATAGCTTTTGAATCAAATATAACGAGATTCTCTGGCTGTATTCTTCCCAGCATAAAACTGTCTGCGTCGTAGTACCTCTTGTAGTCCACAATCCCTTGATGCCACTTAGAACTGGCGATATAGGGCGGATGCGTTTCATGGTCGCAATAGATGCACCGGAGCGTCAAAGGCTTGTTCGCTACTATTTTAAACCCAGGCTTAATGTACCCTTTTTCCGTTTGCTGCGCTGACACGCATTTTTTATTTTTGCACCTGACCCCAAAATCGCGTTTATAGGCGGGATAGTCTATCTTTGGGGAAAAGGGTGCCCCTTCCTTCTCAGGAATATCGACCTGCTTAGCTCCCAGCAGGAGGGCCACGAGGGCCATTCTAATCGGCACTCCCCACGCCGCTTGCTTGAAGTACAAGCTTCGCGGGTCAGCATCGATCTCATAGGCAAGCTCATCGATACGGGGCAAAGGGTGCATAACAAGTGTTTGCCTAAACTGCTTTTCTTTGAGGAGCTTTTTATTCACTACCGGGTAGTCCCGCTCCAACTCTTTTCCATCTGCCGTAGTCTCAAGTCTTTCTCTCTGAAGCCTGGTAACATAGAGAGCATCAACACCCTTCTTCAGCTCGATTTGGATACTGACATCAGGTATATTTGCGAGTTGATGCGGCTTGCTCGGCGTTATGTATATGGCATCTAAGGGGAAAAGCATCTCCTTATCTGCGCCCTTCGTCTCATTATAACTTTCCAGCATCCCCCCGTATTCCGTACTTAGCTTCCTTACAACATGCTCCGGTAGGCCAAGGCCCGAGCCGGGACGGAAATGGATGGTTGCACCGAACCTGGCCAGCGCGTAGGCTAGAGAATGTATGGTTCGCCCGTATTTCAAGTCCCCCCATAGCGCTATCTTCAGCCCCTCAAGGGTTTGCCTTTCCTTCTTGATGGTGTACAGGTCGCACAGGGTCTGGGTGGGATGTTCATGTCCCCCGTCGCCGGCATTTATTACCGGGACGCCGGCGTAGTCGGCTACCACCTTGGCGGCCCCCTCCCACGGGTGCCTGATGACGACGATGTCCGCATAGCTTCCCACTACCCTCGCCATATCAGCAATACTTTCGCCTTTTGCCAGCGAGGTGTTCCCCATTTCCACCACCGATATTACCTTGCCCCCCAACCGGTGCATCGCAGCCTCGAATGACAGCCGCGTCCTGGTGCTTGGCTCGAAAAAGAGGCTCGCCATGATCTTGCCCTGGCATAGGCTCGACAGTTGGTTCATTGCGTCAGATATTTCGTCTGCCAGAGAAAAAACTGCCTCAATCTCCTGGTTTGAGAGGTCATCTATCGTGACCAGACTTCTATTTGCTAAGCTCATGATGAACTCCCTTGCAAAACAAGAATGCTATCTCCTAACGATTGATTCTCGCTCGCTCACACCTTTTACAATCGCCACCTCATCCCTGCCATCGACCTCCTTGAGACGCACCTCAACCTCCTCATCCCTCGAGGTGGGCATACTCTTTCCTACGAAGTCGGCGCGGATGGGGATCTCGCGATGGCCCCGGTCAATAAGCACCACCAGCTGAATGAACTGAGGCCGCCCGTGGTCGATGAGGGCATCCATTGCTGCACGAATGCTGCGGCCGGTATAGAGGACATCATCGACCAGGATGATGCGCTTCCCTTCAATGTCATCAGGGATATTTGTGGGGCGCATGGAGGGTTGCACCTCTAGAGAGGTGAGGTCATCGCGGTGAAGGCTGATATCCAGATCGCCAACAGGGACCTCCACCTGTTCGAACTCCTTTATATTTGCAGCGATCCTCTTCGCCAGTGGCACGCCACGGGTGTGTACCCCGATAAGAATAATGCCGTCGCACCCGTGATTTCGCTCCACAATCTCATGGGCGATGCGGGTTATGGCACGGCGGACATCTTCCTTGTTCAGGATCACTTTCTCAGGCATTAAAAAATCCCCTTGCCAATTTGCTGGCAAGGGGATTTAGGGTTTCGCCCGATTAACTTGTACTGTAGCTTTCCCTTGCCAGCCTCACCGGACTGGATTTAAAGGTTCAACCGCTGATTACGATATGTGGCCTACGCCTCTCCGTTCAATACCTTTTGCTTCAGGGTCTCCCACTCGCTCTTGGTGAGAACGCAGAGGTTGCCCTCCTCTCCGATCTCAACGTGTTCGTCGCCTATCTTCACCACAGGACAAGAAGAACATGAACTACACAGGCTGATCGTCTTCATCTTGGTATCACTCATTAGCCGAACCTCCTAATCTAATATTATACCACTTTCTTTACCCTTTTTCAACCCCATTTTTCATCGCTTTTTCGTTCTTTAGGTAAAAGTTGCTCCACCCCCTCCCAAATTTGGCGCTCGGTCTCCTTTTTGGGCAAGGAGCCATCGATCAGCAGCCAGCGCTGGGGGTCTTTCTTCGCCATCTCCAGATATCCCTGCCTCACCCGCTGATGGAAGGCAAGCTCCTCCCGCTCAAATCGGTCTTTGAGCTTCTTTCGTGATAGCCCCTGTTCCACGGGGATATCCAGGAGCACAATAATGTCAGGGCGCAACCCCTGGGTGGCGATGTTATTGGAAGCCTCGATGAGGTCGAGGTCGAGGCCCCGGCCGTAGCCCTGGTAGGCGATGGTGGAGTGGCAGAAGCGGTCGCAGATAACGGTGGTCCCGCTTTTCAGGGCGGGGCGGATCACCTCAGCGACGAGCTGGGCGCGCGAGGCATTGAGTGCCCACTTAAGTTTATAAATGTATTTTTACTCTTATTACCTACGTAAAATTCTAATTATAAAAAAGCACAGAAGTGCAAATAGGATACCCACTGTAGGAATAGCCCAAATACTATGCTCTGGAATCCTAGATAGGAGCGCCAATATAATACCAGCGAGGGATCCACCTATGGCTGCAAGAATCACAAATTCGATTAGAGCCTTTGTAGCGGTGATTTGAGGTCCATAATCTTTAATCTTCTCACTAAGGTCTTTAATTTGTTCATTAGCATCATCAATTCTCTTGCTGAGTTCGAGAATATCATATACCCTTCTTGTGGGAAGAGTCGGAAGCCTATCTTTACTTATTCTAAGTATTGGCTCTTCAGTGTAGGTATCTGTCGGCTTGGCAAGCCTTGTAAATTCCGCTACGACGAGCGGTTGCCCATAAGTTATAGTGAATGGAGAATCACCCAAATTGGCTAGTGGCAGAAACAGAAATCCTTTATAGCCGGGATCAATTATACCTCCAGCAAAAGAAATAAGCTGTGTTGCTAAATGAGACCGCAGCGATAATCGCCCCTTCATATTCGATGGTATGTTGACTTTTTCAAGTGAATAAACAATAAATTCGTGGCCAGGGGGTATATTGATAGACCCCTTTATACTCAACGAGAGAGGGCTAATTCCACCAAACTCCTCGGCGTAAACAAGGATAACTGTCTCTCCAGCGGCAATGTCATAGGATGCACCTTTTAATCTTTTCTCATCAAATGGCTCTAAAAGCTTGTATTCTTTAACAGCTTGTTTTATGTCTTCTTTTAAAAGAGTACAGTCACCCATTTCATCAACCTCCAAAAATCAAAGCTGAAGATTGTAGTTAAGCGGCTTCTATATTTCCAATTCTAAACCTAGCTGGCATCTATCGTTGGGCACAACTCGCTTAGAAAGGGTCCTTTTTACAACCAGAGATACCGCTTTATGCACGTTTTGAATCGAATCAACGCCATTGATAACTTCGATATTTTCATTCTCTAAGGAAAGCTGCTTTATAGCGGCAAGATAATTCAGGTGAACTTCTTCCAACCTATCAGTTTCCTCATACAACTCAACATGCCATCGCTGCCTTTCCATTCTCTTTTTGCAAATTTCAGCGGGTACATCAAGAAATATAGTGAGATCTGGCTTTTCACACTTAGAATTGATGCTTCTAATCCAGTGTAGATCCGCCTGAATCGCCTGAAAAGCAAAGGATGATAGGTAGTATCTGTCACTGATCACATTGACGCCCATTTCTAGTCTAGGCATTATAGCGGTGGAAAGGTGGTCGATCCTATCGGCAGCAAAAAAAAGTGCCAAAGCTAAATTATCGAGTGGAACATGTTGCCCTGTTTTATGAAAAGACGTTAGCCGCTTGCTAAGAGCTAAGCGAATCATGACACCAGCAGGTCCTTCGCTGGGTTCCTTTGTTAGATAGCATTCTAGCCCTTGTTTAAGAAACCAGTTTCTAAGCAACTCTGCTTGGGTTGTGAGACCAGAGCCATCGATACCTTCAAAAACGATAAATTTTCCTCTAGGCATACGTTTCCCTGCTTAAATCGCCTTATTATAGCGTTTCTCACCAGTTTTGAAAACATCTTCATTAGAATGGAAAATCCGCACCCGTCTCCCCGGCTCGTGGGTGAGCAGTGCCGGGATGCCCATGCTAGAAAGGCGCTGGTGAAGCGCCCTCGCCTGGGTGGACTTACCCGAGCCCTCCCCGCCTTCAAAGGTGATGAATAGGGACAATGGTTACCTCATATAGCTATGCTAGACTCTGGCCTTTGTTTGTTGGCGCAATCGCTCTAGTATCCACATTCGAGCGAGAGTGGTTGGACCGATGCCGAGCTCATGGGCTTCTTTCCTGAGTTCCTCCCACTTCTCCGCTGAGAGCCGCACGGGTATCACCTTATCAAGTGGCTTTTTAACTTCGACCTCTACGACCTCATCAGTTTCATTCCAGGCTTCACCCTGCTCAATGCGCTGGATTTCCTTATCCACATTTGCCATCCCTTATGCCTCCACCAGCCTCTTCAAATTCGCCAAAATTTCCTTTACAGTTTTCTCCGACTGGCGTCGTGCAAATAGCCCCAGAATCTTACCAATAATCCCATAAGGTAATCCAACGTCCTCCGTAAGCGTGAATCTGCTACCCGCCTCAGTGGCTGCCACAACCCACTTCTGGTCATACTTCTTTACGAAGTCGCCCGAGGTCAGGCTGAAGGCCAGTCTTTCATTCTCCACCCACTCTGTAACCTTGAAGTGGAGTTTCATAAGTCGACCACCGGCTCTCTCCTCGCAGTAAAATGGTGCGCCCACGCCGCTGCGCTGCTCACCGGTAAAATCAAATTTTTGCAGCGTAGTGTACCACTGTAGGATCTTCTCTGGCTCAACCATAAAGGGCCAGATATTCTCCGGCGCCGCCGCGATGTAAATAGACCCCTCTACCCTCATTTTGCCGTCCTCCTCTCAAATCTTATTCGCCCTTAAAAATCCGAACCCGTCTCTTTGGTTCGCGGCCGGTGCTCTGAGATTGCAGGTTGTAGCGCTCGGCAAGCTGGTGCTGGAGCATCCTGAGGTAGGAATTCCGCGGGCTGAGCTCCACCGCCTTCTGCCCCTCCATGACCTGGGCGATGGCCTCCTCCGCCTCCTTTATGGCAAGGCCACGGGGCTCCTCGGGGGTTTCCATGTCGAAGATGTTGACCAGGGAGCGCTCCATATGCGAGGCCTTGTTGTTTTTAAGGACATAGATGGGAATGCCCGCAGCCTCAGCATCGCGAATGGGCTGGGGCTTCCTGCGGTAATGGCTCTTGGAGGTCATCAGAAGATTAGCGTCCCTCACATCGCTCGTTAGCTTCACCGGCAGCTCCAGGTGGCTCACCGCCTGCTCCAGCCGGCTCCGATTGATGCCAAAGGGGTATATCCTTGTCGTGGTGCCGGGAAGCGCTTTTCTTACTGAGGGCTTCTCCGCAGGTGCCATTTGCTCCCTTCTAACCGCTGCGGTCTCGTCCATCCAGCGCACCTCCGGAGGGATGGGACGCCCGCGCAGCAAGGCATCGACTACCTCGGCGACATCGGAGTGAACGGCCACATGATACCAGTCTTGAATCTCGACTACGATGTCGAAGGTGGGGGGCGCTTTTCTCTCCAGGATGGACTTCTGGGTGCGCCGCCTTTTGGCCTCCTCGTCGCCCAGGGTCACCGTCTGGATGCCGCCGATGAGGTCGGACAGGGTAGGGTTCGTGATCAGGTTATCCAGGGTGTTTCCATGAGCAGTAGCAATAAGCTGCACCCCTCGCTCGGCGATGGTGCGTGCCGCCTGGGCCTCAAGCTCGGTACCGATCTCATCGATGACGATCACCTCGGGCATGTGGTTCTCCACCGCCTCGATCATCACCGCATGCTGGAGCTTGGGGGTGGTGACCTGCATCCGCCGGGCGTGCCCAATGGCGGTGTGGGGGATGTCGCCGTCGCCGGCGATCTCGTTGGAGGTATCGACGATCACCACGCGCTTCTTCAGGTCGTCGGCAAGCACGCGGGCCACCTCGCGGAGCATGGTGGTCTTACCCACCCCGGGCCGGCCCAGCATCAGGATGCTCTTCCCTGACTCCACCAGGTCCGCAATGATCCCGAGGGTGCCGTATACAGCTCTACCGATGCGGCAGGTTAGCCCCACGATGCGTCCCTCGCGATTTCTGATCGCGGAGATGCGGTGCAGGGTGCGCTCGATGCCCGCCCGGTTATCGCCGCCGAAAGTGGCGATGCGGGAGACGATATATTCGATATCCTCCTCGTCAACCTCCTTGTCGCCGAGCACTATATCACGGTCAGGATAGCGAGCCTCGGGGAGGCGCCCCAGGTCCATGACTACCTCTAGGAGCTCGCTGCGATCCTCCCGCTCCCAGAGTGGCTGCGCGATGTGGGGCGGCAACCGCTCCAGCATGGCATCGAGATCGTCGGTAATTCTCTTAAACATCGCTTACCTCATGCTCGCATCGGTATAACTTCTGGTTCGCTAACCCTGACGGCAAACTCCGTCATTAGGGCATCATACTCCGCCACCTGCTCAAAGCCTGAACCTTCCAGAAGCCCCTTTAGGCGCCCTTGAAAAGCGGAGACAACGCAGAATATCGGAGACTTGCCACCGAGGCACATAAGGCCATAGTTCACCAGACACTCAAGCCCCTCCTCCTCCAATTGATGAAACATGATGTCGCAGCAGCCCGTTCCTCTGGCGGCGTTGACTCGCAGCCAGCCCACCAAGCTACCCTGCTTCTGCAGGACGAATTCCTTATGCTGCACCATCCAGGAGCCCTGCTCTCTACTTTCCTGCCACTCCTCCAGGGTCATCCCCTCAGCGGTGCGCACCGGGAGGGGAACAGCAGCATTATATAAATTGAAGAGTCCATACTCATCACTGCGAGACTTGGGACGGAGGAGATAAGGCTCTGGTGCTTCAGCAGCCCTTTGTCGTCCTTCACCACCATAGCGGTAAAGATAATCCTTGGTGTAGCACGAAAAGCCGGCACGCCTCGCTCCATCGATGAGCGGGCTGGCGGTGGGGAGACGCAGGAAAAGCTTTCTTACCTCACACTTCGCCGCAGCGGTGCTTACCATGTCTAGGAGAGCAATGCAGTGCTCTTCATCACTAGCCTGAAGATAGTCGACCTGCCAGGCGGTGGGCGCGGCGCATGGCCTAACGGAAACGACACCGCTGAGGCGACCACCCTCTCCTGAGACCCAGGTGTGCCGCATTCCTCTCAAGGGGAGCCAATGCTCCAGAAAAACCTGTGGTGAGAAGGGGCTTCTTTTGGCAAGGCTATCCCTGGCGATAGCCTGGTTGGGAAGCGCCTGCCGAGAAAAGAAAAGGAACGGTAATAGGTCAATGGGATAAAGGGATCGAATCATCGGTTTTTGTCACCGTTGACGATACTCAGGAAGAAGGAGTGGAGCCTGAGATCGTCGGTCAGCTCAGGATGGAAGGCCAAAGCGAGCATATTTCCCTGTCTTGCCGCCACGCCGGTGCCATTGGGAAGCCGTGCCAGCACTGCCACGCCATCACCGACCCGCTCGATAAAGGGTGCCCGAATGAACACGCCGTGAAAGGGAGGCTCACCGATGGCGGGTATCTCAAGGTCGGTCTCAAAGCTATCCACCTGCCGGCCAAAGGCGTTACGCCTTACCTCCAGGTCCATAGCCCCAAGAGGCTCAAGACTGAGATCTGAGATCTTCTTCGCCAGGAGGATCATGCCAGCGCACGTGCCCATTATGGGGAAGCCCTCGTTACAGAGACCGCTGAGGGGTGCCATCAAATCGTATTCCCTCATTAGCTTGCCTATAGTGGTGCTCTCACCACCGGGGATAACCAGCCCATCCAGGCTCTCAAGCTCCTGGGGTAGGCGAATGGGAAAGGCCTCTACATCAAGACGGCGTAAGAGAGCAATGTGCTCCACAAAGGCACCCTGAAGGGCAAGCACGCCAATTTTTTTCACGCCACCTCCTTGCCAGAGTCACACTCGGTCGCTTCCTGGCTATCCATCTCAGCGCCTTTTCCCCTCTTACCAGCCCCTGGGGGACAGTAGATTCTCCTCAGGTATTGTCTTTATGTCAAGGCCTGGCATTGCCACCCCCAGGCCCTTAGAGACCTCGGCGATGATCGCTGGGTCGCGGTAATGGGTGGTGGCTTTAACGATAGCCTTCGCCATTATCTCTGGATCGCTGGACTTGAAGATCCCTGAGCCCACGAACACGCCCTCCGCCCCCAGTTGCATCATCAGTGCTGCATCCGCAGGGGTCGCAACGCCGCCGGCGGCAAAGTTCACCACCGGCAACCCTCCTGTTTTATGCACCTCGATCACCAACTCCAGCGGGGCGCCTAGGGCTTTGGCCTCAGCGACCAGTTCATCGGTGGTCATGCTCCCCAGCTTGCGGATTTCGTCCCTAACCGCCCTCATGTGCCTCACCGCCTCCACGATATTCCCCGTGCCTGCCTCTCCCTTGGTCCTGATCATCGCCGCCCCCTCTCCTATCCGCCGCAGCGCCTCGCCCAGGTCGCGACAGCCACAGACGAAGGGAACCTTGAAGTCGTGCTTCCAGATGTGATGGCTTTCATCGGCGGGGGTTAAAACCTCAGATTCATCGACGAAGTCCACACCGAGGGCCTCAAGAGCCTGGGCCTCCACAAAGTGACCGATGCGGCATTTCGCCATCACCGGGATGGAGACCGTCTCCATAATGGCTAAAATCACGCTGGGGTCTGCCATGCGGGCGACCCCTCCCGCAGCGCGAATGTCCGCAGGGACACGCTCCAGGGCCATCACGGCGCAGGCCCCTGCCTCCTCAGCGATCTTGGCTTGCTCAGCGGTGACCACATCCATGATCACGCCACCCTTGAGCATCTGAGCAAGCCCTGCCTTTACCGTCCATGTCCCTTTATCCATGCCACCCTCCAACAGCAATTCACATAAATATTCTACTCTCGCACCCTATATTTAGCAAGTTATTCTTGCTCACTGCTTTCGATAGTGAGAAAGCGGAAGCAATCATCATTTAACTTCGCTGGAAGTCTCAAGTGCTCTGGACAAGCCCATTGACAAGGAGTAACGACCGGAGTACAATTCCGCCCAATGATTCAACAGTGAGTAGGGGGAGGTGCTCAGGAATGGGAGAAGAAAAGCCTTTAGAGCCGGTATCCAGGATTCGACCTGGGGATGAGGTGCTCCGGAGAAGGAGGGAGCCCAGGAGAAGGCTGAGAATAGCGCCCAATGTCCCCGGGGTCGTTAGATTCCTCAGGGTTATAATCACCCAGACCCCTTTTGTTCCCATGATCGCGCTGCTCACCATCCTTTGGCTGCTTTTCTCCGCCGGCTTCTATTTTGCCGAGCATGGCGTCAATGAACACGTAACCTCTTACGGGCAGGCGTTATGGTGGGGCATGGCCGCTATTGAGACGATGGGCACGCCCTATAAACCGCTAACCACAGCGGGGGAGGTAATTGGGGGAATATGGGCCATCCTTGGGGTCATGCTCTTCTGGGGAACGATAATCGCCAGCGTCACCGTTTATTTCGCCCGGCGCAGAGAGGGGACGGTGAAACAGATCATTTCCACGGTGGAGTATAACCTGGAGCGGCTGGATGACCTTTCATTGGAGGAGCTAGAGATTCTCAAGGAGACTACCGATGGGCTCATCGATGCCCAGATCGAGCGGCGTAAAAGGGAGGGTTGATAATAGGCGGGGAGATAGTATTGCATGATTTTGATGCAGCGATTATAATAAGCCCTTTGGATATGGAGTCAGGGGGGTGAGAGCGCGATGTACACCAAGTTTCTGGTACCGGTAACCGGGAAGAAGGCGGATGACGATATTGTTAGGACCGCATGCGTCCTTGCCCGGAGAAGTAAAGGTAAGGTCTACGTCGTCCATGTGATTCAGGTGAGCCGCACCCTTCCATTAGACGCGGAGGTGGAGCCAGAGACACAAAGTGGGGAAAACGTGCTCGCCAACGCCGAGAAGATCGCCGATGTGATGGATTGTCAGGTGGAAGCGGAGATCCTTCAGGCACGGGAGACCGGGCCTGCCATAGTGGATGAGGCAGTGGAGCGGGGCGTGGACATGATCATCATGGGCCTTGAATATAAGAAGCGCTTCGGTGAATTTGATATGGGAGATGTTGTACCCTATGTGCTGCGGAATGCCCCCTGCCGGGTGTTGCTGTGGAGGGGACCAATGGGAGAGGCTGAAGCATGAATGTAGTGATTATGGGCTGCGGCAGGGTAGGTGCCCAGCTAGCGGCACTACTGGAAGAAGCTGGCCATAAGGTTACCATTCTAGATAGGGATACATATAGCTTTCGCCGGCTTCCTTCATCCTTTGAAGGCACAGCCTTGGTGGGCGATGGCACCGATGATGAATACCTGAAGAAAGCGGGGATTGAGGAGGCCGATGCCTTCGTTGCCGTGACCCAGGGAGATAATCGCAATTTGATGGCTGCTCAGATAGCGAAACACGTGTTTAATGTGCCCAAGGTGGTTTGTCGCATCTATGATCCCCTCCGTGAAGAGCTTTATAAAACCCTGGGGCTGGAAACCATCAGCCCTACCACGGTAGGGGCGCAACTGCTGCGGGATAAAGTCGTGGGCTAAGGGGGCTTTGATGTATATCATAATAGTCGGCGGCGGGAAGGTGGGGTATTACCTCTCCCAGGCGCTGTTGAGCGAGGGACATGAGGTGTTAATCCTGGAAAAGGACGCCGCTAGGTGCGGGGCTATCTGCGAGCAGCTGGGGAGCGTGGTGGTGCGCGGCGACGGCTGTGAGGCGCGAACCCTGGCCGAAGCGGGGACGGAGCGGGCGGATATGTTCATTGCGGTAACCGACGAGGACGAGGATAATCTGGTCGCCTGCCAGGTGGCAAAGCACAAGTTCAAGGTGCAACGCACCATCGCGCGGATCAATAACCCCAAAAATGAAGCGCTGTTTAAGAAACTGGGCATCGATGTCACGGTAAGCAGTACCAATCTTATCCTGGAGCATATCGAGGAGGAGGTGCCCACTCACCCCCTGGTCCATCTCCTCACCCTGAAGGGGGGAGATTTGGAGATCGTCGAGGTGAAGATCCCCCCAGATTCCTCAGTGGTGGGCAAGCGGATGAGGCAGATCGTTTTCCCTCCCGATAGCGTCATCTGCCTCATGATCGGGACACGGGGGCCCAAGGTACCAACGGGCGATACCATTTTAGAGGCAGATGCTCAGGTGGTTGCGGTAACCAGACCAGAAGCGGAAGGGGCGCTGAGGGCAGCGCTCACAGAGTAGGTATGGCGAGGAGGATTGCATATCTTGGGCCGCCGGGAACCTTCACCGAGGAGGCGGCGCTTCTTCACGATAAAACCGCCCAGCTCATCCCCTTCCCCAGCATCCCTGCAGTGGCGGTCGCTGTCGCTTCGGGGATGGCGGAGGAGGGGGTGGTGGCCATTGAGAACAGCATCGAGGGATCGGTCACCGATACCCTTGATCTCTTGATCCACGAGTCGGGGGTGCTTATTAAGAAGGAGCTGGTGCTGCCCATTGAGCACCACCTCCTGGTCAAGCCAGGGACCGAAGCAAGTGAGGTGAAGGTGCTCTACTCCCATCCCCAGGCACTGGCGCAATGCCGCCACTTCATCGAGCGCTGCTTTCCCAGGGTGGAGGTGGTGGCCGCCCTCTCCACCGCCGCCGCGGTGGAGGAGATGATGGCCTCGCCCCACCCAGCTACCGCTATCGGCACCAGTAGAGCGGCCGAGCTTTATGGTGCGGAGACCCTAGCTAAGGGGATTCAGGATCAGGCCGCCAATGTCACCCGCTTTGTGGTTCTCGCACCGACAGATCATCCCCCAACGGGCTTTGACAAGACATCCCTCTGTTTCGCCTTCGCCGATGATCGTCCAGGGGTGCTGTGTGAGGTGCTTGAGGAGTTCGCCCAACGAAATATCAACCTGACAAAGGTGGAGTCCCGCCCCTCCAAGGAGAGTTTGGGAAAGTATATCTTCCTTATCGACCTGGAGGGTCACCACGATGACCCCTCCATCAGCGAGGCCCTGCAAATAGTGCGCGGGAAGACCTCCCTGTTCAAGGTCTTTGGCTCCTACCCAAGATATGAGGTAAAATAAGCAGGGAGGCCTTGCCTCCCTGCTTCACTGTTTCGCCCGAAACCGTTAAGTTATTCTTCGCTTTCCTTCGTCAACCTCTCTTCAAGGTCGGAGCGGGTCTTGCGAGCAGTCTCGCTTCCCTCCTCGATAGTCCGCCTGATTAACTCCCTCACTCTGCCAAAAACCTCATCCTTAATATAACTGGCAAGCTCACCTGCCCTGCTACCGACGCCCACACCCCGCCGCCCCCGCTGGCCCATCCGCTCCACAAGCCAGAAAGTGAGTGCCGCACCAATGACTCCTCCGATGATGAGCCCGGTTAGAAAGCCGTGCCCCCTATTCTCCTCGGCCACCTTTCCTCCCCTCCTTTCTCCTGTCAGAGATAAAGTCTAAAACCTTAGCGATCCCTTGCACCACGCCGGCGATGCTGGCCAGTGGCTTGACGAGGTCCTGGGACACCGCGGTGGTGATGCTCCGAATATTCCCTGCGATCGCCCTCCCCGAATCGAGGGTGGCCCGAATCCTGCGGAAGATCAGGAATGTGATAATGGTAAAGAATATAGTGGCCCCGATGCCCATTGCGGCAAAGATGATAATAAATAGATCGCGTAATTCCGCCAGGGACATTCCTCACCCCCTAAATCGCCATTATACTACCACACGGGCACAAAAGGCAAATGGTGTACTGGTCCGGTACATTAGTGACGCATCACCTCCAAGCTCATTGATCCTGTCATTGCGACCCCTCCGCTTTGCGAGAGTCCGACTTATCGAACGATTTAGGCCGAAGTGTCGGCCGACCTGGGCCGAAGCGTCGGCCGACCTGACGGCCTCGGCCTAGGTATCGGGGGAAGCAATCTCAGGTGTGGTGGGTTGGCAGGCATGCAACGGCGAGATTGATTCGCTTCACTCGCAATGACGATGAAAGCGTTTCGACGGGGACAAGCCTCACCATGACGATGAAAGAGTGCCTTACAATGAGGGTAAGGTGTAAACCATCTATCTGAACGAGCTCAAATGGAACTCACTATGTGACGGTTGTGCTGTTGCCCGTGTTGTTGAAGAGGAAGCCTCACCTGCTAGTCTATTCTCAAAACTGCAGCTCCCTGGATCTTACCTTGCTTTAGTAAAAGCAGGGCTTCATTTGCCTCCTCCAATCCGAACTCTCGAACCTCAGGGATGATCGGAATCTCAGCAGCCAGAGGAAGAAAATCTTGAACATCCTTTCTGGTGATGTTCGCTACACTTTTTATTTCTTTTTCATCCCATAGCAACCGAGCATAGTCTAAAGGTGGGATTGGGCTTCTCTTTCGAATCACCGCTATCACCAATCTTCCCCCTTTTTCGAGGACTCTCAGAGCGTTAGGTACTGTCTCTCCCACCGGAGTGAAATCGATTGCGCAGGTGAGTCTTTGAGGGGGATCATCTTCTGCTCTACCGGTCCAAACTGCTCCCAATTTTTTAGCCAGGTTGCGATGCTCTTCGCTTCTGGTGAAGACGAAAATTCCGCAACCCCAATATTTGGCCAGCTGAATCACGATGTGAGCCGAGGCCCCAAATCCGAAAAGCCCCAAACTCTGCCCCGGCTTAATCCCTGAAAGCCTTAAATCGCGAAACCCGATCGCTCCGGCGCACAAAAGAGGAGCTGCCTGGGTATCAGTGAACCTGTCTGGAATAGAGTAGGCGAAATCTTCTGAGACCACGGTGTATTCGGCATATCCACCATTGGCCTGCAACCCAGTGCCTTGAAACTCATAGCATAAGTTTTCGTTGCCTTCTTTGCAGAAATGGCATTTTCCACAGGCAGAGTATATCCAAGCAATACCCACTCTATCTCCGACTTTGAACTTTGTCACTCCCGAACCCAAGATTTCGACTTTGCCAATAATTTCATGACCCAAAATCATCGGAAGTTTTGGCTGAAGCCTTCCTTCAATTTCGTCCAGTTCGGTGTGGCAAACCCCGCAGGCCGAAATCCTCACCAGGATCTCTTTTGATCTCGGCTGAGGAGCTGGCAATTGTACCAATTCCAGAGGCCGATTTTCGACTGGAGAGATCTCATTTAAGATTTGGGCTTTCATTCTACCCTTCTCCCTTTGTCTCAGTTGTAGAGGCTCTCTATCTCCTTGTCGCTGACTTCACCACCTTCAAATAGCTTGATTGCGGTTTTCAGCCGCTGCATCGGTGAAAACAGCACCTCACCCGTCGCCCAGTACGAGGGGCAAACTTCGTTGCAGAGCTCGCACTTGGTGCAGGCCTTAGCTTGGTCAAGTAATTGTTTTATGCCCTATCTTCTCCGCTGATCTAAGCGGTACGGGACGAGGCTGGCATCGCCTGGATGAAGGCTGCTGACAGTGAAGTGAAGGGCTCGGCGTTGTAGCGCTCGATCTCGCCGCTGTCGCATAGAGCGGCGAGTTCCGGATCTACGGGGAGTTGCCCCAGAAGGGGGGCCTCCGCCTCCCTGGCCATCTCCTCCCCCCTGCTCCGACCAAAGAGCTCGATCCTCTTTCCCGTCTCCGGGATCACCAGATAGCTCATATTCTCCACCACCCCTAGAATAGGGATGTTTAGCTTATGCGCCATATGAACCGCCTTCCGCACCACCATGCTCGCCAGGTCTTGGGGTGTGGAGACGATGATAATGCCTGAAAGAGGGAGCGATTGCATCACGGTGAGGGGTATATCGGCGGTGCCCGGGGGCAGGTCAACCAGAAGGTAATCGAGCTTGCCCCAGAGCACCTCCTGCCAGAACTGGGTGATCGCCTTGGCGAGCAGGGGACCTCTCCAGATAATGGCATCGTCCTCATGGGGCAGGAGCAGGTTGAGGGACATGACCGCGATCCCGGACCTGGTCTCCACCGGCAGGAGGCCGCCCTCACCCCCCATGGGGCGAGCCTTCAGACCAAACATCTTGGGGATGCTGGGGCCGGTGATATCGGCGTCCAGGATGCCCACCTGATACCCCTGGCGGGTAAGGGCGATGGCGAGCAGGGCAGTGACCAGCGATTTCCCCACGCCACCCTTGCCGCTCATCACCGCGACAACACGGTCAAACTCGTTCAGCTCATGGGGTGAGTGCTCCACAAGCTCTATGGCTAGATCCTTCACCCCGGGGAGCGCCTCAATGGCAGCGCGTACGCTCTCCTGAACGCGCTCCCTCTCAGTTGCGCTTAGGACGCTCAAGGCCAGGGTGAGCTTTACCTTTTCCCCAGATACCGCGATGTCCCGAACCATGTTAAGCTGGGGAAGGCTGCGCTTGGGTTGGGGGAGTAGCACCCCTTCAAGCGCCTCGGCAACATCTTTTAACGCCACTTCCAGATGAATCCTCCATTCGCCGTCTCGCGCGTGAGAAGCTCCATCTGGACCAGCCTCTCCATCTCCCGCTCGGCCACATCCAACGGGACGTCCAGCTTGCGGGATACCCGCTGCGCCAGCTGTCCCACCGGATCGCCGCTATCCTTTATCCGGCCCAGCCGCTCAATGACATCGCTCTTGAGCAGCCTCCAGATGAACTCTATGCTCGCTTTTTGTCTCACCTCTTCCACACTTACGGGATCTCCCTCCGCCGCCTTATCCTTTATCTGCTGCCAGACACAGGCAATCACTCGGTCGTAGTCGGCCATGTGCTGAAGGACCTGTTGCGGGCTCATAGTAGCAGTCTCGGTAATCGGTTCATTGGCGTTATACTTCGCCCAGTTTCGGGAAAGGATGCGCAGGCCATAGTCTTTGGGCTTCTCATACAGCTCGGTTCCCGGCAGCGGGGATAGCAGGTGGAAACCATATTTGGCATCGTAATCCCGGTTAAGCTCATGGGCAAAAGCCAGTGACTGGCAGGCGGTCTCCGGGCTTTCGCCAGGCAGACCGAAGATGAAGGAGTTGAACACCCCGATCCCAGCCTCGGTGGCCAGCTTGGTTCCTCTCCTGATATCGTCCGGGGTGGTCCCCTTCTTAATGGTCTTCAGGATCTCAGGAGAGGCTGACTCAACGCCATAAAGCAGCCAGGAGCAGCCAGCCTGTTTCATACGATTCAGTAAATCCGCGGTTACGGTATCGGCGCGGGCGAAGACATTCCACTGAAACTTGAGGTTGCGCCTCATGATTTCATCACAGATCGCTTGGGCGTGGCGGTGGTTGAGGGTGAAGGTGTCATCGACGATGTTTAACCTCTGAAAACCTAACCCTTTATGGATATTCTCCATCTCATCGACCACCAGCTTGGGGTCGCGAAAGCGAACCCGCCGCCCGAAGAGCCGGGGCCCGGAGCAGAAGATGCAGCGGTAGGGACAACCCCTGCTGGTGATTACAGTGCAGGGAGCGTCGATGGCGCGGTACTTGGAGAGGGGCAAGAGATGGCGCGCGGGGGGGGGGAGCTCATCCAGGTTCTCGATAAGGGGACGGGGCTCGGTTTTTACCACCCTATTATCCTCACTGAAGGCGATCCCCGCCACCTGCCGGATGTCCTTGCCTTTCTCCAGGGCCCTCACTAGCTCGACCAGCGTTCGCTCCCCCTCCCCAATGACCACCACATCGATCCAGCGGGCCCGGAGGAGGGTCTCCTTGAGGGCGAAGCTGGCATGGGGACCACCGAGCATGGTAATGATGCGGGGGTCAAAATCCTTACATACCTTCAGGTTTCGGGAGGCAATGGGGGAATTCAGGGTTACGCAGGTAGCGCCTACCATCTGAGGCTGATATTCCTCAAGCTTACCCCTGATCTTGCGGGCTGAATGCTGGGACACCAGAAGGTCCAGGATCTGTACCTCAATACCTTCACTCTGGAGCACTGCGGCGAGGTAGCTCAGAGAGAGGGGAGGGAGGGGGTTCTCTTCAAGGGGGTAGGGAGTGCTCATAAGAAGAACGCGCATGGGATTTCCTCCTAGCTAGATGGCTGCGTCTCGATTATATATTAAATCAACGCATTTCGCCAGATTTCACCTAATGGTGATTGTGGCTTTTAGCATCCCTTACGAATAGCAGGGGATATACGATATCGCTCACACAGCAGGGAATCCAAACAGCGAGGAATAAGAACAGGAACATGGCTAGAAGTTGAATCCAATTTACTGATTCCCCTAATGCCATGATGATATGGAATAAAGAGGCCCAGGTGCTGATCAATACGTGCCCGGCGTGGGGGAACTTGGTAATCGGTCTCCAATAACCGATTGCAATACCCAGCAATGCCGGGGGATTAGTGAGCCACGGTTCTTCGATGAAACCGATGTGGAGTTCCCTGCCAGGCAAGACAGCCAGTGACTCTCCTAAATAGGGAACAATCGAATCGCTCAGGGTAGCGATACCGATGGCGCCGGTATAACCAATCAGGATCGCTGCCCAGAGTTTACTGTTGCCATGTAGCCTATATATCGCGGTGGTTACCAGAGCGCTTAAGAAGACATGGGTGGGATGTAGGACGTAAAAAACTGTCTCGGAGGCGTTGTAAATTGGGTCGAGAAAACCGCCCCAGAGTATTATGACCATGAAGATAATCCCCGTCAGCGCTCCAAAAGCGGTGAAGGGAATATGAGTTTTCAGCTCTTTGGCTATTAACCTCCATTGCGCTACCCCTGCCATTTTCGGCGTCATTCTCTTAATTCTGAATTATAAGCATATACCCATAGTTATCTGTGCCCTGGTGACACCTTTGTGAAATAGCAGGTGAAAATTAAAGACCTTTCTCTGCAATAAAGGCTACCAGGTCGGCTACGCGGCAGCTATAAGCCCATTCGTTATCGTACCAGGCGAGCACCTTCACCATATTGCCCCCGATAACTATCGTTGCTGGCGCATCGAAAATGGCGCTTGCCGGGTTTCCTTTAAAGTCCATGCTCACCAGCTCCTCCTCGCAGAACTCGAGGATGCCCTTTAGGCGGCCCGCGGCAGCCTTTTTGAAGGCCTCATTAATCTCATTCACCGTGACCTCTTTACCTAGCACGGCGACGAAGTCCACTACGGAAACTGTGGGGACAGGCACGCGGTAGGCCATGCCGTGAATCCTTCCCGCCAGCTCGGGGATGACCACGGTAACTGCCTTTGCCGCGCCGGTGGTGGTGGGGATGATGTTCATCGCCGCCGCCCGCGCTCGCCTCAGGTCGCTATGGAACTGGTCCAGTATCCGCTGGTCGTTGGTGTAGGCATGGATGGTGGACATCAGCCCTTTTTCGATGCCAAAGGATTCATGAAGCACCTTGACCACGGGAGCAATGCAGTTGGTGGTGCAGGAGGCATTGGATATGACGCGATGCTTTTTCGGGTCGTAGTGGCTTTCATTGACCCCCAGGACGATGGTCACATCCTCCCCCTTTGCTGGGGCGGAGATGATCACTTTCTTGACCCCACCCTCCAGGTGGGCGGCAGCCTTCGCCGCATCGGTGAAGAGCCCTGTGGACTCTACCACCACCTCGACCCCGTAGTTGGCCCAGGCGATCTTACCCGGGTCGCGCTCAGTGAGCACCTTCACCGCCTTGCCATCTACGACGATGGCATCCTCTGTTGCCTCCACCTTGCCCGGGTATGCGCCGTAGGTAGAGTCATATCTGAGGAGATGGGCGTTGGTCCTGGTATCGGTAAGGTCATTGAGGGCGACCACCTCAAGCTTTCCAGCATGGTTCTCATTGACTGCCCTGAGGACCTGCCGCCCGATCCGGCCAAAGCCGTTGATGCCGATCTTTGTTGTCATTTCGCCCTCCTTTTTTTCATTCTTATGGCTATATTATTACCTCTTGCTTTCAAGCGGGGCTAGAGTGCGACGCCTCACCACGTCCAGAAAGGCCTCGATTCTGGTCTTCAGGTGCTGGGTGAGCAGATAGTCGTTATTCCCCTCCAGGGTCAAGATGGGTAGGTCAATACGGTGGCGAAATATAATATCGCCGATCCCGCGATGACAGAAGGCCTGAACATAGTGTATCACCCCATCCACCCGGCGATCTCGCAACTGGGGCAGGATGTCGTCGAGTCTGTCGAATATGGAGTAGGGGTATGTGTAGTTTGAGTATTGCTCAGCAAGTGAATTTTGCGAATTGCCGCTGTGGGGCATGGCGAATTGCCGCTGAATTTCGTTGAATACTACCCTGGCCCCTTGGCTTTCAATGAAATTGTATAGGTCTTTGGCGAAGACGGGGGGCACGCCGATATAGGCTAGGCGCAGCATATTTAGTTTTTTCCGTTCTTCTCGCTCGTGGCATTCCGTCAAAAGCTGACTCAGCTGTCTCTGGTATTCATCAATGTCGCCCATAAAATCGGAGGTGGAGACCAGCCAGAAGTGGTTCTCCCAGCCGCTGACCACGTTACCTAGCCAGGTGAGCTCATCGAGTTCATGGGCCAGCCTTCTCGCTTTTTCGAGCTTTTTTCGCTCTTTTGCGGCTGCCTCCATAGTTGTGCCCAGTGTCTTGGCCAGAGATTCAAGGGTGCTTTGCATGGTCGAAACATCGGGATGGTCGGGGTAGGCGAAGGGGATTACATTGAGTCCCTTGAGTTTTAAGACCTCCATGAGCATGATGGTATTGGAGCAATCGCCGGTGGTGACGCAAAGCACCGTGTCGATGCCCTGCTCCATAACGACACCGTATATGCCCTTGATCCAGGTGCAGCAATTGATGGGGAAGCCCGCCTTCTCGGCGATGCTCACCAGCCGCTCGGGGTCCGGGTCGGAGATAAAGACATTATTCAGGTCAACAGGCTGATAGCCCGCCGCCTGGAGCACCTCTATAGGGACTGTGGTTGTAATGCCGATGGTGGTCATTTCCCCAAATTATACAGCGCTGTCATCCCCAGGTATCTCGCCCTATCCCCGAGCTCCTCCTCGATGCTGAGCAGACGGTTGTATTTGGCGACGCGCTCTGAGCGGCAGGGGGCACCTGCCTTGATGAAGTCGGTGTTCTTGGCCACGGCGAGGTCGGC